>Ga0209572_1000477_pt1 | contig 58472 bp, 52 predicted proteins | sample EBPBio232012_DNA_FD_185867 | JGI IMG/M metagenome (GOLD analysis project Ga0209572, IMG submission 185867) | Wastewater treatment Type I Accumulibacter community from EBPR Bioreactor in Madison, WI, USA - Reactor 1_1/23/2012_ DNA (SPAdes)... | ecosystem: Engineered > Bioreactor > EBPR >...
TAGCATGGCTAAAATCACAAAACCCAAACCTATCGAAGTCATTCCCAATGTCGTGGATACAAAGTTGTTTTCACCTACAACTTTATCGAAGAAAAACACTAAAATGAAATTTCTACACCTCTCGATGTTGAATGAAGCCCATAAAAATATCAGTGGTATGTTGCGCGTTGGCAAAAAATTGGCAAATGAAGGATACTCCTTTGAGTTTCATATTGGCGGAAACGGTTCACTCAACTTAATAAATCAATTTATAACTGAAAATCAACTAAATGATTATATTTTTCCGTTTGGCGAATTAACACATGAACAAGTACCACAAAAAATGAATGAATGCGATTGTTTTATCCTGTTCAGTAATTTTGAAAATCAACCTTGCGTTCAAGGTGAGGCATTTGCTATCGGGATACCATTAATATCCACCAATGTCGGCGGAATCGCAGAGTTTCTTCCCGACAATTTTGGTATTTTAATAGAAAAAGGAGATGAAAATGCACTCTATAACGCTATGGTCGAGGTAATAAGCGGTAAACAATTTGCTTCTAAAGAAGAAATGCACCTTTACTCAAAGCAACACTTTTCACCTGAACATATTGCATATCAACTTAATAACATATATAATTCTATTGTATATGAAAATTGACTTCTTGATAGAATATGACGATAAAGCCGGTTACACGTTTAGCAATACGGTGGACGAATCACAACAGTTTAATTACATCGTATTTGAAAATCATCAATATTCTTTTTTTTTAAAAGGTGTGCTTCTTAATTTCGATGAACTTATTCAGGATTTTGGTGTCAAAAAAGATATAACTTCTTTAGTCACTGAACTTTACAATAGGTATAACTTTAATTTTTCAACTTTCTTTAGAGGTGAATTCTCGGGTTATTTCTATGAAAAGGAAACATTAAAACTGTCAGTTTTTTCAAATATTATTGGTTCACATACGATTTTTTATTACTATTTTAATTCCACCTTATGTGTAAATACTGATTTCAAACAGTTGAAAAAACAATTGGATCAAAAGAACTTACCTTATTCTTTCGATGTTGAATCAGCCTATTCCATGTTGACATTTCACAACTTGATTGACAACAACACACACATTCGGGAAGTAAAAAAAATTATTGGAGGCGAAACACTTTTATTTAATCCACGGAAAAGTTCCATAGAAATAATATCTACAGATAACCTTCAAAGCATCAAAACATATACTGGTAACAAATCAGATGCTCTTAATCAATTGGATTATTTGTTTTCAAAGGCGGTTAAACAAGAGTACAGTTATGATCAAAAGATAGGTAAAGCACATTTTGCATTATTAAGTGGAGGTTTAGATTCAAGGTTGGGTATATTTTATGCATATCAGCAAAAATTTCGTCCTATTTCTTCATTGTGCTTTTCTCATTCCGGCTATTGGGATGAAACAATAGCTAAAGAAATTGCGGATGACCTTGATATTAATCTTCATATAAAACACCTTAATGGCGGGCATTTCCTGATGGATATAGACGGCATGACGCCTATAACACAGGGATTGACAAGATACACTGGCGGAGCTCATTCCAATTATGGACTCAAGTCAATCAATTTTAAGGATTTTGGCTTGATACATACAGGACATTTAGGGGATGCAGTTTTGGGTTCGTATCTATCTTCCAAAAATAAAGCTTCCGCACAAAATGGATTCAGAAAAATATACGCCAGTCAATATTTCAGAGAAAAAACAAATCATCTTTTAATCGAAACTGCAAAGAAATATCCGACAGAAGAGATGTTTCTATTGTACAATAGAGGATTCAATGCCATTGCTATCGGAAATCATGTAGCTGAACAATATAGCATTCCGGTTTCTCCCTTTATGCATACCGACTTTCTTAAATTTGGATTGAGCCTTCCTGAAAAGTGGAGATTTAATGAAGCAATTTATATAGAATGGATAAGAAAATATTGTCCGGATTCAACAAGATATATTTGGGAAAGAACCTTGTTAAAACCAAATAAAGTATGGAAAACAACTTTTGCTGACCATATTTGGGTAAGATTGTTGGGACTGTATTATAAAAAAATAATCAGAAAACCCGAAAAATTCAGCATGACGCCGTATGAATACTATTATAAAACAAATCATGAAATAAAACCTTTTTTTGAAAAATATTTTTCAGAGAATGTAGAATTAGCGGGAGACATAGGCTTAGAACGAGACCTTTACACCATGTTTCAACAAGGTTCCTTTACTGATAAAACACTGGTACTTGGCTTACTTGGTGTATATAAATGGCTAAAATCATGAAGGAACTTCTAAAATTTTTTAAAGAATTTATTCAAAATAATGGCTTACTTGTATTTAGCGCAATGCTCATTGCAAAATTATCAATGCTCATTATCAATATTGCTGTTGCTAGATTGATACCAAAAGAAGAATTCGGCCTAATCGCTTTGGTCTTTTCAGTATTTGCCATCTTTGCACCTTTAACAGGATTGGGATCATATCAAGGGTTGTTACGCTATGGAGTATTGGAAAAAGATCAGCATTCTAGAGATCGTTTAAGCCAATACGTTTTCCACAGAGGTCTCTTCAATCACATAGCAGTATGTTTCATGTTTTTAGGTATCAGCTACATCTATACACTGAAATATGGCGACCTCAAGATAATAATTTTACTGTTCGGAATAAGAATATTGGGATATTATTTTCAAAACTTCATAGAATCCTACTATCGAATCAATCATAACAATAAAACATTTGCCTGGGTTAACATTTCTATCAATTTGGGAGGTTTGGTTATGGCTTTTATCGGTATGTTACTCTGGGGACTTATCGGTTATCTAATAGCAATGGCCATCATGCCCTGGATATCTTTGATATTTTTGAAAAGAAATATATTTGTTCACAACAACTTTGCCCTAAACATTAACAAGAAGGAATTCTGGAAATATTCATTACACGGCAGTATGACCTATTTTTTGTCAGATATATTATTTTCTATGGATTTTCTTTTGATAGGGTTATTGTTATCTGAAAATGATTTAGCGATGTATAAAACTGCTATAATCATCCCGATGAACCTATCAATATTGCCCTTAGTCTTTATGCAAACAGACTATCCAAAATTGGCAAAAAATTATCAAAACAAAAATTATCTAAACTATTATATCAAAAATTATTACAAAATATTCATCCCGTTGGGTGTTGTTATTCTTTTCATTGGGTGGATGATACAAGATGACATTGTTTCTTGGATTTTTGGCGAAAAATATGCGGGCAACGGATCTGTCTTCATCATCATTTTATTTGCCTTAGTAGGAAATATGTGGTTGCGCAATCTATATGGTAATCTTGCATCGGCGGTTGGTAAAGCCAATTGGAATACCTATACGTCACTGATAGGATTGTCCGTAATTTTATTGTTGGGCCTCTGGTTGATACCATTATATGGAATAGTCGGTGCTGCTTTCAGTATGGCAGGAGCATTTACTTGTACGGGTATTGTCACAGCCGTCTTGTTCAAAAAATATTTAAAAAATCTCGATTATTAAGAAATAATATTTTCATTAATAGTTGAAATTCATTCATATTTGCAAACATAAAAAGTTTTTATAACTCAAAATTCTCTTTGAAACTTAATTTAGCATTTTTAAAAAATAAATTCCATAGAACCAATTCTAACATACATAATTAAAAATTGGATCGAATTAATTGCGGCATTTTTTGGAATAGCAAGTGTCTGGTATAGTCGTAAAAATAATATCCTTGTATATCCAACCGGAATAATCAGTGTATTGATCTATGTATATATTTGTATGATACACAAACTTTATGCCGACGCCGGAATTAATTTTTATTATTTTATCATGAGTGTCATTGGGTGGATTAATTGGACAAGTAAAAAGGAGGAAAAATATGTCTATCCTATTTCCTTTTGTTCAAAGAAAGAATGGGCAATTGGATTGGGATTTTTCTTCGGTTCTTTGGTAATTTTATTGTTGATATTATCAAAAACAGACAGTAATACGGTTGTTGGGGACTCACTCGTATCCTCATCTGCAATAACCGCTATGTGGTGGATGGCTAATCGAAAGATAGAGAGTTGGTATGCCTGGATATTCAGTAACATCATAGCACTGCCTTTATTTTATTCCAAAGGATTGCACCCAACTGTTGTCCAATACTTTATTTTCACCATACTCGCAATTTGGGGTTTAAAAACCTGGATACAAATACATTCAAAGGAAAATCATGCAATAAAAGGATAGACCGGCTTAGTTCAAAAAAATCGTTTGCGTTATATTATATGTCAAATGACTATTAGCGCTAATATTCTTTTGAATGATAAAGTAAATCGCATATTGAGAAAATCATCTTTCAATCAATTTGGCAACCTATAAACAATTAACATTTTGTTTGCATATTAATTTTCAACTTATTAATGTCTTTAAACCTTTAAAGGAAAAGTATTCCTTGAATCCGATACAGACTGAAGCGAAAAAAATATTTACTTTTGTAGGAGTAGAATCAACCGGTAAATCTAAAGCCGCCGAATACCTCGCACAACAAATTGAAGCTATTCACATCCCTGAATATGCAAGACTTTATCTTGATAAACACAACAATCAATATAATCACGCAGGGTTTTTGGACATTGCACAAGGCCAAATGGATTTAGAGAACCAAGCTTTTGTCCATGCAAAAAAAAATGATTTAATTGTATTTGATACCAATTTTATTGTTATATATGTATGGTCATTATATGTTTATAAAACAGTTCCTCAATGGATTATAGATAGAATTCAATCCTATCCGGATATCATTTATTTTCTAATGACACCGGAAATTCCCTGGGTCAACGATGGTATGAGAGAATACCCTGACTTAAGTACAAGGGAGGAAATTCACAAGATATACAGTAATGTTCTACAGCAATTTAATCTAAAATACCATATTATTAATGGAGACGGTTATTCACAGAGGCATGAAAAAATATTACAAATATCCAAGTCCTACCTTCCGGTAAAAAAGTTGCAAAAATTTTCTAACTAGGCTTTACTTTTAATTTACCAAATATCTTGCTCATCCATCGTCTAATAAACCGTTGAGCAAGAAATACAAACAAAATTATAGCAACCCCAAACATTACAGGTACTAAAAAGGCAAGCAACGTAAATAAAGTGCTCAAGATATTCTCTATAGTGCTATATGTAGAATTGGCCATCCCAAAGAACGAAGCAGTCGTCTTTATGCGCATCATCCCAGAAAAGCTATTGATACTAAGTGCTGTACCGCCGCCTACTATCAAGCTTATTATCGAATCTACATAAGCAGGCATATCAGGCATCATTGAACTCATACTGACTACACCTGCGCAAAATGCCAGTGGTGCACCGATAATATCCAATGTATGATCAACAATGGGAACATAATAGCCACCGATTTCAACAATAACGGCAATTCCTAAAGCGATAACAACATGAGGATTGTCAAGCCAAATAAAATTTTGTTCAAAAGACAAAATATTATAATGTAATGCCAACGAAATCAGGAAAAAGGGTAAAAACACACGCAGTCCGGTGGCAGCACTAAGCCCAACACCTAACAATAATGGCACTACCCATTCCATTATTTATTTGCAAATTGTAAAATGGTTTCTTTAATTATTTTACAACAATCCAAAAGTTGTTCTTCTGTCATGACTAATGGTGGAGCAAAACGAATGATATTACCATGTGTCGGTTTAGCCAACAATCCATTTTCCGCTAATTTTAGGCAAATATCCCATGCAGTAGATGAGGATTCGGTATCATTTATCACTACCGCATTAAGAAGTCCTTTTCCCCTGACAAGAGTTACTAAATCACAGGAATCAACCAATTTTTGCATTTCATTTCGAAATATTTTTCCCAAATGAGCTGCATTATCAGCTAATTTTTCATCCAGGACAACTTGCATCGCTTCCATGGCAACTGCACATGATAAAGGGTTCCCTCCAAAAGTAGATCCGTGTTGTCCAGGTTGTATTGTCAGCATTATTTCATCATCCGCCAATACACAGGATACAGGCAAGACTCCTCCCGATACCGCTTTACCAAGAATCAATATATCCGGTCTAATATCAATCAAATCGCAAGCCAGCATAGCTCCGGTACGAGCGATACCAGTTTGTACTTCGTCAGCTATAAAAAGAACATTGTTTTGTTTACAAAGTGAGTAAACTTCCTGTAAATAGGTATCTTCAGGTACAAAAACACCTGCTTCTCCCTGTATAGGTTCCATCAAGACTCCGGCAATATTGGGCAATTCAATTACTTTTTTAAATGCTTCGATATCATTAAAAGGTACTTCAATAAATCCCGGTAAGTATGGTCCGTATCCACCTTTACTATCCGCATCTGAAGAGATACTTATGGCAGCCATAGTCCGCCCATGAAAATTACCTTGGGCAACAATAATCTGAGCCTGTCCTTCTTTTACCCCTTTTACCTCATAAGCCCACCGGCGACATAATTTAATAGCAGTCTCAACTCCTTCTACCCCGGTATTCATAGGGAGCAACTTATCATACCCGAAGATATCCGTCATAAATGCTTCATATTTGCCCAATAAATCATTGAAAAAAGCTCGTGAGGTCAATGTTAATTTTGAGGCTTGTTGTGTCAATGCCTGGATAATGCGAGGATGACAATGCCCTTGATTAACAGCCGAGTAAGCGGATAAAAAGTCATAATATTTTTTTCCGTCAACATCCCATAAATATACACCCTCACCTTTGTTTAATACCACCGGCAATGGGTGATAATTATGAGCTCCGTATTTTTCTTCTAATTCTATATAGCTTTCGGCTAAACTATCATTTATGGTCAACATTTCAATATAATTTATCCCACAAAGGTAGGCATTATTATCAAGACAATATTTGCTTTTTTAAAAAATAATAAAATTTCATTTTGTGTCAATATTTTATCGAAAAATTGAACAAAATTTAACAAAGTGCTTATAACAAGTCACCTTGGTCAAAGATTCACACAAAACCAAACATAATGGTTTCGCTATTACTCGGTCATATATTCCTCAATAGGCGGACAGGTACATATCAAATTCCTGTCACCAAAAGCATTATTTACCCTTCCGATTGGTGTCCAAAATTTATATCCCATTCGAAGATAATCCAAAGGATATGCAGCTTTTTCCCTACTGTATGGCAATGCCCATTCATCTGCCGTAATCAAAGGCAATGAATGTGGTGCATTGGAAAGTACATTGTTATCAGCAACAGCTTTACCGTCTGCTATTTCTTCTATTTCATCCAAAATACTAAGCATCGCATCGCAGAATCTATCCAGTTCATCCTTACTCTCACTTTCAGTCGGTTCGATCATCACTGTTCCGGCGACAGGAAATGACAAGGTTGGGGCATGGAATCCGTAATCAATCAACCTTTTTGCGACATCCTCTGCGCTTACCAAGTGTTTATATGGTCTTAAATCAACAATCATTTCGTGAGCAGCTCGACCTTGTGCACCTGAATATAATATTTCATACCTTTTCTCTAACCTTGCTTTGATATAGTTGGCATTAAGAATCGCTATTTCAGTGGCTCTTTTAACACCTTCCACACCCAACATACGAATGTATCCATAGGAAATAAGTAAAATGCTTGCAGACCCATAAGGAGCTGAACTTACAGCATAATCATCACCCATAGCAATATGTCCCGGCAAAAAAGGCTTAAGTTTATCATTACAACATATTGGACCCATTCCCGGACCGCCTCCGCCATGTGGTATTGCAAATGTTTTATGCAAATTCAGGTGGCATACATCAGCGCCTATCGAACCCGGATTGGTCAATCCTACCTGAGCATTCATGTTGGCACCATCCATATATACCATTCCACCGTTGGCATGAATAACATCGCAAATTTCTTTAACAGATGTTTCAAATACACCAAAGGTCGATGGGTAAGTAATCATTAAACAAGATAAATGATCTTTGTGTTCGACGGCTAATTTTTTCAAATCTTCGAGATCCACATTTCCTTCGTCATCGGTTTTAACTACAACCACTTTCATTCCCGCCATTACCGCGGATGCAGGATTAGTTCCGTGCGCCGATGAAGGTATCAATGCTACATCTCGATGGTGATCTCCTCGAGAATGATGGTACCTGCTAATAGCTAATAATCCGGCGTACTCACCCTGAGCTCCACTATTTGGCTGGAAAGAGCAGGCCGTAAACCCGGTGATTTCACATAGATAGCTAGCAAATTCACTAATCATCTTATAATAGCCCTTCCATTGGTCACGAGGCGCAAAAGGATGAATATTGGCAAACTCAGGCCATGAAACCGGTATCATCTCTGAAGCAGCATTCAGCTTCATTGTACAAGAACCAAGTGATATCATGCTATGCACCAAGGACAAATCTTTATTCTCCAATACCTTCATATAGCGCATCAACTTTGATTCAGTCTGGTAACTATTAAATACCGGATGTGTCAAAAATTCAGATGTTCGTTCCAATGCTGTGCTAATAGGTGATTTCAATTTCGCGGATAGTGCGTTCAAATCCTCAACAGTAAAGTCTATTTTAAAAGCTTTTAGTATCTGAGTCACATCATTCCAAGAGGTTGTTTCATCCAACGCAATAGTGATTCCGGATTCAGAGTACCCGAAATTTATTTCCAATGCCTCTGCCCTTGCTTTTATTTCGGCAATTTGGTTTGTATCACACATCACTGTTACCGTATCAAAAATAGAGGTATGTTGCAGCGCATATCCATTGGTCGAAAGGGCTTCACCAAGGGTAACTGCACAAGTATGAATGTTGTGTGCTATTCTTTTAATTCCTTTAGGCCCGTGGTACACCGCATACATAGCAGCCATATTTGCTAACAAAGCCTGAGCAGTACAGATATTAGAAGTAGCTTTCTCTCTCTTGATATGTTGTTCTCTGGTCTGTAAAGCCATTCTCAATGCTCTTTTGCCATGAACATCGATAGATACACCTATGATTCTACCCGGTATTGCTCTTTTAAAGTCATCACTTGTCGCAAAGAAAGCCGCATGAGGGCCACCAAATCCCATAGGAACACCAAACCGTTGGGAATTACCTAAGACAACATCCGCTCCCCATTCACCCGGAGGAGTTAATAGCACAAGGGACATCAGATCTGCTGCTACAGCAACATAAACATCTTTCGATTTCATGTCTTGCACAAATGCCCTATAATCTTCTACTCCACCCAATCTTTCCGGATATTGCAACAAAACTCCAAAAGCATTCTCGCCGATTTTATCCTTTTTCCAGTCAAATTCTACAACATCTATACCCAAAATTCGGCATCTGGTTTTTACCACATCCAGCGTCTGAGGGAATACACCCTTTTCTACATAAAACTCTTTAAAGTCATCACCCCGTTTATTTTTTGTTCCATAAAACATGCTCATGGCTTCAGCTGCGGCTGTTCCTTCATCCAATAAGGAAGCATTGGCTATTGGAAGTCCGGTCAAATCGGATACCATCGTCTGAAAATTAAGTAAGGACTCTAATCTTCCTTGGGCGATCTCTGCTTGATAAGGCGTATATTGAGTGTACCATCCCGGATTCTCAAAAAGGTTTCGTAAAATCGGCGACGGCACCAATGTATTGTAGTAACCTTGTCCGATATAACTTTTGAAAATCTTATTTTCTGAACCCAAGGTCTTAATATAATCAAGATATTCGTGTTCCGTCATTGCTTTGGGTATATTAAGCTTATGTCTAATTCGAATAGCTTCCGGAACAGTTTGATCCACTAATTGATCAACACTTTCAACGCCGATAGTTTCACACATCTCAGCAATCTGAGCAGCATCAACACCTAAATGCCTTTCTTCAAACATTTCTTCCTTAAATTCCATAGGTACTTACTTATTACTTTTATATTTTTTGCCAAATATATAAAAAAAGGCTGCAATATTCACTATTGCAGCCTTTGAATTTATTATCAAATAAGCCTTAGGCCTACTTTTTATCAGAATGCCCTGCGACGCTCTTTGGTCTAATATCTTTTGCAAAATCATGCACTATAGCGCCGGCTATAAAGATGGATGAGAAGGTACCGAAGAAGATACCTACCATGATTGCAAATGCGAATCCTTTGATGCTCGCTCCACCAAATACAAACATGATTGTCATAACTGTAAACGTTATGAAGGAAGTAATGATGGTTCTACCCAAAGTACTATTAATAGCTGCATTAATAACATCCGTCTTACTCATACTAAGGTTTTTACCGGCAAATTCTCGAATACGGTCAAAGATAATCACCGTATCGTTCATCGAATAACCGATAACCGTAAGTATTGCTGCAATAAACGCCTGATCTATCTCCATTGAGAACCACACCAATCCATGCAACAAAGAGAATATCCCCAACATAACCAAACTATCGTGCGCTAATGCAATGATCGCACCCAAACTAAACTGCCATCTACTAAATCTGAATAAGATGTATATAAAGATAGCCAATAATGCTAAGAATGCTGCTGTTACGGAACTCATCTTAATATCATCCGCAACGGTTGGACCAACTTTAGAAAAGCTTGAAATATGAGTACCTTTAGAATCTGACTTCTTAAATTGGTCTAAAGGAACGGTAACTTTAGTAACATCTTGTACGGCTTTATGCACTTTTGCAAGTACTTCGTCGCCTACCTCAGGGTTGGGGTCATCTATTTTATAGGAAGTCGTAACATTATACGTATTTTCAACGTCAACAGCTTTAACAATAGGTTCGCCGCCTAATTCTTTCTTCAAATTGGCTTTAAATACTTCAGGATCAATTTTCACATCATCCGCAAAAGATACGTTAGTTGAATAACCACCTTTCATATCAACACCAAGTTCAAATCCCCTTGTGAAAATGGAAATCAAGCCAATAAGAACTATTGTTGATGAGAACAAGTAAGCTTTTTTACGAAGTCCCATCCAATTGATATTTGCTCCATGGATTATTTTATCTGAAAACGGAGTGGAGAATTTAATATCATGTCCTTTGCCAGCCCACCAATCCGTAATCAAGCGACCTACCAATACCGCAGTAAACAAGGACGACAATACACCCACAATCATCACCACAGCAAAGCCCTTCACCGGACCAAGTCCGAAGTAAGCCAAACAGATATTGGTAATTAATGTAATAATGTTGGCATCAATTATTGCTGAATATGAATGTTTAAATCCACGTGCTATGGCTTCTTTCAAACCATAACCATGCTTCAGTTCTTCCTTTACCCATTCAAATATGATAACGCTGACGTCAACGGCAATACCCATTGTGAGCAAAATACCGGCAATACCCGGCAAAGTAATAACAGTTCCTTTAGATGCCAGGACTCCAAAGATGAAAAACATGTTACACAGCAAGCTTATCACCGCAATCACTCCTGAAGTAGAGTAATAAGCGATCATGAATATCATGATGAAGAAAAATCCGATTAGTATTGCTACCAGTGATTTATTGATATTCTCTTGTCCTAAAGAAGGTCCGACTAATGTTTCCTGAACAATCTTAGTTCCTGCCGGCAACTTACCAATTTGAAGAATATTGGCTAAGTCTTTACCTTCCTGAACGCTAAAGTCACCGGTAATCTGTGAATCACCCGATGTTATAGCATTATTCACTCTTGGTGCAGAAACGACTTCTCCGTCTAAGACGATTGCTATTTCTCGGTTATTATCTGCTGCCGCCTTAGTAGTCATCTCGCCCCATTTTTTAGCATCTTCATTATCCATACGAAGTGAAACAGCAACCTGATTAGACATTTGGTCTTGCGTCTCTCTGGCATCCACCACTCTATCCCCTTCTAATGGAGCTTTTCCGGAACGTGGTACTTTAATACCATATAGTTCATACTTATTGGTATATTTGAAAGTTACCGGGTCTTTAGTGGGCTTAGAAGACCATTTGAATGAAATATCGGCTGGGAATAATGCTTTTATCTGAGGTAATGCCAAATACTCATCAACCAAATTCTTTTTATTCTTATCAGCAACACCCATTACAGCTAAAGGATATGCTATACCTTGCTGTGTAGCTGAATTTGGTGTAAATATCTTAAATAAAGGACCTGCATCTGCCATAGTATTTGATACAGGAACATCCACAATACGCATTGTAGAATCAATTACGGTACCGAGACTATCGGTCTTCTTATCCCATATTGTATCTTTCTTGGTAGTAGCGGTATTAACTGTAGTTGAATCACCACCTTTTAAAGCTTTAAGCGTTTTGTCTGCATTGGCAAATCCTTCCAGTACGCCAGCATCTGAAGCACGATAAACGTCGAAAAATTCAAGTTTAGCACTTGCTTGAAGAAATTTCCTGGCTCTTTCAGGGTTATCTACTCCCGGCAATTCGACTACAATCATGTCTCTTGCTGCATCCAATGACACGTTAGGTTGAGTAACACCAAATTTGTCAATACGATCTTTTAATCTTTTGAAAGTGAGGTCGACCGTTTGATCTGCCTTCAATTGAATGGCATTTAAAACCTGATTATCTGAAGATGTCGCACGGATATCATCTTTTAAAGAAGGGCTTTTTGCAAAGATTGATGCAAGCGTCTTTCCATTAGCGACTTTGGCCCATTCCTGACCAAACGCTTTAACAAAACCAACTTGCTCGGTAACCAGTCTTTTTTCAGTCTTGTTTAAAGCCTCTACAAAGGCAGGATCTTTACTATGATTTGACAAGGATGATAAAAAGTCTTTCAAGTCCACCTGAAGGACTGTACTCATACCACCTTTAAGGTCAAGTCCTAATGCTAATTCCTGACGTTTCAATTCATCGTAGGTGTAGCTCTTTATACCGGGAATTCTGAAAACAGTTTCAGAAGACATAGAGTCCAAAAACGAGATCCTAGCTTCTTTCTCAACAACATCTTTATCATCTGCAGGAGCCGTAGCGGCAACTTTAGCAGCATAGGCATTCGCAGCCTTTTCTATTCTGGTTGTTGGTAAATAAAATAAATATTGAAGTAAACAAACCAATGCGATTGCAACTAGAAAAAATTTAATTATTCCTTTTCCTTGCATTTTAAATTTTTTTAAACTAAATTTCGTTAAGATTTTATGCCTATATTCTTTTATAAAGTCTTGTCAAAGCCATATCACATCGATGATACAGGGCACGCCAAGCCTTACTTTCTGTTTAAGGCGGTGCAAATATATAAATAATCTTTATAAATTACTGAACTATTGTTACTATTTCAATCAACTTGCGTCATATTATATAAAAAATACACTTTGATGGAACAAAGTAATCCTCAAAAATGTATTTAGTATGAATTTTATTCTATAATTTTATTTATTAAATCTAAAAATTTTTAAAGTATGGGTTTATTTTCATTTTTAAAAGGCAGTGGTAGTGACGATCTCAAAAAGAAAGAAACGGAAGCTGCAAAAACCGCAGTAGATCAAGCCAACCAAGCTGCTATTCAAGCAATTATGCATTCGCAAAAAGTTCTTTCTCTGGAAAATATCGTTCAAAACCTTAATATCCCAATAAATGGCCTCGCTATTCAATTGGATGGTGATACTGTTACCGTCAATGGTAGTGTTGCGACTCAAGCAGAAAAAGAAAAGATTGTCCTTGCATTGGGCAATGTTAACGGCATTGCCGCAGTTGATGACCAACTTACTGCAGAAAATGCTGAACCTGAATCCAGTTTTTATGAAGTAAAATCAGGTGATTCACTTTCTAAAATTGCAAAAGCTTATTACGGCGACCCAATGAAATACACCGTAATTTTTGAAGCCAATAAGCCTATGCTAAAAGATCCGGATAAAATTTATCCAGGGCAACAGTTAAGAATACCTAAAATATAATAACACTAATGAAAGGTCGGTCAAAAACCGACCTTTTTCTTTTGTAAATCATGGTGTATAGTAGAAATAATCAAACACACAACACCAAATACTATTAAAAGACATAGTTTCAAGAAAAATCTATCCCATGTGATACCCCTTACAAAAACATCTTGAAACAAGCTCAATCCCCATTGTAACGGCGACAACTCTGCTACAAGTTGTAAGCTATAAGGCAACACTTCTATTGGCACCCAAATACCCCCCAATGCAGATAATATCACTATTGTTACCGATCCAAACATCATGGCTTGATGGTACGTATTAAACAAACTTCCAACTAATACACCAAAACATACTGCTGCGAAGGATATACCGGTCGCAGCAACAATGGCAGGGAAAATAGACTGATTCATCTCCAGTACAGGCAAATCAACCAATGGCAATAATACCCGACTTGCAATCAAAATAGATAAAAACTGAAATAATCCAAACAGACTATAAAAAATAACCTTCCCCAGAATAATATCGATAAAGCTTCCGGGCGTCATATCCAACAACAACCGGCTACCTTCTTTTTTCTCTTTTATAAAATTCCCGGAAAGGGGTATAATCAAGAAAAATATAGCGAATACAATCCAAGCCGGAACATTATGCTGGACAGAACTCATTATAAAAGTAGGCATACTTTGTTTTCCAAGATTTTCGACAATAATGTTATCAGCCAATAACGACTCATATTCCTTTCCTTCCATGTCCTGAGATTCTGAGCTACTTCCAGGTATATTCATTTTATCAAATAACAAGTCGAGTTGAATCTTAAATAACATCTTCTCTATTCCGTTTTGAATGGCCATCCTGATTGTGGCCTTGGCTATCGGGTCGAAGAAAAGCGTAATTTGTAAAGAATCCACTCCGGGTCTTACAGGGATAATCGAAGGCTGACCACTGGCTTTTCCAATTGTATTGATAAGCTTATTACTCCTATTCAGCATCTCTGAATAGCTTCCTTTGGGTATCAATACTCCTAAAGGATATTCACCTTCTTCTACTAATTTTTTAGCCGATGCCTCTGTAACAGGTATTCCTTTGTATGAATCAATCAACGTAAATCGCCCTGACTTTTCAAACATTGCTCTCAATGAATCACCCAAAGGCTTGTGGTCATTGTCCACCCACACTACTTTAAACCCTACATCTTGATAATCTTTGAAAGGTCCATCTTGAACCAACGCCATAGCTATTATCAACATTATCGGCATTGCAATCAACATCACCAAACCACCCGGATCTCTGAAAAGAAGGATTCTCTCTTTTATTATCGTTGCTGTGATACGTCTTCTATTCAATCTCTAACAGCTTTTCCCGTTAATGCAATAAATAATCCTTCCAGATTTGACATTTCATGTTTTTTTAATAGGGCTTCAGGATTTCCTGTAAGTATCATTCTACCATAGTCCATGATAGAAATTATCTGACACAATTCCTGAGCTTCAGCTAAAAGATGACTCGTGTATAGAATTGTTTTACCTTGGCTGTTCAGTTCACGAATCACCTCATGGATCAGTGCACGACTATGAATATCAACTCCTGCCGTAGGTTCATCCAATATCAAAATTTCCGGACTATGAAGCAATGCTACTAAAATGTTAGCCCTTCTATTCATGCCTCCTGACAAATGTTTTACCCGCTTAGAAAGATGAGCCGTCAACTGAAAAATATTAACTAAATCTTGGATTCGCTGTTGGATATAAACCTTTTCCAATCCATAGAGTCTTCCATAATACCATAAATTTTCCTGCAATGTCAATTCTCCGAATAGACCATCTTGTTGGGGAACAAAACCAATAAAGCGTTTATCTATATCACTTCGTTTACCATCTTTTTCAATACAAATTTGACCACTATCGGGCTTCAATAGTCCACATATCATCAAAACCAGCGTAGTCTTCCCTGCTCCATTGGGTCCAAGCAATCCGGTAATTGTCCCAGCCGGAATAGTCAAATCAATACGATTGACAGCAAAGTCAAATTGTCCATTATATTTCTTTGAAATTTGACTTATTTGGATACCATCCATAATTATAGTTTTACTTTGCCCAATTTTTTAAAAAAAGCAATTTCACTTTGACCGATTTCTTCTAAATATCGGGCTATACTCTGGTAATTATCTTGGGCACTTCCCCTATTCTTGATGATTTTGGCAACCCTATACGCAAAATCACGCCATCTATCCCCTATTCCGGTCAATTCCTGTGACAACTTAGCAAGTTCTTCATTATTCAATAGATGGGAAGCTTCTTTTAAAAAAGCAGCATACATAAATCGGAAGCCGCCACCGCCTGTACCAATTTCTTCTTGCATTCGAATCAAGTTGCCCAATGCAAGCAAAGCCTTTCGTTCAGAATATTTTTCCGGATATTTTTCAATTTTCTTAGCTAAATAACAGATTCCTTTCACGCCGATAAATGGCAAAGGTGCACTTTTGATTAAAAAGAGTGTTCGCTTTATTCCCCGGCGAATTGCATCCTTAAGCTCGGGAGTATCCTCCGGCATTTTTTCAACATAATATAGTTTGCCGGCTGGCTCCGGAAAACCTTTGGCCCATCTTGCCTTTGCTAAGTCGTCCTTGTGAATACGCTTCATTTCCGAAAGCGTCGGGTCACCTACAATATACTCATCTCCCTCTTTAGCCCAAATAACAATATTATGTGCATTAAAATGAAATCGATATGCATCCGGCAAATAGGGCAAATAATAAACACTGCACATAACGCCTACCGGAATCTTCTTACTAAGTAACTCGTCTAATACATCCATCGACTTTTGCACAGAACGAAACTTTTGTGTCTTTACCTTAGCTCCAATCAACTTCATTGACCGGCTAAATATGCCACCAGGCCAAATTCGAAAATTGGAAACCGGTACACCATTCACCTCAATAAAAGGTAAATAGATAAAAAATATTCCACTCCCAATTCCAAATACCATAGGCTCAGAAAGTTTTAAGCCATTGTATGCCAACATGTTGACTATAACGCCCGACTCACAATGAGCTGACTGAATATGATTGATATCCATCTTTTAATGCCTGATTTTGTTTTATTGTTGTTTGAAGTTAGTTAAGTCATCAACCTCAATGTTAAATACACGTGCGTATTTGCTTAAAATCTCATCACTTAACTTATTAAATACATTGGGCTTAAAGTGCCGTTTGACTTGCCACTTCCACATATTCATATAACCAGCTAAAATCCCAACATCAAGTAATTTTTTTTCCATATAATAAAAAATAGGGCTTTTTCGCCCTTCTCTGACTTCTTTTAATGCGAAAGTGACTTTAAAATCAACTTCTTCCAAGGCTTGTTTTAATGCAATCGCTTCCGGCTCCCATCCCATAGATTGAACCGTAGTATATTCACCTTTATCATCGATAGCATATTTGATCAATCCGGGACCAAACTTGTTTTCATATATCTTTTCATCGTCTTGCGGAACATCTTCTTTTTTCATTTAATCTTCATTTAAACTTGTTTTCGATATAATTAACCGATTTAAAATAAATCAAATCAGCGGCAAGGCTTTTTCGATTAGCAAAGACCATAATTTTTGAAATTATAGCCTTTATTGGCGACATAACAAATATCCCAAAAATTAAAAAATTCTTAAATATTCTTACCATCGGGATTCTTTCCAAAGCTCCCGGATTACCTCTCTTTTTTATGCGCACAGCCCATTGCCTAAATTGCTTGATGCCGGTTTGCTCCAAAAGAATCAAACCCAGATTAAGCCGAACAGCTCCGGCATCTACCAATTGCGATTGCAAATGCTGCCAATCATCTTCCATCAAAGCTTTACCTATTAGCTTACCGTATTCCGGCGCCTTTATAAATTCTGGGTCTTGAATTCCGGCTTTAGGCAAAAACCTTGATGCTTCTTTTCTCCCCTTAAACAGCCATCTAATGATCGTCAAAGTAGAAACCAAGTTAGGTGAAGAATCGACAAATGCAATATTTCCTACGTGATTGACCTGCCATTGATATAAATAGCTCTTAATTTTCTCTAAAGCATTCAGCCACATATTTCTAGCACCGATGATGGTCAACACTTTACTTCCTTGAAAAATATTGGGAGCTTGCTTACTTTGCATAAAGCCGGAAATGGGCAATGATGGATGCAAAAACCATGGTTGAAATGCAAGAATAATTAAATCATATTTTTTTATATGTGTATATTGCTCAATAACAACTTCTACACCTTCCTCCATTACACATTCTGGCATTGCATCAAAGAATTGAATACTTTCCCAAGGAAAAGGGAACTCTTTCTTAGATACAATCCTAAAATAATCAATTTCTACTTCGGGAGGCAATGAATCCAGACACTTATCAACCAACTCTTTGAGCTGTCCGGTCTGTGAGTAATAAAAAACACCAATATTCTTTGTAGGATTCATTGTTCAAAATTTACTAATCAATTTGAATGCCTTCAAACTTAATTTTACGTATCGTGTCTTCTAATAAAATAACTTTATTGACTTGATCAATCATCAAATTTAATGGCTTATTATTATAGTCATTTATTTTCGAGTTTGCAATATCAGTATCTATTTGGGTATAAATGGGTTCAAAAGCATTAGAATATGAAATAATTTTGACCATTTTTTCTCTTATTTGAAATTCACCTTTTCTGTGTTGGTATTTAAATTCTGATATTTTCAAAGTATCCATGACATCGGCCTTTCCATTTTGCTTTAAGTTTCCATAAAAAGTTCCATAGCTTTTTGGTTTTTCGTCATCATCCTTTTTCGACAATTCATAAGCAACTTTTTGATTTTTTAAATCATCCTTATTTTTATAACTAAATTTACCGCTAAATGAAGTTGAAACGCCATTTACATCACCATTTATAAACAATCTTTTTCTACTAACAATTATTTTAATCTTCAATTTAGCATCATCAGATAGTATATTTATCGTATCCCTATTATTTCCTGTTAAAGTGAATGTAAAATTGCCATAAGCGGAAGAATCTACTTCAATTTTATTGCCTTCTAACGGTTTTAATTCAATTTTCTTTGAAGTTCGTGAAAAATTGTTTTGTGACAAATAATACCCCTGATAAACACCACATAAAGAATTGACTAACGTCTTGTTATCGGAGGGTTGACATATAACAGCGGGTATATGAAATGCTAAAAATAATAATAAAAAACAATGTCTCATCAATCAACTCATTATTTTGTCGCCATGATAAATGGTCATATTAATCAATATTGAACTTATAATATTTAAACCCAAATTCCGCATTACACAAATACGGAATCGATTTACGACTCGTAATCAATGGTTTACAGAAACCATTGAAACGATTCGTACATCGGGATTAACCCTCATAATCAGCACTATACGGTTTTTCAAAACCTTTACTGCTGAATTCGGTTTTAATAATAGGAACAACAAAAGTAAAACAAATATTGTTATACGGTAATCTGTCTCAAATTAGATTTTTGATGGATTGCAATATTTATAAAAATAGATAAAATTTAAATTCTCAAATAAAGTATTGATATAGATATCAAAGAAGATAGGACAAAATAATGCTTTTTAAAGTTCAGAGGTTTGAACCACTCGCCATAATATATCACATGACGAAGACAGAAGAACAAAAGCAGAAGTCGAAATAACATCCTATTTTCTTGCTTTATATTTCTTTAATCTGAGTCAAAAAACACATTTTATATGTTAGGTTGGCAATTTAGAAAGTATAGTCCAGACCCTCAAAAGTCCAAATTTGAAGAGTTGTTCTCTATATTTCAAGAGTTATTGATATATTCAGCAGGAGAAGTTGCCAATGCCATTCAGTGGCTTATGGAAATGGATAGAGATTATGAAATAACATCCGACAATTACGGAATACGTGACTTCTTAGATGAATTGGCGCAGAAAGGTTATTTAAGCTCCGATATAGATCAAAATTCTTTAATCCCAACAGCTAAGATGAATGTGTCACTTCGTAAAAAAGCATTAAAAGAGGTATTTGGAACCATTCAAAAATCGGGTCATGGCAACCACAATTCAAGGATTGAAGGCAAAGGAGATGAATATACATCTGATTTAAGACCCTATAACTTTGGAGACAATGTAGAACAAATAGCTTTTCTGGAATCACTAAAAAATGCTCAAATAAATCATGGAATTGATAATTTTGACTTAGGTTATGATGATTTAGAAATACGAGAAACCTACCATCAAAGTAATATGAGTAGTGTTTTACTTATAGATATTTCGCATTCTATGATATTATATGGGGAAGACCGTATCACGCCCGCTAAGAAGGTGGCGATGGCTTTATCTGAATATATTTCATCACATTTTCCCAAAGATTCATTAGACATTGTAGTTTTTGGAGATGAAGCGTGGAAAATAGAGAAAGATGAATTGCCTTATTTGGAGGTTGGCCCTTACCACACCAATACTTTGGCAGCTTTGGAACTTGCATTGGATATTTTACAAAAGAAAAAGAATACCAACAAGCAGGTTTTTATGATAACTGATGGCAAACCCACTTGTATCAAACGAGGAGGCAAGCTATACAAAAACAGTTTTGGTTTAGATCGAATCATTATCAATCGCACACTAAACCAAGCTAGCAAGTATCGAAGGTTAGGAATTCCAATCACCACCTTTATGATTGCCAAAGACCCTTATCTGGTGCAATTTGTTGAAACGTTTACTGAAATCAACGGAGGCAGAGCTTTCTACAGCGACCTTTATGGTCTTGGAGACTTCATTTTTAAAGATTATAAAAGAGCCAAGAAAAAGTCACAACGCAAGTAAGTAATATGAAAAATACCTTAAAATCGATTATACCTGAATGGGCTTTTCCTTCGTTTATAATGGAAAGTTTAAAGGATTAATAAAAAAAAATAAAAGTACATTAAGTGAACAAAATTATTGCCCTATTTCTTGTATTTCTGGTACATGAAAAAGGTCTCACACAAAGGTTAAGTTGGGCTCAATGGGACAAAATAATAAGTCAAAAAGGAGAAACTATATTATCAGATACAATTGCCCAACACCGTCAAGAGGCGGTAGATTTTGTCATGGATTTTTTCAACGAACATCTCAATGACCCGACATCATTTCAGGAAAAATTCATCGATTCTAAGTTCCTATCCATACTCTATCCTGAAGATTCATCCTTTAGAATTATCACCGGACAATTATTTATAGACAATAACTCGTATCGATATTATGGAGGCATCCAAAAATCCAATGGCGTTTTTATTCCTTTTACCGATCGCTCTTATGAAAACGAAGAAGAAGGGTTGACCAACGAGGAACTAAGAGCAGAAGAATGGCAAGGCGCCTTATATTATAGACTTTTTGATTGTAAATTAAAAGGGAAGCCTTATTATCTACTACTTGGATTTAATGGGTATTCATTCTTTAATAAAAGAAAAACGATTGAAATATTATCATTTGATGCCAATGATCAGCCACTTTTCGGAAAAGATGTATTTATAAAAGACTCGACTGATGGTGCTGATATACCACTCAGATATATTTTTACATATTCGGCTGACGTCTCTATGCAACTTAATTACGAAAAGGAAGAAGACCTCCTTATTTTGGATCATTTAATACCGATGTCTGAAATATATAAAGGTCAGGGACAAACTGCGGTTCCTGATGGTACGTATGAAGCTTTTCAATACAAAAAAGGACGCTGGAAACATATTTCATTTCTACCCCAACGATTTATGAACAAATCAGAAATGAATTCCATTCCTAAAAACAAAACTAAACAATTCGGTCGAACTGAAGAGTGACTATTCTTGGCATCTTTGATTAAGATATAAACAACTTAACGAAAGAATCATTCAAAATATGTTTCCGTTATTTTTTCGACAAAATTTAACCCAGCCAATTGGTGTAGTATTTTCACAGCATGAGGTTGGTGTGTATTTCCCATGCAAAGAATCTGATTCTTGCCACACATAGACCGTCCCATTGACTTTGTAAAATTAATCGTAGTATCGATTTTACTCACTTTTTCTCTATTCATTTTAGTATCCGGGATACAAAATTCATACGAAATACTGTGCTTCCCGTCTTCCGTGCCAGCCAAACCATCTTTATCCAGCTGATTCAAATCAAACTTTATCTTAGAACTCATCATTGAATCAATTGAGTATTTCTTTTGCGTGTTACAAGCATAAAACATTCCAATAAAACAAATGCTTAAAATGTATAAAATATACAGTCTCATAATTTCACTATACAATTTATTGATTATTCCGTTTAAAAGTATAGACAAAACCGACCTCCCATGAGCTCCCTTCGTCTTTACTTGACTCATAATTAAACATTACAGTATCTTTATTAATGTATTCAAAAATAAATCTATCCAACGCTGGTACACCATCCATCATGGTGCTGCCCGTAAAAACAAACCGATTGGGATTGATACTTGAGCTATAAAATCGAACACCATTTGAAGACAATTTATCTCCATCGGAACCCACCCAGACAAATTTCCAACGACTATCCATAGCATCAGCATAAATCAATCCAACAGCTACTCTACCATCCGGCTTATCTAGATGAATTTCAAGGGCATTGCCATTCGATATTGGTTTAATTTGGCAGTATGCCGCAAAAATAGCAGCTCTATTGTATGAGACCCAAGATCCGATTAAATCATTAAACGGGGTGTTGGGAGTTATAATGGCAGGCTTAATTTCTTTTTTACTGACAGGTCTTTTCTGCCCAAAGAGTGGAAGGCAAATGACCTGTATGCCAAAAATCAATAAAAAACAAGTAAAATTATAATTCAAGACTTTGAAAGACATAAGTTTACACATAGATTTTCTACTAAGTAATATCGCAAATGTAATCAATAAATATTGTGAAATAAATAATATTTAAATAAACTTAATTCTATTTTATTAGTTAATCAGTATTAATAATAGGATTGGTCAGAATAAATAATATTTTTTTGACCGCCATTAAGCTTTATTTCATTTCCTTTGCACAATATTTCAAGACATGTTTGAGACTATTAAAAAAGTTATTGATTTTATACTTCATATTGACGTTCATTTATTAGAGATAGTCAATAATTATGGAATTGCCACCTATATTATATTATTTTTGGTAGTATTCTGTGAGACCGGCTTAGTTGTAACGCCTTTTTTGCCAGGTGATTCATTATTTTTTGCTGCCGGTGCGTTATGTGCTTCTTCTGGTCTCAATCTTTTCGTAACAATAGCTGTTTGTCTTGCTGGTGCAATCATCGGGAATACAGTTAATTACGAAATTGGTAAACGACTTGGCCCGGCTATATTTAAAAATGGTAATCGATTTATCAAAAAAGAGCATATTGAAAAAACACAAGAATTTTATTTAAAACATGGCACGAAAGCTATTGTTTTGAGTCGTTTTTTACCTATTTTCAGAACATTTGTACCATTTATTGCCGGTATTGCTAATATGAATCCTGCTAAACACTTCCTGTATAACGTGATTGGTGCTATTCTTTGGGTATTAACCTTTGTTTTGGCAGGTTATTTCTTTGGTCTCACACCGATCGTAAAAGAAAACTTTAGTTTAGTTATTATAGGTATCCTTGTTGTCACTATACTTCCTGGTATTTTTGCTTTTCTTAAAAGTAAATTTTCCTCCAAAAAAGAAGAAGAATCAACCATTTAACATACTTATCGCAATAGAAAAGTGTGGAATGTAGATTAAAAATGTGGCATCACAGTTTTATTAAGATTTTTTTCAGATCATGATCCGCTGACCCAAGTTTTACGGACAGCTTATCAAAGTCGTTGTCTATCAAAGCTATTTGCTTTTCTTCTTGAACGAGCATTTCATCAAATCGTATAAAGTTATCTTCAATTCTCTTACGCAGGTGGGCTATATACAGTTTAATTTGAGAATCGACCTCTGTGGCGAGCTTCTCTTTACCTTTGCGAATTTCAGCATTAAAATTGGTCATGATTTTGTTTTTCTTGACCATAGTTGTTATACTTGCAAACAAAAGGCCTACCGCGGTCAACACTCCCCCAGTTATATCAAATACAGCTCCGTGCGTCACAGCAGCTAAAATAATACCTACGACAGCGAGTCCGCTTCCGGTTGCAATATTGGCGGAGACTCCACTTTGATCCGGAAACAATGACTGATCTTTGAAGTTATCCGATTTTTCCAAAAATTGATTAAACGTATTTTGTAAGTCTGTCATAATGTAATTGCGTCTTTCGGCAATATCGGAAAAAATATCCTGATCATTTTTCAAAATTGTCTGACTATTCTGGACTTTAAGTTGAATTATCTTCGCCATTTGTTGAATACTTTCTGCGACATCGCTAACTCCGTCTGCCAGCTTGTTGCGTAATCCATTATTTAGGTCATCTGACAGCTGATTGGCGACGCTTTCAAGCCAAGCTTTTAATGTAGATTTTTTACTAAAAATAGAGGTAAAAGAGCGCTTAAGCATTACCGGAAATGAAAGACCGTGGTTTAATTCGGAAACAGCACGTCCAGTGGCTTGATCGTATGCATTTAAAATGTTTTCAACCAATAAATCCACGTGTTTTTTCGACCTTGTTTCATGCTGATCCAACGATTCAGTCACATCATGCCGAAATGCTGTATCCAATTCGTATTGTTTTTTCCTTACCTCTAAGCTTACTCCAATCCTATGCTGGATATTATTTAATGTAACCAGAATATTTTCAAGTTTAAGGTAAGGCGCCTTACCCCCAGTTATATTGTGTGAAATAAAATTTCTTATTTCTCCAAAACCGCTTTCAGCCTTATTGCCTTCTTGTTCCATTTTAGCTGAGACAGCAAAGACAAGAGGACGGCTCATACCCTTTTTCTCAGCTTGATTTACGACTCCATCAATATTGACACGCAAATCAGCAGCATCCATCAAATCTTTTTGCTGCAGGACAAAAATGACCTTCTTTTTCCAGTCATCTTTAATATATTCCAGAAAATCCCATGCACTTTGGCGATATGGATTTTTACTTTCAAAAACAAACACAATAAGGTCACTACTCGGGATGAACTCCTCGGTTATCTGCTGGTGCTTTTCAATAATTGTATTGGTGCCTGGTGTATCGACAATGGCCACTTCTTTCAATATGTCTATAGGTTGGGTAATTTTCTTTAGAAATGGGTTGATTACAATTACTTCTTCCTGTTCTCCATACACTATCTGTTGTATAGTGTCTGTCATGGGCTGAGGAGCGACTTTGGTTATTTCTTTACCTGTATCCAACAATGCATTGATAAAGCTACTTTTCCCGGCCTTTACTTCGCCGACTATAACAAACATATACGGTTCATTGATTCTATTACGCAGGGAACTTACAGTTTCTGCTAACTCATCATGATTGACAATGATTGTCAAATGGTGTATTTCTTTGGCCAATTCTTCCAATCTGGAACGAAATGCATATACCTCTTGATTGATTATTTGATTCATTTTAAGGTTTTAATCAAAAATTAGACGTAGGTAAAAGTGCAAAGTCAATAATTTAAATCGTTATTACTTTGAACTAACAAATATCGAATAGTTTTTCTGACTTTAAATCATTTCAGAGGTAATTATTTCCATATTTTCCCATACATAGCAATAAATCCAAACTACTTAGGTTGGGGACAAAGCCTTTCCTATCTTCAAATACCTGAGCGTAATGATTTATTTTGTAATCCAAATAATTAGTTATTCTGCATGAATCACGCCTATCTACAGCCACACCATTATCGATATACTCATTAGAATAATACACCTCCACATCGGGCAATAAATATGAAGTTAAAATAGAGAGGGCTTGTTGGTTAAGGTCTATTAGAAATTTAGGTCTTGAATTTAAAACATTTTCAATTAGGTCGATAAAAAAAATAAAATAAGGTGAATTGCCATAACATGTCCTTATGGATGCGGTATGCATCTTAGGCCAGTTTTCATCGTAACTTATTTTTACATCCCGCATCGGCTGCAAATTATTTTTACCCTTAACAAGTGGAACTATCAACAACTGTGGGCCATTGGCTGAATTTAAAAAGCATTTATTTCGAAAACTTCCTTTTCGATAATATTCACCTTGATCTATTGTGATCCGATGATTGGCTTTAAACTCCATTAATACACTGACAGGAGGGAAATACATGGATTCTATGATCATATCTTACAACTTAAAATACATCATATTATAGAGAAACATTAATGTAAAGTGGGGTTGAAATCAATCAATGTTCTTCCCAAATTTATGAGTTTTTGATTATTTCGCGAGAAATAACGAGTTTCTGAATCTCCGATGTACCTTCACCAATAGTGCACAATTTACTATCTCGATAAAATTTCTCTACAGGAAAGTCCTTGGTATATCCGTATCCACCATGAATTTGAACAGCTTCAGTAGCAGCCCAAACGCATACTTCAGACGCATAATATTTGGCCATAGCGCCTTCTTGAGTCATCTTCATACCTCTATTTTTCAAATCTGCAGCCTTACGAGTAAGCAATTCAGCAGCTTCAATTTTGGTTGCGATATCCGCCAATTTAAAGGAAATAGCCTGAAAATTGGCAATCGGCTGACCAAACTGGTGTCTTTCTTTTGCGTATTTTACAGAGGCTTCATAACTACCTTTCGCAATACCGAGTGACAGAGCAGCAATAGATATTCTACCGCCATCTAATATTTTCATAGCTTGTACAAAGCCATCACCCACATTACCCAATACCTGAGATTTATGAATACGACAATTGTCAAATATCATCTCAGCCGTCTCTGAAGCCCGCATACCAAGCTTATTCTCTTTCTTTCCACCTGAAAAACCTTCTGTCCCTCTTTCCACAATAAAGGCAGTCATCCCACGGGAGTCAAGCAATTCGCCTGTTCGAGCGATTACAACAGCAACTTCACCGGATTTACCATGAGTTATCCAATTTTTTGAACCATTTAAAACATAATAATCACCATCCAGAGAGGCAACACATTGCATTCTTCCTGCATCACTTCCGGTATTGGCTTCTGTAAGCCCCCATGCACCAATCCATTCTCCGGAAGCAAGCTTAGGTAGGTATTTAGACTTTTGTTCTTCATTGCCAAAAGCTAGAATATGTCCGGTACATAAGGAATTATGCGCAGCAAGTGACAATCCAATACTCGAGCAAACTTTAGTAATTTCTTCAATTATTGTGATATATTCTTGATAACCAAGACCTGAACCACCATATTCCTCAGGAACTAATACACCCAAAAAACCATGCTGACCCATTAACCGCATCGTGTCAACCGGAAAATATTGATCTTCATCCCATTCCATCATTTTAGGTCGAATATGAGTCTCAGCAAAGTCTTTGGCGCTTTGTCTAATCATTTCCATGTTGTCTTGTGACGTCATTATATCTATTTTATTTTGGTGGACAAAACTATACATTATAAATTAAACATTCAACTATTAAGGTACTTTATTCGTATTTACCCGGCCATCTTGCTTTTAAAAATTCTTTCATTTTCGACTCATTCGCATTGTTCCCCGGGTGATAAAGGAAGGTATTTGCTATCTCTTTCGGCAAATACTCTTGATCAATAAAATTCCCCTCATAACTATGCGCATATTTATATCCATCTCCATACCCCAACTCCTTCATAAGTTTTGTAGGAGCATTGCGAAGATGAAGCGGCACAGCCAGATTTCCTGACTTGTTGACCAAATCAAAAGCCTGATTAATTGCCATGTAAGCAGTATTGCTCTTAGGAGAAGATGCAAGATAAATAACACATTCACCCATCACAATGCGACTTTCCGGCATCCCTATCTTATGGACGGCATCCATACATGCCTGGGCTATAAGAAGAGCATTAGGATTGGCTAATCCAATATCCTCAGAAGCTAAAATAACCATCCTTCGACATATAAACATTGGATCTTCACCACCTAAGAGCATCCGAGCCATATAATATAAAGCCGCATCAGGTTGAGAACCTCTTACAGATTTGATAAAAGCTGAAATAATATCATAATGAAATTCGCCCCCTTTGTCATAAGCAATGTGTTTTACCTTGACATTTTCTTCTACCAATGCATTGGTTATTATCAATTCATCATGCGAATGTGCAGAAGCAATTAATTCTAAAATATTGTATAGCTTACGAGCATCTCCACCGGAAAAGAAAACCAATGCATCGTATTCTTTTACTTCAATTTTTTGCTGTGACAAAACAGCATCTTTCTGTATTGCTGAATCTACCATTGAAATGAGTTCACTTGCACTAAATTCTTCCAGAATATACACCTGACATCGTGACAATAATGCCTGATTGACTTCAAAAGAAGGATTTTCTGTCGTTGCCCCAATCAATATCACGATACCCTTTTCCACTGCTTCCAAAAGGGCATCTTGCTGTGATTTATTAAATCGGTGAATTTCATCTATAAACAGTATGGGAGAATCACCTTTCCTAAATAAGTCAGGTTTGGATGCTTTCTCTATCGTATCCCTAACATCTTTTACACCTGCATTTACTGCACTTAGAACATATATCTGCTTTTCCGTCACTTCTGCTATCATCAGAGCAAGTGAGGTCTTGCCAACACCCGGAGGGCCCCAAAAAATACAAGAATGAACCTTTTTGTGCTCCAATAATCTTCTGAAAGATGCATTTTCATCCATAAGATGTCTTTGACCTACATACTCCGAAGGAGCCTTAGGCCGCATTCTCTCAGCTAAAGGCGGTAGATTACCCATTATTTTATTTATAAATATATAAACATAAGAATAACAATTACCTATATTTCTAACTAAAACTCAATTTGTTCATAAAATAATTTTATTTAAGACAAGCTGTTAGACCGTTTTTGATATATCAACCCATCTTACTTTGACTTGGAATAGCCCAATAATTCATCCAATGTGCTCTGTGAAACTGAATGATAGGACGACCTGCAATTTCTGTAAATTTTTGACGCTTCGTCTTTTTGCCCAGATTGCAACAAAGCCTTATACAAAGGTGTCAAAAATTTGCGGCGTCCAACCTTGCAAAGAAAACCCTCTAATCGGCTATTTACAACCTTATTGCCCACTATAATATTATTAGTCAACCAACTGGCCAAAATCTCCGAATTATTGCTTTCTAAAAAATGATATCGTTTATTTAAAGAATTCAACTGTTCCAATGTCGCTTTATTCCGAATACTATTGATGAAGTAAAGCCACTGGTTAAAATCCCAATCTTTATATTGAATTGTTGACTTTCCATTGAGTAAATTTTCTTTTTCTTTTTCCACCATATCAAATAACTTACTCTCAAAGCCGGGTGCATTGTCCGGCAAACCGGCGTTGTATAGCCATTCATGTAGGTGAATAGCGTCAAGTTGAATGGTATCCAACTGAGTTTTTATGTAATCTTCAAACTCTTCGGTAGTAATAGTCTTGAACTTATATACTTGAAAATATTTTTTCAGAAATGCATCTATTTTGTCCCGTCCAAATGTCCTTTCCAACAAAACCACAAACAAATAACCCTTCTCATACGGAACATCTGTCATGCCGTCATCCGGATTATGTCCTTTTAAATCCAATTTTAAACATGTTTCTTTCCCATCATCGCCAAAATCCGAAAAAGCATTATTCAAGTCTCCTCTACCAATGATAGAACCCATATCCGAAAAATCCTTTCCTTTAACTTTTTCTATAATTCTTCGCTCAAAATATACCGTAAATCCTTCATTTAACCAAAAATCATCCCAAGTGGCATTGGTCACTAAATTGCCGGACCAAGAGTGTGCCAATTCATGAGCAATCAAGCTCGACAACGAACGGTCACCTGCAATTACGGTAGGTGTGGCAAAGGTAAGGCGTGGATTTTCCATACCACCAAATGGAAAAGCCGGCGGCAAAATCAATATATCATAACGACCCCATACATAAGGACCATACAATTCCTCAGCAGTCTTAATCATATCTGGCGTCTCTGCAAATTCATACGCAGCGGCTTTCAATTGTTCAGGCTCTGCATAAACTCCACTTGTGCCATCAAATGCATGAAATGCCAGATCACCAATAGCCAAAGCCACTAAATAAGCGGGAATAGGTTGCTTCATATCAAATTTATATATCCCATCATCCGATTTTTTCTGTGGATTTTCAGCCGACATCAACGCCATAAGTCCTTTTGGAACTGATATTTGAGCATCATAAGAAAATCGAATACCCGGAGAGTCCTGTATTGGAATCCAAGACCTTGTCAGCACAGCCTGACCTTGTGTATATAAGAATGGATGTTTTTTCCCATAAGTTTGCTCTGGTGACAACCATTGTAATGCCAATGCTTCCGGCTTTGTAGCATATCGGATGGTAATTGTATCATTAAATGATGCTGTAGGAATTGCAATCTTACTTCCGATAAAATCCTTTGGTGCATAAATCACATAAGGTATTGGCTTACCGGCATTCTCAACGGATTCAATATTTAAGTTATTACTATCCAGAAATAAAGAATCTGCTCCATTTTTGGCAACTACCAACTTTGCCCAACCAGATAATGTTTTTTTGTCAAAATCAGCCTTCAGATTCAGACTCAAATGTTTGACTCGTGCATCTGAATTGTCCCCAAACGAATGAGCATCATCTATTATGCGTTTACTGATACTTCCGTCCGACTGTGAAGATTCCGGCTTACAAGAAACAAACAGAGTGAAAAAAGTGAAAACAATTAAACAATTTTTATAATTCATCCTACAAAATTAATCAAAACAATGTTTAAAATCCGAATTCAACAGTAAAGGTTTTGAAAAACCATAATGTACTGATTATAAGCCCGATTTTTGAATCGCTTATCGAATCAGTTTCATTTAGTGCTGAATTTCATCTAAATGCACCACACATTATTGAATCAAAATACCGTGAAGATCAACCATTTAATAGGTATTTTGAATTCAACTAATCAAAAGTTAGCAATAATTTCCATAAAGAAAACTTTTTTGCCTTTTAAATGAATTTGGGATTAAAATTACGAAATTTATATTTGTTCAAATATAGGCTCATTCCCAACATATTCACAATTTAATTATCTTTACTTTCTTTCAATTGCCAATAAAAAATGGACAAAAGCAACCTATATATTCTTAGAACCATTGATTTAGCTTTACAAAGCGATATTAAAATTAAGTTTAATCCACCGGTTGGCTGTATCATAGTAAAGAATGATACAATTATAGGTGAAGGATATCATAAGGAATATGGAAAAGCGCATGCGGAAGTAAATGCAACACAGTATGCCATTCAACATGGTTTTTCCGTTGATGATTCAGATTATTACGTTTCACTTGAACCATGTGGACACTTTGGCAATACGCCACCTTGCGCTAAATTGATCGCAGAAAACAAAGCAAAAAATGTCTTTTACTTTGAAGATGACCCCAACCCCATCACAGCCGGCAAAGGTGAAAAAATTTTAAAGGAAGCAGGAATTAATATGTGTAATATCCAACCGGCACACCAAAGCAGTCTGATAGATAGATTTTACATCAATCAAATAAATCATAGACCCAAAGTAATTCTAAAATTCGCCCAAACCATTGATGGGAAAATGGCATCTTCATCAAAAAGAATTATCATCAGCAACCCTATATCAGCACGCCTCGTGCATCGATGGCGATCAGAAAGTGATGGTATTTTAATCGGCTCAGGAACGTTGGAAATGGACAATCCGCTTCTGGATAATAGATTATGGTTTGGAGAATCTCCACATCGCTTTGTTATTGGCAAAAAATGGCATAATCCTCTTGCATCCTACAAACTATTTCATGATGACAAAAAGTCAACTTGGCTTAATACAGGTACTCTACAAGAAAAAAATATCGATACTCAACAAGTGGAGAACCCGGTCATATGGGACAATATTTGGAAGATGCTTTACCAAAACTATGGTATCACTAATTTGCTAGTCGAAGGTGGTGCACAAGTGCTCAACAGCATTATAAATCAAGGAGCATTTGATGAAATACGCACTATCACTGCATCTACGACAATTAAAGAAGCAGATATCAAAGCTCCATCATTAAATGGAATTCGTTTGATAAAGGAAATAAATTTGTCAGGAGACCACATATCTTGGTATGTAAAATCATAGATAAAATGGAGAATTGAAAATGGAGAATGGAGGATGCAGAATGGAGAATTGAAAATGGAGAATGGAAAATGGAAAATGGAAAATGGAGAATGCAGAATGGAGAATTGAAAATGGAGAATGCAGAATTGAAAATTGAAAATAAAAATAATTATCAATTTAATTATCAATTTTCAATTATCAATTATCTTCATAAAACACAAAAGCCCCGGAATACTCCGAGGCTTATTGCGGTCCGGACGGGACTCGAACCCGCGACCTCCGCCGTGACAGGGCGGCATTCTAACCAACTGAACTACCGAACCAGTAGTGCTTTTCAAAATCAACTTATTGACTTATCATTCAAAGCGGTGCAAAGATAAGAACACTTTGTAATCCTCAAAATTTTTTTGTTAAAAAAATAATTTTTTTTTCAACAACAATTTCAATATTACTCGTATTAGGCTAACAATCAAGAAATTCAATAAAAATATAAAATCAAATTTCTAAATTTGTGTGAGATTTATTTAAAATATTTAACTTGCATCATAATGTCGGTTTATTATGTAATAACCTTTTAGACCCAAATCAGTAGTATGTATATTGAAAATAGAAATAATGCTGATAATGATGGTCATCCCAATTTACGAATCGTTTCATTGATTTAATGAAATCATTGATTACGAGTCGTTTATCGATGCCGCATTTTTTGTTGCGGATTGTGGGTTTAAACCAATGCTGATGTATAAATCAATCGGCTTGAAATTATTTAAATAAAGCTTCCGACATCTATAAAATCTCGGATTAATTTTGGGATTTATTTAAAATTGAATCTAAAATATCATTTCTTTTTATAAAGCTTTTTATGCAGATTTTAGGAATAATACCGACACGATATGCCTCATCACGATTTCCCGGAAAAGCTTTGGCTGACATAGGTGGAAAACCGATGTTGCAGAGAGTATATGAGCAATCCAAATTATCATCTTTCCTATCCCATCTCCTTGTGGCCACTGACGACGAAAGGATTGCCGATACTTGTATCGAGCTAGGAATCCCCGTTGAGATGACATCAGATTATCATCGCAGTGGAACTGACCGCTGTGCCGAAGTGTCCCGCAAATATCCGGAATATGAGGCTATTGTCAGCATTCATTGTGATGAACCATTCATAATGTCTAACCAAATAGACATATTGGCGAAGACTTTAATTCAAAATTCCAATGCTGATATTGCGACTTTAGCCAAATTTATCGAGAGTCAGGAAGAGCTTGATGACCCAGAAATCGTTAAAATTGTTTTTGGTAACAATCAGGAGGCTATATATATGAGTCGCCACCCTATCCCCTATTTTGTCCACGCCAATAAAGAAGAATGGTTATTGCGACATCAGTATTATAAACACATTGGCTTGTATGGATTTAAGCGTGACACCTTGTTGGAAGTAGCCGCACTTAATGTAAGTTATCTAGAGACATCAGAAAATGTTGAAGCTTTACGCTGGATAGAAAACGATTATAATGTTAAGGTAGCCCTAACTGATTATGACAGTATAGAAATCAATACCCCACAAGACTTAGAAGATCTCATGTCCAATCGCTCCAACTTATCATAAATCAGAATTGGTAAATTGTATTGGTAAAATATCTTTTATTGACTTAATGATGTAAATCGGACCTGTCTCACCCATCAAAATCAACCTGATATGTTTTTTTTGCTTGATTTCCATTTCACTCAACATTTGCCTACATGCGCCACAAGGAGCTACCGGATGATTTACAATATGTGATGCTGATGATGCTGTGATTGCTACCGATTCAATGTTTGCAGCAGCTCCATCTGTATTATATGATGTCAGCAAAGCGCCCTCAGCACAAATACATATTGGGAAAGATGCATTTTCCATATTGGCACCCATAAAGACTTTTCCATTGGAGTCAACCAATGCAGCGCCTACTTTAAAGTTGGAATAAGGCGCATAGGCTTTTTCTTTTGCTTTATTTGCCCATTCCATCAATACCTTATCTTCATTTATCAAATCATCAAAATTGGATATTATTTCATATTCAAATTGTACAACTTGCTTTCCCATAGTCTTTAATTTAGTTAAATGTAAACAAAAAAATTTAAACGATTGAGAAATAGTTCTTTTTTATCCTAATTATTATAAACCCAAATTCCGTAATCGAAGTTTTCCAAAACCAAAAAGCATGGAGTATGAGAAATGTCCCACTGTACAAATCGTTTTAATGGTAAGGCAAAATAATTGATTAAAATTCGTACATCGATTCATTATTAGCCCAATTTGAAATTTGAGTTAACCCACATTCAACATTAATAATTATAAAAAATTATAAGTTAAGTTATTATAACTTTTTCATTATATTACAGGTAAAACTATATTTTGGTAAACCTTTGGGCTATATCCAAGTATATCTTTTGCAGATTACACATTGATAAGAGAGAAATATTTACCTATTTAGAATATAAAATGCCGTATTTATTGATAAATTCGCACCTTCTTTATACAAACTAAACAATCTCATGCCAGATTTAGAACCAATTAAGAAAATCATCTTATTTGGGGCGGGTCGATCAGCTACCTACCTTATTGATTATTTGTTGAAGCATTCTGTTGAAGAGAATTGGAAAATCATTTTAGCGGACACCAATGTCAATGCAGCAAAGATCAAATTAAACAACCATCCGAATGGAGAAGCAGTTCCTTGTGACATACACGACACAGAAATCAGAGGCCAGCTAATTAAATCGGCAAACTTTGTCATTTCTATGTTACCGGCCTATCTACACATGCTTGTCGCCAAAGATTGTATTTTATATGGGGTAGATATGGCTACAGCATCCTATCTCAGTGACGAATTGATGGCTCTTGAAGATGAAATAAAAGAAAAAGGATTGGTCTTTGCGAGTGAATTGGGTTTAGACCCCGGTTTAGATCACATGTCAGCGATGAAAATCTTTGATGAAATAAAACGAAATAATGGTACCATAACTTCCTTCGAATCCTATACGGGCGGACTGGTAGCTCCCGAAAGCGACGACAACCCATGGCATTATAAAATAAGTTGGAATCCTAGAAATGTCGTTTTAGCGGGACAATGTACGTCTCAATTTCTTCAACATGGTGAAGTAAAATATATTCCATACAACCGGTTATTTAAGGAGGCAAAAAATATAGATGTCAACGGACATGGGCAATATTCCATGTATGTCAATAGAGATTCTATCAAATACATTGAATTATATGGTCTAGAAGGTATTGAAACCATGATTAGGGGGACATTTCGAGGAAATAACTATTGTGAAGCATGGTCTGTATTGGTGGATCTTGGACTTACAGACAATACGACAAAACTGAGTCTATCAGGCAACTTCCAATATTTAACACTTATTCATGGATTTTTAAAGGGAAGTGGCAATGATTTTAAATCCCGAATTGAATTAACCATAGGAAGACTCATTTCACAAGCCACCTTTGACCAAATTGAATGGCTCGGTCTTTTTGGAGGAAACCTTTGTACACTTGAGAATCCCACTCCGGCCGAATTCCTGGAATATGTCATCGTCAACAAATGGGTATTATCTCCTACTGACCGTGACTTGATTGTCATGGAACACAAGATTAAATATACCATTGAAGAAAAGGAATATTGCCTTTCTTCTACTTTATATCGAGAAGGAACGGATGAAACCCATACGGCAATGAGCGAATTAGTAGGTTTGCCATTGGCCATCTACACCAGACATAGAATGAAAGGTAAATTCCAAAAGCCGGGATGTATTTTGCCATTGACAGAAGATATATATCAGCCCATATTGGATGAATTAGAGGAAATGGGCATCAAGTTCATTGAAACAATAAATGAATGAGTGGAAGTCCTGCTGAAAAGAAACTGAGTATTTTTGAAGATCCTTCCAAGGCTTTTCAAGTATTTAGCTTTATTCAACAGGTCGCTATTATTATTGGAAGCATTTTTCTAGCCAAAAGTGCTATGCCCATTGAAAATATCGGCAAATTTGAGACACTGTTATATCTAGGCCAGTTTGTGAGTCTATTTTGGATAAGTGGATTAACTCAGGCCTTTCACGCTATTTATCCCAAGGTAGCTCTGGTTGAAAGAAAATCTTTTATCAGCACTACATTTACTATTTTTTTATTTCTTTCAATAGCTAGTTCTTTAATTTTAATCCTAGGTCGCCCTTTATTATTGCCCTTTCTTATTGAATCTCCTCAGATCGAGGGTTTATATTGGTTTTGTCTATACACAGCAATCAATACGCCTTCAATGCTCATCCCTTCCTTATTGATGCTGAGGGGCAACAGCAAGGAATTGATGCGGTTTAGTTTATTTTACGGAATAGGTTATATATTAGTTTTTTTCCTAAACTTCCTTTTTGGGGGCAATCTAATCAATCTCTTAATCCTACTTAACATCTATACGCTCACATTATTACTGATGTCCGGAGGAATGGCATTAACGCTCAATTTGAATGCCTATAGATTAAAATGGGCTAAACGCCTCTTTTTAATAGGCAGTCCTCTTATAGGATATTCAATCATATCAGGCATGGCCTTAATTTATGATGCATGGTTAGTACAAAGGCTTTATACGCCCAAGGCTATATTCGCTATATTCCGATATGGCGGAAGAGAATTTCCTTTGACTGTAACTTTAGCCATTGGATTGGGGACGGCTTTAATACCCATAATCAGTCGAAACTTGAAAGAAGGTTTAGAAAAAATAAAATCGCGCTCCCAGAGGCTGTATCCACTAGTTTTCGGCACATCTATTGTACTTGTTCTCATTTCTAAATTTATTTTCCCAATAATTTTTAGCACAGATTTCATTTCATCTGCTGCTATCTTCAACATATATATATTGATTATCATTAGCAGAATGATATACCCACATATCATTTTACTAGGCTTAAGAAAAACGAAAGCATTATTATATATTTCAATAATAGAGCTTTTTATCAACATAATAGGCAGCACAATTCTAGGATTCAAATTTGGACTCTTGGGTATCGCAGGTGGTGTTTTTATTGCTCACATCATCGGCAAAATCGCACAAATTATTTATCTTAGAAAAAAATTGGGTATCCGACTGGATCAATATTTATCCGTCAAAAGGTATTTATTTTATTCTCTTGCACTAATATTGGCTTGGGGTATTTCAACGTATTTATGAACCCAGTAATAATAAAATCAAATTCTCCCTCAAAAAGTTGAATAGACCTTTATGAACATTGCCTCAGCACCAATAAATTACGCTGATTTTGAGTTAACAAAAGATGGCAATGCTCACATTAGTCAAAGGTAGTGTTTTTGTATTAAGGATCAATTTCAATAAAGTAAGAATAGTATGAAATAGATTTTACCAAATTAATCCCGAATTCAGCAGTAAAGGTTTTGAAAAACCGCATAATGCTGATTATGAGGGTTAATCCCGATGTACGAATCGTTTCAATGGTTTACTGAAACCATTGATTACGAGTCGTAAATCGATTCCGCATTTGTCTAAAGCGGAATTTGGGTTAATTTCAAATTTCTTTTTTATAATTTGCTCTCAGTACGATATACTCAATCAGAAATGTAGGACATTCATCGCTAGTCTTTTCAAATCAATTAAAATAAGGGCGGTATGGGTTCCGCCCTTATTGGATATAAGTGCGTGTGTTAATAATCCTTTATCATTTATTTACAATTTGAAAATTTTTGACGCTAATTTTTCCTGATGAAGATAATAATTGAATCAAGTATAATCCAGTACCCACATTTTCATTAAGTTTTATGACATTATCAGGACCTACTATCCCTTTATTTATTACCTTACCGGATATATCATATATTACATAATCATATTTTTCGGATGCTCCATCCAATTTTATGTTAAAAGAATTACCGATGACCGGATTTGGGAAGATTGTTATATTTGAACTTACTTGATTTTCAATTGAGTTGGTAGTGCCTAATCTTAATTGGTGGACACTGATAAATGTGGGCTTTTTAAATGAATTATCTTTATATTCGATTGTAGCTAATCCATAATGTTCACCGATTCTTATAAAACTATAATTATATTTATGTGTGGCTTGATTTTGAGCTAACCCAAATGCAGTCAGTAGTTGTGGCGGAGCAAGAGTTCCACCCAAATAAAAACTATCTACAGCTGTTTCCGTCGTTTTAACCAGCAAAACATCAATAGGTTTGGTAGCATTGCCATTCCTATCATTCACTTTCATCTGACCCCAGCCAATTACTTCCTTATCAGTGGTATAATGTGTGCGCCTTTGACCCGGTACATTATTTAGTCCAAAAAGTGCAACTGTCAATCCGAAGTTGGTAGAAAAGGAATAGGAATCCGTCCATTTAGTACCCATTGTCATCGGATATTTCATTTCATGTTCTGGAGAACTGTACTTGACATCTTGATTGAAAAAAATCAAACTATCTAAACTTCCACCTGTCATACCCTTTAATGGGATAGCCTGCCTTTTTAAGGATACACCATAGCGCAATATGCCATCTTGGGTCACATTAAGCATTAATGCTGCATCATATCTTAATTGTGAAAAAGCATAAAACACTTCAGTTTGAAATGTTGCTTCCGGGAATCCTGGATTTCCTGACACAGGATACGCTGCTAAAAAAGTAACATTTGAATCAGTTGAAGAAGTAAAATCCCATAACTTGTTTTCTCCAATTTCAATAGAAGGAAGTGATTTAAGCTTTAAGGTAGTAAAAGTATCATTTGTCCGACACTGTTCAATTGAAGGCGCATTGATATAATCTATCGTAATTTGAGAATATCCTTGCTGACCCATAATTATGAAAACAAATAGTATAATCTTTCTCATATTGAAAATTTTCACAAGAATAATAAAAAAGATAATCCATTACATAAATTAGGGATAAACAACCAAATTATGTATATGAATACTTTTATTTAACAAAATCCTTGTCTTACATTTGTCAAAATATCTCTTTTACAAAATTGCACATCAAAAATCTATATTCAATATTTAAATTTATTCTGGCAACAGTGTACTGCTATATAAGTGCAGTGTCCGGCATTGCTCAACCGACACCATTGCAACAATATTTAAAGCAATTGAATACCACAAAAAACGCCACTGAAAAGATCGAATTGTATTACAATATTGCCAATGAATATAATTTAGAAGGTAATGACTCAATGGAATATATATATAATAATATTGCAATCGGATTAAGTAAAAAAAATAATAAACCTCTATTAGAGGCCAAAGGTTATTACTTTATCGCTGAGAAATTTTATTTATTGAGTCAAAATGATTCGGCATATCATTATGCCCAGCTGTGCATCAAACACTATGACAACCAAAACCAAAAAAACAGATTTTATGTCGCTGCATTAAATATCATGGCCTCCACCTCATTAGACAATGCAGAAGGTGAAGAGGCTTTAGTACTTATAGAAAAACAACTTGAAATTGCCAAAGAAATAAAAGATTCTTCCGGCATCTCTATGGCATATACGCTATTGGCTGCACTTTATGAGACGAATAACAGTAAGGAGGATGCATTAAAATATGCAATCAAGGCATTGGATTTAGATAGAGCAATCCATAACAAAACGAATCTGGCACAGTCAATATTCAATGTAGCTTTAATGTATTTGGATTTACATAATACTCAATTGGCCTTACCTTTGTTAAAAGAAGGACTTGCTGCAGCAACACGAGACTATCCATCCAAAAAGGATCAAAGCTTAGCTCATTTGTACCTTGGTAAGTGCTATCAACTGTTAGGCAAGAAAGATTCTTCTACTATTTTTTTGAACTTAGCACGGAAATCAATTCCTTCATTGGATGACCCTGATTTGACCTATAGGCTTTATGAATCTCTTGCCCAAAACAGCTTAGAATCACATCAACCTGATTCTGCTTTGTTATTCATAAACAAAGCTATTTCTACATCCAGAACCTTTGGGTTATTAGAGCACCTTTCACAGGGATTAAAGCTCAAGTCCACTATATTGGCTGAATTAGGCAATTATAAAGAGGCATATATCCAACATATCGACTTTATTTCGCTGAACGACAGCTTAAGTAATTTAAAATTACAAAAGTCGTTGGCAGCATTGCGGGTAAAACACAACATAGTCCAAAAAGATGAAAAGATAGCTCGTCAAAAGCTTATATCCACCTATTTAATAGTAGGATCGTTCATTTTATTGGTATTGCTAATAATTATTTTTATTCAGTATGTCAGGCAAAAAAGAACGAGTAATATAATTCGTCATCAAGCCTTGGACTTGAATCTTCTTATGAAAGAATTACACCATAGGGTAAAAAATAATTTACAAATAATATCTAGTCTGATGAGCCTTCAATCTTTCCGAATTAAAGACCCTAAAGCCTCTCAAGCTATCCGTGATAGTCAACAAAGAATAGAGGCAATGAGCCTTATCCACCAAAAACTATACACTAATCAAAATATCACGGAGATAAATATTAAAGAATTTATCACCGATTTGGTTGACAACTTAAAAAATACTTATTGTGATGATTATGTACACATCCAACTTAACTTGAAAGTTGAAAATGAAACATTGAATGTAGATAAAGCAATTCCGCTTAGTTTAATTATCAATGAATTGGTGAGCAATGCATCAAAACACGCATTCAAAAAGAATACCAACCCTTTGCTCACAATCGATCTTACCTTGGCTAACAACATCATTGAATTAGTTGTTGCTGATAATGGCGAAGGTATCAATATTGAAGATTGGAATTCGAAGGAAGACTCTTTTGGCAAAGAGTTAATTAAAACTTTTGTCAAACAGCTCAAAGGTTTTCTGCATGTTGAATTCCTTAATGGCACCCAGTTTACCTTATATTTTCCAAAAGATATAACACATAAATGAAACAGGCAAAACGTATCCTTATCATAGAAGACGAACTATTAGTCGCGCTTGATTTAAAAGAGAGGCTTGTACAATCTGACTATCATGTTGTTGCTATCACAGACAATTACGACGATGCTATTCTTGCATTCAAGGAATATTTACCAGATTTAACTTTGATTGATATCAGTATCAACGGTGACAAAAATGGTATTGATATTGCCAATGAAATTAACAATATCATGCCTAAACCCTTTATCTTTATTACGGCACATACTGATGTCTTGAATATCAATAAAGCAAAGAATACTTCACCTGCAGCTTATATTATCAAACCTTTCACTACCAAATCCTTATTGGTGGCTATTGAAATAGCATTACACAAGGTAGATCTTGGTGATCACGAAGTATCCAATGACGTATCACAAACCGATGATAATATTTTTGTAAAAGACAGTCATGTCTTTATCAAAGACGGATATCGTTATCACAATGTCTTTATCAATGACATCCTTTACTTTACTGCAGAAGCCAATTATGTCAAAATAGTCACCGAAAAAAAATCATACTTAATTAGAAATTCACTCTCCAATACAATAGAACGTCTCCATAAGAAGTATTTTGTGAGAATTCATCGTTCAAGTTGCGTCAATACGAATCAAATTGACTCTTTCACTGAAAGCGAAGTACTTGTAAAAGGAAAAATTTTAGCTATAGGGCGCAACTACAAAGATGAATTAAAAAATTCATTCCAATCGTAGTTATTATAATTTTAAAATAGAAGGGATGGTCAACCAAATATGTACCCGGAGCGGGACTTGAACCCGCACGACTTCGCAGTCACAGGATTTTAAGTCCTGCGTGTCTACCATTTCACCACCCGGGTAAGGTAAAAGTGTAAAATAAGTGGAGCGGGAAACGAGACTCGAACTCGCGACCCCGACCTTGGCAAGGTCGTGCTCTACCAACTGAGCTATTCCCGCATTTACACCCCTTTCTTTTAAGAAGCGACGCAAAGGTATATTTTAATTTCTAATTGAAAAATATTTTAGCACTTTTTTTTATTAAATTATTCATTGTTCCCGGAATCCTTACTTCCATCCCACAATAAAAATTCTTTTAAAAAGCCCATTATATCACCATTCAGCACAGCATCCGTATTATTGTTAGTAAATCCTGTCCGATGATCCTTTACCCTTCTATCATCCAAAACATAGGATCTTATCTGACTGCCCCATTCATTTTTCATCTTACCGGCTTCAATTGCATCTCGTTCTGCTTGTTGTTTCTGAAGTTCAAGTTCATACAATCTCGACTTCAACAGTATCAATGCTTTTTCCCTATTTTGAATCTGACTCCTTTCCTGTTGACATTCAGCAGTCAACCCGGTAGGAAGGTGCCTGACACGTACTGCAGATTCAGTTCGGTTGACGTGCTGACCTCCTGCCCCACTTGCTCGGAACGTATCCCATTCGATATCAGCGGGATTAATATTGATTTCAATTCTGTCATCAACCATAGGATGAACAAATACTGAGGCAAATGAAGTCATCCGCTTTCCTTGTGAGTTAAAAGGACTTACTCTTACAAGACGGTGCACTCCATTTTCACCCTTTAATAGACCAAATGCCAATTCTCCTGTTATCTCTAAGGTTATTGACTTAATTCCGGCAACATCGCCATCTGTTCGATTTAATTCTGATATCGAAAAGCCATTTTTTTCACAAAACATGATGTACATGCGCATCAACATAGACGCCCAATCACAGGCTTCTGTTCCCCCTGCACCCGCATTGATTTCCAATATAGCATTTAACTCGTCTTCTTGCTTGGTAATGGTAGATTTAAACTCCATTTCATCAATGACCTCTAAAGCCTTCTGATATACTTCATCAACCTCTTCTTCTGTCAAAGCATCTTCACGAGCCAATTCTAATGCAATAGATGCTTCATCCACAGCAAGTTCGCCATTTTTAAATTTAGCAACCCAAGATTGGTTTGATTTTAGTTCTTTTAATGTCGCCTCAGCACGAACTGGATCATTCCAAAAGTCGTTAGCCAGAGACTCATTAGTCTTATCTTCTATTGTGTGTATCCGCTGATCGACGTCAAAGATACCTCCTTAGAGAAGCCAACCTGTCCTGCAGGTCTTTAAGCTGTTCGATAGTCATATCGTTTTATTTTTAAGTATTAATTTAATATTTCAATATAAAAAAGCAAGTCAGTATCCGGTTCAAGCTTTTCAAATACACCTGTAGATCCATACGCCAATTTGGAAGGGATATAAGCAGACACTTTTGCTCCTCGACGTAAAAGAGAAACAGCCTCACCTAACCCTTCAATAATCCTTTGTGAGCCAACCACTAATTTAAATGGAACGCCCGTATCAAAAGTTCCATCAAAATACTTACCTTCCTTCGTTTCAATAGCATAAAATAATATCCGAGCGACATCACCCTCTACAAATTTTTCCCCTTCTCCATCCTGATGTATTAATATGGTTAGTCCACTTTGGGTTTGAATGATTCTCTCAAACTGCTGATTCTTATACTTCTGCAAATCCTGCTGAATCAATGTAGCAACCTGACTTTCTCGCCTTTTGACGTTTTCTAAATCGCTTTGCTTTATAACTTCAACTACTTTTAATCGATAATTCACTTCTTTCCAATTCTTCATAACCTCAGGCAGGTCATTCACTTGCTCTACCGGTTCATACACGATCAAACTATCACCTGCATGCATCATGGTCAATCCTTCAACTACAGCTGTACCTGACATATCCTCTGCTTTGCCTGGGATGACGATTTCAGGTCTTATAAAATGAAGTCTAGAATCTTCTATCAAAGAATCCTGATGCATGACCTGCATTTCAAAATAAACCAAATCTCCTTGATCAATAGTTGTGGTATTTCCAAAAGGGAATAATTTATAGCGAAAACCACTTTTAGTGTAGGTAAATTCGGGCTTATAATCCTTTCTCTCCTTCTTGCTTTTTTTAGGTTGAGCTAAAACAATGAAAGGCATCCCTATTAGGCATAAAAACCAAAATAATGTTCTCATACGATACCCCTTTAAAAAATCAGCCGTCACAATAATGCAACGGCTGATAAAATATATTTTAAATAAATTTATTTCTGAATGTCAATATAAAACGCAAGTTCAGAATTAGGAGCAATCATGCCCGGAATGCCTTGCTCTCCATAAGCCAATGCACTTGGAATAAACACAATTGCTTTAGTTCCTTTCTTGAAGAGCAATAACGCTTCTTCCCATCCCGGAATTACTTGACCCGCACCTACCGGAACCTTAAATGTTGTTCCACGACCGAATGAACTATCAAATTTCTTTCCATCAACGACAGTTGCACCATAATAATGAACCGGCACAGATTCACCTTTTTGAACCATAGGACCACTTCCATCGCTAATAATAACATATTTAAGTCCGGTTGCAGTCGATTTCAAATCCTTGATAGTATTGGCTTTGTAATCAGCTATGTATTTAACCATCTCCTTCTCAACGGAAGGTTCAAGATCTTTTACAACTTGCTTATCCTTATCAGTCAACACACTATGTACTTTGATACAATAAGTAATCTCTTTCCAATCCTTCATATTATCTGGCAAACCCTGAACTGTATCTATTCTTTCTTTAATAACAATGCTATCTCCACTTCTCATCAATCTCAATGCATCCACTACCGGATTAGGTGTAGTCACCAATGAATCAGCGGGCAAAACAAACTCCGGCTTAACCGGGCTCTTTCTAGAATCCTGCAATACAGAATCTTTGTATTTAATCTCCATATCGAAATTAACCAAATCGTTGACCTGAATTAAGTCACCGCTACCCGTCTTAAATAATGTGTACGAATAACCGTTTTTGGTAACACTTTCTTTTGCATCTTGCTTACATGATATCATACCGACAACAAAAGCAAACAGTATAAAAACTGAAAATTTTTTCATAAAATGAATTTCAAATGATTTAATATGATTTTAATATTTCTTCCTTATTTTTTTCAATAGCCTCTTCAAATAGAGATATTGCATGTTTCAGACTACTATATATAGCACCGCCCGAAGCATTTCGATGTCCACCACCCTTATAATATTCTGAAGCCATCTGTTGTACCGAGAAATCTCCTTTTGAACGAAGTGATATCTTGACAATGTTAGGTTGTTCTGTTATAAATCCTGCAACATTAACCGTATCCAGTCTAAGCAAATAATTTACAATACCTTCTGTATCACCACGTTGGATATTGAAATCCAGATAGTCCTTTTTACTTAGGTAAATTAATCCTGACTTTAGATCAGGATAAATAATCATTCTATTGGAAAGACAATGACCCAATAGTTTCAGCCATTTTTCTTGCTCGTGGTTATTTAACCTATCTTGAACATACTTTATATCCCCACCTTGTGCAACTATTTCTGAGGTATGCAATAAAGTCATCGCATTCAGGCTATATTTGAAAGAACCAGTATCCGTGATAATACCCACCAACAAAGCATCTAAAGTATCAACATTCAGTGCACTCAACCAATCAGCCTCTTTAAAGACCTTATACATCAGCTCACACGTACTGCTTACTTCTTCCGGTTCGGAAATAGTTATGTGCGCAAAACTATCCGGATACAAATGATGGTCTATTAATACGATTTTCGCTTTGGATGCAGCAATAGCTTCACCCATTTTATCTACCCGATCTAACGAATTGTAATCCAAGCAAAACACCACATCCGCATTTTCAATAGCCTTCAATACACCTTCTTTATCAATATCGTAAATAAGAATTTCTTCAGAGCCCTCTAAAAAGGAAAGAACTTCAGGAAATTCTGAAGGTAATGCTACTGTTACAGAATGAAATTTCTTTTCCAAAACATGCCGTAAAGCAAGAGAAGACCCTACTGCATCGCCATCCGGATTCCTGTGTGATGTAATCACTACATTTTTCGGCTGGTTAAGAATTTGCAATAAATCTTTTACTTCCTGCATTTTGCTTTTGGTTAAAATTGTTATTCAACAAACTGTGTGACAAATAGTTGAAAACAACTTCTCTTCGTTTCTTGAAAACAGCCGCAAAAGTCGCATTTTTTTCACTTATAAAAAAATAAATTTATATATAATCCCTTTTATCAGGTAATTTATAACCCATATTGAAGCGCAATTGTAATTAAACCTCTCAATATTTTATTTTTTCAGTTAATTTTGCGCCACAATACAAAAAAAGTAAAAAATGGTAACTAACAGAACTTTTACAATGATTAAGCCGGATGCGGTTAAGAATGGTCACATTGGAGCTATTCTTGCACAAATTAACGCTGCTGGCTTTCGTATCGTTGCAATGAAATTGACACATCTTTCAAAAGAAAAAGCCGGAAAGTTTTATGAGGTACATAAAGAAAGGCCTTTTTATGGCGAATTAGTAGATTTTATGTCCTCCGGACCCATCGTAGCTGCTATACTTGAAAAAGATAATGCAGTAGCAGATTTCCGTACCCTAATTGGTGCGACTGACCCTTCAAAAGCGGATGCCGGAACAATCAGGGCACTCTACGCTCAAAGCGTGGGTGAAAATGCTGTCCATGGCTCTGATTCGGACGAAAATGCACTCATCGAAGGCTCTTTCCACTTTGCAGGAGTAGAAGAATTTTAGAATATGTTGATTAAAAGGCTTGAACGTTTACTTCAATTAAAGATTGTTGAAAACACAGTGCTTTTTTTTCTACTTTTAGGGGTAAGTATTACCATATTTACCCCTAATATTTCAATTTTTAAAACAGGTGCAGAATTAGCTAATCAATCCATGTTGGCATACCTTGGGTTAAGCTTATTTTTTCTCATTTTCAACCAAAAAAGGTTGATGATCGTGGCGATGATCTGTACTTGTATATTTGCTTTTTACCTAAAAGAAACAACGGATGCACGAATCCGTTATTCATCACCCAACCAAGAGGAAAAATTAAGAATATCATTGATAAATCTGACTTCATTTGATACTCCTCCAAATAAGGTTTTGAAAGAAATATCAGACAAAGATTTTGATTTTATTATTTTTCAAGAATATACACCTAACTGGAAAGGTATCATCTCTAAGCTCATTGGCATTAAGTATCGTTATCAAGTCGCTATTCCTAGAATTGATTTTTATGGAATTAAAGTATTCTCTAAATACCCAATTGATAAAGTCGATACCTTTTTTGTCCATAATGCCTTGATTTTGAAAACGCAAATTCAAAAAAACCATCGCAATTTTGATATAGTTACTACATATCTTGCACCATCTATAGACTCAGCCTCTTCAGCATCCGCTCAAGAACAATTAAATCTGTTAAGCAAGTTTTCTTCAACCGATTCCATCCCTTTAATAGTTGCAGGAATATTCAATTTAGTACCTTGGTGCAGTGAAATTCAAGATTTTAAAAAAGAAGCTAATCTGATTGAAGCCAGGAGAGGTTATCTACCGACAATGCACAAAAACACGGACGGTATTTTCGCAAAACCTTTCACTCATTTCTTTTATAATGCCCGATTGGAATGCAATAATTTCAAAATATCTTCCTTTCAGAACGATGAAATAGGCATAGAAGCAAAATTTCAGATTAAATCCGATAAAGTTCCGGAGGCAAAACCTTTTCAATAAAAGAATCTAATTTAATTTTTATTTAAGCATTAAAATTGTACATATTTGCAGAAAAATCAAAATCTACAAATGATAATTTTATATTTTTTTCTTGCACATTGGTTTTTATCGCTTTTTGCTCAGACCTTCTTCCTGCACCGCTATTCGAGCCATAAAATGTTCAAATTATCCCCGTTCATGGAAAAATTCTTCTATTTTTTAACCTTTCTGACTCAAGGGTCATCCTTTCTAAATCCAAGAGCCTATGCTATTATGCATCGTATGCACCATGCTTATAGCGATACAGAAAAGGATCCACATTCACCCCATTTCTTTAAAGATGTTTTTTCAATGATGTGGAAAACAAAAGAAATATATAATGACTTTGTCAAAAGATTAAAAGAACCGGAGTCTGAATTTAAAGGCAATTATCCTGTTTGGCCATGGTTGGATAAAATCGGCGATAGCTGGATTACAAGAATAGCTTTTGGTATTGGATATACTGCTTTTTATATTGCCTTTGCTCCCAATTATTGGTTCTTCCTTTTGCTCCCAATCCATTATTTAATGGGACCGATACAAGGAGCATTAGTCAATTGGTGCGGACACAAATATGGTTACAGTAACTTTGACAATGGCGACCATTCCAAAAACACGACACCATGGGGCTTTCTTATGCTGGGTGAACTATTCCAAAACAATCATCATAAATATCCCAATAGCCCTAAATTCGCCAAAAAATGGTTTGAAATCGATCCTACTTTTTATATCATGAGATTAATGAATAGCTTAAAAATTATTCAACTTAGAAAGAAATAATAGTCTTTTTCAATGATTTGATTCCCTATAAAGTGGAATTTCAAACAATTGAATAAAATTTTATCATATTTTAAGTGACTTTTGAATCATTTCTCGTCTGAATAATACAAAGCGAAGGATTTTGACCTCAATCAAAATCAATAGCTTTGGGTAGTAAAGTGTTAGTTTAGCCGGTTCTTTTGAGCCGGCTTTTTTATTTTTTATACCTTACTAAATCTTGCAATTATCCAATCCCCATTTTGGATATGTTTGTCATATTTTAACAAATGATTTTGCGCTGCCAACCTGATATCCTCCAAATTTTTTTCAAAAAACCCTGAAAACAATAAAATTCCATTCGTTTTCAATGCTTTAGACAATTTATCAATGTTGTCCAATATGACATTTGCCGTAATATTCGCTAATACAACATCATAATCACCTTCCATCTTTATAAATTCTCCTCCACCAAGATAAGGAGTTACATTATGTATGTCATTTAGTTCAAAGTTTTCCAACATATTATCGTAAGCTGGTGCTTCAATATCAATTGCATCAATTGTTGCAGCACCTTGAATCGAAGCGTATATCGCAAGCAAACCAGTCCCACTTCCAAAATCCAACACTTTTGACCCCTGCAAATTAATTTGGCTCATCATCGTGATCATACCGCTTGTCGTATGGTGATGTCCCGTACCAAATGCCATCTTAGGAGCAATATATATAACTTTTCCGGTCACTTCGACATCCTGATGAAAGGGAGCTATTATTGTACAAATATCTTGTATAAATACCGGATTAAAATTGGATTCCCACTCTGCATTCCAATCTCTTGATTCCATCTCAACCAGCGAAAAACTTAGACCAAAATCCAAACATATACGTTGAACTTCTCCAACAACTTGCTCCGTCAATTGTGAATTTTCAATGTAGGCAAGAAGTTTTCCTCCATCTTCCATGAAACTGTTAAATGGCAAATCATCCAACAAGGCTATTAATACCTCACCATCAACTTCTTTTAAATCAATACTACATTCTGTCCAATTCCCATATTTTGATTCCATTCTATTTTCTTTTTCTCATTAAAAAATGAATCCACATGCATACAAGATCCTTAACACTTTACTCCGGTTCAATTTATGTCTGATATATTATGTCCGTATTACACCTGGACTTTATTTATCGTATCAAAATAGATAATTCTGTCTAATTTACAAATCTAACAGACTATCTATATTTTATTTATACATTAATTAATTCATAATGTAATAAAAGTATAATGCTGATTGTCTTGTTTTTAATGTCGATCTACATTGCTCGACCTACCGATTATAGTAAGCCTGAATTGTATTTTTTATCAAACTTACTATCGTCATCAACCCGATTCCACCCGGTACCGGGGTTATCCACTCAGCTTTATCTTTGATAGCTTCAAAATCTACATCGCCAACCAAACGGCTCCCTGTTCGTGAACTTTGATCTTCAATACGATTTATCCCCACATCGAAGATAATAACACCTTCTTTAACCATATCTGCCTTTACATAATGAGGTATTCCAATGGCTGCAACGATTACATCTGCGCTCTGCAGCTCCTTCTCTATATCTTTACTCCGAGAATGCAACAAAGTCACAGTAGCATTGCCATATTTAGCTTTACGTGACAAGAGAATTGATATAGGTGTACCCACAATATCACTTCTACCTAAGACCGCCACTTTTTTTCCAGAAAGATTTAATTTCAAATATTCAATCAATAAAATGATTCCGTAAGGCGTGGCGGGTAAAAAGGCTGGCAGTCCCAGTGCCATTTTTCCAAAATTCGTTGGATGAAAACCATCAACATCCTTTGCTGGATCGATTTCCATCAGCAAAGCTTGTGCATCAAGATGGGCAGGCAAAGGAAGCTGTAAAATAAACCCATCAACGTTATCATCTTCATTCAACCGGTGGATTGTATCTATTAGTTTCGATTGGGTTATTTCAGCATCAAAATGGAGCAATGTACTGGTTATGCCCAATTCATCACATACCTTAACCTTATTGCCGACATAAGCTTTACTCGCTGGATTGTCTCCAACCATTATTGCAGCCAGATGAGGCGATCTATTTCCCTTGGATACAATTTGACTAACCTCATCTTTGAGTATTGCCTTCATCTCCTTACTTATTTTGCGCACATTTAATTCCGCCATAATATTCTGTTATAATGAAACTCTATTTTAACCGGCAAACTACAAATAAATTCGAAAATTTGATAATTTCAATCCCGTTATTATGAACTTTGACGTTATATCTCTTGTTTCATTGTCTAAATTTTCAATATGTCTAAATTATTTTCTTCAGAAGCTTTAATAAGATTCTCTGACTGCGACCCTATGGGACATCTCAATAACATGAGATATTTAGATTACTTTCTCAATGCCCGAGAAGACCATCTTTTGAAATATGCCAATTTTGATATTTACCAACACGTAAAGAATACAGGCCATATATGGGTAATGTTTCAGAACAAAATAACCTACCTTAAACCGGTATTTTATAACAATTTTGTCACCATTACCAGTCAGGTTATTCAAGTTACCCCTAAGTCAATTCAAGTAGAAATGCAGATGAAAGACTCGAAATCCGGAGAACTGCAATGTGTCTTATGGATGATAGCCGTATATTTCGATGTCAAAAACAATAAAAGTGCCACACATCAACCGGAAATTTCATCTATGCTTCAAAACTTTCTTATGCCGGTAGAACAAACAACTTTTGATCAAAGAGTGAAATTCTTACAAAACAAATAACGATTTAGTTCTATTCAAATTTTAAGCTTATGTCTAAAAAACTTATTGCTATAACTTTTTTGTTATTTACTTCTTTACAAATCCTTTTTGCTCAGGATGTAAAAAACATAGATTATTCTAACATCGCCAATTGGGCAGCGCTACCTCAAAAAAGAGATAATGCAGACCTGATACCCGGTAATAATGGTACAGACCGTCAAGAAGAAAGCGAAGTCGATATTTTCTTTGTTTATCCCACCTCATATACCAATAAAATGAAGGATGGTAAATGGAATGCCGAAATTGATGACATAGAAATAAACAATGAAACGGATGAGAATTCCATCAAATATCAAGCAAGCCTGTTCAATCAAGTTGGTAGAATTTATGCTCCTCGCTACCGACAAGCGCACATTTCAGTTTATTTTACCCCGAATAAAGATACTGCTTTAAAGGCATTGGATGTCGCCTATCAGGATGTAAAATCAGCATTTGACTTCTATATTCATAATTATAATCAAGGCAGACCTTTTATCATTGCATCCCATTCACAAGGCTCTACACATGCTATTCGGTTAATAAAAGAATGTATCGAAGGAACATCTTTAGAAAAACAAATGATTGTAGCCTATCTTGCCGGCATGCCTTTAGATTCAGGATATTTGGCTACTCCCCCATGTAATTTTCCCGATCAGTTTCATTGTATTTGCAGCTGGCGAACCTTTATCCATGACTATACTCCGGAATATGTTTCGAAAGAAAAAACAACTATTGTAACAAATCCTATAAGCTGGCAAAACGACGGTAATTATACGGAATGGAGAGGACACAAAGGCGCAGTCTTAAAGGATTTTAAAAAGGTTAGACCTAATGTTATTTCCGCAAAGCAAGCAGGTAATATCCTCTGGATAAAAGACCCTAAAATAAAAGGCTTGCGTCTTTTGAAAATTAAAAACTTCCATATCGGAGACTATAATCTGTTTTATAAAGATATTCAAGAAAATGCAATACTTAGAAGTAATGCCTATCTAAAAAGCCTTTAGACTATTTGAATAGAAGTCATAAACTCAGGGAAAAATCGTTGGGTACAGTAAGCAAAACCCCAACCAATCACACCACCTATGACAAATCCACATAGGACATCCAATGGATAATGCACTCCTACATAAACCTGGGCAAACCCAATAATAATAGCCCACAAAATCCACCATTGATGATACTTCCCCACTCTATGTTTAAATAAATAAAATAAAAACACCGCCATCGCCATGTGATTCACAGCATGACTGGATACAAAGCCGTATTTCCCTCCGCAATTTACTAACAAATTAAAATCAGGATTATCCATCAAGGTATGACAAGGTCTAAGCCTTTGAAAAATATTCTTGAACAAATGAACACTTATTAAATCAGAGACACCAACACAACTTCCCAAAATAGCCACCACTATTAATCCTCTTGCTTTCCACCACTTTATAAATATGTAAATAATCAATATATAAAGAGGAATCCAAAAAGTCGGTTTACGAAGCCATGGAATGATTATATCACCTATATTGCTATGTAAATTGCGATGTATCCATAAAATCACTTCTTTATCCCAAGCAAGAATCTGTTCTATCATCTTTCAACGCACTATTATTTTCAAATCAAATTGTCCAATTACGAAGCCATTCATAAGTATGAAATAATTCAAATATACTTCAAAGTTTAACAATATATCTCCCTTTATGAAAATAAATGCGAACAAATCATTTCAGACAAAACATTCATTTTCGGTAATTCCAAGTAGCTTTATGTAAAAGGCAATGTATATTTATAACTTGTATAAACTCAATTTTAATTGAACGATTTGCATAATAATAGTGATTTACATTAAATTTGTCGGAACAATCTTTCAATATGAAAATCGTTTTTTTTGGGACAACCGACTTTGCAGTAGCATCATTAGAAGCTTTAATACATTCTTCGCATGAAGTAGTTGCTGTCGTAACAAATATTGATACATTCGGTGGACGAGGCAGAAAGGAAATCATAAAATCGGCTGTGAGTCTGTTTTCAGAAGAGCATCATATTCCAACCTTTAAGCCTAAATCATTGAAAAGCAGCAAATTTATAACGACATTGGCAGAATTAAAAGCGGATATTTTTGTCGTTGTAGCATTCAGAATGTTGCCTGAAATGGTGTGGTCCTTGCCACCTAAAGGAACTATCAATGTTCATGGTTCTTTACTGCCGGCATATCGCGGTGCAGCACCAATCAATTGGGCGATTATAAAAGGTGAAGCTGTCACTGGCGTCAGCATATTCCAGTTGGATCATGCCATTGATACCGGCAACATTTTATTACAAAAAAACATTCCTATTGACGAAAATGATGATTTTGGTAGTCTATATAATAAATTAAAAATACTGGGAAGTGAAACTTTGATTGAAGCGTTATATAAGATAGAAACCCATCAGGTAAAAAATTCACCACAGGTCGATGCATTGGCAAGTCATGCACCAAAACTAAATCGAGACAATACAAAAATTTCTTTTTCCGATAATGCTATAAATATTATGAATCTTTGTCGGGGACTCAACCCTTATCCTGGTGCATGGTTGGAATGGGATGGGAAAATAATTAAAATATGGAAAGCTTTACCTTCAGAAACTAAGTTACAACCAAATGAATGGCACACAGATTATAAATCTTTTTTAGAAATTGGTTGTATCGATGGATCTGTGACGATTATAGAATTACAGCCGGAAGGAAAAAAGAAAATGTCAATAAAAGAATATTTAAATGGTGTGTCTCAAAAATTAAAACAAATTGCCTTGGATAAAAGGTTTATTGAGTAAAATTAATTTGCAGCTTTATTGATCATTGTTACCGCCTGATATACGCGATCAATTATTTGAACGACGATTTCTATAGCATTACTTTCATCTTGATTACTTTCTACTGCCACGACATCTTTTTCTTGTCTTTCTACTATATATGACTGATAGTCATGATTATGCAAACCAATATACATGGTATAAGAATACATGGTAACAATTAGAATCATGAGAGGAAGTAAATATTTCTTTTTCATCTGTACTTCAATTTTTAAATTAAGAACCTGTATTCGTATCTAAAATGAGATAATATTATTCAATTACATTCGTCAAATAAAAATATCCATCTTTCATACAAAAAATCAACTCATTTATAACGTAAAAATAATATTATTAGTTACAATCACGAACACATTTTCCAGATTTATTTATATAAAACCATTTCCCGTCATCAAAAACTCGCGCCGTTCCATTCTTAAATGGCTTAGCTGCTTCATATTGACACTTGACCAACTCCTTTCCTTCTTTGTTGATAAAACCGAATTTCCCATTCTTTTCAACACAAGCCAATCCTTCCGCAAAATTATTCACTTGACCATACTCTAAAGGTATAACGACTTGCCCCTTCGTATTAATAAATCCCCATTTATCATTTTTCTCCACGCCCGCCAAACCATTATTGAAAGACCATGCATTATCAAACTGACAAGGAATAACTTCATTGCCGTCTTTGGTCACAAAGCCCCATTTACTATTTTTTCTCACACCTGAATAACCTTCAGCAAAGTCTGTAACAACATCATATTTAAACGGCACTGCAACCTGTCCGGTGGCATTGATAAATCCCCATTTATTATCCTTTTTTGCACCAGCCAACCCCTTTGAAAATCCAAATATCTCATTATACTTAGGTTTGATGACTTCCTTTCCTTCAAAGTTCACAAAGCCCCATTTTCCGTTTAAATTCACCGGTGCCAAACCATTGCTATAGCTCAATATCTCTTCATACAATGGCTTTTTTACTATCTTTCCATCTTTGGAGACAAATCCAATTTGGTTGTTGAAACGAAATGGTGCAACATTGTTGTTATAACTACCCAAAATCTCAAACTGAGCCATCTGTTCTTTCAACGCTTTTAACTCATTAGCCTCTTTCTCTTTCTTTGCTTTGATATCCTTTATTTCAGCCAACTTTGCTAACTTCGCCTTCTCCAAATCCAACAAACTAACCCCAGAATCAGCCTGTATCAATGAATCTACTTTAGCCTGTTGTTCCTCTGAAATTTCTACGGTTGCTGCTACCATACCTGCCTGATTATTCTCAGACGAATCTGTTGAAGCTTCTTGAGATATAATAGTTGGTGGAACTTGTCGATTGAAAGTATAATATGCATAAATGCTTCCAACAATTAAAGTAAAAGTCACTATTATACCCAAAAACATGCGAGCACTGAATACTTTTCGCTTCCCTTCACTTTCATTATCATTTACATCCTTCTTCTCAAAAGATTTTCTTGTAGTAGTTGGATTCACTACAGGTACTTCAACTTTTGCTTCGACCTTCATAGGCTGCGTTTCCGCCTTCGGAGGTTCTGCTTGTTCGACATGTACAACCGGATCTTGCTTTTTATTTTCAACAACTGTCGGAGAAGCTGGAAAATCAGGTGAAACGGTCCTGACAGCCAATTTTTTCTTTGGTGGTACAGTCACGGTTTCTTCATCTGTATTGGATTTTGCTTTAGATGTAGGCTTCTTTGATTCCGTACTAGTAACAACAGCGACCTTATCTACTTTTGGATCGACACTGGTAGATGTTGCTCCAATTCTATCCCACACAGCTTTAATACGATCGTCTAACGATTGATTTGTATCAGTTTCAGCTATTTCATCATTTTCAGCTACCTCATCTTCTTTATCCGGGTGAATTACAGATGTTTTCGGTAAATCTTGCACACCGGACTGATTGAAATCCAATTCTTCATCTACCGCATCATCTTTTGAACTATAAGAGGGCAGCTCCACGGGTAACACATCGGAGTGATGGATATGATCCTCAAGGGGTTCAGTGATCTGGTCAAGCTGAGGGACAGATAAATTATCCTTTGACAACTCACTTTCAATATTCTTTTTTGTCGTAGAAAACAAGGTGGATTGTTTTACATTCAGCTCCCCACCTATTTCCAGCAACATACTTTCAAAATTAGCAAATCTTTCATTTGAGTTTTTTGCTGTTGCTGCTTGAATTATCCCATTCATCTTCACTGTGGCAAAATCAACAAAGGGTAAAGGATCATTCAATATACGGAGACGCATCTCATCAATGTCAGGAGAATCTTCGCTGTACGGCAACTTACCTGTCAGCAACGTAAAGAGCGTCACGCCCAATGAATAAATATCGGACGATGCTGATATCGGGCCTATGTGTTGAATCTGCTCGGGGCTCAAATATAAAATATCTTCCGCTTCTACATTTTCCGGAAACAACTCACTTTCAAAATAAGGTCCTTTTAAGTCGCAAACTTTCAGCTTACCCATTGGATTTAGAATGAAATTGCCAGGCTTCAACAAACCGTGTACTAAGCCATTCCGATGAATTTCAATCAATCCGGGAAGAAAAAACTTTAACCATTCAAAAATCTGATTCTCATTAATTGACCCAAAGTTTTGGATATAATCTTTCATGTTATATCCGTCGAGAAACTCCATCATAACCTGATAGGTATTCTCTATATCATCATGGATCAAATCTTTAACACGCCGTATAGAAGGATGGTGCACTTGCATACCCATTTTCGCTTCTCTTATCAGCTGATCCTGAAAATATTTATTTTTCTCGTAGGCTGGTTTAAGAACCTTTACCGCCACCTGCCGATCATTATCCAACTCCATACAATATACCTGTGTATATTTACCTTGACCAAGTTGAACGATGTTGTAGTTTTGATTTTTAATCACTTTAAGTCAATTAAGGGTTAAGCTTCAACTTTTAAAGTCCCGCCTGCGCACTTGATAATGCGTCCGGGAAATTGTTCCAATATTCTGTAATCGTGTGTTGCAAATAAGACTGCCGTTCCATTATTGCACAAGTCCTGCATTAATCTAACTATGTCATCAGAGGTATCGGGATCTAAATTTCCTGTTGGCTCATCTGCTATTATCAATGATGGTGAATTTAGTAAGGCTCTGGCAATAACCACACGTTGTTGTTCTCCACCGGACAATTCATGTATCTTTTTAAAACCTGCAAAAGGGAGGCCTACAGAAGTAAGAACTTCATCGATGCGAGCCTTCATTGCCTTTTTATCTTTCCACGATGTGGCTTTCAGGACAAACAACAGATTATCTTCTACATTGCGGTCGTGTAATAAGTTGAAATCTTGAAAAACCATTCCTATTTTTCGTCTCAAATATGGAATTTGTTTGGTCTTCAGCATAGCCAAATCGTAACCTACAACGACGCCCTTACCGCGCTGCAAGGGAAGTTCTCCATACGTAGTCTTTAAGAAAGAAGATTTGCCTGCTCCTGTCTTACCTATTAAATAACAAAATTCACCCGGGAAAATCTCAACAGAGACATCATTGAGAATCATAAACCTGCCTTGGTATATATCCGCACCCTCAAATACCACCAATGGTTCAGCCATAACTATTCCTATTACTTAGTTCTTCATTAATAAAGCTCAAAAGTAAGGAATACTTTTAGAAAGTAATAGCTTTTAATTAATTATTTTTATATATGTTAAACCATTGTTCATAATGATTTAAATATTACTAAAATTTACGACTTAAAGTGTCGCTTATTATACTTATCTGATCGGCATCCAAGATCTTAATGCCTTCATCAGTAATTTTCATGTCTTGCGTGATATCACTTTCAGATATAATATCTATACCGGAAATGGTAATTCCGGCAGACCTCGAATTGTCCAAATAACCGAAACGTAAAATTGTCAATCCAATACATCCAATGACAATCAACAAAATGGAAGGTAAATGCTCTTTCATGGTTCTATTTTTAAATTTATATATATTACGTTTTTATATAAATTGTAATATATCGGGTTGCAAATATATACATATTATTATTTATTTTAATATATAGGATAAGAAAAATTATTTTTTTAATTATAATTCCGAATGATACCGAGATGGAATCGATGTACAACTTGTAAACAATGTTTTGGAAATTGACGATATCATAGATGTATGTATAACAAATATCCCTAATACTTCATGAACTTCCCCCTCTAATACCCATATAATAAATGGAAACGATTCCTTCAGATATCGTCGAATCTGTGAATTATATAGCTCCTTGACCAATGATGAACATTCGGGAGAGCATAATCCCGAAGGGATGAAATTTATATAGAAAATATAGAATAATATTTTCAAAATCCCGAAGGGATGACATTATTACAAACCGGTAATGTTCAAAAAAGTGTGTATTTTTTTTCATATTATGAAAGCTTAGGGAGCCCAAAAAAAAATAATCATATTGCATTTTTTAATAGTTAAGTACTTAAAAAGCTAAGTTTTGTTGTTAATTTA
>Ga0209572_1000478_pt1 | contig 58066 bp, 54 predicted proteins | sample EBPBio232012_DNA_FD_185867 | JGI IMG/M metagenome (GOLD analysis project Ga0209572, IMG submission 185867) | Wastewater treatment Type I Accumulibacter community from EBPR Bioreactor in Madison, WI, USA - Reactor 1_1/23/2012_ DNA (SPAdes)... | ecosystem: Engineered > Bioreactor > EBPR >...
TTTTATTTGCTATTGTTGTTAATAACTCTGAAATTTGTTCTTGTGTAAAGTCCATATCTTTTTGTTTTTTTTATTCAATTACAAAAATCTTATTTTTTGGGCTTTACACACTTTTTTAAACAGTATCTTGGATAACGTGAAATTTGGGTTGAAATGGGTGTCATCATTGTTTTCCTGAAATTGGTTGGCATGACAATCGGTTGATTTGAGATTATGGGAAAAAAGAAAGGGTTGATTCACACAACCCTTTCTTTATATTGTTTAGCACCGGAAAATGCTATTGTTTAATTGATAAGCAATAGGATGTACTTCCGTTTGGACAATTCATACGATGGTCACAGCATCTTTATATTGATTCATTATTCAACAAAAAGATAATGTCCATTTTACGAATTACTTTTCGATTTATTTCTTACCAAAGATACTGCCCAACAAGCCACCTATGCCGCCTGATTTTTTTTGAGATCCGGTAACAGCGCTTAACACATCACCTACACCAAGTTGACCATCACCATCTTGATCCAACATAGAGGTGAGGATACTACCGCCTACAGATGATGCTCCTCCTGCATTGCCCAATAGGCCACCTAATATGCCCCCTAATCCGCTTCCGGATGTTACATTTTCATTTTTGGTCTGACGTCCTAAGTAACCCATGACAATAGGAGCAAGCATGGCAATAATTTTTGATACATCAAATGAGGAAACGCCTGTCTGCTTACTAATGGCATTTTCTACATTTCCTTTATTACCTCCTAAAATATGTCCTAATATACCGTTACCATCTGTTGTGTCTCCTGAATTTAAAAACCCACTTAGGTTGTCCAAGATGCCACCGTCGTGCTTGTTTAATGCATTCATGATACCAGAGGCGCCTTCTTCAGAGGTGGCATTTTTCTGCAACATACCCAAAATAACCGGTAATGAAGCGCTGATAACTGAAGAAGTTTCTTTTTCAGATGTTCCTACTTGACCGCCAATGCCGTTGATAATTTGTTGTCCCAATCCACTGTTCAATAATTGTGTAATGTCCATTTTTTAAATTTTTGTTATAAGAACACTAATTTAATGAAATAATTCAATATTATGAAGCATTAGGATATCATTAAGACAATTAGTGAGCTATTCTTCCCTGTCTCATAGATATGGTGTTCAGGATAAGGAATCAATCTGGCATAAATCGGCGCACTCAGCATTAAAGTCTCCGAGTGTTCTGTAATAATAAAAAGTTGTATTTAAAAACCCAACTTTCCTCATCGAAACAGGTTTACTTCTCCTTTCTCTTCTTTGACGTCACCACTTACTATAAATTTATATCGAATCCGAAAAAGGTACGTATCTGCCGGAGCTTCCTGATTTTTATATCTTCCATCCCAGCCCTCATTGCCCGAAGCAGAATACATGACTTCGCCCCAGCGACTGACGATGACCATCTCTACAATCTCGATCCCGGGATCTATGACGGCTCGAAAGCGATCGTTTCTATTATCATAGTTGGGAGTGAAGGCATTGGGGATGCGGATGGTGGGGGTGAAGGCGTCGATGGCAATCTCGCCGGTAGCACTACAGATACTGTCAAGATTATTCGTTATCTCTACACTATATACAGTATGGATATCTGATACAATGGTAGTAATCTCAGGGCTAGTCATACCGATAGATAAACCATTCGCATACCAATTATAAGTTACACCGGACAAAGGATTTGAAATAGTAAGAGTAAGTTCAGAACCCAATGGTATTTTGCCATCCGGATTTGCCACAATCGTAAAATTATAGTGGTGGGAAGCTTCATCTAATACCGTTAAATTCGTTGTAATAATACTGTCACAACCATTTAAGGTGGCTAAAGTATCTATATAAGTGCCTGTAGTGGACACCTGAGTGCCATCCGGCAGGGTGTAGGTGCTATTGGGGCAGATGGAAACATCGATGGTAGTGGAAACGGATTTTATCAAATTCAATACAATAGAATCACTTAATGATACAATTGGATCATAAGGCATACACCCATATTCGATGATATAACTTGTCACTCCATTAGAATTTGGCCAGTCGTTCCATTCGCCCTCATGGTGAAGCTCATCATATAAGACGTGTCCATAGTCCTCACAATGGTTGCCGGGCAAAGGACATCCACAATCATTGGGCTCTCCACCTCTGTTTGAACCACTGTCATCAAAATACCAGTTAGCGTAATTGCCATTGATTCCGGGTGCATTTATTGAACTAAAACAGTTTCCTTCTTTAAACTGATTTGAAAAATGTCTTCCCTTACCACATTCTTCGAGACCTTCACATCCGGTCACCCATCTCCATACTCCCTCTTCAGCCTCATCGCTAGCACCGATCCATGTATTTGTTGATATAAGCGAATTTATAAATTCATTTTCTTGGGCAGAGGTAATAGTCACTAAGTATCCTTGTAGTCCGAAATAGTTAGAAGCTGCAGCAGAATCTCTTGCTTCATGCCAAGTAATAGGGTTAGGCAAAGTGACCAACTTGTAATAATGCGCATTTTCCGGGTTAAACAAAGCATCTCCTATGACAAATTGAATCGTCTTTTTATTATGAATTGGATTTGTCGAGGTATTACGATAACAAAGTTGGCTCAGAACCTCTTGATACTCATGTCCAGTTGCCTTGCCTGTAATCGATAAAATTCCATGTAATGTATCAAAACTAGCAGTAATTCCATATTTTTCAATAATTTCTAAAAAATCATTCCCTTTTTCGTAACCTGTGCTAAAAAATATATTCATTCCGGTCAGAATAGTAGTGTCGGGAGTCAACGAGATATCAGGCGAAATAAAGTAACATCCTGTATCTTGTAAACAAATACTTTTTTCTTTTGGGACTCCAGTATTAATACCCTGTGCATAAGCACTCTGTATATTTAATTTCCCTATGTACAGGCTATCATTAGTCCCGCCAGTAAAGTACCATTGGTTTTCATTTTTAAAGATTCGATCAAAATAAATAAGGTTCTTTTTGACAATCCTTACTATATCTTTATTTGTATAAGTATATTCTGCATTTCCCAATAAGATATAATATGTATAATTATAATTATTATCATAGGTGCCAAATAGAAAATCTAAAAAACCATCTTCATTGTAATCAATCGTTTGTCGCCAAAATAAATTACCAGGTGGTAAATAACAAGATACTGTATCATATCTTACTAAGGTACTGTCCCAAGATGCAATCAACATATCATTAGAATTATCACTTCTATGAATGGAAAAAATAAAATGCCCGTCTTCAGCAACTAATCCCGGCATAGGTTTATCTCCTGAACTAAAGTCATGAAAAATAGATTTAAAATTCATACTATCTCCTTGTACATGGATTATAATTTCATCCCCACTATTTCCAGTATCAAATCCAATAATGTCTTTCTTTCCATCTTTATTTAAATCATTAATGCTATTCATCACATCTCTCCGAGTAGAGAAATTAGTATTACTGTGAGAAGAAAGTCCTGTTTCCATTATTAATAAGCAGCAATCCATCAGGAGAAAGCGCAGACTCCATCAACAAATCATCAAATCCATCATCCGTCATATCTAAAGGAAGTAAATAAGAACAAGACCCTCCTTGATTTATATGAGTATATAAAGTATCTGAATATGGGTGATTATCATCACCTGTATTCCAGTATATTCTACTTTGTTGAAATTGACAAAGAGCACCATCATTGAATCGAAGCAGCATATCTTTTTTTCCATCGTGATCCAAGTCATTAAACAATGAATATCCATTTACTCTATCCCAGTATTGCCCTGCATCCCTCATGGGTATTGAAAAATTATACCAAGAATTAAATACTCCATTATTATTCTTTAGAAAAAAAATTATACTCTCACCTACAGACGGTAACTCTATGTAGATAGCATCTTTGTCACCATCGCCATCTAGATCCTCTACAGGCATCCACCATCCAGAATGTCCGTATGATAGAAAATAAGAAACTCGTGGAGTTTCAAAAATAGTTGATAATTCTTGCCCAATAGCGCTATCTACCATCGAAAATAAAATGAAATAAGCTAGTACCCATTTATAATACATCAGTTTCATTTTACAGTATTTATTTTTTAATTGTTACAATTAATTAAGAATTATGATATGCTGTATATGATTTATTTGTAATCATATCAGTATGATTATTGCACATGACCGAATTAAATCCAAATCGCTTGTTTAGGAATCCATTTTATCCATTCAAAATAGCTATTTTTTTTAACCTATGACCTGCCCTCAGTAACCAAACGCCCTTATGTGACAATGAAAATACCATATCAGGGTAATGAAAGTGGATTCGATGTTTTAATAATCCTCTCTTCTTTACTTGTTTTACCCAGATTCTTATTATACCCGAATTCAGCAGTAAAGGTTTTGAAAAACCGTATAATGCTGATTATGAGGGTTAATCCCGATGTACAAATCGTTTCAATGGTTTCTGTAAACCATTGATTACGAGTCGTAAATCGATTCCACATTTGTCAAATGCGGAATTTGGGTTAAAGTTTAAAAGATATTCTTTAAGCATATACCGTGATTGATAAAAAAGGATGAAAAACAGTATGAAATTGACATAGAGATGCTAGAAGAGTCTCTATCAAAATCTACTTTATATGAAATGGAAATATAAGCTAGATCGGTATTACTTTACTTCCCTGTCATATCTGTATTGTTGAAACACTCTTCAACCACCGCTTAACACTCAAGATTTGTTCAGCTCTTTGTAAAATCTAAGTAATTGAATGGTTTCATCTCTTAATTTGGTACGAACAAAATTTTTCATGTCAGGTTCAAGTAATTCACCCAGGCCATTCAATATGCCTTTATTACTTTTTTTGACCAAGGTATCGATACACTTTTGTAAGTAGGTGTCCAAAGGCATCTTCATCCTATTTTCTACGATAGTATTATTTATCGGAGTATGGCGCTGCAAAAAAAACCATATATCAAAAATATCCCTATTGGTCAATGCCGACCGATCGAGTAAAGCACACAATTTATGTGCAAACATATCGGGCGCGACCATCGTTTTTATTTGAATGCCCAAATAGTTTTTTATCTCGTATTTTTCATCCATTTGACGATTAGAGACTTCTACTTTTAATTTTCTTTGTCCTTTTCCATAGTCTAATACTACGATACTTCCATAAAATTTTATGGCTTCGTCGGCAATTATTCCATATTGGCGTAATATTTCGTTTATTTCATCAAAAACTAATTGTTCTTTCTCCTTTTCCAATAAATTAAATTCTAAATCGACTGAAAATCTCGGTAAATCATAAAATAACATCAATGCAGTGCCTCCCTTGAAGCCCAACAATGAGGAAATAGTCACGTTATTGTATATATCTTTAAGTATTTGTAACAGTAGGAACTTATGCCTGTTTATGTCCGTCATTTTGAAACAGTTTATTTATACGTTCATTTAATATATTAGATGCGTAGATAGGTAATATCTGATAAATTAAATTTGTATTGAGAGTTCTGGTGGAGTCGAAATAAACTTCACCATTCAAATAAAGAGTATCTAGTAGAGCTCGTTCTGGTGAGGCAATGTTACAATTCCCTTCTCTATTGATTCCCTTCGAACTAATTAGTATTTCATTTTTGATCTTGCGATAAGCGATTGTTTTGTTGTCAATGACGATACTCCTACTTAGATAACTCACTGCTGTTATACGGCGATCGTACTGAAACACAATCCCTGCTTTCTGAAGCACATATTCCATTGAAATATAAGAGGGTGTATAAAGGATGCACGCCAACTCCTCGATTTGAAAACCGGGCTTGGCATATATCCCTCGTCTTGGTCGCAGTAACTTACCTGTATGAACATGGTAGTTCAACCGCTGATTTAATAACTTAAAATTGGTTTCACCGGTAAGCAATGCTACACCCGGCAATGTAAATACCATGTCATTACTTTTATACAAAGTAAGTATCAGGCTTTCTTTTTGTGAACTGTTCATTCGATATTATGAAATGTATAGACCACAAAGATAGTTTTTAGTTCTTAGTTTTTAGTAGATAATTGGTTTCTCCTCCTTGAACATCAAATCCATCCTTCTATTTTGGAGGTTTTTCTTTTTTCCAGAACCTAATTTAGTACTATTTCGTGTAACTCGTGTCTATCAAGCCACATTTGGGTAATTACAACCAGATTTTCCAATTGATTGGTAAAGAGCACTTTTCATAGTGCTATGATTTCATCAATCATGATTAGGCCTTGTGAAGTTTCCAGCATTTGTGTATTATCAAACTTCTTGCTTTCTGTCCATGAGTGTGTGATGCCGTTTTGCTTCAACCGTTGTCTTATTGTATTTACTGTGATCCACGTTGTAGTTGGCAGCAAAAAGATTCAGGAAGTGGAGGTCTATTATATGATGGGCCGCACGTCATTGATGATATACCCACCGAAAAATGGGCTGGCTATTTTTTGGACTTGCAAATTCATTTGCAAGAATTATATAGGGATTGCAACAGAAGTTGCAAGTCCTTTCTTTAATATTTCAATAAATCCTCTCCAAAATTGATTAGTAAGCCGAGTTTTACACCAGAAGCTGCTAGATAGTTAAGCGTTTGTTTTATATGACCGGAGGTCAACGATTCAATGACCTTCACTTCCACTATTATCTCATTAAATAACACAAAATCAGCATTGTGGTAATGTGTAGTTACTACTATATAATCTGACACATTGGTTAAAAAATAGGTTTCAAAATTAACATAAATTTTCTTCTTTTTTTGGGTGAATTACGTTCCCATAATTAAAATAATTGTCTATAATATTTTCATCTGCCAAGTGCCTTGAATCGCCGAAATTCTTGAGAGGTGTTTTGCCGTAGCAGTATTTGCCCGAATGTGTTCGTTGGGTATTGTAATAATTGATCCACTCATCCAGATATTCTTGCAGCGATTCATTAGTGGTGTGCATCTTTTTTCGAAATGCAATGCTGTAAAATTCCTCTTGAATCGTCTTGAGAAATCGCTCACAGATGTCATTGGTCTGTGGGCTATATGCCTTGGTCTTTGTGTGATCTATAGCTTCTATTGTCAAGATTAATTGGTATTCATGATGATCTTTGGCACGGCAATATTCAGCACCTCTGTCTGTCAAGATTCTCAGGAGTTTGACCTCTTACTCCTCATAGAATGGCAACACCTTGTCATTGAGCATCTCTGCTGCCACCACTGCTCCACGTCTTTTTCTGAATGACGACTTCGTTTTACCATCAACTGACCTAAGTCTTCACCTTCCAGATACTCCATTATGATGAAGGGCAGTCCTTCGTATTCACCATAATCAAGCACCTTTCGAATATTTGGGTGATTGAGCTGGACCATGGCTTTGGCTTCGGTTTCAAAACGGTCAGCAACCTGGCGCTGACCAAGAAACTGAGGCAACATAATTTTAATAGCCGCCGGTATGCCCAGATTATTCTCGGCATACCATACCTCGGCCATGCCACCTTTACCGAGGAATCGTATGAGTCTATGACCATGAAGTTTTGTACCTTCTTTCAAGTTATGCTTATTATTTTAAATTTTTTAATGTCTTTATTGCCTAGCTATATGATAGAAAACTCTTTATTAAAAAATACAGTATATTAAAAATTCTTCCTTTTATCCTATTTTGTATATTTCGGCTTTGCCTTTTTCCGCCCTTTGAGGGGCGCCTCTTAGCAAAACCTCCCCACCCTGGCACCTTTTGTATTATGGTCCTGAAACAGCAAGGCGCAGCCCGCGGAAGCTGACTCTGGCATGCGGATTGCCGTAGCCACGAATAGCTACACGGCAGTACCCGGAACTGATGCTCTTACCGCCGCCACGCAAAACCCGACTAAGACTAACATCGGCTGACGGTCCCTCAGGGTTTTTATCAGGGCTCTTGCTATAATAATTATCCGTATACCAATCTGCACACCACTCCCATACATTGCCACTCATATCGTATAGCCCGTATCCATTGGCTCGCTTCTGCTTTACAGGGTGGGTCTCTCTATTACTGTTTTCACTATACCACGCAACATCCTTTATATCATTACTCCCGGAATAGGTATAACTCTGACCGCCCTTAGCTGCGTACTCCCACTCCGCCTCCGTAGGCAGTCGGTATCGCCTACCTGCCTTCTGATTCAACTTGCCGATAAATTCTTGTGCATCATTCCAACTAACCATTTCTACAGGGCACTGGTCACAATTCGTATGATCACTCGGATTCGTGCCCATCACCGCCTGCCATAAGGCCTGCGTTACCTCTGTCTCACCTATATAATAAGCAGATAGGCTGACACTGTGTACCGGCCGCTCAACTGACTCTCCATCATTACTTCCCATGGAAAAAGTGCCGCCTGGTATGGCCACCATCTTAAAGCTCACGCCAGCGGCGGTTTCGGTATAGGTGGTGAAACTCTTACTTTTTGAATCATTCATCTCAGTATCTTCCATAACTGGAACAGAATCAACTGCCTCTTCAACAACTGCCTCTCCATCTTCCATTGCCATACTATCTATAATACCCACTTCGACAACATCGGATGAATCAAATCCGCTATATTTCTTATAAAACAAAAACCCTACGACTAACATTCCTATCCCAATTAATAGTGGAAAGAGGTATTTCGATGAAGAAGGTTTGTTGTTAGTAGCGAGTGGATGCTCAGACCTGGGGCTTTCAGTATTTGGATTCTTGATTTCAGAATCTTCTATAATGGTATCTACGGTAGAAAAGCCGGGATTGGATGGCTGTTCAGACGCCGATAGCAAGGCAAAGGCTGTCGGTCGATCAACTGCCGTAATCTTTAAGGCAGGTCGGAGTCTCGCCCTCCAGACATCATTAATACCAGAAAGATTAATGTCGCCTTTGGTGATTTTGAGCTGAATATTGAATGTAGAGTCGTCTTCTGTAAGGTCGAGTGCCGGTTCGCCTCTTAATAGGGAAGCAAAGGTCATACCAAGTGAGTAAATATCTGTAGATGTACTTACCCGCTTAGGGTCACTAATCTGTTCCGGGCTCATATATAATACCGTGCCCAAGCCCTGTCCGGTACGGGTGTGGGAGATCTCGTCCTTGATCTTGGCTATACCGAAATCCAGAATTTTTATATGCCCATTTTTTTGAAGGAAGATATTCGAAGGCTTGATATCCCGGTGAATAATACCTTTCTCATGGGTATGTGCTAAAGCAGATAAGGACTGCCGCCACCACTGCTCCAGGTCTTTTTCTGAATGACGGCTTCGTTTTACCATCCATTGACTTAAGTCTTCACCGTCCAGATATTCCATTATGATGAAGGGCAGTCCCTCGTACTCCCCATAGTCAAATACTTCCCTGATATTGGGGTGCGACAGCTTGACCATGGCTTTGGCTTCTATTTCAAAGCGATCTACTACTTGTTTTTCACCCTTAAACTTCGCCAACATAATTTTGATCGCTGCCGGCTTGCCTAAGTTATTTTCGACATACCAAACTTCAGCCATGCCACCTTTTCCCAAAAAACGAAGAAGTGTATAGTTGTATATCCTAATACCTTTCATCATACCCTATTCTATTTTTCTAGCATATTTTTTAAGTTGTTCTTTCTATACTTATAGCCAAATTATCCTCTCTTAAATTTATTTTATTGCGCTTTTTTATTTTCGACCGCTATGCGGTATTTACATATATCGGTTTTGCCTTTTTCCGCCCTTTGAGGGGCTCCTTTTGGCAAAACCTCCCCCTGACCGGCACCTTTTGTATTATGGTCCTGAAACAGCAAGCCGCAGCCCGTAGTATCTGCTGCTACTGCCAGACGGATTGTAGAAGTAACGATTAGCTACACGGCAGTACTCGGAGCTGTTGTAACAACTGCCGCCACGCAAAACCCGCCAATTACCGGCTGACGGACCCGCAGGGTTTTTATTAGGGCTCTTGCTATAATAATCAGCCGCATACCAATCTGCATACCAATCTGCACACCACTCCCATACATTGCCACTCATATCGTATAGCCCGTATCCATTGGCTCGCTTCTGCTTTACAGGGTGGGTCTCTCTATTACCGTTTTCACTATACCACGCAACATCCTTTATATCATTACTCCCGGAATAGGTATAACTCTGACCGCCCTTAGCTGCGTACTCCCACTCCGCCTCCGTAGGCAGTCGGTATCGCTTGCCTGTCTTCTGATTCAGCTTACTGATAAATTTTTGCGCATCATTCCAACTTACCTTCTCCACCGGACACTCTTCACAGTTCTTATGATCACTCGGATTCGTGCCCATCACCGCCTGCCATAAGGCCTGCGTCACCTCAGTCTCTCCCATGTAATATGCCGATAGACTGACGCTGTGTACTGGCCTCTCGTTAGACCCTCCATCATTACTACCCATGGAAAAAGTGCCGCCCGGTATGGCCACCATCTTAAAGCTGACGCCAGCGGCGGTTTCGGTATAGGTGGTGAAACTCTTACTTTTTGAATCATTCATCTCAGTATCTTCCATAACTGGAACAGAATCAACTGCCTCTTCAACAACTGCCTCTCCATCTTCCATTGCCATACTATCTATAATACCCACTTCGACAACATCGGATGAATCAAATCCGCTATATTTCTTATAGAATAGAAATCCAACGATCAGCAATCCTAGTCCAATTAATAATGGAAAAAGGTATTTTGGTGAAGGAGGTTTGTTGTTAGTAGCGAGTGGATGCTCAGACCCGGGACTTTCAGTATTTGGATTCTTGATTTCAGGATCTTCTATAATGGTATCATCTCCGTTAGAGAAGCCGGGATTGGATGGTTGTTCAGGCGTCAGTAGCAAGGTACTAGCTGACGGTCGATCTACTGCTGTGATGTTTAAGGCAGGTAGGAGTCTCGCCCTCCAGACATCATTAATTCCAGAAAGATTAATGTCACCTTTGGTGATTTTGAGCTGAATATTGAATGTAGAGTCGTCTTCGGTAAGGTCCAGTGCCGGCTCGCCTCGGAGTAAGGAAGCAAAGGTCATGCCAAGTGAGTAAATATCAGTAGATGGACTTACCTGCTTCGGGTCACTAATCTGTTCAGGACTCATATACAGCACCGTACCCAAGCCCTGTCCGGTGCGGGTGTGAGAAATTTCATCTTTAATCTTGGCTATACCGAAATCCAGAATTTTAATTTGCCCATTTTTTTGAAGGAAGATATTCGAAGGCTTGATATCCCGATGGATAATGCCTCTTTCATGGGTATGTGCTAAGGCAGATAAGGACTGCCGCCACCACTGCTCCAAGTCTTTTTCTGAATGACGACTTCGTTTTATCATCAACTGACCTAAGTCTTCACCGTCCAGATATTCCATTATGATGAAGGGTAGTCCTTCGTATTCACCATAGTCAAGTACTTCCCGGATATTAGGGTGAGACAGCCTGACCATGGCCTTAGCTTCTATTTCAAAGCGATCAACTACTTGTTTTTCACCCTTAAATTTCGCCAACATAATTTTAATTGCTGCCGGCTTACCTAAATTATTTTCAGCATACCACACCTCGGCCATGCCTCCTCTACCGAGGAAGCGCTTTAGGGTATATGCATTTAAAATCGCGTTTATCATGGTACAGATCGAATGATATAATAATTGCCTTTGCTAATTATCAAATAAAAAAATTTATAAAGCCTTAATATAACCCACTTTTTTATCATACATAATAAAATACATCCCGCTCAGCGACGTACTAAGATACTTGAAATCTTCACCCACAGGAATAGTAAAGGCCGACACTTCACTATCCGGATTACTATACACTTCCAGAGAAGTATCTGCATGTTTAGTTTTAAATGCAGTTATATTCATGCCCTCTGTGGCTGCTTCCTTCGGCGTCATCGTTTTATTATAAAATTCTTCATTGAATGATGAGATTAATATATCTACAGATGCATCTACGACATCATTTACTAAGACCACTGCATCTACTGTGCTGCTGTGTTCTTTTTCGATAAATGAAGGATCACGACCACTCAGGCCAATATAAAATGTACCTGTGATCCAAAACTCAGTCACGTCAGTAAAAACAGTAATGTGTCCGTTCCATTTTAATTTGACCGGAATGGTATATCTTTTTGTACTTTTTCGATATGTGGCGCCTCTCACTATAGCTTGAGCTCCATGACCGGTCAGAGGATTGTATGCTCTCATAGCAGTTCGCGCCAATTGGTCGGCAAACTCTTGTGCCTGTCTTTTGCTTTGAGCAGGTAAAAAGCAAGTACTGCTAATGAGTGCTATTAGAATAACCATCGTTTTTCTCATTTGCTTCATATTTAGACATTATGACTACTTGGAATCAATTAATTTCCACAGATACCATTTTCCTTTATACTGAAAATACCATCCATTTAGACCTCCGGGTTTTCCATCTATGATGAGTTTTATCAATTTTGACCGGGAAAGTATTTCGAATTTTTCAATGTCGTAAACTAAGACCTGGAGTTTCCATTGATTAAGTTCTTCGTGGGAGGGCTCATTCTGTCGATATTGCCCATTTGATAATAGCTTAACAAAATCCTGCCGCTTTAGCTTAATCCTTTCTATCAAATCCAGAAGATTAGCGGAGGAAGAATCTACTACATATTGATGTTGATTATCTTGAAGAAGAATAGAATCTCTGAGCTTATTATTTTTTAGTAAATGTGACAACCTGGCAATCAACTCTGGCATATTGGTATCTCCCGTTGCCGTGGCATCATTAGTATGTCCTGCGGAGGTATCAGAACTATTGTTTTCTGAATGCGCTAAGGTCTGGATTCTGGATAATTGGCCTTCAAAAATTTGCCCTCTTTCGATATATTGTAATTTATTCCATCGCACATTTTTACTAGCGATTTTAAGAAAACGGTAACCTTGGACAATGGAGTCATTCTGAAAAATGCCGACGGTCAAAGATCCATCGCCCGATTTGACATAACCGATTCCGTGTTTTTTATTTTGTTCATTTATGTGTCCTCGATAGTTTGCGTTTTTTAGTAGCCGAGTCTTAAAATTATCGAAATTCTGATACAGTACCTTGGTACTGTCTTTTGGGTCAACTATTTTATAAATGAGCTTTTCGGTCTTGTCATTTTTTTTCGTTAGGATATAGCCGGTATAAAGTGTATCGCCCTTGAATTTTCCGATTTTCCACGTCTTTTTATCGGCGGATTGCCAGATGCCTATGCCTTTCATCCATTCATCTTCGAAAGAACCCTCATACATACTTTTATCTGGCATCACTCGTCGTCCATAATCGTATTTGGAGTCAACAAATTCAGCTTCCGTAACAGACTTATCAAAATGCTCCCATTTACCCCATCCATTTTTACAATCTCCCGCAATGCAGGTTTGGGCATCCACTGAGGATATTATTCCAGGAGCCAATAATATCAAACAGGAGACTACATATTTTAAGCTAATTTTTTTCATCAATTACTTATTATTGGATTCTATCTTCTTTTTTAATTCTTCAATTGTTTTAGTGTTTTCTTCTATTTTATTTTTAATATCATTAATATCTTTTTCATTGCCCCGTCCATTACTTTTCAATGCGTTCAATTGATTTTTTAACTTATCATTATTATTCATCAGTTTCTTCCTTTCATTTTTCCACTCTTTTAATTTGTCAACTATAGTTATCTGCGATGTACTACTTGCAGTATTTTGCGTGGCGGTTTGACCATTATTGACTTGTGTTCCGTCGTGACTTGTACCATTTCCTTCCGCTCCCGAAGAACTCTGTTTTTGACCATTCGAGTACGTATCACTTCGTCCACTTCCGCTGGCATTTGAGCTACTGCTTTCTATGATTTCATTAACTCCTACTGATTCACGACTACTATTATCCCGTTGGTTTTCTTTCTTATATGATTCATTCCCATTAGGTTTTTTAGCATCTTTAGAAAAATAATTATAAATGAATAAGCACGCAATACTCAAGAGTATGACGATAAGAGCCCGCCATAGATTTTTTTTATTGCCTGATTGGCTTTCGTCATCATCTGAATGGGATAAGGGCTGGACTACGTCGATATCAGGTGCATTCATTTTTAAGGAGGGCGAGGGCGAATCAACTGATTTTTGTTCTTTGATGGCCTCCTCGGGATGTTCTGTCTGCTTTATATCTTTTGTAAAAGATAGTGTTTTTTCTTTTTCTACTTCATTTAGATGACTATCCTCCGAAGCTTTATCAGCTACATCATGCGCTATCGATGATTCATTTTCGAGCGAAGGAGCATCATCCATAGTACTTAGATTTTCGGCATCCTGCAAGTCATGAAGCAGTTTCTTTTCTCCTATTATAGCAGGAGCGGCCGTATTTTCTACTGATAACGTCGAATGCTTTAATGCTTCTTCTTTTTTATCAGCAGGTTTTGAGATATAATCTATCGGATTATAACTCAGGGAATCAATATAATCTTGTGACAATTTAATCAGATATCCGGAGAAGTTATCATCCGATAGTTCTCGGCATTTAGTTACTATCTTAGCTGCCAAGGTATCGATAGAGGCCGATTCTGCAAATACCTGTTCTAATTCACTGTCATCAAATGCTTCCATCACTCCATCTGTGCACATAAAGAATATGTCATCTACTTGTACATCTTTTAATAGAGCAACAGTAGGTTCTACCGGCTTTATACTCGCACCCATGACAGCTTTCAGAATGATATTATTGTCTGGGTGAGACCTCATATCCGCCTTATTTTTAATAACACCGGCTTTATATAGTGCATACACCTGGGAATGATCCTCAGTTTCAAAGATGATTTTATGATTTCGGATCTGATAGATGCGTGAGTCACCGATATGGGCTAATGAAACACCATTTTTATGTAGATGTACTAAAGTCATGGTAGAGCCCATTTTAGCCGCATCTGGAATTTTGGTTATGTAAGCGTCGAATTTTTCTTCGACGAAGGCGACTGCTCGATTCAGTGTCTCTTTATCTGATGTCTCTACTTCATTTTCTTTGAAATATAGCGGCAACTGCGTACAGATTATATCACTCGCTATTTCTCCTTTGGCGTGGCCACCCATTCCATCACATACCAAAAACAAGGAATTATCGGTGTCTCCTTCCATATTTTCGATTTCGGGATTAGGGAAAATAGAATCTTCATTATTCTTTCTTCTTCCTGCCTCATAAAAGAAAGTGCTTCTAAATAAATTACTCATAAAATGACGGTTTTTGTGATTTTTTGATTGGAAATTAATTCTGTCACATCTTTTTTAGCTGTAGCCTCTGTTTCTGTCTTAAAATGAATATTGGTTTTTCCGGCTACGATCAGTGCATCATCGCTCAGATAGACTTCTTCATCTTTTCGTAAGGCGCGGATCTCACGTTCATACGCTCCGATTCTTTTTACATCGATGCGTGTACCGTTGGCAGAATCAGCATCTTTTAGAATAAATAGAAGATTCCCGTAGTTTTTTACCACTTCTATAAAAAAGTTCTCTTTTGACATATAGAGATCCTGGGTATCTATCCCATGAAAATGATCATGTTTTTTATTCGGTAGAAAGTCGATTCGCTTTCTACCGAATAGATTTAAACCTAATCGTAATTCAAAGGTCTGGGTAGGTGCTTTCTCATCGTGGACGACCAGATAAGCTTTTGTCTGCTTAACCTGATCGCCCTTGATCTCTGTTTTCGGTTTTGGAGGAAATTTATATTTAGGAGTCTGGTTCTGGACGGGCGTCTTTACATTCTCCGGAGTCTTATAATCCGACGGCCGAAATGAGGTCTTACAGACCGGGCAGGCTGCTTTTGCCTGGGGATTATTAAGGATGGCATTATGTACAGGAATCTTAACATTACATTCTTTGTTTGGGCATCGTATTATCATCTTACTTTATTTTAATCTATTTATACCCAATCATCTACATTCGAATTATTACTGAAGTCATCGTCGGAATCATAATCAGACATACCTATATCATAATCATCATCATCAAGTTCGATGACATCATCATTATCATCATTCGAAATAGGATCTATATCTTCGACTTTTAGTGCAGAAGGGTCATCCACGCTAAATCCTGGCCCTGAAGGGTCATCAAGATCATCTAAAGTGCCATTATACATGACATTTCCATTCATGTCGTGTATTTGCATCGTACCGTCTTCATTGACAATAACCAAGTTATCAGGTGTTCCATCTCCATCTACATCTATATTGGCCTCGATATGGCCGTCACTATACACAGTGGCAGTCGCATCCATGCCATCGATGACGACGTCTTGCGTCTCTACCGGATACACTGCATCTGTCTCATTGGGTATGTCATTATAATTACCGATATGCTCTCCCGTGTTTAAATCAGTGATGTCACCGGTTTCTGCCGATACTTCGATCTCATAAGTACCATCGCCGTCCCTATCCAGTCGATAGACCATCTCTCCATCCACCATGTAAATATCTGCACCGGAGGCTTCGTCATGGCCCATAAAAGTTTCTTCGCCATCTAAGGGCATTTCATCTTTTACATCAGCCGGATGATGTGTAGGATCGTCCACATTCACTACCTGAATCGATGATTCATCGAAGTCGGCCGCATTTAAGGACTGGGCATATTGTTGTTGCTGTTCATCGGTCATTCGGTTAAATTCGTCCGGGGTATATGTATTATAAAGATTTCCCCGCCATTCAAATACTCCACCCGGGCCGACTTCACTCCTGGCCACTCCAAAAGCATCGGCAAAAGACATGTCATCGGTAACACCCTCTGCCACTGGTGCTTCATCATGGATGACGATGGGGGAATGTGCTATCGCTGAAGACGAGCCGTCTCCAACTGTACCATAGTCTGCACCCATCACATTGGCAGTAAATTCTTGTTGCTCTTCCGGGCTCAGTTGGTCCCATTCTTCTTTATAGTAGGTATTAAAGCTATTGCCGTGCCAATTAAAATACCCGCCCTGCCCTACTTCTGCCCTCGCTGTGTCAAAAGCCTGATCAAAACTCATACCATCATTGACTGATGTCGCATGTTGTGGGTCATCGGGCACTTCCACCGCTCCATTTTCTGACCCTTCCGGACCGCTAGGATGTATAGCTGATAAAGAAATAAAAGCTGCACCGACTCCGACAGCCAAGCCTCCACCGATCTTAGCTACATCTTCAATAATGGCTTTTCGCTTTTCTTGCTTCTCGGATAGTTGCTTTAAATCATCTTTAAATTCAGTAGTACCTACCTTTTCCTGTACAAAAGCTTTTTCTGCTTCTGGATTACTCCCATCTAAAATTAAAGTGTCTCCCATTTTATTATTAGTTTTATGGTTTATAAATATATTTTCTAAAGTTTCTCTTTATTATAAATGACATGGCATTTAGGGCATTCTCCTGTGGTATGCCAGACCCGCCAGGAATTATTCCCTAGCTGCTGCCTGCATTTATTGTTGGGGCAGACATAGCGGATTCTGAAGTTATCGATTATTTCTTCTTTCTTATTGGATTTACCGATATTAGGTGTAATAATCATAGCCACGGTCGAACCCACAATAGTAAATTTAAACAGCTGGGTGCTAAAATCTTGTCCCTCTTTAGTATCATAATATCCTGGTTTTAAAAAGCCAATGAGATAATAAAGTATCAGGGGGATAAGCATGATGCTTCCTCTTACCAGCCCTACGATCAGAGCATGGCGCCTTTCATATTTTTCAATGTCTTTCTTATACTCATCATATACATCTTTCAGCAACAAGAATTCCATAGTATAATCTTTACTGTCCGGTTTTACTACGGGAGAGCTCTTACTCAGCTTGAACTCTTTAGAGAGGTCGAGAACTGTATCCATGGATAAGCGAACCTCATCATTGACTGACACTTTGCTTTTCCGGATTCTGTATCCATTGACGTAGGTGCCATTGGCAGAGTTTAAATCCTCTACTTCAAACATGTCATCGCCTAAATAGGTGATTCTGGCGTGTTGGCCACTGATATCTCCTTTATTTATCCGACGTCCATGCGTGCGTCCAAAAACTATTTGATTTTCCATTTCTTTTCTAAGCTGTTTTAAAGATAAAATAATGCGCCCATAGCTTTATGAGTCCTTTAAGGATTGGGTCTTAGAATCTGTATTCGGTTGTTTTCGTACAGCATTTGATATTCTACTCATTTTAAAAAAGACGAGTAATTTTTCTTTTTGTGATCGGGATACACGTATCACCTTCTCATTCTGTAGGACTACATAACCATTGTCCGCCTTGATATAGCGTTTTACCTTATTTACATTGACTATATAGCTTTGATGAATGCGGATAAAAGGATCATTATATAATTCTTCTTCATAATGCCCGATATTTTTAGTAGCTACTATTTTTTTACCGTCAGACAAAAAGAATGTGGTATAAGTATTTTCAGCTTCTAAATACAAAACCTCTTTAAGATTTATCATCTCAAACCCTTCTAAAGTTGGGATAGATAGGTTTTCACTCTGCTGCTGGAGAATTTTTAATTTATGATTGTATGAGTGCATGTATAATTAATATTTAGCTATGATAAAATTTTTACTGAACTTCCCGTACATCACCGGGTTTTGTGTATGGCGAGAATCGGCTGCCACATTTGTTTTTACGTACCGGAATAGCTCCCAAGCTGTGATTTTTCTATTAGAGTTATCATCTGCCGATCCGGTGAGGCCCTTAATCAAATAATATGTAAATAAGCCTGAATCCAGATACCGCTGCTCTATGGATGTCTCTTTACTGCGGGATGACATAAAAACTAAAATCCTATTGCCATCGGTCAGCTCGGCATCATTCTGTGAGTGAGACTCCCGGTTTTGGATGGTGCCGGCATAGCAGGCATCTGCAAAGACTATCTTGGTTTTCGCCTTGCTTTTTCTAAATGCACTTTTTATCTCAGAATGATATAAGGCGTACGTCCCGTAACTGATATTAGTAGGACAAAAAAAGCCGGGTGCACCATGACCTGAAAAATAAAATAGAATGGCGTCGCCAGGCTTAGCGTATCGATAGATATTCATCGCATTTAAGATATTTTCTTTCGTCGCCTTCTCATCGGTGAGTAAGATGATGTTGTCACTCGGTGTATTTTTACGTAGATATTGATACATCCTCATGGCATCATCCCGGGCAGCATTGAGATTGGGTATGCTGCCATCGTATTGATTCACACCGATGATGACGGCATAGATGGAGGCGTGGACGTTAGAACAAGCTCCTAACAACATAATTAGGATACTTAGGTAAACAATCCTTGTCTTTGAAAATAATAAAGCCAACATAATACTGGACCTATATAATACGAAAGGTGCTGAAACAGCAAGGCGCAGCCCGTTGTTGATGTTACTGTTAGACGGATTGTTGTTGTTACGATTAGCTACACGGCAGTTCTCGGAGCTGTTGTTCCAACTGCCGCCACGCAAAACCCGTGTGCTGTTTTTAATTGTATATGTTGGCTCTAAATTCATAAAATTGTTTTAATATCCAATAATTTTTTAATTGCTCGCTTTCATGGAGCGTAGGCAAAAGCATTAACTTTTTGGCGTATTTCTTCCGGTTTCTTTTATTGGGGATATTATCCCATGGTGTGATTAGAAAACCAAGAAAAGGAATATTTGCGCCACACTTATTTACTACCTCAGGTTTAAATACCTGTTTCAGTTGGTTTTCTAAATATTTTTTAATCTTTTCAAGCACCTCTGCCATTTTAATTTTATCATGCTCCCAAAATACTATATCGTCCATATACCTGATATACCTATTATGTCCGAGGATATTGATAGCATACCTGTCTAAGAATGAAAGATAAAAGTTTGCAAAATATTGACTGGTTAGATTGCCTATGGGCAAACCTCTTTGAGGTGATGCCTGATAGCTATCAATAATTTGAGAAAAAGACTTTACAATATTATAGTCTAAAAAATACTGCTCTAATAGATGATGTAAGGTGTCATGATGTATTGTATCAAAGAAACTTTTAACGTCCAATTTTACCCAATATCCTCCTTGCCCGCTAAACTTCATACACTGTGCTATAGCTCTGTGACTTCCTTTTTGAGGACGAGTGGCGTAGCTATGTTCTATTTGTGCTGCCTCAAAGCCAGTGTGACAAATATTCATCAATGCATGATGATAGACTCTTTCCACAAAAGAAGCTGCGCAAATATTTCTTTCCTTAGGATCTTTTATTCTAAAATATGTATAATTGCCGATTGGCACTTTGTGATTTTTTATTTGATCCGCTAAATGCTCTAAGTTTTTATTGAACCCCAGCATAAAATCCATGACTTCTTTTTTAGACTTCTTGCCCTTTGATGCTTTGTGAAAAGCTAATTCTATATTTTCGTAACTATACACTTGCTTCCACATCTTTTTCATCGAATAGTTTTAAAAACAAAGTACCGGTTTTTTCCATTCTCCCTTTTCCAAATCCATCCAACTGTAATAGACTTTCCTTAGTTAGGTTTTGTATTGATGCCAGTTCACTCAATTCTTTATTCGTAAAAACTGCATATACCGGAATCTGCAGCTGGTCGGCTACTTTTTTGCGTATGGCTCTTAATTTTTCAAAACGAAGAAAATCTTCTGTGCTTAATTCTTGCTGATAATCAACCTTAGCATGAGAGGTAATGTCCCGGGGCTTTCCCGAGGTATAACCAATACAGAAGCTCCATTGAAGAACTCCATTTTCTACAAAGCGTTTTTCTATCTCAAGCACTTTATGAGTACGTAAGAAAAGATTCAAATCTTCTTCTTGCTCTTCACCATGATTGAGTGGCACACTAATAATTTTATACTGCATTTTTCAAAAAATTTCGACCGCTATGCGGTATTTATATATTTCGGTTTTGCCTTTTGTCGCCCTTTGAGGGGCTCCTTTTGGCAAAACCTCCCCTTTCTACGGCACTTTTTGTATTATGGTCCTGAAACAGCAAGGCGCAGCCCGTTGTAGATGTAACTGTTAGACGGAAAGTAGTTGAGACGATTAGCTACACGGCAGCTCTCGGAGCTGCCGTACCAACTGCCGCCACGCAAAACCCGCCAATTACCGGCTGACGGGCCCGCAGGATTTTTATCAGGACTCTTACTATAATAATCAGACGCATACCAATCTGTACACCACTCATATACATTGCCACTCATATCGTATAACCCATAGCCATTGGCTCGCTTCTGTTTCACCGGGTGAGTTTGACTACCACTTTTATCATAGTACCAGGCTACGCCATCTATACTGTTGCTTCCTGCATACGTATAGTGTTCGCCGCCACGTGCCCCATATTCCCATTCCGCTTCCGTAGGCAGTCGGTATCGCTTGCCTGTCTTCTGATTCAGCTTGTTGATAAATTCCTGGGCATCATTCCAACTAACCTGCTCTACCGGGCACTGATCACAATTCTTATGATAACTCGGATTCGTACCCATCACCGCCTGCCATAAGGCCTGCGTCACTTCTGTCTCACCCATATAATAAGCAGATAGGCTGACACTATGTACCGGTCGCTCATCTGACTCTCCATCATTACTTCCCATGGAAAAAGTGCCGCCCGGTATGGCAACCAGCTTAAAGCTCACGCCAGCGACGCTCTCAATGAAACCCGGGCGATAATTGTACACCTTTTCTTTTATCTGTTTAAATGAGGAGGATGGAATGCCATCGCAAAGTGACTCCATAGAACGGATATAATCTTTTGCCTTGTTGGGCTCGCCTCTATTTAGGTAATCCTGTATGGTGGGTACGGCATTATCAAAACAGTCGGTCTGTGCCTGTAGATAGGACTGACAGAAAAAGCTGGTGATGAGCATGAGTATGAGCTTTATTGTTATTCTTTGCATGGTATATTATTTAGTATTCCTACATCATTAGTGAGCTGTCTCGCCTTACGGTAAAAGGGCTGGAGACCCTGATCGCAGGGAGGCTTGGATACATCTAACTTAGTTGCTTGCCCTTTCATCGCTATGCCCAGGTATAGGAAGCTGATTATCTTGTATTGCATATTTCTTAAAAAATTTATTATTTCTCATGTTTTTCGCCAAACGCGGTTTTGCCTTTTGTCGCCCTTTGAGGGGCTCCTTTTGGCAAAACCTCCCCTTTCTACGGCACTTTTTGTATTATGGTCCTGAAACAGCAAGGCGCAGCCCGTCGTTGATGTCACCGTAAGACGGATTGTGGCTGCCACGATTAGCTACACGGCAGTACTCGGAGCTGATGAACCAACTGCCGCCACGCAACACCCGATTATTACCGGCTGACGGACCCTCAGGATTTTTATCAGGACTCTTACTATAATAATCAGACGCATACCAATCTGTACACCACTCATATACATTGCCACTCATATCGTATAGCCCATAGCCATTGGCTCGCTTCTGTTTCACCGGGTGAGTTTGACTACCACTTTTATCATAGTACCAGGCTACGCCATCTATACTGTTGCTTCCTGCATACGTATAGTGTTCGCCGCCACGTGCCCCATATTCCCATTCCGCTTCCGTAGGCAGTCGGTATCGCTTGCCTGTCTTCTGATTCAGCTTGTTGATAAATTCCTGGGCATCATTCCAACTAACCTGCTCTACCGGGCACTGATCACAATTCTTATGATAACTCGGATTCGTACCCATCACCGCCTGCCATAAGGCCTGCGTCACTTCTGTCTCACCCATATAATAAGCAGATAGGCTGACACTATGTACCGGTCGCTCATCTGACTCTCCATCATTACTTCCCATGGAAAAAGTGCCGCCCGGTATGGCAACCAGCTTAAAGCTCACGCCAGCGACGCTCTCAATGAAACCCGGGCGATAATTGTACACCTTTTCTTTTATCTGTTTAAATGAGGAGGATGGAATGCCATCGCAAAGTGACTCCATAGAACGGATATAATCTTTTGCCTTGTTGGGCTCGCCTCTATTTAGGTAATCCTGTATGGTGGGTACGGCATTATCAAAACAGTCGGTCTGTGCCTGTAGATAGGACTGACAGAAAAAGCTGGTGATGAGCATGAGTATGAGCTTTATTGTTATTCTTTGCATGGTATATTATTTAGTATTCCTACATCATTAGTGAGCTGTCTCGCCTTACGGTAAAAGGGCTGGAGACCCTGATCGCAGGGAGGCTTGGATAAATCTAACTTTACTTTTAATGCCTCTTGTAATATTTTTTTTGCTTTTCCATCTCCTTCAGACTTAAGTTGTCTGATGGTCGCATTTCTACTACTGCTATATGATATAGATTGGGCTTGTTGTAAATTACGGATGGCTTCCACATATTTCTCCTGTGTTCTATACCTATCAGCACTTCGCTCTAATGAAATGATTCTTGCTTCCTGCGCTCTTTCTTGTTCTCTTACTCTTTCTTGTTCTCTTACTCTTTCCTGTTCTCTTTCTTGTTCCCTCTTTGCTTTATCAGCTTCTTCTTGGTTTAAAGTGTAGATTGCGTTTTTAGCTTCCTTTCTATGGACACCTTCCGTGTAATTATGCAAGTAATTATTGTAGGCAGCAATGGTATTTTCGCTCTGTGCGGTTTCCCATGCTCTGTTATCCTCTTTAGCTTTTCGTTCTGCCAAAATATCGGCTTTGATCTGATCGTCATCAATTATCGGATCATTTAACTTATTCAGCGGCATCGTTTCTGCCATCTTCATCGAATCTGTGTCTTGCTGGACTGTGATCGTATCAGTAACCGTTTCTTCTCCTGTGTCTGTATGGCTATCTGTCGATGAAAATAGTGAGTCGAACCCACCTCTAAAAGCGAAAATTAAGATTCCGAAAGCAGCGACAGCAACCAATATCAGCGTTAGTCTGCTTTTCTTCGGCGGATCGGGAACTTTCCGGCATTTTTCGAGAAGCTCCTGAGCCTTGGGGTAGGATGGGCTATTCTCCCGAATAGACAGGAGCTGCTGAATGGCGGCCTGATAAGCTTTATTATGATATGACTGAAGTGCTAGTATATAGGCAGATTCATCATTTTGATCTTGTTGTTTTTTTTGGACTTGAAGTTTTAGTAGCTGCCCTTCATGATAATACTTACTACCAGCGTCTATTTGAGCGATATAACTTAAGGCTGTTACATAAATTCCGGCCTTAAATTCAGCCTCCGCTTTTTTTAATAAATCAAAGTCTTTATCATCATCGACGGCGATGATGATCGTTTTCCCATTTATTTCACGTATAAATTTTTCTGCTTCACGATGAAAGACGGAGTCTTTGGGTATTTTTAAAAAAAAAGCTTTCGCATCTTCATATTTTTTGTCTTCATATTGTTTTTTTCCTTTATCGAAATTTTCTTGATGAGTGCACTCTTTTTCTACTACTGCCAGTAAGTCCTTCCTTTTCTTTTGTAATACGTCATCTCCAGGAAAATTTATTAATGGTATTTCTAAAGCTTCTTTAGCTTTTTTAAATTCCGACTCCCGGAGATGAGTATTTGCATCGTTCAGATTCTGCTCTGCGAGCAGGCAATAGAGCATATTGTTTATCTCCGTATCATCTTTCGCTTTATCGGTGTACCTTTTAAATTCTGTTATTATTCCTGACAGCTCGTCACCTTTTCGGGTATTAAATTTTTCAAATAGTTCTTTTCTAACCTTTTCATGGTTTAAAGCCGTTTCACACTGTTTGATTTTTTCCTTAGGGTAGGGTGCGCCTAGCTTGATTTTACTTGCTTGGTCATACTTGATAAGGGCATTTGCATAATCCTCTACTTTAAATAATGCATCAGCTTCTTGAATCAGTTGGTCATACTGCTGGTCTTCCAAAATTCTACCTTGTAGCTCATCTATTTTCGCATCGATATCCTGACCAGTGTGGGCTATTCTTTTAAGTTCGATGTAAGTCTCCAGGGCTTTTTGAAGTTGGTTGGACTGCTGGTAGGTTTCGGCATCATTTTTTAATTGACGGATTTTTTGTTCTCTAAGTTCCTTTTGGATCAATTTTATATTTGATGCCACCTTCTCGTCCTGTGGTAATTCATTGTACAGAGCCAAGGCTTCTTTATATTTGGCTTCTTTAAAAAGTCTATCTGCTTTTACTTCTAGTTCTACAAGTTCACTCTTCGTTATATCATCCTGAATACCTTCATCAATGTCCCTCCCTAATTCAACGACTTCATCACCCTCCGGTATTAATTTTCGGGTTTCATCTAGTTTTTCCCTTGCCGTTCCCCAGTCCTTAGCAGCAATAGATTGTTTAGCCTCGAGAATTAATCGGTTATATTTTTCTTCACCATTGAGAGCCTCTGTAAATTCATCTATGGTCTGATATCGGTCTTCCCTCTTGAGACTGATGGCCTTTAATACGACATCATCAAGATAGGGGGAAACCGCTTTATTATACCCGGATGGCGCGGCTACATATTTATCGCCGCTCACTATTTCTGCAACATCAGGCACTAGCCGCCCGGTTAAAAATACAAAAAGCGTACAGCCTAATGCATATAGGTCAGTGGCAAAGCTGATGGAACTAAAAGTTACATTACTGGCTTGCTCAGGAGGTGAGTAATGTGGCGTTCGAGCCCCTAAGATAACAGATTTCCTTTTTTCATCGGTAGAAACAGAAATACCAAAGTCGATCAAGATGGCATTATCATGAATATCCCTCAGTACATTATCAGGCTTAATATCCAGATGCAGGATATTTTTCTCATGGACGACCTTCAATGCGGCACAGATCTGGTTCATATACTTTAGTACCATATTAATTTCCAGTCCATGTGGTTTGTCAGTCTCTAACCCTAAGATATCTCCGAAACCTTCCGCCCCTTCTATCTCCTTAGTAACCATATAAATGGTGTTATTCATCTCAAAGGCATTGATGACCTGTAGGATATACGGGCTCTTTAAGTTGAATAGCTTGGTAGCCTCACTTTTGGTTTTTTCCTTAATTTTTTTGCTTAAGCTATTGGTGTTATGCTCGTCATTCCAGACTAATTCATTATTCAGAGACCGGCGGGAGCGGTCGTCTATGAATAGTTCCTTGATCACTACCCTTTGGCGATATAATTCATTCTGCATTATCCCGCCGACGGAATACACGATCATTTCTCCTCCATACACAAAACTAAAACCACCTTTATTTATGATTTGTGTGATGATGTAAACCTCATTTTGGTTTTCTATCTTTTCTCCAATAGGGAGAGCTTCGTTGTAGATGTTGCTCATAAAAAAAATCACTTTATGCTCATTGAGACAAACTTATAAAAATTAATCATTATAACTCTGTCTTATGATTCTAGTGGGAAAATAAAGATAAATTTAATCAATTTTCATTTTTTTTAAAAATAAATTTCATTTACCCCAAAACAGCAAGAATAAATATTAACTATAAAATTCAGAATATCAGCCCACATTTGCATCCAATCGACTCTGATACACATCCAAACCCTTTAGAAAATCCCTCTGAGAATCCCATATAATTATTATATTTTTATCCATACCAAGCAAGAATCTTCAAGATATTTACAATTATAAAATTCCTCATATTCGAATGAATGAATATCTATAATAGCATAGGTTATATTCTTTCATTCATCTCTTTAAAGTAGGTACGAATTTTCCTGCAGCTTACTCGAATACAGAACGTAAGATAAATATAGCTAGAATAAAGTCCAAGCTGTATATTGCTAAAAAAATGGCTCAGTGGCAACGAAAGGGTGTTTTCCAACAACTAACACGATTTATTTGTCAACCAAATATACAAATCGGAATAGTAGCCCAATGAGGTGATTCAACTTTCTTCAACACTTGTTTGTTACACGTACAGACATTAATAAATCTAATTTATTGCGAAAAGTAAGAAATATGTACCTTCGCAGCTTAATTGTATAACTATCATAATGAAAGAAAAAATAACCGATATCGGTGAATTGAAGCGCATTGCCACTCAAGTTCGCCGAGATATCCTTAGAATGGTGCATTATGTATCCAGTGGACATCCCGGTGGTTCATTGAGTTGCACCGAGTTGTTGACAGCTCTTTATTTTAGGGTCATGGATCAATCCGATGATTTTGACATGACAGCTAAAAATCAGGATGCATTTTTTATGTCCAATGGGCACATCTCACCGGTGCTTTATAGTGTTTTGGCACGACGCGGATATTTTCATTTGGATGAATTGTCATCTTTTAGAAAGCTGAATAGTAGATTGCAGGGGCATCCTACTACGCATGAAGGATTGCCGGGTATCCGGGTATCTACCGGGTCTTTGGGTCAGGGATTGTCTGTCGGTGTAGGTATGGCATTGGCCAAGAAGATGGATCGGGATTCCGGCTTTGTTTTTGTGTCAACGGGAGATGGCGAGCTGGATGAAGGTCAAATATGGGAGGCAGCACTATTTGCGCCACATCATAAGTTGGACAATTTAATTGTAATAGTGGATTGGAATGGTCAACAGATTGATGGACCAAATGATAAAATTCTTAACTTGGGAGACTTAGAAGGTAAATGGCGGTCTTTCGGATGGCGAGTGGTTGTTACTGATGGCAACGACATGGAATCTATCGTGCGAGCACTTGAAGAAGGAAAAACGCATAGGGGGACAGAGATACCTACCGTCATATTGATGCGTACCGTTATGGGTCAAGGTGTTGATTTTATGATGGGGACCAATGCATGGCATGGTAAAGCACCCAATAAAGAACAATTAGAACGAGGTCTTGCCCAGTTGGAAGAGACCTTGGGTGATTATGTGTATGACGAAAATTATCAATCTCCACAACATAAACATGCATAAGATGAATATAAATGATATAGTTTCCACAGGAAGCAAAGCAACGCGCGATGGCTATGGTGAAGGTATCTATGAAGCCGGCAAACGCAATCCCAATGTAATCGCTATGGCAGCAGACCTTTTGGGGTCATTGAAATTAGAAGAATTTATTGAGGCATTTCCGGAGCGTTTTGTACAGATGGGCATCTCCGAAGCCAATATGATGGGAGTGGCGGCAGGCTTAGCGACAGCTGGGAAAATTCCCTTTACAGGAACATTTGCCAATTTCTCTACCGGTCGGGTATATGACCAGATACGTCAATCTATCGCCTATTCCGGTAAGAATGTCAAGATATGTGCTTCGCATGCAGGATTAACTTTGGGTGAAGATGGTGCCACACACCAGATCCTCGAAGATATCGGACTGATGAGGATGCTCCCCGGCATGACGGTCATTTGCCCGGTTGACGCCAATCAAACGAAGCAGGCTGTCCTGGCATTAGTAGATCACGTGGGGCCGGCATACTTGAGATTTGGTCGTCCCAATTGGCCTGTATTTACAGGGGTTGACACGCCATTTGTCATTGGAAAGGCCGATAGACTTGGGTCGGGAACCGATATTAGCTTATTTGCTACCGGTCTGATGGTATGGACCATGGTCGAAGCCGCTAAGATACTTGAATCACAAGGGATTTCAGTCGATGTTATAAGTGTACCTACTATAAAGCCATTGGATGAAGGTATGATATTGGACTCATTGGCTAAAACCGGATGTGCCGTGGTATGTGAGGAACATCAGCTCAATGGTGGCTTATGCGACGCTATAGCTCATGTCGCAGCCAAGAACAATCCGACTCCAATGGAATTTGTTGCAGTCAACGATAGCTTTGGCGAAAGCGGAAAACCTCTTGATTTGCTCAAAAAATATGGTCTCGATGCCGATCATATTGTCCGTGCTGCACAATCCGTATTAAAAAGAAAAAAATAATGGCAAAAAAAATAAAAACAAATTCTTCAGAACACCCACCAATGCGATTCAACAGCAAAGTGATTCACGCCGGAGTCAGTCCGGACCCCGCTACCGGAGCTATCATGACGCCAATATATCAGACGTCAACCTTTGTTCAGGAAGAACCCGGTGTGCATAAAGGATACGAATATGGAAGAACGCACAACCCCACGCGGACAGCCCTTGAGGCGAATATCGCTGCATTGGAAAATGGAGCCTATGGACTTTGTTTTTCGTCAGGCCTGGGCGCGATGGATACATTGCTTAAGCTGTTGAGCCCCGGAGATGAAATTATTTCCACCAATGACTTATATGGTGGCTCCTATCGCCTGATTACAAGGGTATATGGTCGATTTGGCATAAAAAGCCATTTCATTAATTTAAATGACACAGCCCAACTGGAAAAGTTGATTAACCCACGCACCAGGATGATTTGGATTGAAACACCGACCAATCCAATGCTGAATATTGTGGATATTCGCAAGGTGGCTCGCATTGCCAATAAATACGGCATTCTAACTTGTGTTGATAATACATTTGCTTCACCCTTTCTCCAGCAGCCGCTAAATTTGGGTGCCGATATCGTCGTACATAGCTGTACCAAGTATTTGGGTGGACATAGTGACGCCGTCATGGGAGCTATCGTATGTAATAAAAAAGAGATAGAAGAACAGCTTCGGTTCCTTCAGAATGCATGTGGCGCCACACCGGGGCCAATGGATTGTTTTCTGATATTGAGGGGGATAAAAACACTGCATGTTAGGATGAAAAGAGCATGCCGTAATGCATCCAGATTGGCTGAATACCTACAAAGCCACCCTGCAGTAAATAAGGTGAACTTTCCCGGCTTTAAATCGCATCCCGGACACGAACTTGCAGCCAGCCAGATGAAGGACTTTGGAGCGATGGTTTCCTTTGACCTAAAAGAGGATACATCAGATGCTGCCAAAGCCGTTCTGCGTAAGTTTAAGATGTTTTCACTTGCCGAATCATTGGGCGGAGTAGAGTCTCTCGTAGGTCATCCTGCCACAATGACTCATGCGTCAATACCGCGGGAAGAAAGACTAAAAGTAGGGCTGACCGATTCCTTGATACGGATAAGTGTTGGTATAGAAGATTTTGAAGATCTGAAAGCTGACCTTGAGCAGGCTTTGAAGTGATGAATACTTCTTCTGTTTTGATTTCCATTTGTATTCCTGTGTTCAATCAGGATGTCAGGAAATTGATGGAGCAGTTGATGGAGCAGGCGAGTAGGATAGCTTTGCCGATAGAGATTATTCTGGCGGAGGACGGCTCTACCGGTCCTGAAGCTACTTACAATAGGGACTTTGTGCAAGGGACGAATATTGTCTATATGCATGAAGAGACGAATATAGGTCGGTCTGCTATCCGCAATTTACTCGCCAAGCATAGTAAGGGTACGTATCTGTTGTATTTAGATGGTGACTCATCAATAGAAAATCCGCATTTTTTGGAAAATTATTTCAGGCAAATTGAAGCCCATCCAGAAGCCGTGTTATGTGGAGGAACCTATTTTCAAAAACGTATGCCTGCTCTAAAATATTCGTTGCATTATATGTATGGGACAAAAGTCGTGGAGAAGCTTCATTCTTGCCGCGATAGTCGGAATAGATTCCACTTTATGTCTTCCAACTTTGTCATACCAAGAAAGTATTGTAAGGATATTCATTTTGATGAAAGTTTAAAGCAATACGGTCACGAAGATACTGTGTTTGAGTACACTCTTAGGCAACATGAAATAGAAGTGATAGGCATAGACAATCCGATATTGCATGATGATTTGGACGAAAATCATACTTTTTTAATGAAGACGACTCAGGCTATCGAGAATCTGAAATTACTGCGTAACAATCCAAAATATGTGGACGCATTACAACATATTGGTCTGGTAAAAGCGGCAATGAGGATGCAGCGCATGAGAATGGCAGGCTTCTACCGATTGTTATTTAGCGCAAACGAGTCGAAAATTGTGCGACATTTATTTGGACCTTCACCATCACTTCATGTATTACAGGCCTATAAGCTATATTTGATGCTAAAAAAGGAGAAATGAGGATTGGATTTGACGCCAAAAGGTTATTTCAAAATAATACCGGACTGGGCAATTATAGCCGTACATTAGTGGGTAATTTACATGCCTACTACCCGGAGCATGAGTTATTTCTATATGCACCCCATATTGTCCACAATGAACGGACACAGCCTTTCCTACACAGTGACTACCGGCTGAAATCTCCGACAATGTTGAATAGGATTGGATGGCGAAGTTGGGGAATGACGCAGGATTTAATCAGAGATAAGGTGGATATTTACCATGGGTTAAGTCATGAGTTGCCAGCAGGCATTAAAGGGACAAAGATTCCTTCAGTGGTTACCATGCATGATTTATTGTATAAATTTTTTCCTATGGATTTTCCTCTTTTCGACCGTATGGTGTATGACTACAAGTTTCGGAATGCATGTAAGAAAGCCGATAAAATTATTGCAATCAGTCAGGCAACGCGCAAGGATGTAATCGAACACTTTGGTGTGTCACCCGAGAAAATACAGGTTATTTACCAAACTGTAAGCCCGGTATTTAATAATGTGCCGGATGCTGTGTCAATGGACTTGGTCAGGGATAAGTATAATCTACCGTCAGAATTTATTTTATATGTAGGAAGTATTATCCGTCGCAAAAATCTGGAAGTTCTTGTCAAAGCAATGGATTTGATTCCGCCCAATAAAAAGATACCCCTTGTTATTGTTGGCAATGGCACCATATATTTGGAGTATATAGAGCAATTAATTATGGATTTGAAGTTAGACAATGAGATTGTTCGGATAAAGTCTCCCGAATTAGATGAATTGAATATTATTTATCGATTGGCTACACTTTCCGTTTATCCGAGTCTTATGGAAGGCTTTGGCTTACCAGTACTGGAAAGTATCATGTGCGGCACACCGGTTATTACGACTCGAAGGTCATCATTGACAGAAGCCGGCGGTAATATTGCACATTACATCGATGGTGAGGATGAAGAGGAATTGGCTTCGCTCATACAGCAATTGATGGGTACAAAAAGGCAATTTGCCTGTAATCCGGATATTGCGGTACATTTAGACCGATTTAAACCGGAAGTTCTTACGGATCAATTAAATCAATTGTATCTTGGACTGAGATAATTCTTATTGTGGAGTCTGGGGCGTATTCTCCTCAGACAAAGGCATGACTTCCACCATGTCTTCTTTAGGGGTTGAATATTCTGTTTTAAACATTTTGACAAAAATGAGGAAATAGGATATGAGCAAAGGCCCGAATACCAAGCCCGGTAAACCAAATATATTCAAACCAAGGAAAACGCCTAAAAATGTGATGATTGGATGTACGTCACCCATCTTGCTCGATATATACATCCGGATTAAATTGTCAATATTGCCCAATACTAACAGGCAGCCCAATCCGACTACAATGCCTTCCGTATATGATCCCATGGCAAGTAGAATAGCCGTGATAGGTACCCATATAATCCCCGTCCCCACTAAAGGAATGATGGATGCGGCTCCGGTCAAAATTGCCCACAGGCCGGCATCTATGACTCCCGCATATAGGTACAATGCATAAGCTATTAAACCTTGGACAATGGCTATAACAGGAACACCTACAGCATTGATAAAGGTCATATTGCGCAATTCTACACCCAGGCGCTTCAAGTTGATTTCACTCAATGGAAGATATTCTACCAATGACTTTTCCAATTTATTATAGTTGACTAAAAAATAATACAACAAGAAATACATCACGACAATGGTTGTCAACACACCAAAGACGTTATTTAATATTCCTGTAACCAAAGATCCAAGGATGGATGTTATCCTCGATATCATAGAATCAACCTTGATTTCAACGGGAAGCAATTCAATTTTTTGCATTATCATTTCCCTAATCTCATTGATTTGTTGGGGTTGATTGATGTAAAAGATGACTTTGTTGGCAATCAGAATACCCATTAGAGTAAATGGAAGTACGACGATAAAGAAGGATAAAAGAATGATAATCAGCGCAGAGATTGACTTGTTGACCTTCAGCTTTACACTCATCTTAATCATCATGCGCTTAAATAGGATATAAAAAATGGAAGCTCCTAATGCAGCAGTAATAAATGCCGTAAGATTGGCAATGATTACCACTCCTATTCCGACGATGAGAAAGAGGAATATATACTTTTGAATAAGGCGGTCATTGTTCATACATCACAATTTATTCGCCAAATGTATATAATTTTATTTATATGTATTAAAAATTGTATTATAAACTATACTTGTTGTATTACGCAATGTGGCTTTGATTATCAGAACATCGCCTCAATCAAGTCATCCGCAGTGATGTTGCTCAGATATTTATCTAATTCGAGACGGGACAAAGCCGTTCTTATGGCTTTTTCTTCGTGAGCGATGCCGGTTAAAGCATCTTCTAAGTCTTCCAAACCCCTTTCGGAGAAAAAGTCGCCGAATATTTTGACTTCTTCAATTAATCCTTTTTTGGCTTCCAGATTCATTTCGAGCAGACCGCCTTTGGTGCGAATCGCTTTTTTAAAATTGTAATCGGGGGATTTGCCATAATTCCAATCGTGTGTACCGTATTTTTCGTCCCTTAATTTTTGTATATTGTTAAGATCCTCATCAGTAAACGTGTAAAGTCGGCTGTCAGGGTAAAGTGATACAACATAATCCATCACCTTTTGGGCAAATTGATCTACCGTCATAGGTTCTTTGAGGTGTTCGGAGATATTGGTTACTCTTTTAGGGACAGATTTTTGAGCCTTGTCCTGATATTTTACCGGATTGATCTTGAGTGCCTCAGCGACATTTCTCATTTCGGAGGCAAATAAAATAGTGCCATGGTGGAGGATTTTATTTTTAAAAATGTGAGCTGCGTTGCCGGAGAATTTGAGACCATTGATCATCAGGTCGTTTTTGCCCTCAAAGCGAGCGTCAATACCCATTTGCCGGATGACATCCACGATAGGTTTGGTAAATTTTTCGAAGTCTGTCAGATTGGAATCTGTTCCCGTCTTGGTAAACGAAAAGTTTAGATTGCCGAGGTCGTGATATACAGCGCCACCGCCTGACATGCGTCTCACCACGGATATGTTATTGGCTTTGACATAGTCGTAGTTAATTTCGGATAGCGTGTTTTGGTATTTGCCTACAATGATGGCGTTGTCGTTGCGCCAAAGCATAAAACAATCTTCTTTGAGGTGTTTTAATATATATTCATCCGTAGCTACATTAAAATAAGGGTCAGTAGATTCATGGTATATACAGAGCATATTATCGTATTTTATGCTATATAATAGTTTTTATATAGAATTGTTTAACCCTAATTCATATTAAAGGTACAATAGTTTCTTTAAGAAATATATTGCTAACTTTTTGTTGTGTTGAAATTCAAATAGTCACGAATCAATGTATCTCCATATATTGGATAATCAACATGTTGCGATATAGTTAGATGTAATTCAGCTATATTATACCAAATTGATTTATAAATTAGTCCAACATATTTTGGTATTCCCGAAAAACGGGATTTCCTAAAATCAAAATGCTCCCGAAACTTCGGGATGATAGTCGTTTAGGCCAATGTAATTGGACTATTACGAATATCCAATCGGTATTGTTTGTAAAAAATTTTCATACTTTTTTGGACGAGCTGAATCCAACCCCTTTTTTATCAATATAAACCCGAAGGGTTGTCATTATTATAGAATAGATTCAATAGCAGAAAGAGGAACCCAGAATGGGTGAAATGATTATTCCATCTATTCGTCCCAGATTTTTTTTTGAGTAGATACATTTTTTCTTGGTTTGTAATAATGTCATCCCTTCGGGATTTTGAAAATATTATGCTACGTTATTTATAAAAATATCATCCCTTCGGGATTATGCTGTCCCGAAGGTTCATCATAGTTCAACCCGAATTCATATTAAAGGCAAAATATTGTCTTTTAGAAATATTAAGCTTACTTTTTGTTGTGTTGAAATTCAAATAGTCACGAATTAGTATATTTCCAAATATATGATAATCAACATGTTGTGATTTAGTTGGATGTAATTCCTTTTTATGACAAAGTATTTTTTGTAAGCGGAATTTGGTATTATAATAATTTGTTGGAGTGTGTATATTATCTTGCACTTTTATTTGCAGGTCAATAATAAATGATAAATGGAAGAAAATAACAACTCGAATGACTATATTGAGATCAATAGAAAGTCGTGGAATCAGCGTGTTGTACCTCATCTTGAATCTGATTTTTACGATATATCGGGTTTTTTGGCAGGAAATTCTTCGCTACAATCCATTGAGGTAGATCTACTGGGTGACCTCACCGGAAAGACAGTGCTTCACCTACAATGCCATTTTGGGCAAGATAGCATTTCGATGAGCAGGATGGGCGCCAAAGTAGTTGGAGTAGATCTTTCGGACGAAGCCATTAGGGCAGCCGAAGACTTGACACTAAAGGCAATGACGGATACCCGATTTGTTTGTTGTGATGTATATGACCTGCCCAATCATCTAAATGAAACCTTTGATGTCGTGTTTACAAGTTATGGGACGATAGGATGGTTGCCCGACTTGGATCGATGGGCAGCTGTAATAGCTCGATATATCAAACCCGGAGGGAAGTTTGTCTTTGTTGAATTCCATCCTGTAGTGTGGATGTATGACGACCATTTCTCTGAGATCAGTTATGACTATTTTAATACAGGTGAAATAAAGGAAACAACGCAGGGTACCTATGCCGACCCCGACTCGGATATTATGATAACCAGTGTTGGCTGGAATCATAGCCTGAGTGAAGTGGTAAATAGCTTGATACGACATGGCTTGAAGATACAGCTATTGGAAGAGTATGATTATTCTCCGTATAATATTTTTCCGGATGCAGTGATGGCTGAACCCGGAAAATATCGGATTGGACATTTAAAACATACGATTCCTATGGTTTATTCGATTGTAGCAACAAAATAAAGAGATACTTTCATTAGCTGGTTTTTTAGCAAAGTCATTGGAAGGCTTTGGAGTGATTATTAATGGGAAAAATCAATATTGGACAACCATATTGCCAAAACAGTCGTCTTTAAACATAAAGGATAAGTGATTTTTAATTATGAAGAAAAGTATTTTGTTTTTAACCATATTATCTACCTTTGTTTTGTCCTTAAATTCGTGTACCAAAGGCGAGTTGGACAATCCGGTTCTTGGCATCGATTTGTGTTTAAAAGTCACCAATACCGACTTTCAAGGCATGAAGGAAGTAATAAACAGATATCTGAAAAATGGTATTTTTAAAGTCAATCAATCCCCCGAAGCACAGTTGCTCGACTTAGTGGAATGGTTGAATAAACATAATTGCATTTCGGCAGAGTTGCTTTGTAATTCATGTATCAGGACCTATCCGGCGCAAAGTGAGATACGCATTGGTATGAATATAGATGGAAGTCGGAAATATGTAACACTGGATATCCTTATGTCTAAGCGTATAGAGGCGCGAGGCTTTCATGAATGAATATTGATTATGAAGAAAAGTATTTTGTTTTTAACCATATTATTTACCTTTATTTTGTCCTTAAATTCGTGTACCAAAGGCGAGTTGAGCAATCCGGTTCTTGGCATCGATTTGTGTTTAAAAGTCACCAATACCGACTTTCAAGGCATGAAGGAAGTAATAAACAGATATCTGAAAAATGGGGTTTTTAGTGTCAATAAATCTCCTGAAACACAGTTGTACGACTTAGTGGAATGGTTGGATAAGCAGCAATGTATTTCGGCAGAGTTGCTCTGTAATTCATGTATAGATACCTATCCGGCACAAAGCGAGATACGTATTGTACTACATACAGGTGGAGAGCGGAGGATTGTAACGCTGGATATCCTTATGTCTAAGCACATAGAAGCACGAGGTTTTCATGAATAGTTTTTAATTATGAAGAAAAAGATTTTGTTTTTAACCATATTATCTACTTTTCTTTTTACAGGACAATCGTGTACAAAAGGAGAGTTGGGCAATCCGGTTCTTGGCGTCGATTTATGTTTAAAAGTCACCAATAACGACTTTAAAGGCATGAAGGAAGTAATAAACAGATATCTGAAAAATGGGGTTTTTAGTGTCAATCAATCCCCCGAAGCACAGTTGTACGACTTAGTAGAATGGTTGGATAATCAGCAATGTATTTCGGCAGAGTTGCTTTGCAATTCGTGTATAAAAACCTATCCGGCACAAAGCGAGATACGTATTGTACTAAATACGGGCGGAGAGCGGGGGATTGTAACGCTGGATATCCTTATGTCTAAGCACATAGAAGCGCGAGGTTTTCATTAATAGTTTTTGATTATGAAGAAAAAGATTTTGTTTTTAACCATATTATCTACTTTTCTTTTTACAGGACAATCGTGTACAAAAGGCGAGTTGAGTAATCCGGTTCTTGGCGTCGATTTGTGTTTAAAAGTCACCAATAACGACTTTAAAGGCATGAAGGAAGTAATAAACAGATATCTGAAAAATGGGGTTTTTAGTGTCAATCAATCTCCTGAAACACAGTTGTACGACTTGGTAGAATGGTTGAATAAGCAGAATTGCATTTCGGCAGAGTTGCTTTGCAATTCATGTATCGAAACCTATCCGGCACAAAGCGAGATACGTATTATACTACATACAGGCGGAGAGCGGAGGATTGTAACACTGGATATCCTTATGTCGAAACGTATAGAGGCGCGAGGTTTTCATGAATAGTTTTTAATTATGAAGAAAAAGATTTTGTTTTTAACCATATTATCTACTTTTCTTTTTACAGGACAATCGTGTACAAAAGGCGAGTTGGTCAATCCGGTTCTTGGCATCGATTTGTGTTTAAAAGTCACCAATAACGACTTTAAAGGCATGAAGGAAGTAATAAACAGATATCTGAAAAATGGGGTTTTCGGTGTCAATAAATCTCCTGAAACACAGTTGTACGACTTAGTGGAATGGTTGAATAAGCAGAATTGCATTTCGGCAGAGTTGCTTTGTAATTCGTGTATAAGAACCTATCCGGCACAAAGCGAGATACGTATTATACTACATACAGGCGGAGAGCGGAGGATTGTAACACTGGATATCCTTATGTCTAAGCACATAGAAGCGCGAGGTTTTCATGAATAATTATAAAAACCTGCAATATTGACCTACATATCGTAGTCAAATCAAAAAAAAAGACCAACTTATACCCAATCCTTGGTTGAAGACTTTTATTTTACGCCAAGTACAGCCGGATTGATACCCATGCTTGAAAATCCTCCGTCGTGGAATAGATTCTGCATGGTTATATATCGCGTCATGTCACTAAAGAGTGTCACACAATAATCTGCAAATGCTTCTCCTCCGGCATTACCGAGCGGAGACATCGTGTCGGCATAAGAAAAGAAGTCCAGAAAACCTTTTACTCCACCACCAGCTGTTGTTTTCGTCGGAGATTGAGAGATGGTGTTGACCCTAACTTTATTTCTGGTGCCGAAATGATATCCGAAATTGCGTGAAATAGATTCTAATAAGGCTTTGGCATCGGCCATCTCATTATAATCTGGGAATATCCTTTGTGCGGCGATATAGGTAAGTGCGACGATGGAACCCCAATCATTTACGGCATCTTTAGAGTAAAGTTCGTGGAGAATACGGTGGAAAGAAATGGCGGATATATCCAATGTTTTGTGCATAAAGTCATAATTCAGGTCGGTGTAATGTTTTTCTTTACGCATGTTGAGTGACATCCCTATAGAATGAAGGACGAAGTCGAACTTGCCACCGAAGTGTTCCATGCTTTTGTCAATAAGAGTAGCTATCTCTTCATTGGACGTCGCATCAGCGGGGATGATGGGGGCATTGATTTTTTCGGAGAGGGCATTGATCTGGCCGAAGCGAAGTGCCACAGGTGCATTGGTCAACACAATAGAAGCGCCTTCGTCATGGGCTTTTTCTGCCACTTTCCATGCTAATGAGTGTTCGTCTAATGCGCCGAAGATGATTCCTTTTTTACCTTTCAGTAGTCCATTTGACATAACTATTTATTTTTGTTTTATGAATGAATGTTTACCTATTGAGCAATTCTTTTGCATTTTCAATAGCTGCTTTGCTAGGTGGCTTTGTAGAAAGCATAATGGCAATTGTTTCTATTCTTTCATCCAAAGATAATTCCTTAATCTGAGTTATTGTCTTATCTTCTTCAATTTCTTTATACACATATAGATGTTTGTCGGCTTTGGAGGCTAATTGAGGTGAATGTGTGATGGCAATCAATTGATGCCCTACGGACATTTGCTGCATGATTTCAGCCATCTTTAGCGCTATTTCACCACCCAGTCCGGTATCTACTTCGTCAAATATCAGTGAAGGTAGAGGAATGACGGCGGCAACCATGGATTTGATAGACAAAGTCAGTCGAGATATTTCTCCACCCGATGCGACATCCTTGATAGGGGAGGGGTTTTTCCCTTTGTTGGCTGAAAATAAAAATTGAACATGGTCTTTGCCCGACGGCGTCAACTGCTCAGCCGCATTAATCTCCACTACAAAGGTAGCATGAGGCATTCCCAGCTCATTGAGAAGGTGTGTTAAAGTAGCAACAAAAGATTCTACATGCTTGTGTCTCTCAGCCGATAATAAGTCGGCTTGTGTGTGTAATGTAGTATTATACTGGTCTATTTCTGATTGAACCTTACGTATGTCGTTGTCCACAGAAGAGAAATGCTGTAACTTGCCTTCCAGATTCAACTTCAGCTGCATCAAATCATGGACAGATGTGACCTGATGCTTACTTTGCAGCTTGTACAGTTGGTCCAGAGCGTCTCTTATTTCAAGGGCTCTTTCTTCTTCAATATGCGTGTTGTCTGCCAATTGATTGATCTCATCGGCCAACTCCCTAAGTTCAATTTTTGAAGACAAAATACGGTCGTATAGCTCTTTCAGACCGGGTGTTATGCCTGAAATGGACTTAAATCCATTGAGAATATCTTCCAATCCGGAGACGATGCTTCGTTCATCCTCATATAAAGCGAGATAGGTGGCGCCGGTAGTGGATTTGATAGCCTCAGCGTGCTCGATAAGATTTAGTTCGCCTTCAAGTGCATCCTGGTCGAAGGTGTCCAGAGGGATAGAAGAGAGCTCGTTGAGTTGAAACTCAATGTAATCTTTTTCCTTAATAGATTGGAGGCGTGCTTCTTCAAGTGTCGCCAACTCTTTGGTGAGAGACGTGTATTTGCGGTAACTTTGGTTATATTCTATCATGAGTGCCTTATTGCCGCAAAAGGCATCAAACAGCGTCAATTGATAGGCGGGCTTTTGAATGTCGTAAAGGCTAAACTGCTGATGGATATCGACCAATTGACCGGTAAATTCTTGTAATTGTACCAATGTAACCGGAGTATCATTGATGAAAACCCTGTTTTTACCGGCAGGTTGAATCTCGCGTCGGATCAAAGTAGGGGATTCATAATCCAGGTCATTGTCCGCAAACCAGGATTGTAGGCCATAAGTACCGATTTCAAATTCGGCTTCTATAATGCATTTTTCAGATGAATTGTAGAAAATTTTATTGTCGGCACGATTTCCTAAGATGAGTCCCAAAGCGCCTAATAAGATGGATTTTCCGGCTCCAGTCTCTCCTGTAATAATATTGAAGTGCGGATCAAAGTCTATGCTGACTTCATCTATGATGGCATAATTTTTAACCCGAATATGTTGAAGCATACTAAAGCGTAAAGTTTGACGGGCGAAGTTAATGAAAAGTATCATTATATCCCGTTTTATGGAAAATATGCATGCCATGGAGTCCGTATTTTGTATAAAATGTCATTATATTTTTATCGAAATCAGGCAAAACCAAGGAGAATAGGAGTATTTGTATTTAGTGAGCAAAAACGATGGTCGCTCTAAGCCAGATATAAATTGTATTACACTATTTTCAGCTAAAAATGGGATTTTTGTCGATCGAGAAAAAATGAAAAATTACCAATGGCAAGAAATTTTATTTGTGTATTTAAAAAAGAGTATTTACCTTCGCTAATAGAAAAATCATCCACATGAAATCACTCATCATCAAAGAAATGCAGGGCGATGATCAGCCTCGCCAAAAATTACAGACACTCGGTCCTTCATACCTTAGCGACGCGGAACTATTGGCCATCATCCTCCGGACCGGTAATAGGAAATTGTCGGCAATCGGCTTGGCACAGTATGTTCTGAATGCGTGTGGAGGCAGCATCAGCACACTCGCCAGGAAGAGTATCGGCGACCTGACTACTATCAGCGGCATAGGTCCCGCCAAAGCCATCGAAATTAAAGCCGCATTAGAGTTGGGCAAGCGCAAGATAGCGGAAAATAACCTTCAATCAGAAGTAATTACCTGTTCAAAAGACGCCTATTGGGCAATCTCCTCCAGACTCATGGACTTACATTATGAAGAGTTTTGGGTAATCTTATGCAATAGAGCCAATAAAATTATGGATAAGGTATGCATCAGCAGTGGCGGAATGCACGGAACGGTGGTAGATATGAAGATGCTCATGAAGACCATCATTCAAGCCAATGCCGTGACCGTCGTCATCGCCCACAACCATCCCAGTGGCAATCGAAGTCCCAGCGAAGAAGATAAAGCATTGACCCGTAAGATCAAAGAATCATGCCGGCTGATGGATGTCCAGTTGCTGGACCACATCATCGTGGCCGGACATAGCTTCACCAGCTTTGCCGACGAAGGCTGGCTTTAGTCTTGTTTTATTCATTTCAATCATTTAAAAAATAAAAATTATGACACCCATTTTGCTTCAATCCATCACATCCGAACAACTGCTACATTATATCTGGCGAACCAAACAATTTGATCGGACACAGCTACGACTTACTGATGGCACGCCGGTTGAGATATTCGACTTTGGACGATACAACGCCAACAGCGGTCCCGACTTTCAACATGCTAAGATCCGCATCGGTACAGCTACTTTGGCGGGACACATAGAGATGCATATTTTATCTTCCGAATGGGATATGCACAATCATCAAGTGGATCCGGCTTACAATAATGTCATACTGCATGTCGTCGCACGCCATGACAAAGAAATAACAACCCTAAGGGGACATAACCTCCCTACCTTAGAGCTGCCGGAATACCTCGACGAAGGAATAGTAAGACGATATAATCTTCTCAAAGATGAGGTAGGTATGATACCTTGCTATCGGCTTCGGCCGGGTATGGCAGATGCCGGTGTATGGAATATCTGGAAAGAAAGGTTAAATATAGAGCGCCTACAATCAAGGGTGTCGTGGATAGAACAGGGGATGGAAGCATTGGTACAAAATTGGGACGCTATCTTTTTCCATCAGATGATAGTTAGCATGGGTACCAATGTCAATAAAGATGCCTTTACGATATTGGCTGACCACTTGGATTATTCGATATTTCAAAAGATTAGACACGATGATATAGCCCTTCATGCTTATATGATGGGGATGGCCGGCTTATTACAGCGTGATGACGTATCGCCCTATTACAAAAGGCTGACGTCAGAATATCAGTATTTGGAACAAAAATATGCTGTAGAGCCATTGAATCCGGTGATATGGAAATATGCCAAGATGCATCCTTCCAATTTTCCGGATATCAGGATAGCACAGGTGACAGAGCTGTTTCGCATCAATGAACATCTCTTCACCACAGCATTGGAATGTAAGACAATCAAGGCGTTGAAAAAGATATTGAACGTGGTGGATTTGCCGGTCTATTGGCAGTATCATTATAAAGCAGGAAATAGGAGTAAGCCTCAGAAAAAGACACTTGGCGACACGATGAAAATGCTACTCATCATCAATGGTATTATCCCCTTAATGTTTCACTATGGGCGGGTACAGAATAAAATGGAATACCAGGATAGGGCTTTTAATTTGCTTGAGCAGATTCCCGCCGAAGACAACTATATCACCAGGATGTGGAGACAACTGGATGTAGCATGCAACACGGCATTGGATTCTCAAGCATTGATTCAGCTGAAGACAAAGTATTGTGACATGTCTAAGTGCCTCCAATGCAGCATCGGGCATGAGTTGTTGAGAGGAGGTGAGGGTAGGAAGGGAAGTAGGTGAGGGGTTGAAGAGGAGTTTCTTTGATTATGTATATTGGTTGGTATGATTGTTCGTTGAAAATATAAAATAAAAATGCCCAATTTTAGAACAACAAATAAATAAACAAAAAAACAACTATGACCCTATTTAAAAATAAATACAGAATTGAATCCTTCCGATTGAAAAATTGGGATTACCGAAATGCAGGTGCCTATTTCATTACCATTTGTACAAAAAATAGGGCACATTATTTTGGGGAAATTGCAGATAGGGAAATGCAATTATCCGAAATCGGGAAAATTGTTGAAAATGAATGGATAAAAACACCCGAAATTCGACCTGACATGAATTTAAAACAGGGAGAATTTGTAGTCATGCCTAATCATTTTCATGCTATTTTGATAATTGGGCAAAATGAATATAATATCCAACCCGATCATGGGGAATATAATAACCAATTTGGACCTCAATCCAAAAATGTATCCTCTATTATACGTGGATTTAAATCTGCTGTGACTATGGCATCAAGGATGATTTATCCAGATTTCGGTTGGCAATCTAAATTTCATGATCATATCATCCGAAATCATGAAGAATACCTCCGAATCGAAAATTACATCATCAATAATCCTAAAAATTGGAAAGAAGATAAATTTAATGAATAATGAATATTACAGATATGTTTATCGATCATAAATATTCGAAATAAGACATTGTACTTTCAACAATAACTAGAAAAGCGATGGTTCAGTGGCAAAAATCTCTTAAACCTGAATTCCTCTTAAAGACAATATTTTGACTTTAAGAAGAATTCGGGATAAAAATGCTCTAAGTTGCGAATAGTCAATAAAAAAGCCCCGAAGATAGTCGAGGCGCTAAATGTCTTCACAACGGAATAATCCTTATTGTGAATTGCTTTCGATTGTAAAGTTAGGAAAATGTTTTTATATACTAAATTGCTTTTAATCCTAAATGGAATCATTCATAAAATTAAAAAAAATCAATTTAATTGAGTATAATTGTAATCGATAATTACGTAAAATAATTATTTAACGAATCAGAAAATATATATCTCTTAAACATAACTCATGAGCATATCACTTAAGCTATTGATGTATCTGGCAGGCAAATGCGCATATACAATTGATGAAATTGCACGAAGTTTTGAAATGAGTTCACGCTCTGTATTTAGGTACCTAAAAAAAATCGAAGAGGCCGGATTTGTGGTTGAAAAAAGAAGTGGAAAATATAAATTAGCCACTAACAGTCCGAATTACAAAAATCTTCAGAGGTTAATTTATTTTTCAGAAGAAGAAGCGTATATATTCTATAGAGCGGTATCTGAAATTGAAGGAGGAACGCCTATAGCAAATCGATTGAAGAAAAAGTTGATATCATTATACAACTTTGCAGCTCTACAACAAGGTGACTATCAAGCAGAAACAATAAAGGTACAGACAATAACTGGTGCAATGAAGAAACAGAAAAGGCTTAAATTTATACAATACCGATCGTCGCATAGTGGAGAGATAAGTGATCGCATTGTAGAAGCTTTTGATTTTTTTGATAATTATCAGTCTGTTTGGTGTTTCGATTGTCAGGACAAGTCGGTAAAACAATTTAAACTATCTCGATTAGCTCGGATAGAGGCAATGGAGGAGTCTTGGTTCTTTACTGCAAAGCACAAAGAACCATTTGTAGATGGTTTTAGAATGTCTGGGCCAAATCCAATTGCCATCGTTGAATTACAACTGAGTCTAAAAGCTTATAATTTACTTAAAGAAGAATTTCCATTGACCGAAAAAAATATTACAAAAATTGATGACAACTCATATCATTTAAAAATCCCCATTGCCGATTATCATGGCATCGGTCGCTTTGTCATGGGCTTGCCCGGAGATATAGTAAATATTGCTCCTGAAGAATTTAAAGTATTTATAAAAGAAAAAATGAAATTGTTAAATTACTGACAGTTTTTGTCAGTAAGATAACATAGATTTGGTAAAATTATTAATAGAAGAGATGACCTTTAATATAAAATTACATCGAAATGGTAAGAATGGATATGAAATCCCCATCAATTACCAATATCCGTTGAGTGCTGCCATTTATAAAATACTATCTAAAGGCGATGCGGGTTATGCCCAGTTTCTGCATGAAGAAGGTTATGGCAAAGGCTATAAGTTTTTTACTTTTTCGGATTTAAAGATGAAATATAAAATAGCTGGAGATCGAATGCAACTTTTGGAGAATGTTGCGGAGCTGAATATACATTTCCAGTTGCCGGAAGCCTCTCGAACTTTTGTGGAAGGGCTTTTTAAGTCAGAAGAAATTGTGATTGCCGATAAAAAGTCAAAAACAAGCTTTCAGGTGCAGTCGGTTATTTCATTGGCGAGTCCGCTAAAAGATATTCAAAATGAAAATGAGATTACACAATTGACAGTCCGACCGAGTTCGATCATCGTTGCCGGCACCAAACAAGAAAATGAGAATTATGCTTTTAAAAATCCGGATGAAGCCGAATTTGTATCCAGCCTGATTTTCAGTTGGCGTAATAAAATCGCCGCTGCTTACAATCAGGATATTGCCGATCATGCGATTTTATTAATGGAAATAGAACCCTATAAAAACCCTTACCGCTCCCGGTTGGTAACCATCAAAGCCGATACCCAAGCCACCACCAAAATACGAGGTTTTCACAATTTCAAACTAAAGCTCACCGCCGAAAAAAGGTTTTTAGAATTGGCACTGAATGCTGGTTTGGGCTTGTACTCGGCACAGGGAATGGGGTGTGTGGAGGGGGTGAGAGAGGTAATATAAAAGAATAAGAATAAGATGTAGAATAAAAAAAATGAGAGAGTTTTTAAGCAATATAATTGGAGGTAAACCTTATGATTATCAATTAAAAGTAATAGAATTACTTTTGAGTGGTAAAAATGTAATTTTATCCGTACCTACAGGCGCAGGTAAAACATGGGCTTCCATTGCTCCTTTTTTATTTGCAAAGAAAAATCATGATTTGACTTTCCCTAATAAAATGATTTATAGCTCTCCATTAAGAACATTAACCAATTCTATCTTTGAAGATGTTTCAAAGACAATTAAATCTGGAAGTATCCAAACGGGAGAATATAATGAAGATAAATACTTTGAAAACGATATCATCTTTTCAACTATAGACCAAACCCTAAGTAACTTTTTGAGTTTTCCACTACCCTTGTCCAAAGCACAGGCAAATATTAATACAGGGGCGATTATTGGCAGCTATCTTGTTTTTGATGAATTTCATTTACTTGACCCTAAAAGGTCTATGGCAACCACAATTGGGATGCTGAAAATGTTAGGGAATTTGACAAGATGTTGCATAATGACAGCAACATTGGAAAGCAAGTTTATGACTGATCTGAAAAATCAATTGAAAAATTATGAAATTGTTACTTTGGATGACTTTCCTGAAGATAAAGAAAGGATAGCATCGTTACTTCCAATTGAAAATAAGAAAAAATTAATTATTAAAGATGAAGTTTTATCCGCAATAAGAATAGCCGATACTCATAAAGGAAAAACAATAGTCATTTGTAATCGTGTTGAATCCGCTCAAAAAATTTATCAGGAATTAATTAGCATAAAGAAATCGTATAATAATTTAAAAACAATAAATCCTGAAAATATAATTTGCTTACACTCTCGTTTCTTTGATGAAGACCGAAAGAGGAAGGAAAACAAGCTCAAGTCTCTTTTTGGAAAACATTCAGATAAAGATGAACAAGCAATTTTAATTGCTACACAGGTTATAGAGGCAGGAATGGATTTATCATGTGATACAATGCATACTGAAATCTCACCAATTAATTCATTTTTACAGAGGGCAGGACGCTGTGCGAGATTTGCTAACGAAACGGGAGATATTTACGTTTATGATATTTTGGAGCAGGAAGAAAAAATTGCTTTAGAGACAGCCTTAACAGAAGAAGACAAAAGTGAAATCCGTAAAATAAACAACAAATACCTTCCTTATTCTAAAGAAGAAAGCCAAAACTCTTTTAATGAATTGAAGAAATATAAAACTTTGGATGAAGGCATACCTAAGACAATGATAGAGAACATAGCAAAACTATCTAATGGAGACTTGATCAACCAAATGCGGATGACTTCTTCGGGTGGTTTTAATATAGGGAAAATAAGAGAAAGTTGGGAAACCTGTGAAAAAAACAATTATAGAGACACCATCCGTGATATTCAAAGTGTTGATGTCGTATTAATAGATGAGGATTTGGTTTGTGAAGTCAATCAATTTCCCTATCGTTTTCAGTCCTTAAGTATGTATAAATGGAGCTTGGTGGGTTGGTTAAATAAAATAGAAAAGGAAGAAAGCCCTATTCAGTTATCTCCTGAGGATTGGTTAGTTATGGAGTTGAAAGAAGCAGATGACATGTTTTTAGAAAACGATGAAAGTGTCAAATACGAATTACAAAAAATCATTCCAGAAAACTTTAAAAACATACCGAATCTTGTCTTTTTAAATGCTCAATTTATGGGTTATGATGAAGGCTTAGGGCTCAACTGGCAATATGAAGATACCTTCAATAACTTATCTCCTAAACATAAAATTAAAGAAGAAGAAAAAGAGTTTGCTCCATTAAAAATGGATACTTTCTATCAGCATAACAAAGGGCTACTAGCTGTATTTGAAAAGGAGTTTCTTCCTAAACTAGATTTCACATTTGCACAGCTTTCGGAATATCTAGAAATGCCGGGAATGACAAAAGATGAACTCATTAAATTAATAAAATTGATGATTGTTCTTCACGATTATGGCAAATTGAACGAAGCATGGCAGAAGCCTATGCAGAAGTATCAAAGACTGAAAAACCCAAATTATCAAAATGAAGTTTTAGCACATACGGATTATGATAGAAACTTTGAAAATGATATTGTTTTAGGAAAGCAATCTGGTTTGGATAAAAGACCTGGGCATGCGGGCGTGGGAGCTTTTGCAGCACAAGATGTCATTGAAGAATTGTATGATAATGAAATATTAAAAAGCTCAATTTCAATGGCTATTTCCAGACATCACAGTTCTCTATCTCACTCTTATCCAGATTTTAAGATTTCAGATAAAAACTATTTAGAAATAAAAAAGCTATTATTGGAATTAGGATTTGATATACAATTAGAGCAGTCCGATTATCAAGGTCAGCTTGACGGATTTGAAACTACCGATTACAGAGAAAAATTATTATATTTCTTCTTTGTACGAATCTTGCGATTATGCGATCAAAAAGCAACAGAAAACTTAAAGAAATATTATAATTTTTAGAATTATGGAATTACAAGAATTTAAAATATACAAAACGTCAGGCACATATTCTGAATTGCTTGAAGCATACGGCTTAGCAAATTTACTTGATGAAATTCATACAAGAAATGAAACTATCGGAGTAAAAATAACTATTGAAGATAATGGTGGATTTTATAGAATCAATTTGAATAAACCACTAACAGATGAAATAGTCAATTCATTAAAGTATTTCCCAATTTTTAAATTTATAAAAAAAGGAAATGAAACAGTGATTCCTGAAGGAGTTATTGACTATTATGATTACACTGAACAAAAAAAGTTAATCGATAATTATAAAGAAAGGTTTAATGCCATTGATAAAAATAAAACTCTGACTCAGGAACAAAAAAGACAATCCAAAAAAGATTTGAATAAAGAAAAATTATCAGAATTTGGAAAAAAAATAGATCCTGAATTTGACGTGTATAGAGAAATACAAGGAAATCCTTATGCATCATTTACTAAGTTATTTGAAAATTTCCATCTACATCAAAAAGAGTTCTGCATTCTAATCAAGGAAATACTGTACACTTATAGTCAACAGCAAAATGAAAAAAGAGCTTTTAAGCTAAAAGATGAAAATCCAACAGCTCAACAATTATATAATCCTTTTCAAGGTAAAGGCTTAAATAAAAGTAAAGCTAATAATGCGTCAATGGGAAACCTTAATTCAAATTGGGTTTCAGAATCTATGAAGATATCAGGAGCTTTATCAATGATGGTTTGCCAATACGTAAAAGTTGGATCAAGCTATGACTTAAAGATATTTGTTCCGGAATTCAATCAAATTTCCTACAATCAATCAAAACAAATATTATTTGATTTTAAGAAGAATCTAAAAAGTGCTTCTCCTGTAAAATTAGATATTATAAATATTATTGATTTATCTCATAAATTCATTCAGAGAACACCAGAATACAATAAGGGAAAGATAAAAGATACTATTAAAGGTTTTCATGCAGCCTATTTAAAAGATTTAGGTCAAAATAAAGCAGTTGCAAACTTGGCTTTTATAAATACTCCTGATTTTATAGAGTACAAAACTAAAGAGGAAGGAAGAGAATGGATAGAAATATTGGAAGAACAGAAAAGAATTATTTCAGGAATTGAAGAATTAGGAGATTCAATCCAAGGATTACAAGCATATAGAGACTTTTTAGGGAGCACAGGACAACTAGCGATTGATAAATTTAATAAATTCAGTTATTGGTATGGGAATTATTTAACCCAAGCAATTAGTAAGGAAAAGTATTATGTAAGACCATTTCAAACAGAAACGCTAAATAAATTTTATATAAATATGGATACACAAGAATTAAATCTCACAGAAATCATTAAAAACGATGGATTTCAGGCAGTAGCAACGGCTATTAGAAAAAGCACGATTAGTTTGCAGTACACTCCAAAGGATCAAAGAAAATTTGAAATCCGCTATGGACTGGCACAGCAGTTACAGAACAAATCCAAGTCTAAAGAAGATTTGGCAACTTTTATAGGTGAGTTCATCGGAGTTTATAATGCCGAAACTGGTCGTTTTGCAGAGAAAAATGAGAAAAAACCTGAACCGCCTAAAGCGCCTAGAGCTACTGTCAAAGATGGCGAGTTACTTGAGTTTTATCAACTCTTAGATAAAAACTCACCTAGACTTATTGGTGCTCTACTTTCTTCCTATGGATTTGCTTTAACTTCAAGAGAAAATGTACCTAATCAATCTGACAATGATTCAGAATTTGATAATGAAGAAAATCAATAAAATTATTAACTTATAAATTTCAATAAAATGACAGAGAATAAAAAAATCGCTTCCATCTCCATTAGCGGAGAAATCACGTTAAATCTTCATTCATTAAATAATGAAGGTGGTGAAGGAAATCAAATTATCACAAGACAAGTAACCATTGTTGATAAGAACGGAGAACCACATACTGTAAATGCAATTTCAGGAGATATGTTTAAGCATATTCATGTACAGCATTTAATAAATATTTCTAAAGAAAAAGAGATTGGATTATGTACAAACTGTAAAGTGGGAAACCCTAATCGCTTGTCAAGTGGAGAAGATTTAGGAACACATTTTCAAGGTAATTCAAACTATAAAGATTCCGATGTAGTTGATGCTCTCATAACAAAATGCGCTATAGATGACACACATGGTGTGCTTGTTACAAAAATTGGTTCTACCAATAAAAATGTGCCAAGAAAATCAACTGTAGAATTTGGTTGGACTGTCGGAATACCGGGTAAAAATAACACTGAGAGCTATTTACATACAAAATTAGTAGCTGATGCTTCCGGAGTAAGAGGTGAAGGAAGTAACGAAGGTCAAAATATTTTCCATAGACCAGCCAATCACGGAGTTTATGCTTTTGTTTGTAGCATAGATGCATACAGAATAGGCTTTAATGATATTAATAGAAGTTATCCTATTAATGATGAAGAAAGAACAAAGAGATACAAAGCCTTATTGCAAAGTTTGTTGAGTTCTTTTATTAATCCACAAGGTGCAATGACAAGTACTCAAAAACCGCATATCACAGATTTTAAAGGTGTTGTTTCTATTTCTGAAAAATTAATTCCTGCTCCTACAATTAGCGCTTTGAATGAGGAGTATATTTCAGAAATTAATAGCATTTCAGAAAATCTAAATAAGATAGAAGAAAATTCAATTGAGGTAAAGGAATTTAATGGTTTAGGAAAATTGTCTGAAATATTTGTAGAATTGATTCAAGCTGAACCTTATAAAATTCAATAGTTATGAAGTTTTCAGTAATATTCAGATCAACCTCCTTGTTTTCGCTAAAAAGTAGCAATGCCACTAATTCAGGGGCGAAGTCTTTGTTTTTGCCTTCTCCCTATTCCATTAAGATGGCAATATTGAATCAGGCAATTACAGTGGGAGGTGATTTAGAAAAACTCTCCATCAAAAAAAGTAAAGAATTCGAGTATATCAGAGATGCCAAAATAGAATATTATATACCAAAAGGAAGCTGTTTTACTGTTAATAATTCTTTTATAAAGATCCTTAAACTGAAAGAGGATAAAAGGAATAAAAAGCAACGTGAAGAGGGTGTTGAATTTGAACCCGGATTTTCTTCAACCGTCTCATTTAGAGAATATGTTCATATTCATGGTGATGTCGAATTGATTTTTGATGTAAAAAATGAAGAAGCAAAATCCTATTTGAAACAGTATTTACATAGAATCAATTACTTTGGTAAAAAAGGCTGCTTTTTTCAATTTATAAACTATTCTGATGAACCGAGTAGTGCAAATGTTCAATTATTTTCATCTGAAAATTTGCAGATAGGGCTAATAGAGGAATATGACGATTTTGATACAAAAGCAACCTTTGAAAATGTAGATAATTTTTCTAGTAAGACCACAAAAAGAGAAAAGTTGATTTTAACCTTGCCTATAGAAAATTTCAGTTCATCTAAGTCTTTTAGTTGTTATAGGGTTATTTAAGATTTTATATTTTTCATCAACCCAAAATTCAACATTTCACAATTATAGAATAACGAAAAATGACAATGAAAAAACATAATATTAAAGATCAAAAAATCATTTCAAAAACAATAAAGGTTGCTGAAGAAGAGATGGTAATTTATGTTGCATTAAATTGTTATGACCCAAATTGTGGATTGCAATTAACGAACAATTCAAATGATGATCAATTTTTGTAGAATCACAATGCATTGTGATTCTACAAAAATTGTGATTCTACAAAAATTGTGATTCTACAAAAATTGTGATTCTACAAAAATTGTGATTCAACAAAAAACCTAAAAAAACAACCATGACCCTATTTAAAAACAAATACAGAATAGAATCCTTCCGATTGAAAAATTGGGATTACCGAAATGCAGGTGCCTATTTCATTACCATTTGTACAAAAAATAGGGCACATTATTTTGGGGAAATTACGGATGGTGAAATGCAATTATCCCAAATCGGGAAAATTGTTGAAAATGAATGGATAAAAACACCCGAAATTCGACCTGATATGAATTTAAAACAGGGAGAATTTGTAGTCATGCCTAATCATTTTCATGCTATTTTGATAATTGGACAAAATGAATACAATATCCAACCCTACCATGGGGAATATAATAACCAATTTGGACCTCAATCCAAAAATGTATCCTCTATTATACGTGGATTTAAATCTGCTGTGACTATGGCATCAAGGATGATTTATCCGGATTTCGGTTGGCAATCTAAATTTCATGATCATATCATCCGAAATCATGAAGAATATCAGCGAATCGAAAATTATATCATCAATAATCCAAAAAATTGGAAAGAAGATAAATTTAATGAATAATGAATATTACAGATATGTTTATCGATCATAAATATTCGAAATAAGACATTGTACTTTCAACAATAACTAGAAAAGCGATGGTTCACTTGCAAAAATATCTTAAAAATTTAATATTGTTTTATTTAAAAAACATTATGTATATTTGTTGTGTGGATACAACATATTATTCAACTGTTAATTTAAAACAACAACATGGAAAGGCTTTTAAAATTATCGGAACAAAAATTAAAGAACCAGAAAAATGGCTTTAAACGATATTTGTATGCATCTATTGACTGGAACAGCAGGTTGATTATCATGACCGGAGCAAGAGGGGCAGGGAAAACTACTTTGCTGCTGCAAAAAATGGGAAGTGATACCCACAAAGCCATTTATCTTAGCTTAGATGATTTTTATTTTGAAACAAACCGTTTGTTATTGTTGTTGGAACAGTTGTATGAAGTGGGTTACCGACACTTTTACTTAGACGAAGTGCACCAATATCAACATTGGTCATCGGACATAAAAAACGCCTATGATAATTTTTCTGATATTCAGCTTATTGCAACTGGTTCATCTATTTTGAAAATAAATCAGGGTCAAGCCGATTTGTCCAGACGAGCTGCCGTGTATGCCTTAAAAGGCTTGTCGTTTCGTGAATTTTTGGAATTACATTATCAAGAGAAATTTGAAAAATTCAATTTAAAGCAAATATTGGAAGATCACACCAATATAAGCGTGCAAATAAATGACAGAATGGATGTTTTAAAACTCTTTGACGAATACTTAAACTACGGGTATTACCCTTTCTCCATAGAAAGAAAAAAATATTATCATCAAAAACTACAACAAACGATACAGCTAATATTGGAAGTGGACATTCCGGCAGTGGAACATGTAAATTATTCTACCATTCGCAGTATGAAAAGTTTACTATTTATTATCAGTCAGATTGTTCCAATGGCACCCAATATCCAAAGCCTTTCGGAAAAAATAGGTGTTTCCAGAAATTCTGTTTTAAAAGCGCTGGATTTAATGGCGCATGCACAAATAATCAATTTGCTGAGAAGCAGTAATAAAGGGGTGAGCTTCTTGCAAAAACCGGAAAAAATATTTCTTGAAAATCCAAATTTGGCATTCACTTTTTCAGGTGAAAAGCCTAATATGGGTAATCTTAGAGAAACTTTTTTCTTTAACCAATTGAGCGTTATTGGTGAAGTAACGGCGGCAAAGTTTGGTGATTTCTTTGTGAACGGTCAATACACTTTTGAAATAGGTGGCGCTACAAAAACAGCCAAACAAATTCAAGGGGTTCCCCTCTCCTATATTGCTGCCGATGGAATAAAAAATGGTGTAAACAATAAAATTCCACTTTGGCTTTTTGGCTTTTTATATTAATCAGCATTCAACCCTCAACCCTCAACCCTCACTCCTCAACATTCAACCCATGAACCTTACCGGCACACATATCAACTACTACAGACTTTGCAAGAGAAAACTTTGGTTCTTCGCCAACGGTATCAACATGGAGCAAACCTCCGACTTGGTAGCGGATGGAAAATTAATCGAAGAAGGAACCTACCTGCAACGGCCGGAACGATATGAGCAAATTGAATTCGGTAGCGAGTTTCAAGGGATTTCATTGGCAGGGAAAATTGATTTCTTCGACACACGAAACAAAATCATCCACGAAACCAAACGCAGCAATAAAGTAGAGCAAGCCCATATCTGGCAGGTGAAATTTTATCTCTGGTTGATGAAAATGAATAGTATTGAAGCCGTAAAAGGCATCATAGAATACCCTACCTTACGACGAAAAGAAGAAGTATTACTAACGGAAGAAGATATTTTGTATTTAGAAAAAACAGTCGTTGAGATTCAAAAATTAATGGAAAGTGAGATTTGTCCGCCAGTGATTAATGCTAAGATTTGTAAGAGTTGCAGTTATTACGAACTATGCTATATCGGAGAATAATATCTTGCAATAAACATATAAGGTCTAACCAAATAATTAATTATTTTTTAATCTAAAATCAAACTATTTACTTTTGTTTTTGATTTTTTTTCTCTAAATTAGATTAAGAGAAAGTTCTACTAAAATCATTAATTTTATGTTGACAATCTAAAAAACATTTATCATGACATTACAATTCAAAATTCAGTTAAAAGGTATGACAAAACCGCCGATATGGCGAAAAGTGCATGTTCCGGCTCATTTCAGTTTTGAAAAATTCCATAGTGTAATTCAAGCTGCATTTGGGTGGGATAATAGTCATTTATTTATGTTTTCGCCTAATGGTTATAGATCATCTCCACAAATACTTAATCCAGGCTATTCAGACTGGGATGGAAACGAAATCCTAAATAGTAAAAAAATTAAACTATCCCAATTTTTCAAAACAAAGGGACAGAAATTTACCTACATCTATGATTTTGGTGACGACTGGATTCACATAATAACTTTAGAAGACGTAAACAAAATGGATAGTAAGAATGCAGTATTGATATCCGGAAAAGGAGCCTGCCCACCTGAGGATTGTGGAGGTATATGGGGATATTACAACCTACTTGAAGTAATTGAAGATCCACAACATGAGGAATATGAAGAAATGAGAGAATGGCTTGGTCTTAAAGAAGGTGAGCAATGGGATCAGAATCATTTTGATCAAGAAGCCGCAATCAAAGCTGTGGCTTCGATATGAGTACCAATGAAGTATTGTTGTCATATTTTATAAATCGATTCTGAATGCACTGACATGAAAAAAACCTACTATCTCTTTAACCCGGGCCGTATGAGTCGAAAAGACAACACATTAAAGTTTACGCCCTTAGATGAGCATGGAATAGAAGGGACACCAAAGTATATTCCGGTGGAGGGAGTATCAGGCTTATATTGTTTCGGGGCATTGGATGCGAATAGTGCACTTTATAATTTTTTGGGAAAGCAACAGATAGCTGTACATTTCTTTGATTATTATGAACATTATACCGGGAGCTTTATGCCTAAAGATTATCTTTTGGCCGGAAAAATGCAAATAGAACAGACAAAACACTATATAAGTAAAGGAAAGCGACTCATAATTGCAAAAAAATTTGTCGCAGGAGCTGCATTCAATATTTTAAAAAATTTGCGTTATTATCATTCCCGAGGGAAGGAAATGGGTGAGATAATAGCTCAAATAGAGCAGTATATAGAATCAATCGAGCATAGTACGAATGTAGAAATGCTCATGGGTATAGAGGGCAACATCAGGCAAACCTATTATGATGCCTTTGATGTCATCCTCAACGATTTTGCGATGAACGGTCGAAGTAAGCAACCACCTAAGAATGAGGTCAATGCCCTAGTGTCATTTGGTAATATGATGTGTTATACGGTTTGTCTCGGACAGATATACCATACCCAGCTCAATCCTACCCTTAGTTTCCTCCATGAGCCCGGGTATAGACGGTATTCGCTGGCTTTAGATTTGGCTGAAATATTTAAACCACTATTAGTGGATAGAGTTATCTTCAAAGTACTCAATAAAAAAGAGATTCAAGCCAAGGATTTTGACATACAGGTCAATAGCGTGACTTTGAAGGACGCTGCTCGAAAGACTTTCGTTCGTGCCTTTGAGGAGCGACTCAATGAGACAATTAAGCATCGTTCGCTAGGTCGCAGTGTAAGTTATAAGCATTTGGTAAAATTAGAATGTTACAAACTAAGTAAGCATATCCTGAATATCGAAGAATATAAACCTTTTAAAATTTGGTGGTAGGGCAGGGATGAGGATTGAGGATTGAGGAGGAGTGAGGAGTGAGGAGTGAGGAGTGAGGAGTGAGGAGTGAGGAGTGAGGAGTGAGGAGTGAGGAGTGAGGGTTGAGGATTGATGGATGAAAATAAAAATTACAAAATATGAATAAATTAGAACAAATAGAAGTTTTAAAACAACGGACTAAGGATTTTGCATTACGCATTATCCGTTTCTTTCAGGCTTTACCAAAGACAGAAGAAGCGAGAATAATTGGAAGACAATTACTTCGTTCTACGACTTCTGTTGCGGCTAATTATAGAGCAGCATGCAGGGCAAGGTCAGATGCTGAATTTTTCAGTAAAATTTCTATAGTGGTAGAAGAAGCTGATGAAACTTTATTTTGGTTAGAATTATTATTAGAAGCTAATATTATTGAGAAATATTTGATAGAATCTTTGCTTGATGAAAGTGATCAATTAGTTAAAATCATGAATACCATCCGTCACAATAAAAAGACAAAAACATAATTCAGCCCTCAACCCTCAACCCTCAACCCTCAACCCTCAACCCTGAAATATGTACCTCATCCTCGTATACGACATCGGCGAAAAAAGAGTAGGCAAAATGCTTAAACTTTGTAGAAAATACTTAAATTGGATTCAAAATTCGGTTTTTGAAGGAGAGATTACGGAGGTAAAATTAAAAGAGCTTCTTTTTAAGGCCAAAGGGATTATGAATCTTGAAGAAGACAGTCTAATTATTTTTAAGAGTAGAAACGAAAAATGGTTGGAGAAAGAAGTATTGGGAAAGGAAAAAAATGAGCTGGATACTTTTATATAGCTTGTCGAAGTATTCGGTTTAAATGTTATGAACAGTTCTTTGAAATATTGATAAAAAATAAATAATTGATAATCAATACATTGCAAAGTTGTCGATATTAGGGTAAAAAAATAGAATTGGACATCGACGACTTTTATAGGAAAAAAACAGTACTTTTGTCATTAGAAAAGCTTGTAAAATGGGCTTTTTTAGTTGTCGAAAGCACGGCTTTTAATCGAACCATATTGGAATTGAAATTCTGCTGAATTGTATAATCGCCGTTTATTTCAACACCTTAATCACATCGTCTCCAGCCTCATAGAAGTCTTGGATAAACTGTCCTTTCAATGCGCCTGAGAGGGCATCTATTCGCGCCATTAACTCCGGAGAATCCGTTAGTCTCTTTAAGAAACAGTCATTGTGAACCAATATACCTCGATTTCCAACGTAATAATTGCTGTTTTCGGCTACTGTGATGTTGTACACACGTCGTTCTCCGGAGATGGGTATTATTTGCTGTAATCGGCAGTAGTCGCCTTCAAGAGCTTCTATTGTGTCCCCTGCGTGCAGTGCCGACGCTTCTACATAATGTCCTTTATGCCAGAATGGATGATTGGGCGTCGCCCATAACGTATCCTGTGCGTTAAACACAATGGCCAATATCGCAGATACGATGTATGTCTTTAATGCAGTCACAGGGCGGTATTCTTTTGTTTTGGTTTTTTCGTTGTAAGATAAGACTTTTTCGGAGATGGTGATGTTTTCTATGATTTCTTTTCCGTGATCGGTATAGACAGGTGTGCCCGCAGCAAAACAGCCGTATTTGCTGATTTTACACGGCAATGCTAAAAGGCCAATTACTAATTCAGCAATACAAATAATGCTAACATTAAGCCCTAACTCTTAATTGAATTTACGGAATATAGATTCAGCTTAGTTAGTATTTTTTTAGTGTCTTTAAGCATGATTTCCTCTATCCATTCATTATTAATAAGGACCTTTCGATGTTCTTTAAGTTCAG
>Ga0209572_1000479_pt1 | contig 57889 bp, 63 predicted proteins | sample EBPBio232012_DNA_FD_185867 | JGI IMG/M metagenome (GOLD analysis project Ga0209572, IMG submission 185867) | Wastewater treatment Type I Accumulibacter community from EBPR Bioreactor in Madison, WI, USA - Reactor 1_1/23/2012_ DNA (SPAdes)... | ecosystem: Engineered > Bioreactor > EBPR >...
AGCGCAACACTGTCTCGTGCAGGTTCAGGTCTCGCGCTGCCTGCGCCAATCTCACCCCACGTTCCTTGACCAGCCTCACCGCCTCAAGCTTGAACTCCCGGCTGAACTGCCGTCTCGTTGCCATGAACCACCTCCGGTTTCGTCTTGCACCTTAACAAGGTGTCTTCGAAACCGGCAGCAGGCCAGGTCGGGGTAGCGGTGCCATGCGCCGACAGTGGTGCCCGCACTGCCTCGACGAAGACCTCGTTGCCTTCGGAGACCCCCATCTCCGCCTGTTCTGGACTGTCGGGCTGGTCACGGCATGCCCGAAGCACGGTTGTCGGCTGGAGACCACATGTCCAATCTGTGGTGAGGGCAGGACACAAACCGGCAGACACGCCAAGCGCGTCAGCATGATCGGTCCGGGCGCTTGTGGCTCTTGCGGCGCGTGGTTGGGAGCGCGAGACGCCGGTCGCGCGGGTGAGCCTCGGGCCGTGGCGCAGGCGACTGACCTTGAGGTTTGCATGGCACGACAAGTCGCCCTGCTTGTGGCCGAGCCCCTTCAAGCAGTTGAGCGGGTTGCGGTAGACGCGGTACTGCAGGGGGCCTGCCGGCGCTACTTTGGAGGAGCAATGGCCGACCTGGCGCGGTGGGTGGGGCTGAACAGGTCGACAGTCCACGGATGGATGTCTGGAGCCGTGGTGCCGGAATTGTCGAGGCTTGTCGAGCTTGCGCTCAAGCTGCATATCGATCTTCGCGACCTTGTCGCTGGCAATGTCAGTGCGCTGCCTTCAAGCCTCGGAAGTGCGGCCGCTGCACTTGAACCGCGAAGGCGCGCCCCGCCCGAACCGGAGCAGAAGCGGCGCCAATTGCAGGCAAGGCTCACGGCTTCGGAGTCGTGGAGCATCCGTGGCATGGCCGCCGATCTCGGCATCTCGCACCGGGATGTGTACTACTACGCAGGCGATGCTGCTCGCGAGCAAGCTTCAGTTCGTCGGGACCAGTCGGAGATGAAGCGGAGCATCGAGCTTGCAGCCGCCCGGAGCGTGGCAGTGGCTTCGCTGGACACCGAGACCTCAAGCGCTCGGGGATTGGTGCGGCGCACAAGAGATGCGGTCGCGGCAAGCCATCCGCAGTTGTCGTACGCCGATCTCGGGAACGTCGTGCAGCAAGCTATCGCGTCCGTCAGGGTCAGCATCGGCTCCGCGTGATAGCAGCCTGCGAAAATTGCATGCGCGTAGACATGCCAAGCGTACCGACGCGGCGGTGAAGCCCCAGGAGGTTGCCGTGCAAGCCTGAACCAGATTTTCGGTTGCAGGCCGATCGCTAAGCCAGTCCCACCCCACAAGACAAAAGCCACCCGATGGGTGGCTTTTGCATTTGCGCATCGGGAGAAACCATCCCCAGAGGCCAACTGAACTAAGGCAATTCGATGCCGTTCGGCAGGGAAACAGCCGCCGCCACACGTTGAGAATCAACGGCTTGCAGAAAAGTTGGTGGAGACGAGGAGGATCGAACGTCCTACTTGCCATCCTGCAATAAAGCCTTGCAAATCAATCGCTTGCAAGAGTTCGACGCGACTTCGAAGTGCGCGAATTGGATCGCCTTGATGGACTACATCTTGGATCACCAAGGCATCCAGTCTATGCCTGTTGCCGGCGTCGTGTCCAGCTTTGCGTTGTGCCCAAACCCTCAACGCGTGTTGCATGCAACGTGGACAGACGGTGGTGCTTCAGACTGAACTGAGCCATTCGACGTCGATGTCCTGAGCGACGGCGGTGTTCATCACCGGCCATTCGACGGTTCACGAAAGGCACGACCACTCTACTGCCGAAAGGGAACATTGGCCAGCCCTGATACTTCAGGCTGGCCTCACACTCCGTCTCGGCTCAGTTGTTTGCACTTCGCTGTACCCGGAAGCTGCTGGACAGGCTCAGTGTCGTGCCAGATCCTGAACCTGCACCGCCTGACACAGTCCTTGGCGACTGGTATGCCAATCTGGTCCGCGCTGGCCGAGCTCAGGTCGTGCTTGCTGTCAGCGAAAGAACCTTGCTGCCTGTCGTGGTGCCAGCGCGAGATGGACGGTCCCTGGTTCAGCGGCTCAGCGCAGCCTTGGAGCCGATGCTCACCGCCGTCGGTGTCCCAGCGAACGATGCGATCGCCGAGCTCGGCGCAATGCAACGCTGGGCCATAGGAAAGACGGCGAACCGCCGCGTCCTGGGATCGCTCAACGACTTGGCGTTCCAGCTTCAAGTCGGGCTGTTCGACTTCCCGGATCGAACGCTGCCGGCGCAATCGCTCTGGTTGGCCAAGACGCCCTTGAAGGTCATCGACTATGGTGCGCCCGACCAAGCTACGCTCGCGGCGTTTGCGGCCAGCAGGGCATTGCGGGCAGCCAGCGTCCGATGACCGCTTTACTCAGAGGCGAGCGGCAGCCCGCGACCCACAGCGGTCCGACGGGATCCAAGATTGCTCGCCCGACAGCAGACATGCAGGTAACAGTGCGGCGTGCCTCGCGCGAGGTGGTCGACGAGACCATCCGCGAAGGCGCGGCGCAACGCGTGCGATCGAAGGCGATGACAGTGGCGGTGATCCTGGCCGGCCTGGTGCCCATCGTCTGGGGCAACGGCACCAGCTCCGAGGTGATAAGCCGCATCGCCGTGCCGATGCTCCGCGGCATGGTCACAGCCCTGCTGTCGCTCTTCGTCGTGCCGGCGGCAGCGCTCACGAGCGTTTTGCGACGACCGGCCGGCCATGCACGGCGCCGACATGCGCGCGACCGGACGGCGCCGGGCGCGGGGCATCGGCACTTCGACGCTCCGCGTTGAGCTGTTCGAGGATGCCGCAGGGCTGCCCCTTGCGCTCCGAATTGCAGTGCGCGCGCAACTCGCGCAGTTGCTTTTCCAGCAGCTTCAATTCGCGCACGCGCAGGGCGACATGTTCGATGTGCTCGTCGAGCACCGCGTTCACCTCGCCGCAGTCCACCGCGGGCCGGTCCAGGTAGCGCAACAGGATGCGCACCTCGTCGAGGCTCATGTCCAGCGACCGGCAGCGGCGGATGAAGGCCAGCCGTTGCACGTGGGCCGCACCGTACTGGCGATAGTTCGCCTCGCTGCGGGCCGGTTCCGGAACGAGGCGTTCGCGCTCGTAGAAGCGGATCGTTTCCACCGCAGTGTCGGTGGCCGTCGCCAGTTCGCCGATCTTCATGGTTCGCCCCTTTCTGGTCTTGCGTTCTCAGGGTTTGGGGACCTTGGCCAGTTCCTCGTTGACGAGCGCCTTCAGTTGCGCTTCGCCGAAGTTGGTCAAGGGCCGGCCATTGACGAAGAAGCCTGGTGTCGCCCGCACCTTCAAGGCCTGCATGTCGGCGATGTCCTGCCGCAATGCGTCGGCGATGGCCGGGCTGCCGGCATCGGCGCGCGCCTTGGCCATGTCCACGCCGGTGTCGGCGATCGACTCCCAGATCAGCTCGGGTTGCGGGTTGCCATGCGCCGCCCATCGCGGCTGGTCGGCCAGCGCCCTTTCCAGCGCCGGCCAATACTTGCCCTGCAGCCGTGCGGCTTCGAGGATCTGCACGGCCCGGTCCGAGCCTGGATGCAGCGGCGCATAGCGCAGCACCAGCCGGACCTGCCCGAAGCTGGCGTTGACGATGCCTTTGACCACGGGATAGAGGGCGCGGCAGGTTTCGCACGACGGGTCGAAGAACTCGATGATCGTGACCTTGGCCTGCGGGTTGCCGAACACCGGCGCGTGGGCGCGCACCAGCGCGTCGCTGCCGGCCTGCACGGCGGTGGCGGCCTGTTGCGCGGACCGGTCCCGGTAGATCGCGATGCCGGTGATGAAGGCTAAGGCGACCACGCCGACCGCACCCGCCATCAGCCATTTGCTCTTCATGAACGGCCTTCCTTCTTTCGGTTCGACAACAGCAACACCAGGATCGCCGTGAAGGCGAACAGCGACAGCAGCGGGATGGGCACGAAGCCGGCCACCTGCAGGTCCGCATCGGCACACGACACGCCCTGCTGGCAGGGGCTCAAAGCTTCGTCGATCACGCCCCAGAACAACAGGCTGTGGTACAGCGCCAGGCCCAAGCCGGCCCAGGCCAGCGGCAGGGCATAGCGGGCGCTGCGCGCATCGCCGTCGAACACACCCACGCCGAGCACCACGACCAGCGGAAACATCGCGATGCGCTGGTACCAGCACAGCAGGCAGGGGGTCTTGCCCATCACCTCGCCGAGGAACAGCGCGCCCCCCGTGGCCACCAGGGCGACGAGCCAGGCCAGGAACAACGGTGTTCCGGCGCTGCGCTGTGCCTTGTCCATGCTTATCGGCCCGGCACCATCAGGCCCGCCGTGCCCCGCCCGGCACGAACGACGCGAGCAGCAGCAGGCCAGCGCCGCCGACCACCAGGATGTCGGCGAGGTTGAAAGCCGGCCAGTGCATGCCGCGCCAGTGCAGGTCCAGATAGTCGACCACCGCACCGAGGCGCAGTCGATCAACCACGTTGCCCAACGCCCCGCCGATGAGGCCGACGTAGGCCGCAGCCTCGAGCCGGCTTGCAACGCCGCGGCGCAACCACCAGGCCAGCACGATGCTCACCGCAACGCCGACCACAACGAGACACCAGCGCTGCCACCCGCCCGCGTCGGCCAGGAACGAGAACGCCGCGCCGGGGTTGAGCACATGCACGATGTTGAACCACGAGGTGACGAACACCTGTTCGCCAAGGTCCAGCGACGAGGCCACCCACGCCTTGATGCCCTGATCGGCGGCCAGGCCGGCGCCTGCCCACATCAGGCAAGCGCGCCAATGCCGCCGCGAATCGAAGGGCGGCGCGGGGGGCTTGATCGTCAAGGCTTCAAGCACGACCATCGTTCAGCAGGCGCTTCAAGTCGGCGGGCACGTCCATCGGCGCGAAGGCGCTGACGTTGGAGCGGCCGGTGTTGCCCACAGGCAGCCGCTTGAACAGGTGCCCGAGCGGCACCAGCGCCAAGCGCAACAACTGCCCGCGGATCTCGCGCCCATCCGCAAGATCCCGTGCCGCACGCAGCATCAGCACGTGTACGTGCCCATGACGGATGAAGTCGCGCTGGCCCAGCACATGAGCACGCTCCAGTTGTGCCAGACCCAGCACAGGCTCGGACCGTGCCAGGCTTGCGCGGGCGGCGGCCATGGTGGTGTCGTAGGCAGCAATGCGCGATGAGTCAGGGCTCATTTTTCTCTCCTTCGAAAAGGGGCGATGCGAAAGCGGCCGGGAACCGGCTTCGAGTCATGCCCGGCATTGCAAAGCATGAAGCCGCTACAGAGTCAAGCCCTTCGGTCCAACGACCATGACACGCTGCGCAAGTGTCGGTGACGCTCGCTGTCAACCCGCGACCAGCGCGTCGATGATCGGGCAAGCGCCCTTGGTCGCCCCCATTTCGCATTCGCGCAACAGCAAGGTCAGCGCCCTGCGCATCGCCTTGAGGTCGGCGAGCCTTCTCTCGATGCCCTCCAGCTTGTGCGCAGCGAGTTCGCGGGTTTCGACACAGGCATGTGCCTGGTCAAGCTTCAGCAAACTGCCGATCTCTTCCAGCGTGAAGCCGAGCACCTGTGCCCGCCTTATGAAACGTATGCGTCTGACCGCGTCGGCCGCGTAGCGGCGCTGTCCACGGGCTGGCTTGTCCGGTTCCGGCATCAATCCACGTCGCTGGTAGTAGCGGATCGTCTCGACGTTCACGCCGGCCGCGGCAGCCACGCGCCCTATCGTCAGATCGGCCGTTGCGCCTTGTGCTTGACTCCGTACCATGGTACGGACTATAGACTGCGGTCAGCAGGGCCGTTTCAACTCACGAATGTCAACCTTCAACGCCAATGGTTCGCTCGTCGCCGGAGCGCTGGCCGCCATTGGCGCATCGGTCTGCTGCGTCGGTCCGCTCATGCTGTTGATGCTGGGCATCGGCGGCACCTGGGTCGCCCACCTGACGGCGCTGGAGCCGTTGCGCCCCTGGTTCATCGCGGCGACGCTGCTGTTCCTCGGCCTGGCGTTCCACCGTCTCTTTCTGCGGCCGCAGGTCTGCCTGCCGGGCGCGCAGTGTGCCGAGCCGATGGTGTTGCGGCGTCAGCGATGGACCTTCGCGGTCGTCGCCCTCGCAGTGCTCACTTTGTTGCTGGTGCCCTGGCTGGCGCCGTTCTTCCTCTGACCCGAGGTGCCTCTCATGCGCAAATCGCTCATTGCGTCTGTCCTCGCCATCGCAGTGCTCCCGTCGCTTGCGGCAACGCCGCAGACCGCGGTTCTCGAAGTGCAGAACATGACCTGCAGCTTGTGCCCGATCACCGTCAAGAAGGCGCTGGAGAAAGTGCCCGGCGTGAGCCAGGCACAGATCGACTTTCAGAACAGGACAGCGACGGTGACTTTCGACGCCGACAAGGTCACGGCCGCAGGCCTGGTCAAAGCCACCACCGAAGCAGGCTTTCGCTCGGCGGTGCGCAAGTGAATGCCGCAACCACTCCCGTGCTGGACTCGATCTTGACGTGCCCGCGGTGCGGCCACGCCAAATCCGAGCGAATGCCGACGGATGCCTGCCAGTTCTTCTACGAATGCGAACGGTGCGGCGCAGTGCTTCGTCCGCTGGCTGGCGACTGTTGCGTGTTCTGTTCGTTCGGCACGGTCAAGTGCCCGCCGATGCAGATGCAGCCAGGCTGTTCGGGCTGCCACGCATGACCGGCCGCCGGCGGTGGCACATGCACCGCCGCCGGTTGCTGCCAGGGGAGCGGTGCCTCGCACTTTCCATCGACCCCTTGACTCTGACCCTGCTACAGGGTTTTCAATGGCGGCATGGACATCTCGAATGCGACGGCGAAGGCCGAGCCCACCTCAACCTGCGGCAGTTGCGCCGGCCACAGCGCACCGGCCGCGTTGCCCGCGGCACCAGGTGAAAACACGACGCGGTTTCACATCGCCACGATGGACTGCGCCGCCGAGGAGTCGGAGATCCGCCGCGCGGTCGATCCGATCGCCGGCATCCGAAATCTGCGCTTCGATCTCGGCCGGCGGCTGCTCGACTTGAGCGGCACGCTGCAGGCCGTCACACAGGCCGAGGCTGCGATGCGCCGGATCGGCTTCGATCCGCAGCCCGTCGCCGCAGCGGCCGAGCCCGCGGCGGCGGCGGGCACAGCGGCCGACAGCCCCGCTGGCCCGGCGCCGTTCGGCGCGGGCCTCTGGCGCCTGATAGCCGCGCTGCTGCTGGCCCTGGGCGCCGAGGCCCTGGCGTTCTTCGCGCCGGACCTGCTGCCGTGGCGCGCGGCGACGATGGCGCTGGCCTTCACCGCCATCGCATTGGCCGGCTTAGGCACTTACAAGAAGGGCCTTGCCGCCCTGCGCGCCGGCCGGCTCAACATCAACGCGCTGATGACAGTCGCCGTCACCGGCGCCTTCGTCATCGGCCAATGGCCCGAAGCGGCGATGGTGATGGCGCTGTACGCCATCGCCGAGTTGATCGAGGCCCGCGCCGTGGACCGTGCGCGCAACGCCATCCGCAGCCTGCTGGCGCTGGCCCCCGAGGACGCCGACGTTCGCCAGCCGGACGGCAGCTGGTCGCGCGTCGCGACGACGCTGGTGCCGGTCGGCGCCAGTGTGCGCATCCGGCCCGGCGAACGCGTGCCGCTGGACGGCAGCGTGACCGAAGGCCGCAGCGCGGTCGACCAGGCGCCAGTTACCGGCGAAAGCATCCCGGTCGACAAGGGCCCCGGCGACCAGGTCTACGCGGGCACGATCAACCAGGACAGCGCGCTGGAGATCCGCGTCACCGCCCCCGCCAGCGACAGCACGCTGGCACGCATCATCCATGCGGTGGAACAGGCTCAGGGCTCGCGCGCGCCGACGCAGCGCTTCGTCGATCGGTTCGCTGCCGTCTACACCCCTGCCGTGTTCGGCCTGGCGGTGGCGCTGGTGATGCTGGCGCCGACCCTTGCCGGCTGGACCTGGATGCAGGCGATCTACAAGGCACTGGTGCTGCTGGTCATCGCATGCCCCTGCGCGTTGGTGATCTCCACACCGGTCACGGTGGTCAGCGGTCTGGCCGCGGCCGCGCGGCGCGGCATCCTCATCAAAGGCGGCGTCTTCCTCGAACAGGCCCGAGGGCTGCGGGCGGTAGCGATGGACAAGACCGGCACGCTCACCGAAGGCAAGCCGCGGCTGGTGGCCTTCGACGCGGTGACCGAGGCGGTCGATGGCGCCCGACTCGCGTTGCTGGCAAAGAGCCTGGCCGCACGCTCCGACCACCCGGTTTCGAAGGCCATTGCGCAGGGCCTGGAGGGGGCCACCATCGAAGTGCACGGTTTTGCGGCCGAAGCCGGCCGCGGGGTACGCGCCAGCGTCGATGGTACAGAGGTCGTGCTGGCCAACCACCGTTGGATCGAGGAACGCGGCCAGTGCTCGCCGGCGATCGAGGCGCGCCTGCAGGTGCACGAACAGGCCGGCCGCAGCGTCACGCTGCTGGCTTCGGCCGACGGCGTGCTGGCGATCTGCGCGGTGGCGGACACGCTCAAGCCCTCGTCAGCCGCCGCGGTGAAGGAACTGAAGGCCCTGGGCGTGACGCCGGTGATGCTGACCGGCGACAACCCGGCCACCGCACGCGCCATCGCCACGGCAGTGGGCATCGACGAGGTCCAGGCCAACCTGCTGCCCGAGGAAAAGCTGGCCGCCATCCAGGCCCTGCAGTCCCGATGGGGTCCGTCGGCGATGGCCGGCGACGGCATCAACGACGCTCCGGCGCTGGCACAGGCCGACATCGGCATTGCGATGGGCGGCGCCGGCACTCACACAGCGATGGAAGCGGCCGACGTGGTCATCATGAACGACGATCTGCAGCGCGTGCCCGAGACCATCCGTCTGTCGCGCGCCACGCACCGCGTGCTGTGGCAGAACATCAGCCTCGCACTCGGCATCAAGGCGGTGTTCCTGCTGCTCGCAGTGTTCGACAACGCCACGATGTGGATGGCCGTGTTCGCTGACATGGGCGCCAGCCTGCTGGTCGTATTCAACGGGCTGCGGCTGCTGCGCACTCACAGTACGAACAGCCCTGCGCAAGCCAATCATTTGGCAACTTCGAGTGCCGCCGATGCCCCCATCGGCGCCGCCGGTGGAACTGGACACTAGAATCCGCGCCCATGCGTCGCTGGCTCCTCGTCTTCATGCTGCTGGTGCTGCCCGTACAGTTTGTCTGGGCGGCAGCGGCGCCGTATTGCGCGCATGAAGCCGCAGCCGCTGCCAGCAAGCACCCGGGGCACCACCAGCACGTGCATCAAGGCGGCAGCGATGCCGCGAAGGCCGGCGACGACGGTGGCGGCCTTGGCGCCAATCACACTGATTGCGCGAGCTGCCATGCGGGGGCTACGGCAGCGCTGCCGCTGTCTTCCGCCAAGCTGGGCGCTGCGCCGCGCGAGTTGTTGCGCGAGCCGCCTGCGCCGCGCTACCGGTCGCATACCCCCTCAGGGCCGGAGCGCCCCGACATCGTCTGACTCGCCGCTGCCGCGCGTTTCGGCGGCGAGCTTGAGTTCCGTCCGCCTCCCGGCTGACACATCTTGGCTTTGCCTGCCGAATCGCTTTGTTGTCGTGAGACAAGAAGGATGATTCGATGCGATTCCCCATCGTGGCGCTGGCCCTTGCGCTGGCCGCCATAACAAGCCCGGCGGGTGCCCAGAGCGCAGCCGCCCCCACCAAGCTGACCCTGGACGAGGCGATGCGCCTGGCCGAGGCCGCGCACCCGTCCGTGCTGGCCCGCGAGGCGCAGCTCTCCGCGGCCGAAGGCACACGCCGCGAAGCTGCCGCGTGGCTGTTCAACAACCCCGAACTCGGTACCGAGGCCATACGCCGGCGCGCCAATGCAACCGGCAGCTCGTGGAACGAGTGGGCCGTCGGTATTTCCCAGCCCTTCGAAACCGGCGGGCAGCAGGCGAAGCGCCGCGAAGCCGCCGCGGCCGGGCTGGACGCGCTGCGTGCCGAGATCGACGACGTGCGCCGCCAGGCACGCATCGAAGCCGCGACACGCTTCCTCGCCGTGCTGTCGGCCCAGCAGCGCGTGCAGCTGGAACAGCGTTCCGTGGACCTGTTCGAGCGCAGCGCGCAAGCGGTGGCCAAACGCCGCGCTGCAGGTGAGGACACGCGGCTCGATGCCAACGTGGCACTGGTCGAGGCCGAACGCGCGCGCAATGCGCTGGCGCTGGCTGGCGAGCGCCTGATCGATGCACGCAGCGAACTCGGCACCGCGGTTCGCCTGCCGCCTTCCGCGTTGCCCGAGGTCGCCGGTGATCTCGGCACCACCATCGAGGGCGCCCTGCCGTACAGGCTGGAGCAGTTGCTGGCCTCGGCACAGAACCTGCCCAAGCAACGCGCCCTTGCGGCGCGCGAAGAGGCCGCCCGGGCCCGGCTCGGCGTCGAGCGTGGCAACCGCAACCCCGACGTCACGGTCGGCGTGCACGCCGGCCGCGAAGGCCCGAGCGATGGCAGAGAAAATCTGACGATCCTGTCGTTGTCGGTGCCGCTGCCGTTGTTCAAACAGAACGACGCCGCCATCGGCCAAGCGATGACCGATATGACTCAGGCCGAGGTCGAACGCGCCGCCGCACTGCGCGACGCCGATGCGCGCGTGCGCCAGCTGTGGAGCCGGCTGTCCAGCCAGCGCGAGCGCATCCAACGCCTGCAGCGCGTGATGGTGCCGGCGTCCACCGACAACCAGCAGCTGTCCGCCAAGTCGCGCGAGGCCGGACAGATCGGCTTGCTCGACCAGTTGCTCGTCAACCGCCAGGCGATCGACGCCGAACGCGACCTGATCGACCTGCTGGCCGAGATGCACGGCACCCGAATCGAACTCGAATATGCGGCCGGCTGGCCACAACAAGGAAGTGCACGATGAAAACCCTGACAGAACTGAAGCATGGCCGCCTGCGCGCGGGCTTGGCAGCTGGCGCCCTGCTGCTGGGCTTGGCGCTGGCCGGCTGCGGCGGCGGCGCGAAGGACGAACATGCCGGCGAGAAGAAGGAGGAGCACAGCGAGGCCGAAGCCGAGCTGACGCTGACCAGCGAAGAAGCCGCGCGTGCCGGCATCAAGGTGGAAGAGGTCAAGCCGCAGACGCTGGGCGAGACGCTCACCGTCACCGCCACGATCCGCCCCGACGCCGATCGGCTGGCGCATGTGGCCGCACGCATCGAAGGCCGTATCACCTCTGTACCTGCGAAGCTGGGCGACAAGGTGCGCGCCGGCCAGACGCTGGCGACGCTGGACAGCGTGGCCGTCGGCGAAGCCCACGCCGCGTGGATCGAAGCCCAGGCCAATTTGGGCATTGCCGAAGCCGACTACAAGCGCGCCGAGTCGCTGAATGCCGAAGAGATCATTCCGCGCAAGGACTTCCTGCGCGCCAAGGCCGACCGCGACAAGGCAGCTGCGGGCGTGCGCGCCGCGGCCGACCGGCTGCGCCTGCTCGGCGGCTCGCCGAACGCCAGCGGCGCTGGGGTCTCAGCCTTCGGGGTGACTGCGCCCTTTGCCGGCACGGTGATCGAGAAGAAGGCCACGCTGGGCGAACTGGCCAGCCCGAGCGAGCCCCTGTTCAGCGTCGCTGACTTGAGCCGCGTATGGATCCAGGCCGACCTGCCGGAAGCCGCGCTGGCCAAGGTACGCGTCGGCGCGAACGCCAAGGTGACGGTGCCGGCCTATCCGAACGAGGCCTTCAGCGGCCGTGTCGGCCACCTCGGCGCCGCGCTAGCCAAGGACACGCGCACGGTGCCGGCGCGCATCGAGGTCGCGAATGCCGATGGCCGGCTCAAGCCCGAAATGTTCGCCACCGCCACCATCGAGGTGGCTGGTGACAAGCGTGAGGCGATCTCGCTGCCGGACACGGCGATCGTGCTGCTGGAAGGCAAGCCGACGGTCTTCGTCTATGCGCAAGGAGCGTACGAAGCGCGCGAGGTCGAACCCGGCGAACGCGTCGGCGGGCGCACGGTGCTGAAGTCCGGCCTGATGGCCGGCGACCAGGTTGTCACCTCCGGCACCTACGCCCTCAAGGCACGCAAGCTGAAATCGCAGCTCGGCCACGGGCATTGAGAAGGATCACCCATCATGCTCAATGCAATCGTCGATGCCAGCCTGCGCTACAAGGTGCTGGTGCTGGTGGCCTTCGCCGTGCTCGTCGGCCTAGGTGTCATGGCCTACCGCCAGGTGCCGGTGGACGCCTTCCCCGATGTCACGCCGACCCAGGTGAACATATACACCGAATCGCCAGGCGTCGCCGCCGAGGACGTCGAGCGGCTGCTCACCGTGCCGATTGAAGCCGCGATGGCCGGCTTGGCGGACGTGGAGGTGGTGCGCTCGGTGTCGCTGTTCGGCCTGTCGTACGTGGCGGTGTACTTCAAGGACAACGTCGACATCTACTTCGCGCGCCGGCTGGTCGGCGAGAAGCTGCAGGAGGTCAAGGGCCGGCTGCCCGAAGGTTACGGCGAGCCTGTGCTCGGCCCCAACAGTTCGGGCCTGGGCCAGGTGTTCTGGTACACGATCGAAGACGCTGACAAGAAACTAAGCGCAATGGACCTGCGCACGTTGCAGGACTGGACCGTGCGGCTGATCCTGCGCACCGCACCAGGGGTCGACGACGTCACCACCTGGGGCGGGCACGAGAAGCAGTACCAGGTGCAGATCGATCCGCGCAAGCTGGTCAAGTACGGCATCTCGTTCAAGGAGGTGATGGAACGGCTCGCGGCCAACAACAAGCAGGTCGGCGGCCAATACCTGAACGTCGGCGTCGAGCAGTATCTTGTGCGCGGCCTGGGGTTGGTAAGCAGCGCCGCCGACATCGGCACGATCGTCGTCGCCGAGCGCAACGGCGCGCCGATCTACGTGCGCGACGTGGCCGAGGTCAAGGAAGCACCCGCGGTGCGCTTCGGCGCGGTCACGCGCAACGGCGAGGAAGTCGTGCTCGGTATTGCGCTGGCGCGCATCCATGAAAACGCCGCCACCGTGGTCAAGGCGGTGAAGGAGAAGCTTGCCGTCGCGCAGGCGGCGCTGCCCAAGGGCGTGGAGCTGAAGGCGGTGTACGACCGCACCGAGATCGTCGACAAGGCGCTGAAGACTTCCACCAACGCGCTGATCGAAGGCTCGATCCTGGTCGCGGTGATCCTGTTCCTGTTCCTCGGCGAGTTCCGCTCGGCCATCGTCGTCATCGTCACGCTGCCGCTGGCGATGCTGTTTGCCTTCATCTGCATGCAGCGCGTCGGCATGTCGGCCAACCTGATGTCGCTGGCCGGCCTTGCCATCGGCATCGGCATGATGGTCGACGGCGCGGTGGTGATGGTGGAAAACGCCTTCCGGCTGCTGTCGCACGCACGCTCGTCGGGCAAACCGATCAACCGCACCCACGTCGTGCTGGAAGCGGCGCGCGAGGTGGCCAACCCGATCGCCTTCGCCATCCTCATCATCATCGTCGTCTTCTTGCCGCTGTTCTCGCTCACCGGGCTGGAGGGCAAGCTGTTCAAGCCGATGGCGCTGACCATCACCTTCGCGATGGCCGGCTCGCTGCTGCTGTCGCTGACCTTGGTGCCGGTGCTGTGCGCGCTGATCCTGAAGCCCAAGGAAGAAAAGGACACCTGGCTGGTACGCGGCGCCAAACGGCTGTACCTGCCGCTGCTGGACTGGGCGCTGGAACGCAAGAAGATCGTCGTCGGCGCCGCGCTGGCGTTGCTGATCGGCGCGCTGGCGTTGTTCCCGTTCCTCGGCAAGGAGTTCATGCCCACGCTGCAGGAGGACGCGATCATGTTTCGCGTCATCGGCATCCCTTCGACCTCGCTCGACGAGTCGATCCGCGTCGCCAACGTCATGGATGCCAGCCTGCGCAAGCAGTTCCCGCAGGTGAGGTCGGTGCTGGCGACCATCGGCCGCGCCGAGAAGGGCGAAACCGCCGACGTCAACTACATGGAAGTGCTGCTCGACATGAAGCCGCAGGACCAGTGGCCGACCAAGCAGTCGTTCGCCGCGCTTGGCCGCGAGATGCAGGAATACCTCGAAGGCGAGGTGCAGACCGCCGTCTTCGGCGCGACCCAGCCGATCCAGATGCGCGTGGAAGAGCTGATCTCCGGCGTGCGCGCGACCTTGGCGCTGAAGATCTACGGCGAAGACCTGGACAAGCTCGAAGAGCTGTCGGCGAAGCTGAAGACCGTGATCGCCGGCGTGCCGGGTGTCGCCGATCTGTCGGCCGAGGCCAACAAGGGCAAGCCGCAGATGGTGATCAAGGTCGATCGCCCCGCCGCGGCACGCTACGGGCTGAACGCCGACGACATCCTGGCCGTGGTGCAGGCCGGCATCGGCGGCGAGGCGGTGTCCACGCTGATTGACGGCACGCGCCGCTTCGACATCGCGGTGCGGCTGCCCGAGGAGTTCCGCTCCAGCCCGTCGGCGATCGCGGCGATCCCGATCCGCACCGCCGAAGGCGCCATCGTGCCCTTCTCCAGTGTGGCGAAGATCGAACTGGACGAGGGCTACACCTTCGTGCGGCGCGAGGCGCTGCAGCGCTACGCGGTGCTGCAAATGGACGTGCAGGGCCGCGATATCGACAGCTTCGTCAAGGACGCCAACGCGGCCATCGCCGCCAAGGTGACGCTGCCCACCGGCTACTGGGTCGAATGGGGCGGCGCCTTTGAGAACCAGCAGCGGGCGATGGAGCGGCTGGGGGTGATCGTGCCGCTGACCATCGGCCTGATCTTCATCCTGCTGTACACGGCGTTCAACTCGGTGCGCCATGCCACGCTGATCATCGCCAACGTGCCGTTCGCGATCATCGGCGGCATCGTCGGGCTGTTCGTCACCGGGCAGTATCTGTCGGTGCCGTCGGCGATCGGCTTCATCGCCGTGTTCGGCGTGGCGATGCTGAACGGCATCGTGCTGGTCAGCTTCCTCAATGACCAGCGCAAGCAGGGACTGCCGATACGCGACGCGGTACGCCAGGGCGCGGCATTGCGGCTGCGGCCGGTGCTGATGACGGCGTCGGTGGCGATCCTGGGCTTGATCCCGATGCTGATCGCAACAGGCGTCGGCGCAGAGACGCAGCGGCCGCTGGCCACGGTAGTCATTGGCGGGCTGATCACCTCGACCCTGTTGACCTTGTTGCTGCTGCCGCTGATCTACGAATGGTCCGAAACCCGGGCCGCGGCGAAGCAGCGCGCCCGCGACGCCGCCGCCGACGCCGAGCCGTCCGAACCTGTTCCCCTTCAACCACACCCGGAGACACCATGAAAGAAATCAAGGCCTACGTGCACCGCAGCCGCATCGCCGACGTCATCGCCGCGCTCAAGGACTCGCCCGCCTGGGGCGGCGCGCGCGGTGGCCGGCGCCACAACTTGGCGGTCTACATCGTCAAGGGCTCGCTGCTGCCGCTGGACAGCGACGAGCAGCACTACTCGATGGACCTCGGCGACGAGGTCGTCAACGAATACAAGCTGGAGCTGCTGTGCGAGGACAACGAGGTCGAGCCGCTGAAGGCTGCGATCACCGCAGCCGCGTGCACCGGCCAGGCGGTGGCCGGCTGGATCACGGTCATCGACGTGGTCAGCGCGACGCCTATCCATTGACATGCCGATTCATCCACGACCCACCCTGAAAGGAAGAACCATGAAGAAAGCCCTCTTCGCTCCGCTGATGATCGCGACCGCGCTCGCCCTGCCGGTGTTCGCTGCGGAAGACCACGCGCCCAAACACGGCGGCATCGTCGTCGAGACCAAGGCCGGCGACCTGGAACTCGTCGCCAAGCCCGAGGTGATAGTCATCCACGTCAGCGACCACGGCAAACCGATGAAGCTGAGCAGCGCCAGCGGAAAGGTGACGGTGTTCAACGGCAACGACAAGACCGAGGCGCCGCTCACGCTTGTGGGGGACAAGCTGGAGGCCAAGGGCAGCTTCAAGGTCGGCGTCGGTACCAAGGTGCTGGCCGAGGTGTCGCTGAACGGCAAGCCACCCGCGTCGGCGCGATTCACACTGAAGTAGCCGTACCGGCTGTGGCGTGCCCAAACTGCCGGCGCTGCGTAAGCAGACACGGCCCGTTTGACCATCCGTCGAAGCAATCCCGGAAAGGCAAACGTTTCATGCACACCCGGACAGACCGTCTGCCTTGCGTTTCTTTGGGGGCCAGCGCATGAGCGGCAACCACGCTCACGCCGTGCCCGACACGGGAAACGAACGCGCCCTGTGGATGGCGCTGGGCCTGACGTCGATATTCCTGGTTGCCGAAGTCGCGGCCGGCATCGTGTTCAACAGCCTGGCGCTGCTGGCGGATGCCGCCCACATGTTCACCGATGTCGCGGCGCTGGCGATCGCCGTCGCCGCCGTGCGCGTCGCACGCCGGCCGGCCGACGCCAGGCGAACCTACGGCTACCACCGATTCGAGATTCTGGCGGCGGCCTTCAATGCCGTTCTGCTGTTCCTGGTTGCGATCTACATCCTGTACGAAGCGTATCGGCGCTTCAGCGCCCCCGCCGAAGTGCAGCCCGTGGGCATGCTCGTGGTCGCCATACTGGGCCTGGCGGTCAATCTGGCCAGCATGCGGCTGTTGCGCGCGGGCAAGGATGCCAGCCTCAACGTGAAGGGGGCCTACCTTGAAGTGTGGGCGGACATGCTCGGTTCGCTGGGCGTCATCGTGGCGGCCATCGCCATCCGCTTCACCGGCTGGGCCTGGGTCGACACCTTGGTGGCCGTGGGCATTGGCATATGGGTGCTGCCGCGGACCTGGGTTCTGTTGAAGGAGAGCCTGAACATTCTGCTCGAAGGCGCACCCAAGGGTGTCGACGTGGGCCAGGTCGAGCAAACCATCCTCGGGGTGCAAGGCGTCATCGGTGTTCACGACCTCCATGTCTGGGTGCTCACCAGCGGCAAGAACGCCCTCACCGCGCATGTCGTGCACGCCGAGGGCGTGGAGGGTGTTGCCCTTATCGAGCGGATCAAGGAGGCCCTTGCCGACGGGTTCAAGGTATTTCATACCACCTTGCAGCTCGAACGGACGGCTTGCGAACATTCCGAGGATGGCTGCAACTTCGTAGACCGAAGGGTGGAAGCTGACGTCGGTGGTCATGGAGCGCGGCGCCCTGGACAGCTGCTTGGCGCCACAACATCAAGCGCTGCCACATCGACCGGAGAGTCAGGATGACCCCTGGCCGAGGCGCCCAGGCATCTCTCTGGATAGCACTGCTCACGGGCTGCACGACTGTCTACGAAGGCCGCTACGACTTCCGTGACGGCTGGCGCACCGCCGAGGTGGTCGAGGTCGGCACGGCCGGCAATCTCACTCGCAAGCCCACGGGTGACTGCCTTCAGGGCGCTTCGGCACGGCCGGCTGATTTGCGCTTCGCGGTGGTCAGGTACAGAGGTCCGCGACGCGCGGCTTTTCGGGTCGTGCCCGTCCCTGAGGACAGAGATATCAAGCCGGGCGATCTTGTCTATGTCAAGGTCACCGATTGCAACGCGCCACTGCCGCCCAGGACCGCGGCCCCAACACCATCTTGACCCCAGCGATGCATGCGCGCTGTGCAGCGTTGACCCGTCAAGCCTTGCCGCGCCGAGTCGCCTGGGTCGGAAGGGCGTGCCACGCTGGATCCATGCTCCGTGCGGTAGCGTGCGGTCTTGGTGCACGGGCGCTACTGTGGACCACAAGGCACAAGTTCAACGCCCCCTTGCCCCCGGACCCCATGCTGCAGTTGGCGATCGGGCTGGACGCGTTATTTGTCAACGTGGGCCGTGTGCTGCCGCTGGCACGCTTTCGCCACGCCAGCGGCAGCCTCGCGCGTGCGGCCTTCCCGTCGGCGCGCAACGATGCGTTCGCCAACATCGCTATCGTCGTTACGGGCCTGATCACGCTGCGCTGGGCTTCCGCCTGGCCCGATCTGGTGGTCGGCCTGGCCATCGCCGCGATGAACGCGGACGCCGCCAAGTCGGTCTGGCACGCGGCACGCGACGAACACGCGACAGCGGCGAGGGCATGAGGCCGCTGGGGAATTGCGCGGGCACAGGCGCGGCGGCGTCGCCCAAGGCGAATCGCCGGCAGGCGGTGGCGCGCGAAGGCCTCGCTTGGGAGTCCTTCGCGCGCGGGCCGATCGAACTCGGTTCAGCTGCCCGCGAGCAGGTTCGTCCGAGCCCTGCGCTCGTCGGCGGTTTCGCTATTCAGCTCGGCGACTACCTGCTGGCGTGTCTTGCCCGGTCCGGCGCCTTTGGCAGGCACCGGCGCATTGAGCTGGTACTGCGTCTGCAATTGATCGAGCGTGCCGTCTTTGCGTGCCGCCACCGTCTCGTCGGAAACCTGTGCGCGCGTCTTCGTGCTCTTGAAGTGCTCGGGGTAGTAGGTAACTCCCGCCTCGCCGTTCGACGCATGCCACATCGAGCTGGCACTAGAGATCGTGGGCAATGCGAGGGCGGCGGTCGCGGCGATTGCAAAGGCGGTGTACTTGGCAAAGTTCATGAATACCTTTCCTGGGTGTGGAGATCCGCGCAGACCGACTGCGGCGGCATGCCGAAGGGCATGAGCGGCACTCTACGAACCGGACACCGACACCAAGCCGTCGCGCACATGACAACTTCGTCATGCACGCGCGCACGGTCGCAAGGGTCTGCTCAGCCATGAGGCTTCTGGTGATCGAAGACGAGCTCAAGCTGGCCGCCTATCTGCACAAGGGCCTGACCGAAGAGGGCTTCGTCGTGGATGTCGCGCACAACGGTGTGGACGGGCTGCACCTCGCGATGGAGTGCGACTACGACCTGCTCGTACTCGACGCCATGCTCCCGGGCATCGACGGCCTCGGCGTGCTGGCCGCGCTGCGGCAGAGCAAACAGACCCCCGTGCTGATGCTCACCGCGCGTGTCCGTGTCGAGGATCGGGTCAAGGGCCTGCAAAGCGGCGCCGACGACTACCTGGTCAAGCCTTTCGCCTTCTCGGAGCTGGTGGCGAGGATCCAGGTACTGCTGCGCCGCGGGCACCCGCGCTCGGCCGCGGGCGAGGCCGTGCTCGGACTGGCGGACCTGGAAGTCGACCTGCTGCGCCGCAAGGCAACCCGGGCCGGGCGCAGGCTGGACCTCACGGCCAAAGAGTTCAATCTGCTCGTGCTGCTGCTGCGCCGCCAGGGCGAAGTGCTGTCGCGCACCGAGATTGCCGAGCAGGTGTGGGACATGAACTTCGACAGCGCAACCAACGTCATCGACGTCGCCATCCGGCGGCTGCGCGCCAAGCTCGACGCGCCCTTCGAGCGGACCTTGCTGCACACCGTGCGTGGCATGGGCTACGCGCTGGAGGCACGCGACCCATGAGCCGCAGCCGCACCGGTTCGCTGGGCAGGCGTCTTTCCTACTGGCTGGCGCTGCAGAGTCTGGCGGGACTGGTCGTCGTCTGCGCCGCGGTCTACGGCGCCACGCAGCTTGCCTTCCAGAATCGCCAAGTGGAAGCGTTGGCGCAGAAGCGGATCCAATTGCAACACCTGGTCGTGGAAGCAGCGCGCGATGGCGACATGCAGGCGCTGAAGCACAAGCTCGACGATTTCCTCATCGGGCATGAGGATCTTTCGCTGCGACTAGAGCAGGCCGACGGCACGCTGTTCTACCGCAGTCCGGCATCGCAACCGCCCAACAGCGAACCTCGCCGGTCGCGCTTTGAACTGCCCTCCCCGCTGCCCACCGCCGGATCACTGACCGCCACCTTGATGCTCGATACCAGCGACGACGCGGCGCTGCTGCGGCGCATAGGTTTCACCTTGCTGGCCGCTGCGCTTGCCGGCACGCTGGTCGTCTCCGCGGGCGGCTTTCTACTCGTGCGCCTGGGTCTGCGCCCACTGCACCAACTGGTCGATCAGACGAGCCGCCTCGCGGCTGACACGCTGCATCGGCGCTTGGACGGCTCGTCGCAACCGGAGGAACTCGACCTGATGATCGCCCAGTTCAACGAGTTGCTCGGGCGGCTCGAACAGGCGTACGAGCGCATGGAAGGGTTCAATGCCGACGTGGCCCATGAACTGTGCACGCCGCTGGCAACGCTCATCGGCAGCACCGAGCTGGCGCTGCGCAGGTCGCGCGGGGCGGATGAGTTGCGCGAGGTGCTGGGATCGAATCTCGAGGAGCTGCAGCGGATCGCCGGCATCGTGCAGGACATGCTGTTCCTGTCGCAGGCGGATCGTGGCGCGACGGCCCGGCGAGTAGCGACGGCCAGCCTGGCCGCGGTCGTCCGACGGGTGGCGGATTATCACGAGGCCGCGTTGGCCGACGCGAGGATCGGCTTGGAAGTGCGCGGTGATGTCGCAGGGGCCTTCGACAACGCGCTGTTGCAGAGGGCGCTTTCCAACCTGATCGCCAACGCGACGCGCTATGCGCGGCGCGGAACCGTCGTTCGGGTGGAAATCGACGCGGCCCGAGAAGGCGAAGTGACGATACGGGTCGTGAACGTCGGTGACACCATCGCTCCCGAGCATCTACCCAGGCTGTTCGACCGTTTTTATCGCGGCGACCCGTCGCGCAGCGACGCGGCCCACAACCACGGCCTCGGGTTGTCGATCGTTGCGGCCATTGCACGCATGCACGGCGGCGTGCCCTTGGCGGAATCCAGCGCTGGCGTGACCGCGATTGGCCTGATGCTGCGCGCCGAGTGGGACGACCCACAGACAATGGCGGTGGCGCCTTCGGTCGGGCCCGCGAAGCCGGGCCAGGCACTGAACGTCCGCGCGTGACGCCACTCAAAGTCTTGCCGCTCGGGGCTCGTCGGCCCGGGCAACGCCGCGAGGGGGTTGCACATGCCGGTCTTTCGCCGCCTTTCGATGGGCGTCGTCTTGGGCCTCCTGCCACTGTCCATTCTCGGGCAGCGCCAGTTGGTCCAAGTGGCGCTGCCGATGCATCAAACCCTGGTGCGGCAGTTGATCGCGCCGCCGGCCGAGTTCATCGAACTCTGCACTCCCCTCAATGCCGGCCGAGTGATCACTTGGCAGTTCACGGCCGATGCGCCGGTGGCGTTCCATACGCACTTCCACGTCGATGGCGAGGTGAGAGGACCCGAGAACATGTCCGCAGTCACTGCCGCGCAAGGTCGCTTGACGCCCAAGGGCGCCAACGACTATTGCTGGCTCTGGTCCAACCGCAGCACAGTGCCGGTGGCGATCCGCATGCGGCTCGGGCCGTGAAGCGTCGCGGCTGGTGCGCAACGGCTGAGTTGACACGGCCGGCTCCAAGGTGCACTTGATTCCTTGACTTCCCGATCGACCAGCGCTTTCAGCTGTGCCTCGCCGAAGTCCACGTCAGCGACCAGGGCAAGCCGATGAAGTTCAGCAGCGCCAGCGACAAGGTAACGGTGTTCGACGGCAAGAACAAGACCGAGGGGTCGCTGGTGCTGCTCGGTTACAAGCTGGAGGCCAAGGACAGCTTTAAGCTCGGGGCCGGAACCAAGGTGCTGTCTGAGGTGGCGCTCAACGACAAGCCGGCTGCATCTGCAAGGTTCACGCTGAAGTAGAGTCCCGCCGCGCACGTCGCCCGCTGGCAGACGCGCCGCTCAATGGATATCCGCGACCCCACCGGTTCAGCATTGCGCCGCGCCGTCACGGTCGTAGCGCTGGGCAATCTGGCTTACTTTTTCGTCGAGTTCGCTGTGGCCCAGCGCATCGGCTCGGTGTGGCTGTTTGCCGACAGCGTGGACTTCCTGGAAGACGCCACCCTCAACTTCCTGATCGTCTCGGCCCTCGGCTGGTTGGCGCGCAACCGGGCACGGGTGGGCATGCTACTGGCTGCGGTGCTGCTGGTGCCGGGGCTGGCGCTGCTGTGGACGGCATGGCAGAAGTTCAACGCCCCCTTGCCACCGGACCCGATGCTGCTGTCAGCGACCGGCCTGGGCGCGTTGTTCGTCAACGTGGGCTGCGCGCTGCTGCTGGCACGCTTTCGCCACGCCAGCGGCAGCCTGACGCGTGCCGCCTTCCTGTCGGCACGCAACGACGCGTTTGCCAACATCGCCATCATCGTCACCAGCGTGACCACGCTGCGCAGGGCTCCGGCCTGGCCCGATCTCGTGGTCGGCCTGGCCATCGCCGCGATGAATGCGGACGCCGCAAAGTCGGTCTGGCACGCGGCACGCGACGAACACGCGGCAGCGGTGCAGACGTGAGGTTGGCCGCGGTGGCGTTTCGGTCGCACTCAGCCTCGCACTGGACAACTCCATACCCGCCGGTCGCGAATACCCGTTGATGGCCGGGACTGCCCCTTCGCGGCGGCGCCAAGAAGCTGACGCCAACCGATTGCAGGCGTCCCTGTCAAGGTCAGGTTACGGTGACTTCAACGTAGAGCCGGACCCGGCCACAAGCAGTCGGACACGTTCGTGTCAGGAAGCTGCCGTTCGATGGCCTGCTGATCTCTGCCGCAGGGCCACAAGCGGGCTGTGTCACTCAAACATTTCAAGACAGCGGCAGCACTGCATGCCGCACCTGATCAAACGCGCCAACGCTCAGTGAGCTCCGCGGACGTGGCGCCTGGCGGCCGTCGGCGGTTTTGCCCCCGCGTGGTCGATGCCCTGCAGGATGCCGCAGTCGGCGGCTGCATGCGGCACTGGACAAGCCGCCCGAAGCGCGCGCAGTTCCTTCTCCAGGGCGCGCAGGGCCCGGATCCGCTCGACGACATGGCCGATGTGCTCGTCGAGCAGGCGGTTGACTTCGCCGCAGTCAGCCGCCGGTTGATCCTTGAATCGCAGCAGCACCCGCACCTCGTCAAGCGTCATGTCCAGGCTGCGGCACTGGCGGATGAACGCCAGCCGCTCGGCGTGATGAGGCGTGTAGATGCGGTAGTTGCCCTCCGTTCGCGCGGCCGTGGGTAGCAGTCCCTCGCGCTCGTAGAAGCGGATAGTCTCGATAGGCGTTCCGCTGGCCTGGGCAAGTTCGCCGATGCGCATGGTCGGACTCCTTCCCGCAAGCGCGGGTTCACGATGCGCCTTGACTCTATACCCACTTCAGGGTTCCCAATCGAGCCATGGCCCACGAACACATTCATGACATCAAGCCGGCTTCCGTTCGCGCCACCGATGTTCCCGGCTGCGGCGATTGCTGCCATCCCGGCGACTCCGCCGCGGTCGCCCCGGACGCGCAGCAGACCTTGAGCGGTCAGCGATTCAGGGTCCCCGCCATGGACTGCGCGGCCGAGGAGTCCGAGATCCGGCGCGCGGTCGAGGGCATTCCGGGCCTTGTGGGGCTGCGCTTTCAGCTGGGCGAACGCAGCCTTCGAATCGACGGCGAGCCGCAGGCGGCAATTGCTGCGGTCGAGGCGATCCGAAACAGCGGCTTCGAGATCCATCCATGGCCCGCCGCGCTGGCCTCGACGCAGGACGGCGACGCCGTGGCCCACGATCACGATGCGGAGACCGGCACGGGCCTCCCCCGCCTGCTGGCCGCCCTCGCACTTGCCATCGCCGCCGAGGGCCTGTCCTTCTTCGTGCCCGACGCGCCGTGGTCCAGGCCGGCAGGCCTGGCCATCGCCGCCGCTGCCATCGCACTCGCCGGCTTCGGCACCTTCCGCAAGGGGCTGACGGCGCTGCGGCACGGCCGCCTGAACATCAACGCCCTGATGACCGTGGCGGTCGCCGGCGCCTTCGTCATCGGTCAGTGGCCTGAGGCCGCGATGGTCATGGCGCTCTACGCCGTCGCCGAGCTGATCGAAGCCCGCGCCGTCGACCGCGCCCGCAATGCGATCAGCGGACTGCTCGCGCTCTCGCCCGAGATGGCCGACCTGCGGCAAGCCGACGGCACGTGGAAGTCCGTGCCCGTGGGTGAGGTGCCGATCGGCGCGACGGTGCGGGTCAGGCCTGGCGAGCGCGTCGCGATGGACGGGGTCGTCACGGAAGGCGGGACGAGCATCGACCAGGCCCCGGTCACTGGAGAGAGCCTGCCAGTGGACAAGAGCCCGGGCGATGCGGTCTACGCCGGCACCATCAACCAGACCGGCACCATCGAGTGCCGCGTCACGGCAGCGGCCTCGCAGTCCACGCTGGCGCGGATCATCCATGCGGTCGAGCAGGCCCAGGGCAGTCGCGCGCCGACCCAGCGCTTCGTCGACCGCTTCGCCGCGATCTACACGCCGGCGGTGTTCGTGCTGTCGCTGGCCGTGGCCATCGCCGGCCCCTGGCTGTTCGGCTCGACCGTGCTGGCGGCCGTCTACAAGGCCCTCGTGCTGCTGGTCATCGCCTGCCCCTGCGCGCTGGTGATCGCGACACCCGTCACCGTGGTCAGTGGCCTCGCGTCGGCCGCCAGGCGCGGCATCCTTGTCAAGGGCGGTGTCCACCTCGAGCAGGCGCGGCTGCTCAAGGCGATCGCGCTCGACAAGACCGGCACCATCACCGAAGGCAAGCCACGCCTGGTCGAGTGGCAGATGCTGACCACCAGCGTACCCAAGGCACGGGCGGAGCACATCGCGGCCGCCCTGGCCGCGCACTCGGACCACCCGGTGTCGCGCGCCATCGCCGCCGGGCTGACGCCCAACAGCATCGAGGCCCGCAGCTTCGCCGCGCTGTCCGGGCGCGGCATCGAAGCCGACATCGACGGCGAACGCTACGTGCTGGGCAACCACCGCCTGATCGAGGAGCGCGGACAGTGCTCCGCCGAGATCGAGGCCGTACTGCACCGCCACGAGCAAGCCGGCCGCTCGGTGAGCCTGCTGGCCACCGCGTCGGGCGTCGTGGCGCTCTTCGCAGTGGCCGACACCATCAAGCCGTCGTCGGTAGCCGCCATAGGCGAGCTGAAGGCTATGGGCATCACGCCGGTCATGCTGACCGGGGACAACCAGACCACCGCCGAGGCGATCGGCCGCGAGGCCGGTTTGACGGACATCCGAGGCAACCTGCTGCCCGAGGACAAGCTTGCGGCAATCCAGGCGATGCAGAAGCAGTACGGCGCAACGGCGATGACCGGCGACGGCATCAACGACGCGCCGGCACTGGCCCAGGCCGACATCGGCGTGGCGATGGGCGCTGCCGGTACCGACATCGCGATGGAAGCTGCCGACGTCGTCGTGATGAACGACGACCTGCGGCGCATCGCCGAGACCGTGCGCCTGTCGCGGCGCACGCACGCGGTGCTGTGGCAGAACATCGCGCTGGCCCTGGGCATCAAGGCGGCCTTCCTGGTGCTGGCACTCTTCGACAACGCCAGCATGTGGATGGCCGTCTTCGCCGACATGGGGGCCAGTCTGCTGGTGGTCTTCAACGGCCTGCGCCTGCTGCGCAGCGCCCAACGAAACTGAGGCGATCATGGACACCGAACCGCGCCTGCTGCAGCCCACCCGACTTCTCGACTTCACGCACCCTGCCATCGATACCCTGGTCGAGAGGCGGGGCTGGCGACAGCTGCCCGCGTTCGAGCGGATCGGTGCGGTCTACGACTTCGTGCGCAACGAGATCGCCTTCGGCTACAACGCCAGCGACGAACTGCCGGCCTCGGCCGTGCTCGCCGACGGAGTCGGCCAGTGCAACACGAAGAGCACGCTGCTGATGGCCCTGATGCGCGCCGTCGGCATCCGCTGCCGATTCCACGGCTTCACCATCGACAAGCCGCTGCAGAAGGGTGCGATCACCGGCATCGCCTACGCGCTGGCCCCCCAGCGGATCATCCACAGTTGGGTGGAAGTCGACTTCGACGGGCGCTGGGTCAATCTCGAAGGCTTCATTCTGGACGCGCCCTACTTGGCCAGCCTCCAGCGGCGGTTTCCGGACCACCGGCGCTTCTGCGGCTACGGGGCGGCCACGCCCGACCTGTCCGCGCCCGCGGTCGAGTGGCGCGGACAGGACACCTACATCCAGAAGGACGGCATTGCCGACGACTTCGGCGTCCTCGAAAGTCCCGACGCGTTCTATGCCCGGCACGGCTCGAACCTCTCCGGGCTCAAGCGATGGCTGTACTCGCATGTGATCCGGCATCGCATGAACGCTCAGGTCCGGCGTATCCGTGCCGAAAAGTGGTGACGCCGGTCACTGCGATCAGCCTTCGGAACCGTCCCCAAACTCTGTAGCTGCTAGACTCTTTTACATGCGCCGCTGGCTCGCCGTTCTCATGCTCGCCCTGTTGCCGCTCCAGTTCAGCTGGGCGGCCGTGGCGGTGTATTGCGGACACGAGAGTGACCCGCAAGCCCAGCACCTGGGACACCACGAGCACCAGCACTCCGGCCAAGCCACTGCCGACCACGACAGTGCGCCGGCGGACCAGAACGCGCCGGCTGGGTTCGACTTCGATTGCGGCCACTGTCATGGCACCTGCGCCAGTATGCCCGCGCCTCTGGACGGCCTGGCGCCGCCCATCGTGGTCTCGCACCCTGTTGCCCCGATCGAGGGCACTCTTCGCACGCTGGCGCAAAGTCCGCCCGAACGCCCTCAGTGGGCGCGCCTCGCCTGATCGGCGGGGCGGGTTTCCAGCCTTCCTGAATCCCGTCCGCGCCTGAGCGCGTTGCCGTGGCTCGGCCTCGGCAACCTGTTTGGGTCGGCGCGACCGCTTGGTCGCTGCCCGCCGGTCTCCCGTGTCTTCCCTATCGCACTGGAGCATCGGATGCATTCGCGAACACGAACGACAATTGGTGTGCGGCACATCCTCGCTGCCGCCGTCCTGGCCGGGGCCACCGCCGGCGCGGTGGCGCAAGTCTCTGCAACCCGCACGCCCGGCACGCCGGGCCTGAAGGAATTCTTCGAGGCCGCCTGGGCGCGTCAGCCCGAGGCGCTGGCGCTGCAGAACCGCCGTGAAGCCGCGCAGGCGCAGCGCCGTGCGGCCGAATCCTGGACCCCTGAGCCACCGGCGCTCGGAGTCAGCTACAAGTCCGACCGCCTCACCGGCAACGACGGCGCCCGTGAACTCGAGGTTGGGGTGGCCGTGCCCTTGTGGCTGCCCGGCGAACGCAGCAGCAGCGGCGCACTGGCAGAAGCCGAAGCCGCTGCCTTGGAGAGCCGTTCGCAGGCAGCCCGCATGCGCCTGGCTGCGAAGATTCGAGAGGTCTGGTGGGCCTGGCAGCGCGCCGGGGTCGAAGTCAATATCGCCCGTGGCCAGCTTGATAGCGCCCGTCGGCTCGCCGCCGATGTCTCGCGCCGCGCGAAGGCCGGTGAGCTGGCACGTGCGGATCAGCACCAGGCCGATGGCGCAGTGGCGGCGGCAGAAGCCGGCCTGGCGCAGGCCGAGGCTGGAGCCATGGTGGCACTGCAGCAGCTTAAGGCCCTGTCGGGCAGTGCGATCGGAACGGCACCCGCAATGACAGTCGCGTCCGAACCGGAGCCTTCCTCAGGCGAGGGGGCCACCCATCCGGAGATCACGGAGTTGCAGGACCGAGCCAACGCCGCCGAGCGTGCTGCGGCATTGGCGGCAACACAGTCACGCGCCAACCCGGAACTGGCGCTGGCCACGACCCGGGACCGCGGCATCTCCGGCGAAGCCTACGGCCAGACGGTCAGGCTGGCGATTCTTATCCCGTTTGGTGGTGGGCCGCGACATGACAGCCGAGTGGCCAGTGCGCTCGCCGATGCCGCCGAGGCCAAAGCCCAGCTCGCGCTCGACCGGGTCCGGCTGGAGTCCGAACGTGGCGCCGCCGTGGCCAGGGTCGAAGCTGCCAGGGTCCAGCTGGCAGCGGCGGAACGCCGGGCGACGCTGGCGCGCGAGACGCGAGGCTTCTTCGAGAAGTCGTTCCGGCTCGGCGAGACCGATCTGCCAACGCGGCTTCGCATCGAGGCCGAGGCGGCCGAGGCCGAGCGGCAGGCCGCGCGCAGCCGCATCGACTTGGCAGCCGCAATCTCCTCCTGGCGCCAGACGCTGGGCCTGCTGCCGCTATGACATGCGACCCGAATACACACCCATCAAGCGGACCCTCACCATGAGACTGACATCTTTCGCTGCGGCGCTCTGCATCGCGGCAGCCGCCCTCCTGCCCCCCCTGGCCCGCGCAGGCGAGGGCCACGACCATGGTGGAGCTGCCCCTGCGGTCACCGGCCCGGCCCTGCCCCGCTTTGCCGCCGTGTCGGAGACCTTCGAGCTGGTCGGCGTGGTCAACGGCAAGCAGATCACGCTGTACCTGGATCGTGCCGCCGATAACACGCCCGTCACCGACGCACAGATCGAGCTCGAGATCGCCGGCGTAAAGCACAAGGCCGAGAAGCACGAGGACACGTTCGAGATCGTGCTCCCGGCAAATCCGGAACCCGGCGTCATGCCGATCACAGCCACCGTGATGGCCGGTCCGGACACCGACCTGCTTGCTGGCGAACTCGACGTTCACGAAGAGGCACATGCCGACGACGGTGGCCACGCGCACAGCTGGCGTGAGTATGCCGGCTGGGCCGCGGGTGCCGTCGCTGCGCTGGTCGTCCTGATCGTCATCCGCCGCCGCGTGGCGGCCAACCGCCAGTCCCGCGTCGGAGCCGCCGCATGAAGCCTCTTTACATATCCACCCTCACGGCCGTCGCCGCCGCGCCCCTCGCTTCCCTGATGATGCTTCTTGCGGGCGCAACTCCTGCGTGGGCTGGCGCAGGCCACGACCACGGCGATGCGCCTGGTGCACCGAGCGCCAACGGGCCGCAGCGCCTGCCCGACGGCAGCGTATTCCTGCCCAAGCCTGCGCAGCGCCAGCTCAGCGTGCGCACGCTGGTCGCCGAGGCCGGCGATCTGCCGCGCTCGTTCGAGCTAAACGGCAAGGTCGTGATGGACCCGAACGCCGGCGGTAAGGTCCAGCCGCTGAATGCGGGCCGCATCGAGCCCGGTCCCCGCGGCCTGCCAAGCGCCGGGCAGCCGGTGCGCAAGGGCGAGGTGCTGGCGTATGTCGTGCCCTCTGCTGCGCCAATCGAGCGTTCGAACCAGGCGGCGCAACTGGCCGAACTGCGCGCGGCCAAGTCGCTGGCCGACAAGCGCGTGGCACGCCTGAACGAGCTGGCCGACACCGTGCCGCGCAAGGACATCGAGGCCGCCGAGAGCGAAGCGCAGAGCCTGGCCGAGCGCATTACCGCCGTGGGCACCGGGCTGGCCTCGAGAGAAGCCCTGACGGCACCGGTGTCGGGCGTCATCGCCTCGTCGCATGTCGTGGCTGGCCAGGTCGTAGACGCCCGCGAACTCGTCTTCGAGATCGTCGATCCGGCGCGCCTGCACATCGAGGCGGTGGCCTTCGACCCTGCGATCGCCTCTGGCATCGGGCGCGCCACCCTGGCGGTGGGCAACGAGCGCGTACCTCTCAGCTTTGTCGGTGCCGCCCGCAGCCTGCGCGAGCAGGCCCTGCCGCTGACCTTCCGCGCCCAGGGCAAGGCGCTGTCCGCGCTGGCCGTCGGTCAGCCGGTGCGCGTGTACGTACAGGGCAAGGAGCAGGTCGGGGGCATCGCGGTGCCCGTCGCGTCGTTGATGAAGAACCCGGCCAATCAGACCATCGTCTGGGTGAAGACCGCTCCGGAGCGCTTCGAGCCTCGCACGGTGACCGTGGAGCCGCTGGACGGCGTATCGGTCGCGGTGACCTCGGGACTGAAGGCCGGAGACCGCGTTGCCACGCAAGGCGCCACCCTGATCAACCAGGTGCGCTGACATGTTCAAGTGGCTCCTCGACAACAGCCTGGCCAACCGGCTGCTGGTGATCATCGGCAGCGTCGTGCTGATGGCCTATGGCGCGTTCACGCTGTCCCGGACACCGGTGGACGTCTTCCCCGATCTCAACAAGCCCACCGTCACGATCATGACCGAGGCCGGCGGCATGGCCGCCGAGGAGGTCGAACAGCTCATCACCTTCCCGCTCGAGACGACGATGAACGGCCTGCCCGGCGTGGAGAGCGTGCGCTCCACCTCGTCGGCCGGCCTGTCCTTCCTCTACGTCACCTTCGACTGGAGCACCGACATCTTTCGTGCCCGCCAGCTCGTCGCCGAGCGGCTGGCATCGATGGAGGAAGGTCTGGCCGAAGGCGTGGTGCCTCGCATGGGGCCGATCAGCTCGATCATGGGCGAGATCATGCAGATCGCGATTCCCGTCGACCCGCAGAAGATCAGCCCGATGGCGGTGCGGGAGTACGCCGACTGGGTGCTGCGGCCGCGGCTGCTCTCGGTACCGGGCGTTGCACAGGTCATCCCGATCGGCGGCGAGGTGCGGCAGTTCCAGGTGCAGCCGAACACGGCGCGCATGGCCGAGCTCGGCATCACGCACGACCAACTGGAAGCGGCGCTGAAGGGCTTCTCGGCGAACACCTCGGGTGGCTTCCTCGAGCTGAACGGCCGTGAGTACCTGATACGCAACCTGGGCCGCACTTCTCGCCTGGACGACCTGAAGAACCTCGCGATCAGCGCGAACAAGGGCCAGCCGATCCTGCTGCGCCAGATCGCCGAGGTGACCTTCGCCGCGGCCATCAAGCGCGGCGACGCAGGCTTCGAGGGCAAGCCGGCCGTGATCCTGGGCATCCAGAAGCAGCCGACCGCGGACACGATTGCGCTCACGAAGTCGATCGAGGAGGCGCTGGTGGGCCTTAAAGCCTCGCTGCCGGCCGGCATGGAAGCGCCACGCGTCACCTTCCGCCAGGCCAGCTTCATCGAAGCCTCGATCACCACGCTGCAGGGCAAGCTGATCGGCGCGTCGTTGTTCGTGGCCGCGATCCTCTTCTTCTTCCTCGGCACGCTGCGGCCGACGGTGATCGCGTTGACGGCGATTCCAGTGTCGATCTTCATCACCGCGCTGGTGTTCCGCTACTTCGGACTGTCGATCAACACCATGACGCTGGGCGGCCTGGCCATCGCGATCGGCGGCCTGGTCGACGACGCCGTCGTCGGCGTCGAGAACGTGCTTCGTCGCCTGAAAGAGGACCGGGCCAAGCACCCCGAGCACCGTCTTCATCCTATCGAGGTCGTGGGTCGCGCGACGATGGAAGTTCGCTCGGCGATCCTGTACGCCACGGTGATCATCGTCCTGGTCTTCATCCCGCTGTTCGCGCTGCCTGGACTCGAGGGCAAGCTGTTCGTGCCGCTGGGGATCGCCTTCATCGTGTCCACGCTCGCCTCGCTGGTGGTGTCGGTCACGATCACCCCGGTACTGAGCTTCTATCTGCTGCCGCGGATGAAGAACCTCGACCACGGCGACACCAAGGTGCTTGCCTGGCTCAAGGCCCGCTACAGCAGCAGCCTTCAGGCCGTGCTGGCCCGGCCGAAGGCGGCGCTCGCTGCCGCCGGCTTCGCGGTGGTCGCCGCCGCCGCTGCCGTGCCATTCTTCCCGACAACCTTCCTGCCACCGTTCAACGAAGGCACCCTGCTGATTGGCCTGCGCCTGAACCCCGGCGTCACGCTCTCGGAAAGCTCGGCGGTCGCACGCCAGGCCGAGACGCTGGTCAGCCAGGTGCCCGAGGTGACCCACGTCGGGCGTCGCAGCGGCCGGGCCGAGCTGGACGAGCATGCCGAGGGCGTTCACGTCAGCGAGCTGGACGTCGGCATCGTGCCGACCGCGGAGCTCAAGCGGTCGATGAACGAGGTCAAGGCCGACATCCGGGCGAAGCTGGCCAACCTGCCTGCGGCCATCGAGATTGGCCAGCCGATCTCGCACCGCATTGACCACATGCTCTCCGGCGTGCGCTCGCAGATCGCGGTCAAGATCTATGGCGAGGATCTCGATGCGCTGCGCGGCCAGGCCGATGCCTTGAGGCAGCGCCTGGCCACGATCCCCGGCATCGCCGACCTGCAGATCGAGAAACAGGTGCTCGCTCCACAGATCAAGGTGCGCGTGGACTACGCGGCGGCAGCCCAATATGGCTTGCCGGCGCCGCAAGTTCTCGCCATGCTGCAAAGCCTGGTCGAGGGTGAGAAGATCACTCAGATCGTCGAGGGCGGCCGGCGCTTCGCGCTGGTGATCAAGCTGCCGGAGTCGGCACGCTCGATCGAGGGCCTGAGCCAGATCCTGATCGAGACGCCGACCGGCCGCATCCCGCTGTCGAAGGTCGCCTCCATCGAGGACGGAGACGGCCCCAACCAGATCAGCCGCGACGACGGCAAGCGGCGCATCGTGCTGTCGGCCAACGCCTCGGGCCGCGCGCTGTCGGAGATCGTCGCCGACATCCGCAAGATCGTCGCGGAATCGAAGCTGCCCGAGGGCTACTTCATCACGCTGGGCGGCCAGTTCCAGGCGCAGGAGGAAGCCTCGCGCCTGGTCGGCCTGCTGTCGATCGTCTCGCTGGTGCTGATGTTCGTGGTGCTGTACAGCCGCTACAAGTCCACGACGCTGTCGGCGCTCATCATGGTGAACATCCCGCTGGCCCTGGTCGGCGCGGTGATCGGGTTGTGGCTGTCGGGTCAGCCGCTGTCGGTGGCCGCGCTGGTCGGCTTCATTACCCTGGCCGGCATCTCGGTGCGCAATGGCATCCTGAAGGTCAGCCACTACATCAACCTGATGCGCTTCGAAGGCGAGGCCTTCGACACGAAGATGATCGTGCGCGGCTCGCTCGAACGGTTGAGCCCAGTGCTGATGACGGCGCTTGTCACGGCCTTTGCGCTGGCGCCACTGCTCTTTGAGGCCGAGCGCCCCGGCACCGAGGTGCTGCACCCGGTGGCCGTGGTGATCTTCTCCGGCCTGATCAGCTCGACGCTGCTCGACACGTTCCTCACGCCCGCGATGTTCTGGCTCTTCGGCCGCAAGGATGCCGAGCGGCTGATGGACGACAGGGATGCCGACGCCCTGTGACCACGTTCTGCCTATCCCAATTCCCACCCACCACCCTGAAAGGACTCCCATGAAGATACACGCCGTATTCACCTCCGTCGCCCTCGCTCTTGCCGGCTCGGCCTTCGCCGCGGGCGACAAGCACGACCATGCCCACGAACACAAGCCGCTGCACGGCGGCGTCGTGGTCGAGGTCAAGGACCTGGACTACGAGCTGGTGGCCAAGCCCACCGTGATTCAGTTGTACCTGCGGGATCACGGCAAGGCCGCAGACGTGTCCAAAGCCAGCGCCAAGGTCACGCTGCTGACCGGCACCGAGAAGCAGGAAGTCGAGCTGAAGCCGGTTGGCGGCAAGCTTGAAGCCACCGGGAGTTTCAAGGTCAGCCCCGGCACCAAGGCCGTCGCGGTCGTGACCGTGGGCGGCAAGCCGGCCACCGCACGCTTCACCGTGAAGTGAACACCACGAGTACCAGCAGACTGATGTGTGCCTCGGTGGTCATGCGCCTCGGTGATCGTGGTCGTCGGGTTGCCTGCTGGCGGGATGTGCCACGCCGCCGGCACCCGATCCCACAGCAGAGGTTCCGTCCTGCCACAAGACCAACAAGGGCCGGGTGATCGCCTGCACGGCTGGCCCGTTGCCGAGCCTAAACGCCGATGCACAGGCTAAGCAATTTGCGCCCGACCCGAATGGGCTTACCGTGTACGGCGTGCGGCGCAACTGGGGTGACGGCCGAAACGTCGTGAAGGTCCGGGCAGATTACGGAGCCGCCGTCGAGACCCTGCCGAATACGATGGTGCGCTACAGGTTGAAGCCCGACTCACACACGATCGCCTTCGACTTCGATGGGCAACGCCCGGTCGCGAAAGTGGCCGGCAAGGCGGGTGAGTTTCGGTAGGTCCGGATCGACGGCATCGTCTGGGCCTGGAAGAGCACGATCACCTGGGCAACCGAGTCCGAGGAGTCGATCCGCAAACGGGCTCTGAAGGCGAGGCTCATCGCTGACGCGACGGCGCGCTGATGTTCGCCGACCACCACTCTGGCGGCAGGTCGTTGGGGCGATGTTCAAGTTGCGGGCGGCGGCTATGTACCCGTACATCCGACAGCTATGGGTCGAGGTGTCGAGGTCGTCGTCTCGAAGACCAGTCGTTCAGGCCAAGATGGATCGGGCGACTGCTCTCAGCCATGGCCGCGAACTGGCCGTCCCGGCCACAAGCAGTCGCACACGACCGTCGGCTTTCTACCGCGCCAGCATGGTGCCGGACTTTGCCGTGCGTCCACACCGCTACCCTCGTGCCGCCTGGCCATGCACCCAAGCCAAGAACGCTTCGACCGCCGGACGCTTCGAATGCCTGGCCGGATAGACCGCGAAGTGCGCCTTGACCTTCACCGACTTGTCGAGGCCGAACACCGGTCGAAGCTTGCCTTCCTTGATGTGTTTGCCGGCCATGGTGGCGCTCTCCAGAGCGACGCCCAGGCCTTGAGCCGCAGCATCGAGCGACATCTGCGCGCGATCGAAGCGAATGCTGAAGCGCTCGGGTGCGCGCTTGTCGCTGTAGGCGCGGAACCAGTCCGACCACTGCACGACGCTCACGTTGCTCTGGATGAGCGGAACGTCCAGCAACTGCTCCACACGCCGCAACCTTTGTTCTTGCGCATAAGCTGGGCTGGCCAGCGGCACGATGCGTTCTTCGAATAGCGGCTCAACTACCAGATCTCCCCAGTTGGGCACGCCATAGCGGATATCGATGTCGGCCTGTCCCAGCGCAAAGTCGCTGTGGGTATGCGCTGCCGAGAGGTTTAATGCGATGTGCGGGTGTGAATGCGCAAACTCGTGCAATCGCGGCATCAGCCACAGCGTGGCCAGGCTTGGCGCACAGTGCACGTAAAGGCTGTTGCTAACGCCCTGGCGCAGGTCGTCGGTGGCGGTCGCCAGGGCGGTAATTGCACCTCCCACCCGCGACAGGTAGCGCTCGCCGGCCTGGCTCAGGCGTACCCCATGGGCGCTGCGCTCTAGCAGGCGCACACCCAGGAAATCCTCCAGCCGGGCGATCTGGTGACTCACGGCAGACGCCGTCAGATGAAGTTCGGCCGCGGCAATTGCAAAGCTGCGCCGGCGTGCCACCGCCTCGAAGGCCTGCAGGTTGGCAATAGGCGGGATGGCAGCCATCGGGTGAACCCTCACGTCACATGACGAAGCGTCATCTTACGGTGACAAGACTTCGCTTGTCATCAACCAAGCCCGCTCCGAAGATTCGGTCCATGGACGGCACAACCCGTCCCGCACGGTGGCGCAAGCCACGAACCCGATTCACTTTGTGGAGACACCGCTCATGCTTCTCAAGGACAAGGTTGCCGTCATCACTGGCGGCGCAGGACTCAACGGCCTGGGCTTCGCCACGGCCCGTCTGATGGCCGCTCAGGGCGCCCGCGTGGTGCTGCTGGACCTGGCACGCGCCAACCCGCAGGCGGCCGCTGCTCAACTGGGTGAGGGCCACCTGGGGCTGGTCGTCGATGTCACCGACAAGGCGGCCTGCGAAGCTGCGGCGGCGCAGGTGTTCCAGACATACGGTGCCATCGACATTCTGGTGAACAACGCCGGCATCACGCAGCCGGTGAAGACGCTGGAGATCACCGGCGCCGACTACGACCGCATCCTCGATGTCAGCCTGCGCGGCACGCTTTACATGTCGCAGGCCGTGCTGCCGGCCATGAAGCAACGCAAGGCCGGCTCGATCGTCTGCATCTCTTCGGTTTCGGCGCAACGCGGCGGCGGCATCTTCGGTGGCCCGCACTATTCCGCGGCGAAAGCGGGCGTGCTCGGGCTGGCCCGGGCCATGGCGCGCGAATTTGGCATCGACGGTATCCGCATCAACTGCATCACGCCGGGCCTCATCGAGACCGACATCACCCAGGGCAAGCTCAGCGACGCCAAGAAGGCCGAGATCGCCGAGTCGATTCCGCTGGCCCGCCTGGGTCGCGCCACCGACGTGGCCGGCGCCTGCGTGTTCCTCGCCAGCGACCTGTCCGCTTACTGCACCGGCATCACGCTCGACGTGAACGGCGGCATGTTGATCCACTGACCACACCACCGAGTCCGACCAAGGAGACAAGAGCTATGCAACGAAAGACCTTCATCCGTACCGCCGTGGCGGTCGCCGCCTTTGCCGCACTGCCCCTGGTCGCGCAGGCGCAGACCGTCAAGCTGACGCTCGGCCATGGCGCCGCCATCGGTAACCCGCGCCACGAGGCGAGCGTCAAGTTCGCCGAGGTGGTGAAGGCCAAGTCCGGCGGCCGCATCGAGGTGCAGGTGGCGCCTTCGGCCCAGCTGGGCGACGACGCCGCGATGGTGACGGCGCTGCGCACCGGCGCGCTGGACATGAGCGCCAACTCGCAGGGCGCCGTCGCCAACGCGGTGCCCGAGTACGCCGCCTTTGGCATGCCTTTCCTGTTCTCCAGTCCGGCAGCGGCCTTCAAGCTGCTGGACGGCCCGCTGGGCAAGGAACTCGCGGACAAGTCGGCCGAGAAGGGCTTGGTGCTGCTAGGCACTTGGGACAACGGCATCCGCCAGATGACCAACAGCAAGCGTCCGATCGCCAAGGTCGAGGACATGAAGGGCCTGAAGATGCGCGTGCCGCCCGATGCCACGCTGGTGGACATCATGAAGGCACTGGGCGCGGAGTCGCAGCAGATCAAGTTCGCCGAGTTGTATGTGGCGCTGCAGCAGGGCGTGGTCGACGGGCAGGAGAACCCGCTCGTCAACATCCATGCCAGCAAGCTGTACGAGGTGCAGAAGAACCTGGCGATGACGAACCACCAGTTCCAGATGACGCCGTTCCTGATCAGCAAGCGCACCTGGGACAAGCTGAGTGACGCGGACAAGAAGGCTGTCACCGAGGCCGCCGCCGAGGCCACCGCACTGCAGCGCAAGCTGTCGCAGGAGGCTGACGACAAGCTTCTGGCTGACCTGAAGTCCAAGGGGATGCAGGTGACGACGCCGGACAAGGCGGCCTTCGCCAAGGCCACGGCCGAAGTCACGGCCAAGTGGGAGGCCGGTCCGATCGGTCCCTACGTGAAGAAGGTCGTCGCCGCCGCGCAGGCTCAATAAGCGAAGGTGGGCGCGCCACGCGCCCCGCCCGGAACCAAGGAGACAACCATGTCCGGCAAACCCACAGGCCCGCTCGACCGGGCCATCACCGGCGCCTGCCGAGTGCTGCTGTGGCTGTCCACCAGCGTGATCTTCGTGATCCTGGTGGCCAACACGGTGCTGCGCTATGCCACCGGCTCCAGCCTGCAATGGGCCAACGAGGTGCCGGAGCTGCTGTTCCCCTGGCTGGTGATGTCTGGCGTGGTCATCGCGGCCCAACACGGCGCGCACATCGCCACCACCTTCCTGATGGAGGCGCTGCCGGCCGTCGCGCGGCGCGTCGTGGCCACCATCAGCTGGCTGGTGGTGGCGGGCCTGTACGCGACGTTGGCCGTGGCGACCTTCCGCATGCTGGAGATCGTGCATGACGAGAAGTCGCCGATCCTGCAATTGCCCGGGTCCATCACCTATGGCTGTGTGATGGGCGGCATGACGCTGCTGGCGCTGCTGGCGCTGCAGTCGGCTTGGCAGTGCTGGCATGTCCAACCCGAGGCCAAGGCGTCTGCCGAGCCAGTGGTGCCTCAGGCGCACTGGTAGTCGCGCTGTCCTGGAGGAGACAACTCATGAGTGCATTGATCCTGCTGGTTTTCATGGGCGCCGCCGTAGCGGCCATGCCGATCGCCCACGCGCTGCTGCTTGCCGCCATGGCCGCGGCAGCCAGCTCCGACAAGGTGCCGCTGGACCTGCTGGTGCAGCAGATGGTGGCGCAGGTGCAGAGCTTCCCGCTGATCGCGATCCCCTTCTTCATGCTGACCGGCACGCTGATGATGGGCGGCAAGCTCGGCGAGGCGCTGGTCGGTGTGCTGTCGGCGCTGATCGGTCGCTTCCACGGCGGCCCGGCTCAGGTGGGCGTGCTGTCGTCGACGCTGTTCGGCGGCGTCTCCGGTTCGGCTGTCGCGGATGCCTCGGCCATTGGCTCGCTGCTGATCCCGTGGCACAAGCGCCTCGGCTACCCGGCCGCCTTCTCCGCGGCAACGCTGGCCGCGGCCGCGACCATCGACATCCTGATCCCGCCATCGATCCCGATGATCCTGTTCGCGTTGACCTCCAACGCGTCGATCGCCGAGTTGTTCGTCGCCGGCGTGCTGCCTGGCATGCTGATGTGCGGCGGCTTCATGGCCGCGTGCTGGTGGGTCGGTAAGCGCCGCAACTTCCCGCGCGAGACGGCCAAGTTCGATGGTGCGGCCTTCCGCCGCCACATGGCCTATGCGTCCCCGGCCATCGTGCTGCCGGTGCTGATCATCATCTTCCTGCGCTTCGGCATCGCCACGCCCACCGAAGTGGCCGTGCTGTCCACGCTGTACGCCGGTGTGGTCTCGGCGCTGATCTACCGCGATCTGGGCTGGAAGCGGCTGAACGACGCCATCGTGCATGCCGGCCTGGCCACGGGCGTGGTGCTGCTGGTGATCATGGCCTCGGCGGCCATCGGCTGGCTGCTCACCTTCGACCAGATGCCGCAGGGCATCGCGCACTGGGTGCAGGAGAACGTGCACGCCAAGTGGCTGGTGATCTTGCTGATGAACCTGCTGATGCTTTTCCTGGGCATGTTCATCGACCTGCCGGCCGCCGTGCTGCTTCTGACGCCGGTGTTCGTGCCGCTCGCCAATTCGATCGGCATGGACATGACCCAGCTCGGAATCATGATGGTCGTCAACCTGGCCATCGGCTTGTACACGCCGCCCGTCGGTACCACGCTGTTCATCACCAGCGCGCTGGCCAAGGTCAAGGTCGGGCAGACGGTGCGCGAACTCGGTCCCTTCTACCTGGTGGCCTTCGGTGTGCTGGCACTCGTTTCGTATGTGCCTGCCAGCATCCTGAAGTGACCCCTTTCTTCCTCTTCAAGGAGTCTTCGATGACCGTTTCCAATGAACGGCTGGCCGAACTGGCCGCCGCAGCCTGGCGCATCCGCCGCTATGCCCTGCGCATGGGCGAGGTGCAGGGCCAGGGCTACATCGGCCAGGCCCTGGGCTGGGCCGACGTGCTGGCCGTGGCCTATTGCCACGCCATGAACCTGAAGCCCGCTGAACCCGAATGGGAAGGGCGCGACCGCTTCCTGCTGTCGCATGGCCACTATGCGATCGCGCACTACGCGGCGCTGATCGAGGCCGGCATCATCGCCGAGAGCGAGTTGGAGACCTATGGCAGTGACGACAGCCGCCTGCCCATGTCCGGCATGGCCAGCTACACGCCGGGCATGGAGATCTCCGGCGGTTCGCTGGGTCAGGGGCTGATCATCGGTGTGGGTATGGCGCTGGGGTTGAAGCAGAAGAAGAACCCGGCCTTCGTCTACAACAGCATGTCCGACGGTGAACTGGACGAAGGCTCCACCTGGGAGGCGGCGATGTCCGCAGCCCACCATGCACTGGATAACCTGATCTGCCTGGTCGACATCAACAACCAGCAGGCAGACGGGCCCTCGAGCAAGGTGCTGGGCTTCGAGCCACTGGCCGACAAGTGGGCCGCCTTCGGCTGGCATGTTCAGCGCGTCAAGGGCAACGACCTGCCTGCCGTGGTGGCTGCCTTCGACGCCGCCCGGGCATTAAAGGAGCCCAAGCCCCGCGTCATCCTCTTCGACACGCTGATGGGCAAGGGCGTGCCTTTCCTGGAAAGCCGGGAAAAGAACCACTTCATACGCGTCGATGCACCCGAGTGGCAGCAGGCGCTGGACATCCTGGACCAAACGCCGCAAGGAGCCCTGGCATGAGCACCGCTGTCGCAACCCCCAAGAAGCCGAAGCTCACCACGTCGGCGATGATTGCCTCCATTGCCTCGGAAGGGCAGCGCGTCCGGGCCGCGCCCTTCGGCAAGGCGCTGGTCGAGTACGCTGCCAATCGGCCCGAAGTGGTCGGGCTGACCGCCGACCTGGCCAAGTACACGGACCTGCACCTGTTCGCACAGGCCTACCCCGAGCGCTTCTTCCAGATGGGCATGGCGGAGCAACTGCTGATGGGTGCGGCCGGGGGCATGGCCAAGGAAGGCCTGGTGCCCTTTGCCACCACCTATGCGGCCTTCGGAACCCGCCGCGCCTTCGACTTCATCCACCAGGTCATCGCCGAGGAAGACCTCAACGTCAAGATCTGCTGCGCGCTGCCGGGCCTGACCACGGGCTACGGTCCAAGCCACGCCGCGATCGAAGATATCGCGATGATGCGCGGCGTGCCCGGGCTGACCATCGTCGACCCCTGCGACGCCCTGGACATCGAGCAGGCAGTGCCGCAGATCGCCGAGCACAAGGGCCCGGTGTACATGCGGCTGCTGCGCGGTCAGGTGCCGCTGGTACTAGACGAGATCGAGGGCTATCGCTTCGAGCTCGGTAAGGCCAAGCTGCTGCGCGAGGGCGCCGATGTGCTGGTGATCTCCAGCGGCTTGCTGACCATGCGTGCGCTGGAAGCGGCACAGGATCTGTCCAAGGACAACATTGGCGTGGCGGTGCTGCACTGCCCGACGATCAAGCCGCTGGACGAGGCTGCGATCGTCGAAGCCGTGCGCTACAAGCACCGGCTGGTCGTGGTTGCCGAGAACCACTCGGTGATTGGCGGATTGGGCGAGGCGGTGGCCAGTGCGCTGTTGCGGCACCGCGTGCAACCGGCGGGGTTCCAGTTGGCAGGACTGCCGGATGCTTTCCTCGACGCCGGCGCGCTGCCCACCCTGCACGACCGCTATGGCATCAGCCGCGAAGCGCTTGGTGTGCGCATCAGGACCTGGTTGGCTTGAGTCGTCTGCGAGCGGGCGATCGCGCGGGCGACTTCAACCGACGTGAATCTATCCATTCGACCTGCAAAGGACCCGAGAATCGTCCGCAGAAGACAGTTCCTGGAAGGCCACCAGCTTGCCGGCAATCGCACTGGCCGCCACCGTCGCCGGGCTGGCCAACCAAACCTGGCCTGGGCCCGAGCGACCCGGGAAGTTGCGGTTGACGGCACTGACCGTCACCTGGTCCACCGCAGTGGATGCGCCAGGCCCGCAGTTTGCGCAGGCACCACACGCCGGCTGCAGGATTTGTGCCCCAACGGAGCTGAAGGTATCGATCCAGCCTCGATTGGCGCAGTAGTCGCGCACGTCTGCGGTGCCGAACTGCAGGTACAACGTCACCCCGGGCGCCACCCGCAGGCCGTGCTGTGCGGCCCAGGACAGCACCGCGTGGTACTGCTCGAAGTCCTCGCGCTTGCCGGCGGTGCACGAGCCGCCGTAGGCGATGTCGATGCGCGGCCTCTGTGGCAGCAGCGACAGCGGCAGGCCGAGGCCGGGGTCACCTGGCCGCGCCACCATCGGCGACAGGGCCCCCGCGTTGATGCGAATCACCTCGACGTAAGGCGCACCCGGGTCGCTGCACATCCAAGGTTCGATCTCAATCTGCAGACCGCGGCGCTCGCGCAGGAACTGCTGTGTGGTTTCGTCGGGTTCGACAATGCCGGTGAAGCCGCCCAGCTCGGCCGTCATGTTGGTCAGCGTCGCGCGCTCGTCGATCGACAGCGCGCGCACCGCCTCGCCGCCGAACTCGAACACCCGGCCCACCCCTGCGCCGGCGCGAATCGACGGCAGGGCCAGCAGGTGCAACACCAGATCCTTGGCGCTGACGCCCAGCGGCAGGCGACCATCGACCTCGACGCGCAGCACCTCGGGCAGCTGCAGTCGCACCGCGCCGGTCATGAAGGCATTGGCCATGTCGGTGGTGCCCACGCCTAACGCCACGCAACCCAGTGCGCCGCTGTGCGGCGTGTGCGAGTCTGTACCCACAATCAGCTCACCGGGCAGCGCGTAGCGCTCGGCCATCAGCGCATGCGAGATGCCCTGCGCGCCTTCGCCGTCCGGCTGTAGCCCATGATCGACCAAGCCATGCTGAACGACGAAGTCGCGGTGCGCCTGGGCCAGACGCCGCACCTTGCCGACCAAGCCGCTTGCCATATGCACCGGGCTGCGCTCGACATAGGCATGGTGATCCTCGAAGCAGACGATGCTCTGGGGCTCGTGCAAGCGGTAGTCTTTGCCGAAGTGCTGCTGCAGCAGCTGGGCACACATGCCGGTGTAGATCTCGTGGATGAAGCGCCGATCGGCGCGCACGAAGCCGGGCTTCAGCCGGTGGCGGTCGACGATCTTCTCGAACAAAGTCTTCGGGCCAGGCCGGCGGTCGGGTGCGACGGCAGGCGGCCCGAGCCCGTAGGCCAATAGGCCGCCGGCGCGCAGGATCGCCGCGGCCTGGGGTTCACGATCGTCCAGCAGCTCATCCAGCGCAACGTCTTCGCCGCGCTGCAGCCGGTCGACCAGGCTCAGGTCAGTGCTCGTCAGCAGCCCCAGGTTGTCGGCGTTCTGCCGGTAGATCCGCTCGAAGCTCTCGGCGATCACCAGTCGCACGCCGGCCGACTTCTCGGCCAGTGGGCTGTGCTCGCGCGAGCTACCCTTGCCATAGCGCTTGCCGGCCACCAGCACCTCAATGCCTGCATGGCGAAGCGCGTCGAGCCCGATCGGCCGTTCACCGCCGGCCGTGAAGCCGGTATGTGCGTGGCGGCCCAGCGTGCTGTCGAAGTGCACCAACGACGGCAGCGGCGTGATCTCGTCGGTGGAGATCTCATCGCGCAGCGGTCCGGCCTGCTCGCGGCTGAGAACTTGGCCGAGCAGTTGCTCTCGTACCCGCGACGGGTCGCGGCAAAGCAACAGCAACCGGCCGAGTCTCATCGTGCCGGGCCTACTGAAGCTCGACACCGGCCTTCTTGACCAGTTGCGCGTACTTGGCCAATTCGCTGCGGAAGAAGGGCATGGCCTTGTCGGCAGGCGCGACGTTGATGACGTTGCCCATCTTGGCCATCGCCTCCTTCACCGTTGGGTCGGCAAAGGACGCCACCACGGCAGCGTGCACGCGCTGCACCTCTGCCGCTGGCAGACCCTTGGGCCCGATGACTGCAAACCAGGCTTCGACCACATAGTTCGGCAGGCCCTGTTCGACGAAGGTGGGAATCTCCGGCGCCACAGGCACACGCTGGGCCGTGGCCACGCCGATGGCCTTGAGGGCGCCGCTTTTCAGGTGCGCCTGCACGCTGGGCAGCGCGGCGGTAGCGAAGTCCACCTGTCCACCGATCAGGTCGGTGAGCATCGGTCCCACACCCTTGTACGGAATGTGCCGCGCCTTGACGCCGGCTTCGTCGAGGAACATTTCCGAGGCGAGGTGCAGGATGGTGCCGTTGCCCCCCGAGGCGAAGGTCATGTCGCCGTTCTTTGACTTCAGCAGCGCGATGAACTCCTTCGAGTTGCTGGCAGGTACTTTGGCATTGACCACCAGCACCACGGGCGTATAGCCGACCACCGCGATGGGCGTGAAATCTCCCGGCATGTCGAAGGGCAGCGACTTGTAGACGCTGGGGAAGATGACCACGTTGTTGGACACCACGCTGAGCGTGAAGCCGTCGGCCGGCGAGCGCGCCAGCGCCTGCAGGCCGACGATACCGCCGGCGCCGGGCTGGTTGTCGACGATGACCGGATTGCCCAGCGCCTTGGCCAATGCGGGCTGCGCCGAGCGGGTGATGGCGTCCACCCCCGAGCCGGTCGCGTTGGGCAGGATGAAGCGGATGCTCTTGTCCGCCTGCGCCCAGGCAGGCAGGGCCAGGGCGGAGGCGGCGGCAGTCAGGCCGCCCAGCAGGTGGCGGCGGGTATGGGGCTTGTGCATCGTGTTGTCTCCGGTTGTTCAGGCCACCACGGCCCGGTGTTTGAAGTCTTCGATCTCGGCGGCGGCATAGCCCAGACCCTGCAGCAGTTCGTCCGTGTGCGCGGCAAAGCGCGGCGGCTGCAGACGCACCGGCAGGCGCTCGCCGGCCAGCGTGATCGGGAACAGCGTGGTCTTCACCGTCTGGCCGGCCTTGTCGCCATCGGGCAGCACTACATCGGCCAGCCCGCCAGTGGCGTTGAGGTGCGGGTCGTCGAACAGGTCTTCCGGCTTGCGGATCGCCGCGAACGGCAGACCGGCTTGCTCGAAGATCGCCGCCAGTTCGGCCGCGCTGCGGCCTGCCAGCCGCTCACGTAGCGTGGCCAGCAGTTGCGGGCGCACCTTGACCCGATCATTGTTCGTGGCCAGAAGCAGGTCGGCCTTCAGGTCGACAAAGCCGAGCGCATCGCAGAAGGTCTGCCACTGCCCGTCGCTAACCGCGGCCAGGAAGATCTGCTCGCCATCCTTCACCGTGAAAACGTCGTAGACAGCCCAGGGGTTGTCGCGCGCCGGCATCGGCTGCGGGTGGCGGCCGGTCATCGCGTACTGCAGCATGTGCTGGCCCATCAGGAACACGTTGTTCTCGTACAGCGCGCTCTGCACCTCCATGCCCTTGCCGGTGATGCCGCGCTGGATTAGCGCACCCAGGGTGCCGATGGCACCGAACAGCCCGCCCATGATGTCGTTGACGCTGGTGCCAGCGCGCAGCGGGTCACCCGGCCGTCCGGTCATGTAGGCGAGGCCGCCCATCATCTGGACCACCTCGTCGAGCGCGGTGCGGTGCTCGTAGGGGCCCGGCAGGAAGCCTTTGTGGCTGACGTAGATCAACCTGTCGTTGACAGCCGACAGCGACGCATAGTCGAGGCCGAACTTGGCCAGCGCGCCAGGCTTGAAGTTCTCGGCGACCACGTCGGCACTGGCCGCCAGCCTGCGCGCCGCCGCAGCGCCTTCAGGCTGCTTGAGGTCGATGCCGATGCTCTTCTTGTTGCGATTGAACATCGGGAAGAAGCCCGCACCGGCGCCGAGCAGCCGGCGCGTGCCCTCGCCCTCGATGGGTTCGACCTTGATCACCTCGGCGCCCATGTCGGCCAGCACCATGCCGCAGGTCGGGCCCATTACCATGTGGGTGAACTCCACCACCCGCAGGCCCTTCAGCGGTTGAGGCGCGTTCATGCCAGTTCCCTTCTCATCGTCTTCGGCAGGCCGGCGCGGGCAATGCTGCCATGCAGCGGCTCGCCATCCAGCCACTGCGCCACCCTCGTGCGCAGGGCGATCAACGCGTCGAAGTCCAGCCCGGTGCGCACGCCCATGCTGGCGAACAGGAAGGCCACGTCTTCGGTGGCCACGTTGCCGCTGGCACCGGGCGCATGCGGGCACCCACCGATGCCGCCCAGGCAGGCGTCGAAGCGGCGCACCCCAGTTTGCCAAGCGGCATAGACATTGGCCAGACCGAGACCGCGCGTGTCATGGAAGTGGCCACAGGTCAGCCGGTCACCGACGACGGCGAAGCTCTGCTCGAACAGGCGGCTGACCTGCAGCGGGTCAGCGTAGCCAACGGTGTCGGCCAGGCCGACGCGGTCGGCACCGGCATCCAGCACCGCCTTCAGCAGGCGCAGCACCTCGGCCTCGTCGACATGGCCCTGGATCGTGCAGCCGAAGGCCGTGCTCATGCCCACCTCGAGCAGGCAGCGCGATCCTCGCGCATCGCGCTCCGCACGGATGCGTGCGATGTCGGCCACCACCTCGTCCGGTGTCTTGCGCAGGTTGGCCAGGCTGTGCGCGTGGCTGGCGGACAACGGCAGCAGCATGGCGTCTGCCCCCGAATCGAGCGCGGCCACCGCGCCTTTCAGATTGGGCACCAGCACCGACGTGACCAGCCCGGGCAGCGTCCTGGCCACGGCCACCAGTTCGGCGGTGTCGGCCAGTTGCGGCAGCAGCCGCGCGGGCACGAACGAGCCGACCTCGATCTCGCGCTGCCCGGCTGCATGGGCTGCGCGCAGCCATTCCAGTTTCCGAGCGGTGGGCAGCGTGCGGGCGATGCTTTGCAGTCCGTCGCGCAGCCCGACTTCGCGCACGGTGACGGGTTGATGCGTACTCATGGGGCAACTCTAGACCTGCCGCCCTGAAGCTACCAGTGGTCATTTTTCAGCGTTTGCGTTCCAATTCGGAACGTCACATGGCCCGCCCGCTCGACCCCGTATCGCTGCACCTGTTCGTCGCCGTGTGCGAGGAAGGCAGCATTGCGCGCGCCGCCGACCGGGAGGCCTTGGTGGCATCGGCCCTGAGCAAGCGCATCGGAGCGCTCGAGGCCGAGGTGGGCGTGCCCTTGCTGGTACGGCGCCGCCGCGGCATCGAGCCGACCGCAGCGGGCGAAGCGCTGCTGGCGCGCGCCCGGGAACTGCTGTCGGCACTTGAGCGAATGCGCAGCGAACTCGGTGCCTTTGGCCAGGGCGTGCAAGGCAGCGTTCGCGTGCTGGCGAGCCCGTCGGTGCTTGCAGAACGGTTGCCTGAGGACATCGGGCGATTCCTCGACCAGTATCCGAGACTGACCGTCAGCCTGGACGAGAAGACGAGCCCGGACATCGTGCGATCCCTGCGCGAAGGGACGGCAGACCTCGGTGTGTTGTGGGACTTTGCCGACACGAGTGGCTTGCATGTGCTGCCCTATCGCAACGATCACCTGTGCGTGGCGATGTCGCCTCAACATGCCCTGGCGCGACGGGCGTCATTGACCTATGCGGAGACCCTTGATCAGGTGTCGGTCGGTGTCGCGCCAGGGGGCCTGATGGACCAGCTGTTACGTCGGCAAGCAGCGTTGCTGGGCCGCATACCCAGTCATCGCATACAGGTGTCCAGCATCGACGCGGCCTGTCGCATCGTGGCCGCCGGACTGGGGCTGGCGGTCCTGCCCCGAGAGGTAGCGGTGCCGCATGCCGGCGCCGGGCGGCTTGCCCTGGTGGCGTTGAAGGAGCCTTGGGCAAAGCGCCGCTTCGTTGTCCTTACCCGGCCGGCCCCATTGCAATCGGCCAGCGCGCGGTTGCTGGCGCAGTTTCTGCACGGCGCGGCCGCGGATCGGGCCAGCGAACATGCCGGGCGGTGAGTCGGGATTGCTGTGCGTTGCGCTGGCAGGTGGGCCAGGAACGTGCTGCGCGGTTGCGCAGCGCGTCGGAGCTTAAGCGCAACTAATTCAGCATAAGCGACTTCAACTGGCCCGAATGAAGCCATGGCGTCAGACTGTGTTGTCGCCAACTGCAAGTGACTTAGCCAATGTTCACCGCCACATTTACCTTCGCCAAAGGCGACTACGACGACGAGTTTTTGCGGCTCGATGAGGCCATCGCGCAGGTTGCGCGGTCAACGCCGGGCTATTTGGGCGAAGAAGCCTGGGAGAACCCGGACTCCGGGCTCATCTCGACCGTCTACTACTGGGATTCTCTCGAAGCCCTGCAGCGGTTGGTCGATGATCCCCGGCACTTGGCCGCCAAGCAGTTGCAGGGTCGGTGGTTGAACGGGTACCACATCACTATCGCTCAGATTCTCAGAAGCTACGGGGATGGCGGGATCGCGCATCCGTTGAACGGGAGTCCGCTACGACCCGAAGTCGATCAAATGCAGGCCGGTGGGCCGGTTGACGTAGCTGGCGAGCGCTGAAAGAGAACGGAATGCGTATTGAGTGGGTATTGCTGGTCATCGCCTGCCTGCTTGAGGTGGGCCGGGCCGTCGGCCTCAAGTACACGGCCGGTTTCACCCGGCTTGGGTCGGGCTTCGTCACGATCGTGGCCATGGTGCTGAGCGTGGCCATGCTCGGCGGCGCAATGAAGTCGCTGCCCGTCGGCACCTGTTATGCGGTCTGGGTCGGCGTCGGTGCCGTCGGTACTGCGATCCTCGGCATGGTGCTGTTCGGAGAGGTGGCCAGTGCGGGACGCCTTGCGAGGCTCGGCCTCATCCTCGCCGGCATCATTGGGCGGAAGTTGGCCATCCCCTGGCCCACCACGACTGCTCGAACCCCAACACGAGACGAATATGACTCATCCCACTGACCTCAAGCTCGAATCCTGGCTGGTCACCGCAGGCCGATCATCGGAACCGGGTGCGCCCCTAAACGTACCCCTCGTACCGGCTTCGAACTTCATCATCGGAGGACGACGGGAATACTCGCGGGACGACGGAACGCCGACATGGGAAGCGTTGGAGGACATCATCGGCGGCCTGGAGTCCGGCCGGGCACTGGCCTTCGCGTCCGGCATGGCGGCGATCGCGGCAGTATTCGACCAGCTGCCAGCGGGTGCTTCGGTGACGCTGCCTGACGACTGTTACCAAGGCGTCGCGGGGCTCGTTGCGGCGGGGGCGGAGCGTGGTCGATGGCGTGTTCGACGGGTGCCGCTGCATGACACGGCCGGCTGGCTCGATGCATGCAAGACAGCAGATCTTGTCTGGCTCGAGTCGCCGTCGAACCCGCTATTGGGCGTTGCCGACCTTGAGACGATTTGTGCCGCACCCCGCAAAGCTCGGGCAATCGTCGCGGTGGACAACACCTTCGCGACGTCTTAGAACCAGCGGCCCTTGGACTTCGGCGCCACGGTGTCGCTGCAGTCTGCGACGAAGTTCATTGGCGGTCATTCCGATCTGCTGGCGGGGGTAGCGACGACGAATGATCAGGCACTGTGGCACGCCCTCAAGAAGTCGCGCGAACTGACCGGAGCCACACCCGGCACCCTGGAGTGCTACCTTGCCGTTCGCGGTGCCCGTACGATGGCTTTGCGTTTGCAGCGCGCCCAGGCCTCGGCCATGGAACTGGCGGAACGCCTGCACGCCCATCCAGCAGTGGAAGTGACGCGCTATCCAGGTCTGGCGTCGCATCCCACGCACGCCACGGCGAAGCGCGTCCTCAAGGGTTATGGCCCCATAATCTCGTTCGACGTCCGTGGTGGTATGGCGGCGGCAGATGCTGCCTGTCGCACCGTCCGACTCATTCGGCATGCAACCAGCCTCGGTGCCGTCGAGTCGACGATGGAGCGGCGAGCGGCGATACCCGGCCAGGAGCATCTGCCCCCATCGCTGCTACGCCTCAGCGTCGGCATCGAAGACGTCGAGGACCTATGGAAAGACCTCGATAAGGCGCTGCGCGCAGCAAGTTGATCAGCCTGCCGGTGTTATTGCCATCGCGACGTCGGAGGTCCGCTTGGGAAATCGGTGGAGGACCGCAACGGGTCGACTTGTTGAGGTTGGCACCTCGAAGACCGGCCATTGAGGTCGCGCCGATTCGAGAGACTGCTGTCAGCCACGGCCGCGAAGTGGGTGTCCCGGCCAGGAACTGTCGTTTGCCAAAGACCTCTGTGGTGACTCGAAACACTGCTTAGTGTCCCAGAGCGCTCGTCAACCTGGAGGCTATGTGCGCCCGAAGGGCTGGGCTGGCCCGCGCGGCGTCGCGGCCGGCCGCGATGGCCTCGTCCACCTGGGCCGTCGAAAGAGTCAGGCGCGTCGGCATCGCCCGCAGGCTCGCGGCACGCTCGGGCGGCAGGCTCTCGGGGCTGATCGTCTCGACGACAACTTGCAGGTCGTCGCACGCACAGCGCTCGCCGGCTGGCACCAGCGCGTGCACGCGGGCCTCGTCCAAGCCGCAACGAAAGCGCACCAGGTCCTGCTGCCAACGGCGCGCCATGTACCGGAAGGCCGTGGTACTCAGGCGCGTGGCCGAAACAATGGCGGCATCGGCAGCGGCGATGCCCACGTCCAGCCCGCCCGGACCTTCTGGCCGCAAGACCCAATCGCCGGCCGGCGCCCGGCCGGCATCGACGATGAGGAACAACATGCGCCGCAACCGCACCGCGTCGGCCTCGGTGAGCGGGCCATGCGGCGTGCCGGACAGCACCCGAGCGACAAGGATGCTGGCGAGGCCCTGATTGTCGGTAAGGCCGCCGTCGGCGAGCTTCAGATAGCGCACCCGTGCCGGGTCGCGGTAGTCCCGGATGGCCTGGGCCACCGAGGCGGCGGTGTCGGTGGCGGCACTGGCGGTGCCATGCAGCGGTGCCGTCAACTGCGGCAGTGGCGTCAGACAGGACTAGGGATGGGTGCGCAGCACCACCGGCACGAACACCAAGGGCACCGCCATTGAGGCCGCCACCGCCTCGGACACCGGCAGCGCCGAGAGGTCACTGCACAAAGCGAGGAACGCAGGCGGCGTGAACGGGAACGGGATCCGGTGGTACAGGTCGGTGGCGTTGATCCAGACGTCGGGCTTGTTGCGCCGATACAAGTCGGCGAAGGTGGCGCCGCGGAACACTTCGGTGTCCAGGCGCAGAGCCAGGTTGCTGCGGTCGTTCAACCCGCCGGCCACCAGCCGAGACAGACTCGAGGGCGAGAGCCAGTCCAGCCGCAGGTCGCGCTCCAGGTCCTGCAGCAGCACGCGCTCACGGAAGTGCAGCAAGCCGCTGCGCCCGTGCAAGCCCACATAGGCGGCCGTGAGCGAACCACCCGACACGCTGGAGATAAAGGTCAGTTCATCGAAGACGTCGGCTTCGGGCGCGTCGTCACTGGCCAACGCCTGAAGGACACCCAGCCCGAAGGCGGCGGCCCGAAGGCCACCGCCCGAGAGCGACAGACCGATCACCCGCTCGCCGACGATATCGCGCGGCTTTGCTGCCTGCGCCACGAAGGCAGGCGTCACCGGCACGTTGCGCGGTGCGTTGTCGAAGGTCGGCGTCGCGCAGCCGGCCAGCAGCGCTGGCAGCAGCAGCCAGGGTCGACGCCAGCCCATCAAGCCGGGGACGCGGCCAGCCGCCCGGCGTGTCGCCGGCAGAAGGCCACGATCTCGGCGACCACGGCGGCCGGCTGCTCCTCGGCGATCAGATGGCCGGCGTCGGGAATGGTGGCGCCTTCGACGGTGGTCACGAGGCCGTCGAACTGCTCGCGCACGCCGGGGTGCCCGTGTTGCCCGTTCAAGGCCAGCAGCGGCACGCTGAGCACGCGGCCGGCCAGCGCGTCGACGATCTGCTGGCCGGTGCGCAGGCTGTCGCGATACCAGCCGAAGGATCCATGCAAGCCGCCCGGGGTGCGCAGCCCGCGTACGATCTCGGCCTTGTCTTCGGGGCTGATGCTGCGCGGGTCCGCCACCATCGCGGTGAGCAGATGGTCGACCATGCGCTCTTCCTTGCCCTCCCAGAGCATCGCCGCCACATGGGGCGTGGCATTGAAGGCGAACCACCAGTAGACGAACGGGTTGTCGGCGCGAGAGGCGGTGAAACGCTCGAGATTGAAGCCCAGCAGCGGCTCGTCGAAGTAGCCCACGCCCAGCACCTCGTCAGGATGATGGGCGGCGTACAGCAGCGCCACGGGGGCGCCCATGTCATGGCCCATCACGAAGGCTTGGCGATGGCCCAGGGTGTGCAGCAGCGCGCGCAGGTCGTCCTTGATGGTCAGGCCGTCATAGCCGGCGTCGGGCTTGGCGCTGTCACCGTAGCCCCGTGCGTCGGGCACGATGACCGTGAAATGCTCGGCCAGCGCCGGCATCACTTTGCGCCAGCTGTAGGAACTGCCGAGCCAGCCGTGCAGCAACAACAGCGCGGGGCCCTGGCCGCCAACGGCCACGTGCAGCAGCACGCCGTTGACGAACAGCTTCATGTGGTGGAACGACGGAGACGAGGTTGCATTGTTCATGGTCGTTACCTCAGGGGCGGCCGGCCGGTGCGCGGCCGAAGGGCTGCAAGGTGCCGAAGCGACCCGCGGCGTGGTCGGCCGCGAAGCGCATCAACTGCTGTCGATGGCTGGCCACGAACGGGCCGTGCATCAGGCGCGGTTGCGGCAGGGGAGTGCCAGCGAAGACGATGAGGCGGGCACCTTCAGGGCCCGCTGCCAGAGCGAGCAGGTCGCCGTCGGCACGGGTGCGCAGCAGCTGGCCGGCTTGCGCACGAAGCCCGCCGGCGTCGAGCGTGCCGCCCAGCATGAAGACGATGGCATGGTCGGACGCCGGCAGCGCCAGCTCGCAACGGGTCTGCGGCGGCATCGTCATGTCGAGCAGCGACACCGCGGTCGGCAGCGCCAGCGGCGACGCCACGCCCGCCACGCTGCCGAGCACCACCCGCACGTCGGCGCCGGACAGATTCAGGCGTGGCACCTGCTCGGCTGCCAGGTGCAACGCCTCAGGGGGGCGCTCGCGCTGCGCCTCGGGCAGGTCGATCCAGATCTGGAAGCCCTGTGCCAGTGGTCCTTCGACTTCGGGTTGCTCCTCATGCAGCACGCCTCGGCCAGCCACCGTCACATGCAGCGCACCTGGCGCGATGCGGTTGCGTGTGCCAATCGAGTCCTGGTTGACAAAGCCGATCTCGCTCTCGGGCAGGATGTAGGTGGCCACCATGAAGCCGGCATGCGGGTGCGGAGGAAAGGTGGCGCCACGCATCGCATACAGCGACACCATCAGGAACGGGTCGAGATCGGGGCTGGTTGCGCTGAGCTGCGCGTCGCGGGTGACGAGGTTCGGACCGAGTCGGCGTTCCGCCAACGTATCGACTGCCGCCACGGAGCGGGCGACAGCGCCCTTGCGCGGGGTGGCGATGGGGTGCATGGAGGCGGACTCGCTGCTGTCGGACATGTCTGCATGCTCGGGGCGATGTGGATGTTGAACAAGCGCGCACTTGTGGACACACTGTCCAAACTACCGAACAATCAACCCGGATAGCTGTATGACCATCCGCCCTGCACCGAACCGTGACCTCAATGACGTGTTGGCTTTCACGCACGTGGCCGACAGCGGCAGCTTCACGCGTGCCGCCGAACGGCTGGGCTGGCCCAAAAGCAGCGTCAGCCACCGCGTGGCCCGGCTGGAGGAGTGCCTTGGCGCACGGCTGCTCGAGCGCAGCACGCGACGATTGCGCCTCACCGACGTGGGCGCGCGTTTCCACGAGCACACCCGTCGTGTGCTGCAGGAGCTTGACATGGCCGCGGCCACGGTGGCCAGCTTCCGAGCGCGACCGCAAGGCCGGCTGCGCGTGAGCGCCTCGGTGGTGCTCGGGCAATCGCTGCTGCCGGCGATGCTGGCGGAATACGCAGCGGCCTACCCCGAGGTGGAACTGTTCGTCGACCTCGCCAACCGCCGGGTCGACCTGCTCGAGGAGGGCATCGACCTCGCCATCCGTGCCGGCGAGCTACCTGACTCGAGCCTGGTGTCACGCCGTCTAGGCAGTGCGACGGCGCGCCTGTATGCAGCGCCGGCCTATCTTCGCCGGCATTGCACGCCGCTTGAACCCGACGAACTGGACGGGCATATCCTGATCGACAACGCGCCTGCAGCGGCCACGCCATGCTGGAATCTGACGCACGATGATGGGCGCACGCAGTCGATCCTGACGCGCTTTGTTCTGGCGGCCAATGACGCGGCGTTGCTGCGGGAACTGGCGGCCACCGGTGCAGGCATCGTCACGCTGCCCGCCTTCGTGGCGGCGCCGGCCGTCGCCACAGGGCAGCTGGTGCCGATACTGCAGGGCTGGGCGACCCGGCGGGTCGATGTGCAGGCTGTTTTCCCGTCGCACAAGAGCCTGTCGCCGGCACTGCGGGCGTTTGTCGACCTGGCCGTGGTGCGCCTGGGTGCGGCATTGGACGGCAGCTGACCCAGGCGCTCCCCCGTAGGAGCGTCGCATCAAGGGCTGTCTGTGCTCCCGACATGGTCACATCCACAGGAAGCGGTCAGGCGGCGCGCGGCGGTCGAATTTCACGTCCCGCAAGCCTCGATCGCCCTTGATTTGATCGCAACCTGCACACATCGCGAAAATTCAGGCGCAGAATCCCATCTACCCGGGTCGGCTCGGCGACGGAAACCATCGTAGTCGGGGCGACCAGGCCCGTGGCACAGGAGGTGTCGCATGGCGATGGGTCAAATCGAGCACACGTACGCTCTCCCCGGTTCGGCTGAGATACGGAATCTGGCCTCCGACTCGTTCGAACATGCAGGTGATGCCATATTCGTCCATGACGATGCGGGGACCCTCATCGAGGTCAACGCACAGGCCTGCAAGAGTCTGGGTTATGCGCGGGACGCGCTGATTGGCAGGCGATTGCAGGATTTCGAGGCGACACCCGAACGCGCGGTCGCCCGATCGCAGACGATTGCAACATGCCTCGACGCCTGCGAGACAGTCGCATTCGAGGCTGTGCATCGGCGCCAAGACGGCAGCACTTTCCCAGTGGAAGTCCGTGTGTGCTCTTATGAGCCTGGCGGCCACCATCTCAAGGTTTCCGTAGCCAGGGACATCAGTCAGCGCCGGCACATCGAGCAGGCGCTACGTGCGAGTGAGGAGCGCTTCCGTACGCTGGTGCAGTTCTCTTTCTACGTGTACTGGGAAACCGACGCGCAGCACCGTTTCACGCGACAGGATTTCGCCGAGAGCGAAGCCCAGACACCGGCGCGTGGCAGCGAGATTGGCAAGACACGCTGGGAAGTTCCATACATCGAACCCGACGAGGCCGCCTGGCGCGCACACCGTGCCATGCTTGATGCGCACCTGCCATTCAACGACTTCGAGTTGGCGCGCCTTCGTATGGACGGAAGTCGGCGCGATGTGTCAGTCTCGGGCGTCCCCGTGTTCGACGAAGCGGGACGCTTCGTCGGCTATCGCGGCGTCGGGCGCGACATCACGGAGCGCAAGCGTGCACAGGCGCAGCAGCAAGAGTATGTGCGCTTCCTGGAAGCGATGGACCGGGTCAATCGGGCGATCCAGGGCGTGGACGACCTCGAACAGATGACCAGCGGCGTGATGCAGGTGATGCTCGGCGTCTTCGCTTGTGAGCGCGCCTGGCTTGTCTATCCCTGCGATCCCGAGGTCGACGCCTGGCACGCCGTGATGGAGCGCACCCAACCGGGGTTCGCTGGCGTGTTCACACTCGGCGGCGAGCAACCGATGTCGCCGGAAATTGCGGAGGGGCAACGACTCGCTCGAGCCGCAGTCGGCGCTGTGCGGTTCGGTCCGCACCATGAGCTCAAGGTGCCGCAGGACTTGACGCAGCGCTTCGGCGTGCAGGCCGCGATGATGATGGCACTGCATCCGAAAGGCAGCCCGCCGTACCTGCTGGGGCTGCACCAGTGCGTGCAAGCACGTGCGTGGTCGGAGCATGAAACGCGCCTGTTCGAAGAGATCGGTCATCGCCTTACCGACGCGCTGGCCAGCACGCTGATGCTGCGCCGCTTGCGTGAACGCGAGGAGGAGCTTGTGCGCCACCGAGCGCAGCTCGAAGAGCTGGTGGCCGAACGAACCGCAGAGCTGCGCCAGGCCAAGGAGCGGGCGGAGGTGGCCAACCGCGCAAAGAGCGAATTCCTGGCGCGCATGAGTCACGAACTGCGCACGCCGCTGAACGCGATTCTGGGCTTTTCGCAGCTTCTCTTGATGCGTGGGAACCAGCTCGATGCACGCATGCAGGCCGGACTGCAGGCCATCCACTCAGGCGGCCAGCATCTGTTGACGCTGATCGTCGATATCCTGGATCTGGCCAGCATCGAAGCAGGCAAGCTGAAGCTGGGCCCGGAGCCCATCGAGCTACGGCCGTTCTTGCAAGGCATCGCCGACATCATGCGTGTCAAGGCGGAGGACAAGGGTTTGGCGTTCGGACTGCAGGTCACGCCGGGAACCCCGCCACGCGTGGCGGCCGACGCGCGGCGACTGAAGCAAGTGCTCATCAATCTGCTTGGCAATGCCGTGAAGTTCACCGACAGGGGTGAGATTTGCCTTGTCGTGGACGGCAAGGCCGGCGACGGGGCACGAGCGTCGCTTCGTTTTGAGGTGCGCGATACGGGCATCGGCATCACGGAGACCGATCGCGAACGGCTGTTCCAGCCGTTTGAGCAAGGGGGCGACTTGAGCCGTCGTGAAGGGGGAACCGGCCTTGGACTGGCCATCAGCCGACAGCTCGTGGGGCTGATGGGCGGAGAGATGGTCGTACACGGCACGCCGGGGCAGGGAAGTGTGTTCGCGTTCGAGTTGTCGCTCCCTTTGGCGAACGAAGAAGCACCGATGGCGGCCGACCCTGTGCCCATCGGCTACACAGGCAAGCGCCGCCGCGTGCTGGTGGTTGACGACAAGGCCGACAACCGAAACATGCTCTGCGCGCTGCTGTCGGAACTCGGCTTCGATGTCGACGAGGCCGCTGACGGACAGCGGGCGATCGACCAGGTGCGCCATCGGGTGCCGCACATCGTGCTGATGGACGCCGCGATGCCGGTGATGGACGGCCTGGAGGCAGTGCGCCTCTTGCGTACGCAGTTGGGGAAGCAGGATCTGCCGATTGTGATCGTGTCGGCCGCTGTGTCTGCGGCCGATCAAGGTCACTGCCGCGAGGCCGGCGCCAACGACTTCATCGCCAAACCGGTCGACCGCGCGCTGATGCTCGGGACACTGCAGCGCCTGCTGGGCCTGGAGTGGCAGTTCGCGTCAGGTGCACCGTAGGGTCGGCATGGCAGGGGGCCGGCGGCGGCCAATCGTTTCGTTTCGACTCCCTCGCGCTTCCATACGGGACGGAACCGGCGAGAATCGCTCCGATTGCGCCTACACACTGAGCGAAAAGCCCCATGACCATCGAAACGCAAGACGATGTCGTCGCACTGCAGCGAGTGGGCCGGATCGTCGCGCTGACGCTGCACAGCATGCTGGATGCCGCGCAGCCAGGCATGACCACCCGCGAGCTAGACGCCATCGGTGGACAGCTTCTGCAGTCGCATGGGGCCCGTTCTGCACCGAAGCTGAGTTACGGCTTCCCTGGATACACCTGCATCAGCATCAACGAAGAGGCTGCACACGGCATTCCGGGAGACCGTGTGATCCGGGCCGGCGATGTGCTGAACGTCGACGTTTCGGCAGAACTCGAATGCTACTTTGCCGACACGGGCGGCACGGCGGTCGTCCCGCCGACCACGCCGCGGAAGACACGGCTGTGCCACGCGGCCCGCACCGCTTTGGCAGAGGCCATGAAGGTCGCCAGGGCGGGGCAGCCGATCAATCGCATTGGCGGCACCATCGAGCGCACAGCCAAGGCCTATGGATTCAAGGTCATCGAGAACCTTGGAAGCCATGGCGTTGGGCGGGCCCTGCATGAAGCGCCGGAGCACATCGCAGGCTATTTCGATCCCACCGACGTGCGCATCTTGCAAGAAGGCATGGTCATCACCATCGAACCCTTTCTGTCAACTCGAAGCCGCATCGTGACAGAGGCCTCCGACGGGTGGACTTTGACGGGCATGCGCGGCAATCTCTCTGCCCAGTACGAACACACGATGATCATCACAAAGGGTGATCCGATCATTGTCACGATGCACTGAGTGCAGGCGTTGACTTTCGCCGACTGACGGGAAGCGGGTCGCGCCGGCAAGCTGGCTGGCCGCACGCAGATTGGGGTCGGCAGGGCCAAGGCACCGGAAACGGCGGCAAAGGTTTGATCTGCGGCGCTGGCGCTTGGCAGCGCCAACAATGTCCGCCGCCGGTCATCGGCTGTGCCCTCAACGGCCGCCTTCGAACTTGCGGGCGATGTAGTACCCGTATCCGACGAAGGCACGATACCGTTCGTAGAGATCGATCTCCAACGCTTCGGCCGCAACGACGGCCTTGGCAGCATCGCTCGATCCGTGCCGCGCCAGGAATGCTGGGAACCTCTGTTGCATCGGGCGATAGTAGGCATCCAGCCAGCATTGTTCGGGCAGCACGAAGTACCCAATTGGCGCGTAGCCCTGGCGTTCAAGCACAGCTAGCTTGGACGAGGCCGTGCCGACTTCCTGGTACTGCGCACGCCAGTGATCCTCCAACTCGGTGGGGCGGCTGGCCGTCAGCCAAGTGAGCTCGGAGACCGCCAGGATGCCATCGCGCTTGAGGTAGGGGCGCCATTGCGTCACACCGTTCTCGAAACCCATGTTGTAGATCGCGCCCTCGGACCAGATCGCGTCCAGGCTCTCCAATTCGAACGGCAGCCTGTCCATGGAGGCGTTCACGGGAGTGATGCGGTCGGCGAGGCCGGCTTGCTCGGCGCGCGACTGCAGCGTGGCAAGAAATGCAGACAAGGTATCGACCGCGACGATCCGCGATTCGAGGTCTCGCGCAAGGACTAAGGCCGACGCGCCAGTGCCACAGCCAATGTCTGCAACTTTCAGGTTGCGCAGCCCCGACAGCCCTGCCAACTCAATAGCGCGGCGCGTCTGTGCGGCGTCGCCGGGTCCTTGCCGTCTGGCTGTGAGGTGAAGATCGATGAGCAGTTCCAAGTCTTCCATGGCGTCATTCTGAGCCTGACCTGATTGGAGACTTTGCGCCGTTCCTGTTGAAGGGAAGCCACTTCTTCGGGACAACAGCGCACGCATCGAGGAGTGTCAGGTCCTGGCCGTCACAGGTCGCCCCCGGGGCCGTTTGAAAATACTCTGCGCTGACCTGCTGCGCCGCGCTGAGCCAGGCCGCGGCAGGTGACGCCCCAAGCCGC
>Ga0209572_1000481_pt1 | contig 57693 bp, 48 predicted proteins | sample EBPBio232012_DNA_FD_185867 | JGI IMG/M metagenome (GOLD analysis project Ga0209572, IMG submission 185867) | Wastewater treatment Type I Accumulibacter community from EBPR Bioreactor in Madison, WI, USA - Reactor 1_1/23/2012_ DNA (SPAdes)... | ecosystem: Engineered > Bioreactor > EBPR >...
TAATTTTGAAAATATGCCACAAAGGCTCCTTTCAGAAGGTGTGAATCCCAAAATACCCTGGCTCTTTGATTTTAAGTTGGATTTTAAATTTAAATGAACTTACTAAAATTAATTGTAATAATAAAAAGCTTGAATTTGTCGGGACAGGCTGTCCAACTTGAAATACATTTGTCCCGGCTTATCGGGGTTGATCGGCCTGTACAGGCAGGCAAATGCTTGTTGTAAAATGCCAATCAATATTCCTTAATGTTAGCACCAATTTTCAGGCAACTCACCAAACAGACAATTAGCGGTGATTGAAAAGCAACACTAGACAACGATAAACATCAGAACTTAAAAAAAGCAAACGAAACAGCAAAAAATGGAATTTTCACCTTTCAACAAAATAGTTAAAATTTGTATCCAAGGTATGGAGAAAGAAGACCAAGGTAAAATGGAAGAAGCAAGAAAAATATTCCATCATGGGTGGGATGAAGCATCAAGTGACTTTGAAAAATTTCTCACAGCACATTATTTATCCCGACATCAACAATCATCTTCTGGCAAATTGATTTGGCTTGAAAAAACTTTAGATTTTGCATTAAAGGTAAATGATGATTCAGTCAATAGTGCTTTGCCTTCTCTTTATTCAAATATTGCAAAATGTTACGAAGAATTGGGTAACATTGGCAAAGCAAAAGATAATTATGATTTATCAGCTTCTCATAAAAACAATCCCTCTGACAAAGGACCTTTTTATCACGGAACAAAAGCGAATTTAAAGACTGGAGACTTTTTAAATGCTGGAGGTAACTCTAATTATAAGACTGAATTCAAGATGAACCATATTTATTTTACTGCTTTACTGAATGGTGCTGGACTTGCGGCAGCACTTGCAAAAGGCGAAGAGAATGAAAGAGTTTATATAGTTGAACCGACTGGAATTTATGAGAATGACCCTAATCTAACAGACAAAAAATTTCCAGGCAATCCGACACGTTCATATCGTTCAGAAGCACCTTTAAAAATTATTGGAGAAGTAGTTGATTGGGTAAAACCAAAACCAGAAGAACTTCAAAAATTTCGTGAAAAGTTAGAAAACAGTAAGGGAGAAATAATTAATTAACATTGATAGACAAAAACAATGGGCTGTTAAACTATTTCAGACCTACTTTTCAATAATTTGAAAAAAAAGTGAAAATAAATTTGTGAAACCGAAAGGTTGCTCATATATTTGCAACCGAATAGTTTCGAAAACAAAATAACACAACAATGAGACGTGATATTTTTCAAGCGGTTGCAGACCCGACAAGACGAGCCATCATCGTCTTAATTGCAGTGCAGGCAATGACACCAAACGCCATTGCCGAACACTTTGACACGACACGACAAGCTATTTCAAAACATCTTCGCATTTTAACAGAGTGTGAACTTGTTAAACAAAACCAACAAGGCAGAGAAATTTACTACTCACTTGAAATTGACAAAATGAAAGAAATAGAAAAATGGTTAGAACAATTCAAAAAGATTTGGGAAACCAAATTCAATCAATTAGACAAAGTATTATTAACGATTAAAAAACAGGAAAAATGAACAATCTATTATTTGACTTCACAGTTGACAAAGCAACTAACACCGTATTGGTAATCAGAGAATTTGCAGCCGAACATCCATTGGTTTGGGACGCATTTACAAAACAAGAAATCCTTGACCAATGGTGGGCACCGCTACCTTGGAAATCAAAAACAAAGAATATGACCTTTGAAGTAGGTGGACGAAGATTTTATGCAATGGTAAGTCCAGAAGGCGAGGAACATTGGGCAATTCAAGACTTTACTTCAATTTCACCCAAAGACAATTTTCAATTCAAGGACGCATTTGCGGACAAGGAAGAAAACATTAATGAACAAATGCCATCGGCTAAATGGAACTTAGACTTTGCTGAAAATACTGGAATTACAACGGTAAAGATTTCCATAAAGCACGAGAAACTTGCCGACCTTGAAATGCACATTCAAATGGGCTTTAAAGAAGGATTTACAATGACCTTAAACGAACTTGACAATTTATTATCATCCTTAAAAAAATAAGACGATGAAAAAGAACAAAATAATTTTTTGGACAGCCACAATTATTGTTGCACTTTGGGAAGCTGTTATGCCAATGGTTACTTGGATTTCAGCACCTGAATATATGACTTTTGGAACTAAACCATTAGGCTATCCTGACTACTTTGCTTACTCATTGGCAATAGCAAAAGTATTAGGTGTTATTGCAATTGTTTATCCTAAAACACCTACAATGCTTAAAGAATGGGCTTATGCAGGACTATCATTTACTCTAATCTTTGCATTTCTAAGTCATCTATTCGTGGACAAAAACATTGGCTTTATGCTTATGCCATTGGCGTTTTTAGGTATACTTATGGTTTCGTATATTTATAGTAAAAAAGTAAATGGTATTGAAAAAAAGTAATTTAATTGAAATGAACAATATTGGCATTGTTGTTGAAAATCTTGATAATGCAATATTGTTTTTTTCTGAAATAGGATTAAATCTTGAAGGTCGTGGAATGGTTGAAGGTTTTTGGGCTGGGCAAGTTACTGGGCTTGGAAATCAATCTGTAGATGTTGCAATGATGGTTACACCAGACGGACACAGCCGACTAGAATTATCAACTTTTATAGCACCAACAACAATTTCAGACCATAGAACTGCACCAGTAAATTCACTTGGTTATTTACGAGTTATGTTCGCAGTTGACAACATAGACGAGTTGGTAGAACGACTAACAAAACACGGTGCTGAATTGGTTGGAGATATGGTTAATTATGAGAATATTTATAGACTTTGTTACATACGAGGAGTTGAAGGACTATTAATCGGACTTGCAGAGGATTTAACGAAAAAATAAACATTTATAGAAAAAAACTGGTGCTAATAACTAAGTTTTCGATGCGTCCGAAGGACGGACAATGAAAACGGTGTTGAACGACCACGCAGCAACACCGCAGCTAAACCAGTCCTGCCGTTTGGAGTTATCAAAAGTAGTTTGGAGAGTGTTTTAAAGGATTTGAAGTAATTCCTGTAAATCAATTGAAGGATTAATTTTAAAATGTAAATTTGTAAAAGGATTTAATTCTTAACCTGTAAACTTTTTTTAGGACGAGTCACAGCTAACGCCCCTCACTGACCTTACTATACCTTTTGCTACGAAGATTACAGAACTCTGCTCCTTGCTCGCCCTTATCCATCAAATAACAATTCAAGCTTATTTTTCTTGAAAGAATTGCTTTTTAAATAACTTTGTGACAAAATTCAATTTGTTTAAAATATTGTAATGATTGTAGCAAAAACTTTTAAATGGGAAGCAGCCCACAGGTTGCCATGGCATTCCGGTAAATGCAGGCACTTACATGGGCACTCCTATAAGATGACTATTGAGTTTGAAGGGGAACAAGACAGTCACGGCTTTGTCATTGACTTCAATGAAATTAAAAGAATAGTCGGCCCGTATATTGAAAAAATAGACCATTCGACTATTATTTCCGAAAAAGATACTGAACTGAAAGAAGTTTTTGACGCTAAGTCATGGAGATATTTTATCTTGCCTTATGACTCTACTGCTGAAAACCTTTGTCACTATTTTCTCAATGAAATTGTCCAAGGGAGTATGGAGGAGTTGAGGAAGAATAAAATATCGGCTATCGGTGTCAAGGTATTTGAGACCGGCACCTCCTTTGCTTATTTAAGAAAGACATTGGAATAAATCAAAATCAAATATATGTATGCAAGCACAAGGTCAAACAGTTGAAGAGATTCTGAATAATCTACCGGAAGACAGAATAGAGCCTTTTAATCGATTACATACAACAATTGTTCAAAATTTACCGGAAGGTTTTCAGGCTGCAATTAGTTATGGCGGACTGGGATATGTCGTTCCACATACTTTATACCCGGCCGGATACCACTGCAAGCCGGCTGAACCACTGCCATTTGCGGGAATAGCTTCACAGAAAGGTTCAATCAACCTATATCACATGGGCATGTATGCGAATCCGGAATTACTCAATTGGTTTGTAGCGGAATATCCGAAACATTGTCAACAAAAATTAGATATGGGCAAAAGTTGTGTCCGATTTAAAAAAATGGAAGCAATACCTTACAATCTAATTGCTGAATTGATGCGCAAAATGAGTGTCAAAGATTGGATTGAACTGTATGAGAAAAGTTTCGTCCGAAAAAAGTAATCTTGTTCTTTACAAATTAGGATCAATCATACCGTGTCGCACAAGAATAGATGCATATTTTAAAGGTATTGTATTAAATTCACTCAACTATTTTCTTTATTTATTATAAATTAACGTTATATTTGAATTAAATTATTTCAAACTACATATTACCTAAATATAAACCGGAAGGGAGATTATTTACTACTGATTAGAATCAAGTATTTACTTATTTATGTTCCAAATATTCCTTTGTGATGAATAGAATTAGCGCCTGGATTTTAAGCATTCTCGGTTGGAAGATTGTAGGATGGGACATGAATGCACTAAAAAAGTATGTTCTTATAGTCATACCCCATACGTCCAACTGGGATTTTCCCCTTGGGCTGCTTATTCGAAGTTCAATTAGATTGCGCATTCATTTTGTCGGTAAATCCAGTTTATTTCGCTGGCCATTTGGTGGATTATTTAGAAGAATGGGAGGATATCCCGTAGATCGTAGTAAGAGTCACAATTATGTAGATGCTGTTGCTTCCATTTTTAAGGAAAAGGAAGAGTTTAGGCTTACTATTGCACCGGAGGGGACTCGTAAGAAAGTAGATCGATTAAAATCGGGTTTTTATTATATTGCTCAAAAAGCAGGCGTACCCATTATTTTAGTCGCCTTTGATCATAAAACAAAAGAAATAAGAGTAAACCCTCCTATAGATTCATCTATTTCATGGGATACTCTTTATCAAATCATGAAAGACTTTTATAAAGATACAGAAGGAAGGATTCCAGAAAATGGCTTTGATTTTGTGGAAAAGCACTAACCCGATAGTCTCTTTCTATTGATCCCGAATTCCACTTAAAGGCAAAATGTTGTCTTTAATATGAATTCGGGTTGAACTATGATGAACCTTCGGGACAGCATAATCCCGAAGGGATGATGTTTTTATAAAAAGCGTAGAATAATATTTTCAAAATCCCGAAGGGATGACATTATTACAAACCAAGAAAAAATGTATCTGCTCAAAAAAACTGGGACGAATAGAAGGAATAATCATTTCACCCATTCTGGGTTCCTCTTTCTGCTATTGAATCTATTCTATAATAATGACAACCCTTCGGGTTTATATTGATAAAAAAGGGGTTGGATTCAGCTCATCCAAAAAAGTATGAAAATTTTTTACAAACAATACCGATTGGATATTCGTAATAGTCCAATTACATTGGCCTAAACGACTATCATCCCGAAGCTTCGGGAGCATTTTGATTTTAAAGAAATCCCGTTTTTCGGGAATACCAAAATATGTTGGACTAATTTATAAATCAATTTGGTATAATATAGCTGAATTACATCTAACTATATCGCAACATGTTGATTATCCAATATATGGAGATACATTGATTCGTGACTATTTGAATTTCAACACAACAAAAAGTTAGCAATATATTTCTTAAAGAAACTATTGTACCTTTAATATGAATTTGGGTTGATTTAAATTACTTTACCTCTGATAACGATTATCCTTTCATAGGATGTCCTTTTGCTTTTTGCGAGGAGCGACCCAATGACTCTATATACATTTCTATTGTATCACCTTCGTGTAAAAACACAGGATGTGGCTTTACTCCTGCGCCAACTCCTGCTGGAGTTCCCGTACTTATTATATCTCCCGGAAGGAGAGTCATGAATTGACTAATATATGAGACCAGTTGACCAACACTAAATATCATATCCGCTGTATTGCCATTCTGGTACGTCTTGCCGTTGACCATGAGTTGCATCTTTAGGTTATGTACGTCTTCAATTTCATCTTTAGTGACTAACCAGGGCCCCAATGGAGCAAAGGTATCACAACTTTTCCCTTTACAAAATTGCCCACCCATTTCCTTCTGAAACGCCCTTTCACTGTAATCATTCATCATACAATATCCGGCAACATATTCCATTGCCCTGTCAATAGGCACATAAGAAGCCTTTTTACCAATAACTACGGCTAATTCTATTTCCCAATCTGTTTTATTACTATTTAAAGGAATTATTAAGTCATCATCAGGTCCACATAATGCTGTCGTAGATTTGAAAAATAAAATTGGTTGAGTTGGTATTGTAGAGTTGGTTTCGATAGCATGATCCCTATAATTAAGACCCACACACACTATCTTAGAAGGTCGGCCTACCGGTGGACCAAGTCGTACATCGTCGGACAATAATGTCATTTCAGAAAAATTATCCTTCAATAGCTGACTCAACTTGCTTATCCCTTCATTTTCAAAAAATGATTCACCGTAGTCATCAAACCATCTCGATGTGTCCCATTTTTTCCCTTCATGTAATATTCCGGGCAACTCTTTTCCTGGAATGCCATGTCTTATTAGCTTCATCTTATCTATCCTTAAATTTCAAGCAATAAATGTAATGAAATTTTGTCTATGAAGCTTTCAAGAAATTATATGTGTGTAAAACATATTTCCCTCTCATTTTTTATTCCTCTCAAAATCTGACTCTTTAATTGATATTTAAACTCTTTGGAAGGAATGGCTTCATTATTTGGTTCTCCCGCTTCAGGGGAGATAGAGGGGAAAAATAATGAAGTCATTAGGGGAATTTGTTATACACATAATTATATCAATCATTTTTTTTCATTCCAATAATAGCTATCCGGATATATCCTTTTTCCAAAAATAGCTGTTCCAACCCGGATGATCGTGGCACCCTCTTCTATAGCGGTTTCTAAGTCGCCACTCATTCCCATAGAAAGTTCCGACATTTCCACTCCTTCGATGTTGAGCGCTATTATTTGTTGGCGTAAATTGTGGAGCAACTGAAAGCAAGGTCTCGCTTCTTCCGGATTTTCGCTAAAAAGCCCGATCGTCATCAAACCCTTTATTTTGAGGTAATTCAAGGTCGATACCTCACGGACGAGATCGATGGCCTTGTCAGGATGGACGCCAAACTTGCTTTCTTCTTCAGAAGTGTTAACCTGAATAAGGATATTGAGCTTTCTCCCGACTGCTTTCAACCTTTCATTGAGTTTTTGTGCCAGATCCATTCGATCTACTGACTGAACACAATCTACTTCACATTTGATAATATCTTTAATTTTATTGGTTTGCAAATGACCAATAAAGTGTGTTTCATGTGGAGTATTTCGCAGCGCTTCGTATTTTTCTTTTATTTCCTGGATTTTATTCTCTCCAATAAGATGTTCGCCGGCTGACAAAGCCATAATAATTCGATCGGGTGGCACGGTCTTTGTCGCCATCAAAAGCCTGACTTCTTCGGGTTTTCTACCGGCTTTATGACAAGCGGCAATCATCCGCCTATGTATATAATTCAGATTGTGGACAATATCTTCCATGATTACTTCTTTTCAGAGAGACAAATAAATTTACGTAAAGTTCAAGAATAGGGCAATCCTACTTTTAGTGCAGCTGCGGCTAACCTCCTGATTGGAGATATTACATAGGTCTTGATTACTTATTGGCTAATTGACCACAGGCAGCGTCAATATCTTTTCCCCGGCTTCGCCTAACAGTGACATTGACCTTGTTGGCCACCAACTTATGGACAAACTTATTCAACTGATCCGTATCCGTCTTATGAAAATCTATTCCTTCAACGGTATTATACTCAATAATATTGACTCTAACCGGAAAGTCCTTTGTTAGTGCCGCCAATTGTTCAGCGTCTTCTATCTGGTCATTAAATCCCCTTAATGCCAAATATTCGTATGTTATCCTGTTTTTTGTTTTTTGATAAAAATAATGAAGCGCTTCCATCAAAACGCTAATACTATTTTGATCGTTGATTGGCATGATTTCGTTGCGTTTGTTGTCATTGGCAGCATGAAGACTCAAGGCAAGATTTACTTTCATGCCATCATCGGCAAGTCTTTTTATCATCTTCGCAATACCGGCTGTACTGACGGTGATACGGGAAGGTGACATGCCGAGACCTTTGGGAGAAGTAATTAATTCAATGCTTTTGATGGTGTTAGAATAATTAAGCAGCGGCTCACCCATCCCCATATATACGATATTGGTCAGCACGTGGTCAAAATATTCTAAGGCTTGGCGATTGACATGCACGACCTGATCAATGATTTCGGGATAATCCAGATTGCGGATTCTGCCCATCATCCCCGTAGCACAAAACTTACACGCCAGGCTACACCCTACTTGGGAGGAGACACAGGCTGTATATCGATTCTCCTCCGGGACAGGAATTAATACCGTCTCGATGAGGTGCCCATCATACAACTTTAACCTGGTCTTAATCGTTCCATCATTGCTCTTTTGGATCAAGTCAACCTCCATGGGTTTGAACAAAAAAGACTCATTTAATTTGGCACGCAAAGCCGTTGAGAGGTTAGTCATTTCGTCAAAGGACAAAGCATGTTTTTTCCATATCCATTCAAATATTTGATGTAGCCTAAACTTTGGTTCACCGTGTTCTATCAACCATTCTTCCAGTTTTTCAGGAGAATAAAGCCGAATATCTATTGCCATGAAAATGTTGTTTAAGTCGCAAAGATAACACTTTCAAAGGTCTATAGTGGGTAATTATACCGTTCTGCTGTACGAAATAGTCAAAGGGCTGATTTTGTTAAATTGATTGTATCGTGTAATACCAGGCTATCGTATTACATGCTCTTTATCCTATTAATAATTTGGCGAGGCTATTGTTTTATAAATTGTATCATTAGCAACATTAAATTTTTATAGGATTTAATCTTTAGAAGAACTTCATACAGTTTGTTTGAAGGCAAGGCCAATAAATTAGAGTTTTGCAAATATTTAAAAAAAAGAACGTTTAAACCTGATTTACCTCTTATCTTCGTATCGTAACCATAATTAAGACATGCGTTTTTTTCCATCAAAAATCATCCTTTTCGGTGAACATACTCTACTGTGTGGTAGTGAAGGTCTGGCTATTCCGGGAAAGCAATGCTGTGGAAGGTGGGCACAAGGTAGTCAACAGTTTGAAGGTACCGATTTGTTTAAATTTGCTGAATATCTTTCATCGAAGAACTTTCACAATAAAGTCAACCATCACGCCCTTTTGGCAGATGTTCAACAAGGCTGGTCTTTCGAATCCAACATACCCGTTGGATACGGTGTGGGCTCGTCCGGAGCATATTGCGCCGCGGTATATGATAGATATGCGGAAATAGAAGAAACCGATTTAAAATACATTAGAGAAGATCTTGCAGGGATGGAATCCTTTTTCCATGGTGCCAGTTCGGGCATCGATCCTTTGATATCCTATTACAATCAATCCATCCACCTCACATCAGGGCAACCCACAGTCGTATCGTTATCGTCTGAAGTTATTGATTCATTTCAAACCGTGGATACCAATATTCGACGCCAAGGTTCTTTTTATATCCAAATGTTTGCGGATAGAATGCAAGACAAGATATTTGCAGGAAAGATTAACGACATCTTGATACCAAGTGTCAACAATGCTATAAAGGCTTGTCTGGCAGGCGACTTAAAAGCCCTCTATCAATATTTTTTTGAAATAAGCTATTTTCAACTCGTATGGATGACGGAGTTTATACCGTTCGATTGGATTAAAAGATGGGAAAAACGCCTATCTGATTACGATGGTTTTTTGAAGATCTGTGGTGCCGGAGGTGGTGGTTTTTTGATTGAGCTTAAAAAAAGCAAGTAAACATACTATTTTTCCTATTCTATATTTCTTTTTAGTCTTTCAGGAAGATAAATAGGCTTCTATAAAATGATTCCGGACAATCGATTTTATCAAAATTTTATAAGAGGCATCGGATTATACCAAACTGATTTATAAATCAATTTGGTATAATCTATTTTAAGATTAGCTAGAGAAGTGAAATTTTTCTAATTTGACCCAGTCTTATCATCGGACAGCATTGATTCTATCTCTATTTTGAAATGAGCCTCGATTAATTTGCGCTTTAATTTCAATGTAGGCGTCAGTAAACCTGAATCTATCGTCCACTCTGAGTATAGCAACAAGAATTTTTTGATTTGCTCCCACTTGCCCAAAGAACTATTGAGCCTATCCACTTCTTTCCGGATCAATTGAACTACTTCAGGATGTGAAACCAATGCCGAATGTCCACCTTCCAAACTTATACCTCTTGCAGTAGCCCAAGCTTCAAGCTGCATGAAAGAAGGAACTATAAGTGCTCCGATATACTTATAATCATCTCCTCCCACAACAATAAGTTGCTCAATAAACCGGCTTTCCTTCATTTTGTTTTCGATAGCCTGTGGTGCAATATATTTACCTCCGGCTGTTTTAAATAGCTCCTTTTTACGATCCGTAATTTTGAGAAATTTCTTTCCAAAATGATCCACCCATTGTCCGATATCTCCCGTATGAAACCAACCCTCTGTATCAATTACTTCAGCTGTCAAGTCAGGTCTATTGTGATAGCCTTTCATAATATTTTTTCCTCGGGCTAAAATCTCTCCATCATTTGCCAATTTGATTTCAACTCCGGGAATAGGTAGCCCGATAGAACCAAGACACCTTTCCTTTTCTGGTACTCTATTGACTGTGAGAACGGGCGAAGTCTCCGTCAAGCCATATCCTTCGATGACATTTATTCCGGCGGCGCTGAATATCGTTATCAGACGAGGCTGCATGGCGGCTGCCCCTGTGATTATAAATTGTACTCGACCTCCTAATGCTTCCTGCCACTTTGAAAATACCAACTTTCTGGCTATTGTAAGTTTCATTTGGTAAAAGAAGCCCTGCTTTTCTCCTAATTTGTATTGTGATCCGATCCTAAGACTCCAGAAAAACAAACTTTTCTTGATACCGGATAGTGTATTCCCCTTTGCCCTGATTTTTTCATATACTTTTTCCAACAACCGCGGTACAGTAGTAAAGCAATATGGTTGAACCTCCTTGAGATTGTCGCCAATTGTTTCAAGACTTTCAGCATAATAGATATGGATATTCATCATTAAATACGCATAAAACACGGTGCGCTCAAAGCTATGACACAAGGGTAAAAAACTCAGTGCTTTCTCTCCGTCTCGAAATGGCAAAACCTCAGCAACACCGGTTAGATTACTTACGATATTTTCATGGGTCAGCATCACACCCTTGGGTGTCCCAGTCGTCCCGGAGGTATAAATGATGGTGGCAACATCAGACTGGACAACCGTTTCTTTTTGGGTTTTTATGGCATCAACATCAATATGCTCAATTGCATTTAGTACTTCAGGTAACCATTGCGCTCCTTCTATTCTATCGAATACAACTATTCCTAACAAGGAAGGGACTCTGCCTAAAAGAGGCATTACTTTCTGAAATATCTCTGCATTTCCTACAAAGGCATATCGAATTTCAGAATCATTGAAAATAAAGGCATAGTCGTCTTCAGAAATTGTCGGATACATCGGGACATCCACTACTCCTATCTGTTGAGCGCCCATATCGACAAAGTTCCATTCCGGTCGATTTTCACTTATGATGGCTATTTTGTCATTCTTTTTAATTCCCTGATTTAACAGAAACTGGCTGACATGGTCTGCATTGACTTGAACATCCCGGTATGTATAGTGCTTCCAATAAGAATTATTTTCGGAATCTATTACTTTGTAAGACAGAAATTCCACTTCGGGATGCCTTTCCAATTGAGCTGTCAAGTAGTCAAATAATCTTTTGATCTCCATCCTTATTACTTTATAAGTTTGCTAATGGTTCTAAATTGATCGGTGCCTGCACAATCCATCAACATAAATAGAATCATTTCAACCGAAACAATAAATATCCCGGATTGCTGCATTCGCATTAAAGCATACTTCTTATTTTCAATGGTGCGGGAAGATATGGCATCGGCGACCACATGTACGGTATAGCCTTTACTGGCAGCGTCTAAAGCAGTTTTTAATACACATATATGGCTTTCCACTCCACATAAAATCAGGTGATGACTGCCGTTTTTTTTCAAATAATCATTGATCTCTGACTGCATCATACAACTAAAACTGTCCTTTTCGAAAATAGGAACATCAGGAGGGTATGTCAGGCCCTTCGATGTATGGCCGAGACCTTTAGGGTATTGTTCCGTTATCATTACATCGACACCTAATATCTCTGCTCCGGTTATAAGTTTTTGGACAGCCTGAATAATTGTGTCGTTTTCGAAGATTGCCGGAAGAAGTCGTTCTTGCATATCAACAACCATCAATGTGCTATTTTCAGCAGTTGGTGTCGTTTTATCTTTAATGTCCATTATATAAAAATTAAATACTGATAGAGCCTTTGCGGAAATCTGTCCTTCCTATGATCGCATTGATAATAAATGGAATGCCTTTGGCGTGACTTTCTTTTGCCTTAAGTAATGATTCATTCAATTCATCCGGACTTTTTACACTTACGCCATCTCCTCCTAAGGCAATGCCTATTTTATGATAATCGCTATATGCCAGATTCATGGCACAGTCGCTTTTTAAAAACTCCACCTGGTCGCGTGCGATCTGACTCCAGCAGGCATCATTGCCTATTACAGCCATGACGGGAAGGTTAAACCGCACGAAAGTATCATATTCCATAAGGCTATATCCAGAACTGCCGTCGCCATATATTATCCACACCTGTCGATTGGGATAAACCAGCTGAGCCCCAAGGGCAAAGCCGGCACCCACGCCCAATGTACCATATACGCCGGGATCCAACCAACTTAGCGGTGACCGTGGGCGTAAAATATAAGATGCTGTGGCAACAAAGTCACCTCCATCGGCAATTAAAATCGCATCTTCTGCTATTTTCTGATCCATAGACATAAACAATGAAAGTGGGTTGATGCCTTTATCTACCGGCATTGTCGCTTGTTCTTCGATTTGAATATTGCGATTGTGATTGATTTCACTAAGGTCGGATATCCATTCTCTGAAGTCACCCTTGTATGCTGTACTAAGGTCTATCAGAAAGTCCATAGGGTCGCCCAGTATGGGTAATGTCGGTTTCTTATTTTTATATAAATCCTTTTTGCTCCTATTGACAGAAATAAACTTTCTGCCTCCAATGTGATTACCATAATCAAGCCTGAAATCATTGGGGACACCGGCGAGGATAATTAAATCTGCTTTCTTGATCGCCTCTTTTCGTTTGTGACGCATCTGCAGATTATGATCCTTGCCCAATAAACCTCGCGCCATACCACTCAGATATACCGGAATTCCCAACGCCTCTACAGCTCTTGCCAATGAAGAGGCTTTGCCAGCCTGCATCATGGCGCCACTGCCAATGATAAGTAAAGGTCGTCTGTGCTTTTTTATGAGTGAGATTGCCTTACTTTTTTCGCCCATGCTGTGATGTGGATAACGAATCGGCACAGTCGATGTGTCCAAACGTACTGCATCCTTTCCGGAAAACAGCCGATTGACATGAAAATTTAAATACCCTCTAAGTATGCGATCTTGAATATTTCGGGGTGAAGTCTCTTTGTTTTTAACACCATACCACTCGCGGACCATCTCCTCGCCGTACAGTGTATCGATAGGGCATTCTACAAACACAGGTCCCGGCACTCCTTCCTGTGATTTAACAAATGCTTTTTCTACAGTTGGAACGATATCTTTGACCCGTTTAAAGGTGGCAGTCCACTTACACACTGATTTTAAGATTGATAGCTGATCAATATCTTGCAAACTACCCCTTCCTTTTAATACCGTCGCCGCTGCTCCGCCCAATAATATTAGTGGAGACTGGGCCAAAGCGGCGTTTTTTACAGCAGTGATGGTATTGGTAACTCCCGGCCCCGCTGTTACTGCAGCTACACCGGGAACTCCGGTGAGACGAGAGACCGCATCGGCAGCAAATACCGCATTGGCTTCATGCCGTGTATCGATAACCCGTATCCCGATTTTCTCCGCCCCTACAAAAATAGGCGATATGTGCCCACCACATAGGGTAAACAAAAACTGGACACCGTGCTTCTTTAAAATATCTGCAATAATTTCTCCTCCATTCATGGTTTAATAAAATAATTTGATCAAGTATGGCCAGAAAACTACAATTTGTTCCGGCACATAATTAACTATTTTTAACCCTCATAATCAGCATTATACGGTTTTTCAAAACCTTAACTGCTGAATTCGGATTTAAGCTATTCAATAATATAATTAAGCAATATAGCAATTGACTTTTTAAATGTAATATAATAAAAAACCGACTCATACAATGCTATATAATAAAGGTAATAAAAACTCACGAATTTATAGGATAATCGGATTTTTTTCAGTTGGACTTTCTTTTGGGTCGCTTCGCTTTGGGTCGCTTCGCTTTAGGACGCTGCGCTTTTGGGGCGCTTCGCTTTTGGGCGCTTCGCTTTTAGGGCGCTTCGCTTTTAGGGCGCTTCGCTTTGGGTCGCTTCGCTTTGGGTCGCTTCGCTTTAGGACGCTGCGCTTTTGGGACGCTTCGCTTTGGGACGCTGCGCTTTGGGACGCTTCGCTTTTAGGGCGCTTCGCTTTTAGGGCGCTGCGCTTTTAGGACGAGTCACTCCTAATCCCTAACAGCTAACAGCTAACCCCTAACAGCTAACAGCTAACAGCTAACCCCGATTTCCCTATGGTTCTCAAAAATTATTTGCTCTTTTTTTGAAAAAAATTTTGAATTTTATTGCAATATTAACACTGTTAATTATCTTTGCGGTGTTAATTGCTTAAAATGGGAATTGCAGAAAGGAGATCAAAACACAAAGAAAACCTCAGGCAGGCTATTCTCGATGCCGCCAAGAAGTTGTTCTTACGAGATGGATATCATGCCACTTCGATTCGGAAGATAGCACAAGAGATCGAATTTAGCCCAACAACGATTTACCTCTATTATAAGGACAAAGCAGAAATAGCTCATGCCTTACATATAGAGGGCTTTAAGATGCTGGGGCAACAATTATCTGTAGTGCAGCATATCGACGATCCCTTTGAAAGGCTGAAAGTCATGGGCAGGATTTACATTCAGTTTTCTTTGGAAAACACGGATTTTTACGAGCTGATGTTTGTCTTAAAAGAGCCGATGGATCATATCCGGGAGGAAGGGGCTGATATCTGCTGGGAAGAAGGACAACAAGCCTTTGAAATCCTGTGGGCCAATATCGCTGCCTGCCAAAGGGTCGGTTATTTTAATGGTCTTGATGCGGCTAATGTCGCTATGATAACATGGTGTACCATGCATGGTCTATGCACCTTAAACATCCATGGTCACCTCGATTTTGTGCAAACGCATAAAAAAGAAATGTCACACATTACTGATTTATTGGATTCTGCTTACGCTACCTTCATCAAGATTCTACAACGTTTGAAATAATTTTTTTAACAATGAACTTAACACTGTAAACCATGAGGTTGATTTTCAAAATAAATTGGTATTGGATTCTAATCTTGCCATTAACTATACAAATAGAAATGCTTTATGGACAAGCATCCCCTTTGGATAGATATATTCGGGAAGCCTTTGCATCCAGTCCAATGCTATATCAAAGTGACCTTGAAGTCGAAAAGTCAAAGTTGGTGAAAGACTTTGCCCGCAGCTATTACTTTCCAACTGCCAGCATACAGATGGGATATCAGACTGCTGCCGGAGGAAGAAATATCGACCTTCCTGTCGGTGACATGCTCAATGGGGTGTATTCTACGCTCAATCAAATTACCGGTACTTCCTCATTTCCGACCATTGACAATCAGCACATCAATTTTTTACCCAATAATTTTTACGATTTTAAAATACGTACCTCCGTGCCCATCTTCAACCCGGAAGTGTCTCATCAGATACGCCTTGCAGACAAGCAAACGGAAAGTACATCACTGAATCTTCGACTTCGCAAGCGACAATTGGCGGCTCAGATCAAGGAAGCATATTTTAATTACCTGATGACGACCGGAGTTGTTAAGATTTATCGGGAAGCATTAGATTTGGGAGCAGAAGGTCGCCGTATCAACCAACGGTTATTAGAGCATGGCAAAGGGTTGCCAGCGTATTTGCTCAGATCAGATGCAGAGATCGCATCCATCAAAGATGAGATTTTTCAAGCGGAAACAGCGTCCAAAAATGCACGGATTTGGTTCAATTTTTTGCTCAATAAGCCTGATAGTACTGCAATAGATACACTTTTTGACGAAAGCACAATGCTCTCCTATTGCAAAAGCCTTTTGTTGACAACTCCGGGTGATCAGAGGGAAGAAATGAAGATGTTGGTCAATGCTTCGTCCTCCCTTGAAGAGGTGATCAAACTCAATAAAAGTGCCGCCCTTCCTCGCCTCAATGCCATAATAGATCTGGGTTCACAAGCGGAACAATGGCAGTTTAATTCTCAATCTCGGTATTTTCTGTTAGGACTTCAATTGGAGGTGCCACTTTTTTCAGCAAATCGGGTAAAGAATAAGGTAGAACAAGCTAAAATAGACCTGAATCGGAATGAAAGTGTGACCCGACACGCCCGGGATCAATTTGACCTTGCAGGAGAAATCGCCTTGAACAACCTTCGTTCTGCCCTTGAAGGCATTGAAGCCCGCAAAAAGCAAGTCGAAGCAGCATCCACTTACCGTCGCCTCATCGAGAAGGGCTATGCTGAGGGTGTTTCGACATTTATAGAGACGGTAGATGCCCGTAATCAATGGAAAACAAGTCAATTAGCCTACAAAATTCAACTATATAAAGTATTTCAAGCCGGTGTAAATGTAGAGAAAGAGCTGGCATTATTTAACATTGATCAATATTAATATATGAAAAAGTTACACATTGCGGCTACTTGCTTTTTACTTTCTCTTTTTTCATGTAAAGAAGCAAAAATTGAAGAAAAGCCTAAGGACGATGTCATTCCGGTAAAAATCATGACGCTGGAAAAGAAAGATCAAGCTCAAACATACCGACTCTCAGGCCGGTTTACCACCGAAGACGAATCAGCGCTTTCCTTTAAAAATGGTGGCGTTATTCGCACCATTTACGTCAATGAAGGTGACAAGATTCAGAAAGGCCAACTGCTTGCCATTGTGGACAAAACAGAAATAGGATCTATGGTCAACCAAGCTGAAATAGCACTCGAAAAGGCCAAGCGCGACTTTACACGGGCTTCAAATCTCTACAAAGATAGCGTCGCTACTTTGGAGCAAATGCAGAATGCCCGAACCGCACTCGATATCGCACAACAGCAAGTCGTAAATGCCCGATACAATATGAACGCATCTGAAATACGAGCTACCCAATCCGGCTTTGTCCTTAAAAAGTACGCTCAAGAAGGACAGATTGTCGGCCCGGGAACACCCATCCTGCTCATCAATGGTGCCTCAAAGGGCAAGTGGATTCTTAAAGCCGGTGTGAGCGACCGCCATTGGGCAGCAATCCGACTCGGAGACCATGCTTCCGTGATATCAGATGCCTTCCCCGAACAACCCATGCAAGGGGAAGTGGTTGCCAAATCAGAAGGTATAGACCCCACGACCGGAACTTTCAGTATTAATATTCGGATAAAAGACGACGGACGGAATAAATTGGCGACAGGCTTATTTGGCAAAGCAACAATTCAAAGCTCTTCACGGATAGCCGCATGGACAGTGCCTTTTAGCGCTGTATTGGAAGGTGATAAAGAGAATGGGTATGTCTTTGTTGTTGATGATGACCATATCGCACATAAAATCCTTGTCAAGATTGAAAGAATCCAACATCCTGACATCATTATTTCTTCCGGATTAGAAGGCTTTAAAAAGCTTATAACGGAAGGAAATGCCTATTTGAAAGAAGGCTCTAAAGTTACATGGAACAAGTAAAGTTGTTTGTTCCATGTTTTATACCACATCATATAATAAACTTGATTAAAAATTATCAAAAGGGATGAAGATAACAGAATACGCTATAAAAAATAGCCAATTTACCCTTATCATGGTGCTCATGGTCGTCGCAGTAGCCGTCTCAACACTATTGAAGATGCCCCGCTCTGAAGATCCGGAATTCTCGGCTCCTTTCTTTCCCATCGTTGTGGTATATCCCGGTGCCGGACCGGAAGATATTGAGAAAATGGTCGTCGATCCTATTGAAAAGAAAATTTTTAGCCTGTCAGATATAAAAAAGGTCAAAAGCTTCATCCGGGATGGGCTTGCCGTAATTCAAGTGGACTACAACTATGATGTTAACATCAACGACAAATACCAGGAACTCGTACGCGAGGTAAATAGCCTTAGAAGTCAGCTCCCTACAGGCATTCATGCGATAGATATTCAGAAAGCGTCAGCCTCAGATGTCAATATTCTACAAATCGCATTGGTGTCGGAAAATGCTTCCCAGGACGCATTATTGCACCAGGGTGAAAACCTTCAAAAAGCACTGGAAAAAGTTCCGGAACTTAAAAATGTCAAACTGCATGGTGTCAGAGATCGCATTGTTCGGATTGATTTGAAGTTAGATAAGATGGCTCAACTCAACGTTCCTGCCACCTTAGTTTCCAATGCTCTACAGAGTGAAATGACCAATATACCGGGAGGCGCCGTGTATGAAGGTAATAGGTCATACAATATCAAAACCAATGCCAGCTTCTCTTCTTTGGATGATATACAGAATACAATAGTTGTAAATCGAGGGACTTCGGCCATCAAGGTGAGCGATATTGCCGATGTTTATTACAGCTATGCCCCTACATCCTATATCACCCGTTTCAACGGCCACCGCTCCATTGTCGTTGTGGCTGCTTTGAAAGAAAATCAAAACATCTCAAAGGCGCAAGAAAAGTATCTCAATGTCATCGATCAATTTAAAAAGAAGCTGCCATCTAACATAGATCTACAACCGCACTTTGACCAAGCCGACAATGTCAATCAGCGTTTGTCCGGATTGGGCAAAGACTTTGTAATAGCGATATGTTTGGTTTTATTAACCTTATTGCCCTTGGGCAACAGGGCCTCTTTAGTCGTAATGATATCCATACCTCTTTCGATGGGCATCGGTATCATACTGCTCAACGCATTGGGTTATAACTTGAATCAACTTAGCATAGTGGGATTTGTATTAGCCCTTGGTTTATTGGTAGATGACAGCATCGTCGTCGTCGAGAACATCGAACGGTGGGTTCGAGAGGGGCATCCTTTAAAAAAAGCCATTGTCCAAGCAACCAATCAGATTGGATTAGCAGTAATCGGATGCACCGCAACCTTGATAATCGCTTTTTTACCGTTAGCTTTTATGCCGGAAGCATCGGGTGACTTTATTAGAAGCCTACCCATCGCCGTTATGTTGACCATATTGGGTTCTCTGATAGTGTCATTGACCGTGGTACCTTATCTTTCAGGAAAGTTTCTCAATCCTTCGACAGCAGAGCACGGCAATATTTTTTTAAAATATCTTCAAAAAGCCATTCACACCACTTATGCCCAATTATTGGACAAAGCTTTGAGATTTCCGGTGATGAGCCTAATTATTGCCTTGATAATCTTTATTGCTTCTCTTTGGATGATTCCTATCGTCGGGGTCAGCTTATTTCCCGCATCTGAAAAACCCCAATTTATGATAGATATCAGCACTCCTTCACAATCCAATATTGCCTATACGGATACAATAGCTCAGCAGATAGAGTCTAAACTCAAACAAATGCCTCAAGTCAAATATTTCTCCACCAATGTCGGCAAGGGAAATCCCAGAATTTATTATAATGTTCAACAACGAAACGAACAACCGGACTTCTCACAAATCTTTGTTCAACTACAACCCAACACGAATCCTTCCGAAAAGCTGGCAATTATCGACACTCTACGTGCCCTTTGGACTCCTTATCTTGGGGCCGAAGTCAAAGTGGTTAATTTTGAGCAAGGCATCCCACAGTTGGCTCCCATTGAAGTTCGATTGATAGGCGACAATCTGGACACCTTACAGGCTTTAGCGTCTAAAACAGAGAGTTTACTAAGTAAGGTTAAGGGAGCTATTTATGTCAACAATCCGATTAAGACCGAAAAGACTGATATCCGGATTAAAATAAATAAGGAAAAGGCCATCAGCTTAGGTGTCCCTATCATCAATATCAGCACTACAGTGCGCATGGCTCTCGTAGGCCTTCCCATAGGAACCTATACGGATCAGAATAGGTCTGATGACGAGTACACCATCCTACTCACCTCACCAAGGCATGACCACCCCGATTTAAGCGTCTTTCAGAATACCTTTGTCAACACATTCGACGGAAGAGCCATCCCTATCAGCCAACTCGCCGACATAGAACTGGAGTCGTCGGCTCAGACTATCAACCACCTCAATAAAGATAGAACTGTCTCTGTTACCGCATTTGTTCAACAAGGCTACAACAACTTAGAAGTAACCAATGAGGTCGTTTCTCAAATGGAAAAGATGGCAATGCCCGCTAATTACCACTTTGCCATGGGTGGTGAAGTGGAAGGAAGACAAGAATCCTTTAAGGGTTTTGATTCCATTCTATTAATTACCTTCTTTTTATTTATTGCCGTCTTAGTTTTACAGTTTAAGACATTCAGAAGTACACTAATTGTTCTGTCGGTGATCCCACTCGGTATTGTAGGTGCAGTAATCGCCCTGTGGCTGACCGGCAACTCGCTGTCTTTTGTTGCTACTGTAGGCATTGTAGCCCTTGCAGGAATTGAGGTGAAGAATACCATCCTATTGGTTGACTTCACCAATCAATTGCGCCGACAAGGGGTCGGACTGTTGCAAGCAATTGAAGAAGCCGGAGAAAAACGCTTCCTGCCCATCATTCTGACTACTATGACGGCCATCGGTGGACTATTGCCTATTGCCTGGTCCAACAATCCGCTGATATCGCCACTTGCCATCGTCATGATAGGGGGATTGATAAGTTCTACCTTTCTGTCAAGGATTGTTACGCCGGTGGTGTATAAGCTCATTCCACCTGAAATATAAAAAATGTAACTAAAGTAAAGGGCATTTTAGCTGAAGAGAAAGGTCAATAATCGTGCATCAGAAGTCGGAAGAGAAAATTCGGATTAAACATTTATAGGTAATATTTGTATTGAATAAGGAAAATGTATTTTGATAATATGCTCAGCAAATACTACCAATGGCTTGGCTTTTTCAAATATGCTTATTAAAGAATTCAATTTTCAATACTTTTATTTGAATTCGATTTTGTTGTTGTTTGAAAATAGCTTTTGGAAGCTAAAATACATTCCGATATTTTTTCATATAATAAAAATGTATAATGCGTAAATTATGTTTTTTAGTGTTGACTCTGTTCTTTTCGGTTGCCGGATATAGTCAGGTAGCTGCGAAGTTGAACCAAAAAATCGATCCCAATAAGAAATTAATGACGGTAGATGCTTCATGTGGAGAGTGCAACTTTGGATTGGATGGATTGTCTTGTGACCTCGCCGTCAAAATAGATGGCAAGGCGTATTATGTGGATGGTGTTGCGATCGATGAATTTGGGCATCCGCATGGCAAAAACGGCTTTTGTGTAGCGGTAAGGAAAGCTGAAGTTCAAGGTGAAGTAGTTAATGACCGCTTTAAAGCCAGCTATTTCAAGCTGCTCAAGCCTAAGAAAGCTGCCAAGACCGGAAAGTAAATAGAATCCTTTTTCAGAAGGAAGGACTACACTCTTTTCATTATGATCATACCGATAGGATATTCACAATAGTCTAATTTCATTGGTCTAAAGGGATATCCTTTCGGTAATTACACGACATTGATTTCCATAATACTTATATTCAACTTGTTGCGATTTAGTAGGATGTAATTCAGCAATTGAGGTTTTACAATAACGAAAAGTGCTGATTATGAGGGTCGTCCTGATGGACGAATTGTTTTATTTGTTTCTTTAAAATTCCAGTAAGTAATAATATTCAACAAGATCAAATAAGAAATGAAGATCAACGACCTCGCAAATTATCAATTATTTGCCTCTAAAACTTCTGCCCCTGTTGTTTGAATTTCCTGTTCTTGATTTCTTCGAAGATGCTGCATTATACCTTTTTGGGTCATTTGTTTTATTATCAGCCGGCCCTTTTTCTTTTTGTACTGCTCTGTTGTTAGAATCTCGTTTTTGAACAGTCAAATCAGCCGTATGAAAAGGATGGTTGGTAACTACCGGGATTTTTTTTCCGATTAGTTTTTCGGTATCTTTCAAATTCAAAAGATCAAAACCATCCACAAAAGAAAGTGCTTTTCCTGAAGCCCCAGCTCTACCTGTTCTGCCAATACGGTGGACATAAGTCTCTGAAACATCTGAGAGTTCAAAGTTAATCACAAAGTTGAGGTCGTCAATATCAATTCCTCTTGCCGCTATATCGGTGGCAACTAACACTCTTGTTTCTCCCGATTTAAAGTTGTTTAATGCCTTCTGACGGGCATTTTGAGATTTATTTCCATGAATAGCTTCTGCAGATATTTTTGCTTTCTGTAGCTTTCGGACAATTTTATCAGCACCATGTTTAACCCTTGAGAATACGAGTACCGAATCGGAAATATCATTTTTCAGGATATGAATCAACAAATCCAATTTATCATTTTTTTCTACAAAATAGACAGATTGTTGAATGGTTTCTGCTGTAGAAGATACAGGCGTCACCTCCACCATTATAGGTTGATGCAGCATAGCATTTGCCAACTTTTGTATTTCATCTGGCATAGTAGCCGAGAATAGAAGGGTTTGGCGTTGTGGGGGTAGTAGCTTGATAATCCGTTTTACGTCATGTACAAAGCCCATGTCCAACATTCTATCGGCTTCGTCCAATACAAATATTTCCAATTGCTTTAGACTGATGATTCCCTGACCGATAAAGTCTAACAACCTGCCCGGCGTAGCTACCAAAATATCCACCCCTTTTCGTAAGGCAACTTCCTGAGCACCTTGCTTTACACCACCAAACACAACCAAATGTTTCAAGTGCAGGTATTTGCCATACGCTTTTATATTATCTTCTATCTGTATTGCCAATTCGCGTGTTGGCGTTAGTATCAAGGCTTTAATACTCCTATTCTTTTGAGAATTTTCTGTAAGATTTTGGAGAATAGGAATAGCAAAAGCTGCCGTTTTACCGGTACCAGTTTGTGCACAGCCAATTAAATCTTTGCCTTTTAATACTTCGGGAATTGCTTGCTCTTGTATCGGTGTTGGCATGGTGTAACCCTGTTCTTCGATGGCTTTCAGAATAGGTTCTATGAGGCGTAAATCAGTAAATTTCAAATATCTTAATTATAATACAGGATCTCCGGAACGAAAATCCAAGGCGCAAAGGTAAACAATTTGCTTAGATGCTGCACGGCAATCCATTTTTTAATTGAGAATTGAAAATTGAGAATTGAGAATTGAAGTTTGAAGTTTCATGATTTTAGTTGACAGCTTTTTCTAATCAGTAATTTAAATGTGGATAACTTTTTATGATTGAAAATTATTTTTCATTCTCCATTCTCCATTTTCCATTTTCCATTTTCCATTCTCCATTCTCCATTCACACCTTATACTCCTTTATACTTCTCTACAAGCGCACTAATCTTCTGAAAAACGCTTTGCTTCTTGGTTAAATACTGTGGATTAAGCGGACTCATCCTCGGTAATATCTCATTCAAATCAGTACCGGTCTCGGTGGCATAACCACTTTTTAATGCATTGGATAAATATCGTTTGGCGGCATCTTCATTTAGATTTTCTGCTTGTATCAATGCTGCCACTTCTTGTTTTTGTACCGCTTGAGCATACAAGAAGAATGCTTCTATGACATCGGCTTTGCTTTTAATTTCATTCAAATCGGTAAGATTGATAAAGTCCACCACCAAACTTTCTTTGGCTCTGTTACCGATGCTGGCACGGATGATGCGGCGAATTTCTTCAACCAATGCAGATTTGTCTTTGGTGTTTTTATTTTTTTCAAAAATCAATTCTAGGATATAATCCAAATTAATTTCCTGCGATTTCAATAAATCTACCTCAAATACCACATCATTCCAATCTATTTTAGATTCCGATTGATTTTGATGGTCTTGTTCTCTACGCAACCATTCTCTAATGTCGTTGTAAGTAGAACGGTAATCTTGGTTTGCTCTATCGGTCAAGACCTCGACCTCTTGCATGGCTGCTATGTCATCATCGTGTACAAAATGGGTTTCTTTAAATTTTTCCAGAGCCTCTGTATCCTTTATATCAATGTGTTGCAAGGCTTTCAGGTGACTAAACTCATCGTAATTTTGCAAAATATTTTCTAAGCGCAAGTATTCGCCAAATAGCTTTGCAAATTCTTTTTTGTCTTGCTCTGTCTGGATTTCTGTAGGATTGGGAAATTTCTCATTCAGCTCCTTCACCACTTCTTTGTAACCTCTTTTGGCTTCGCCACTTGCTATGTCGGTAAAGCCTTCCAAATATTCTTTATAGCTTTTTTCCAACACTACGTTTTTGGTGTTTGTATCGCCAAAAAGAGTGATTGCATCAATGGTAGCTTGCTCCAAATTGCGGAAGGTAACAATGTTGCCAAAGGCTTTGTTGGCGTCGTAAATACGGTTGGTGCGAGAAAATGCCTGTATCAATCCGTGGTAACGCAGGTTTTTATCTACAAACAAAGTATTTAAAGTGGGTGCATCAAAACCGGTGAGGAACATTCCTACTACAATCAATAAATCTACTTTTTCTTCTGGAGGGAGTTTTTTCTTATCATTATCTTCTCCTTTAACGCGTTGTGAAAGATTTTTATAATAATTCTCAAATTCTTTACTATCAACGCTATAGCTGGTTTTAAACATAGCATTGTAATCATTGATGGCTTTGCTCAAAAATTCTTTGGCGCTGCTGTCCATGGCGGTTGTTTCCATACTTTCATCTTGTATGTCACCGATGGCATTTTGCTCTTCGTTGGCTGCAAAGGAGAAGATGGTAGCTATTTTCAACGGTTTTTGGTTTGGCGGATTGCCATCCGTTCCTACGTTCTGCAAATTGTTCAGTTCTTCATAATACAATTTAGCGGCCTGTACACTACTCACGGCAAACATCGCATTGAAACCGGTATTGCCTATTTGGTTGCGGCGGGTTTTGAGCCTGAAATTCTGTAAAATATATTGCGAAATTTCTCTGATACGGTTGGGGTGCAGCAAGGCTTCTTTGTTTTCTGCAGCACTGAGTTTTTTCTCGTCTTGCTCTGTTTCTAAGGCTTTAAACTGTGGCCGCACATCGTTGTAGTCCACCTTAAATTTCAATACTTTATCGTCTCTGATGGCGTCAGTAATGACATAAGAATGTAATTCTCTGCCAAATACACTTTGCGTGGTTTCGTCGCCCATTGCATTTTCGGTAAAAATAGGCGTTCCGGTAAATCCAAACTGAATGAACTTTTTGAATTTCTTTTTTAGGTTTCTTTGGGCTTCTCCAAATTGGGAACGGTGACACTCATCAAAAATAAAAACTACTTGCTTTTGGTAAATAGCCAAATCGCCTTCGGTTTTCATCAGGTTATTCAACTTCTGAATGGTGGTAACTATGATTTTATTGTCTGTCTTATTCATTAGGTTGTCTTTCAGACCCTTGGTACTGTTGCTACCGTTTACACTATCGGGCGAAAAGCGTTGGTATTCTTTCATCGTATGATAGTCCAAATCTTTCCTGTCCACAACAAAAAATACGATGTCTATAAACTCCATTTGTGTTGCCAATCGAGCTGTTTTAAAGCTGGTGAGTGTTTTACCCGAGCCGGTGGTATGCCAAATATAACCGCCACTTTCGGGTTTGCCCCAGTTTTTAGTTTGAAAGGAACTGTTTATCTTCCATAGAATTCGTTCGGTAGCCGCAATCTGATACGGGCGCATCACCAATAAAGTATTGCTCACATCTAAAACAGAGTAGGTAAACAAGATATGGAGCAAGGTGTTTTTCTGAAAAAATGTAGCCGTAAAATCTTTAAGGTCTTGGATAACGGTATTGTCTGCCTTTGCCCACTCCATCGTAAAATCAAAGGTGTTTTTGTTGCGTTTGGTGGTATTGGCAAAGTAGCGGCAGTAAGTGCCGTTGGAAATGACAAAGATTTGCAGAAATTTATACAAAGAATTATCACTGTTGAAACTCTCTTTGCTGTACCGATGCACTTGATTAAATGCTTCTTTGATGGCTACACCCCGTTTTTTGAGTTCTATTTGCACTAAAGGCAAACCGTTGATTAAAATGGTAACATCGTAGCGATTGGCGTGGCTGCCTGTTTGCTCAAACTGATTGATGACCTGCACTTTATTGCGGGCGATATTCTTTTTATCGAACAAATAAATGTTTTGTAAACGACCGTCATCAAACTTAAAATCGCAGATATCATCGTCGTGTATTTTGCGTGATTTTTCGATGATGCCATCGCTGGCTCTGTCCAAGTATTCGGTTACGTAGCGTTGCCATTCGCTATCGGTAAAGGTTACGCTGTTCAAGGCTTGCAATTGTGTGCGAACATTGTCAAGCATGGCTTGGTTGGACGTGATATGCGTAGGATTTTCGTATCCTTGATGGATTAGATCCTGGATAAATTCACCTTCCAAAGCGTTTTCGGATTGAAAAGAAGCGGGCGGATCGTTAAAAGCGTTGAATTTTGTATATTTTTCGAGGACGATGAAATTGTTGGTTTCGGCGATTGTGCTGTAATTAACCACAGATGAACGCTGATGAACACTGATGTTTTTATTTTCCATAAACCATTCGTTTTATTTGAACTCTTGGAGTACCAAAGTTAATAAGTAAACCTAAATGCAAATTGGTTGCTTTTAAGTAATTCAATAGTTGTGCTTGATGAATTTCATTGAGCGTTGTTATGGCTTTCGTTTCTATAATAACACAGTCGTTTACTAACAAATCTGCATAATATTCACCCACTACTTTCTCTTTATAACAAATAGTAATCGCTTTTTCCTTCTCCACTATTAAGCCATTATCAAGCAGCTCTATCATTAAGGCATTTTGATATACTTTTTCTAAAAATCCTGCCCCAAGCGTATTGGAAACCGTATATGCACAGCCAATTATTTTTTCTGAAATGCTATTCAAATATTCTTTATCCATACTGATGTTTTTTTACCACAGATGAACGCTGATGAACACGGATAATCTGTGTGTATTTGTGTGTATCTGTGGTTAATTTTCCATAAACCATTCTTTTTTTTTACCACAGATGAACGCTGATGAACACGGATAATCTGTGTGTATTTGTGTGTATCTGTGGTTAATTATCGAAAGTTAACAATTTATCCCGATAATATTCATACTGTTTTTTCCTTAACTCAATCTCTTTCGGCAGACCTTCGCTGATGGAGGTGGTGAGGGTGTCGAATTTATCGAGGATGGAAACGATGCGTTCTTGCTCTTCGAGAGATGGAATGGGGATTGGAAATTTGAGAAACATAGGCTTTCTCATAGATGTAACTGATGAACTAACAGAAGTTTTCTCTATGTAGGAATAGAAATTTGTTACGATGTAATGATAAACATACCTTGGGTTAATTTCTTTTTCATTTGGTACTATCCTATACGCTCTCTGATGTAGTGCATATTTACCCACAGCCCAATGAAATACCTTACCAACTCCAACACCATCGCCAGCAGTAATAATTGCTGTTTCTTCAAAATCATAAGTATCGAGTTTCAATGGGCTAATACCTCTTGCATAAAATATATAATCTCCATTATCAACGGCATCTTGTGTATCATGCTTACCAGTTCCAATTAAAGCCACCTCCCCCAGCGTCTTCCATTCCACTTCTCCGTCTTCAAAGCTCAACAATTGCTCCCGATAATAACTATACTGCTTTTTACGAGCTGTAAGCTCTGCTGTAAGCTCTGCTGTAAGCTCTGTAAAATTATCTAAGATACGAACTATTTCTTTTTGAACGGAAAGTGGTGGGATTGGGATTTGGAGTTTTTTGAAACGTTCTTTAGAAACATTAAAACGAGTTACACCACTTGCGGTTTTTGCAATTTCTTTTCGCATAAAATCAACACGAAATAAATATTTAGCAAATTCTGGTGTTAATTCAATATCATCATTAAATCTTACTCCAAATGAAAAACTATTGAGATAAACTTTCTCATCAAATTTTGTTGTAACTGCTGATGACATTCCAGCTTCATTTGCAATTTCTGACGAACCAGTAAATAAAACATCTCCGTATTTCACTTCGTGCTGTCTTTCATTAACCGAAACAGTTACATTCTCAAGTTTATCAAAATCAACTTCTATATTTCCAAAAATATTCTTGTAGGTAACATATTTGGCATTTCCTTTTTCAAAATCTGGCTTACTTTTTCCCGTAAGTCCTCCGTAAATTTCTGCAACTTCCCCCAGCGTTTTCCACTGTACTTCCTTGCCTTGTAATAATTTATCTAAATAACTCATTTTTTCGGTAATTTTTTCAATAGTTCTTCAATGGCTTTTTGGTCTTCCAAATCGGCTTGGAGCGCTTCGGTTTTTTTGCGTTCGCTGTCAAAAACAGCATATTGTTTTTCGGCAAAGTCTTTAGCCTTGTTGCTACTCACTTTTCCTTTGTCTAACAAAAGTGGTTTTCGGCTAAACTGTATAACGCTGTCTGCCTCTTGTTTCCAAAAATCAATACTTAAGGGTATTTGTTCTTTTACCCGCAGTTCTGCAGTATCTAAAAACAATGTTACCATTCGGTTGAGCGTGTCTATTTCGTCTTCGGATAAATAATTTTTGGCAATAATTACGTCTTCTTTACGTACACGGCTGCCTTTCCACGAAGTCAAACCCATATTGAGCATTTCGGCTTTGGCACGTTGCACAATAATCTCGGCTGCGGTATGCTGCGTTGTAGCAAAGAGTAATTTGTTTTGTACTTCGACAAAAAACAGTTCAGTTTTTTTATCAGTTTTGTCGTAATCCTCGCTCAACATAAACAAATCACGGATTTTTTGATAAAAGCGTTTTTCCGAAGCACGTATATCACGGATACGAGCCAATAACTCGTCAAAATGGTCTTTGCCAAAGTTTTTGCCTTGTTTCAAACGTTCGTCATCTAACACAAAACCTTTGGTAATATACTCTTTAAGCGTTTGTGTAGCCCAAATACGAAATTGTGTGGCTTGTTTGCTATTTACCCGGTACCCCACAGCAATAATGGCATCGAGGTTGTAGAAATCCAGTTCACGGTTTACCTCTCTGTTACCTTCTTTTTGAACTACTCGAATTTTTCGAGTAGTTGCCATTTCGTCCAATTCTCCTGTTTTGTAGATTTCCTTTAAATGGTAAGTTATTGTATTGCTTTCCACCCCAAACAATTCAGCCATAGCTTTTTGTGTAAGCCAAAATGTATCGTCTTCAAACCGAACTGAAACCGATATTTTGCCTTGTGGTGTTTCGTATAATATAATGTTGCTCATTTTTTTTATTTTTTTGTCTGCATCAGGATTTGGTTGATTAATTGTCAGAATTAGGATTTGTTGGATTAATGGATTTTAAGATGAATCCTATCATCTTCAAAACCTAAGAATCAAAGTTCAGACATTTTTTTATTTTAATAATTTATTTTCCAGTTCTTCAATAGTAGGCAAATCAGATTTTAGGTTATCAGGAAGTATTTGGGTTAGTTCCAATTCGCTTACGCCCATAGGTTTGTGTATATCCCGTAATGCAAATTCGACTTCTATATTGTTTTTTTCCCTGCACAGTAAAATACCAATGGTAGGTTTGTCATCATTTTCTTTTACTAAGCTATCTATGGCAGAAAGATAAAAATTGAGTTTGCCGGCATATTCGGGAACAAAGGCGGTATTTTTTAGCTCTATTACCACATAGCACTTAAGCTTGATGTGATAAAAAAGTAAATCAATATAGTAATCCTTTTCTGCTATTTCTATCGAGTATTGTTGCCCTACAAAGGCAAACCCTTTTCCTAATTCCAACAAAAATTGCTTGATATGATTGACCAATTGATTTTCTATATCTTTTTCTTTGTATCCTTCTGTTAATTGCAAAAAATCAAAAATATAAGGGTCTTTTAATGTTTGCTGTGCTAAGTCAGAAAAAGGTTCGGGTAAGGTATTGCTGAAATTGGTAATAGATCTTCCTTGCCTGTTATATAATCCGGATTTTATTTGTAAGCCCAATACATCTCTGCTCCAATTGTTTTCTATTGTTTTTTGGATGTAGAACAGGGCTGCATCAAGTTGTTTCAATTTTGTGAATATCAATATATTATGTCCCCAAGGAATTTGGGCAACAAGTTGCTGCCTAAACATAAGTTCTTGGGGCGATAAGGCAACAAGCGGTTGCCCAATTGATTCTGAATAAAATTCATAAAAAAACTTACAATACTTTAGATTTCGTTCTGAAAAACCACTCATTTCTGGGAACTCATCTTTTAAATCTTTTGATACATTTTCCAATATTTTATCGCCCCAATTGCTTTGTTTTATCTTTAGAGCAATCATGCTGCCCAATTCCCAATAAAACAAAATCAATTCTTTATTAACTGCTATGGCAGCTTTTATTTGGGCAGAACGAACTTTTAGTTTCAGTTCCTGTATCCAGTTTCTGTATTCTTGATTACTGATGTTGTTCATTTTTTTTAGTTGTTAGTTTTTAGTTGTTAGTTGTTAGTTGTTAGTTTTTAGTTTTTAGTTTTTAGATTTGGGATATCTGATTGTTGGTCATCTTCTAACCACTAATCCCTATCAATTTATCTATGTAACTCATCATTTCCCTTTCTTTTTTGCTTTTTTCTCCAGATCCGAGATTGTTTTTAAATAAACCTTTTCTACTGATAGCAGTGTTTGGGCTTTGTATTTTTTATATTCTTCGCTTGCCTTTTTTTGGGCTTGTGTATGTGATATTTTACCTGCATTTTCCAATATTTTTCTTCCTGTAGAGCCAAGAATATGGTCTAATTCACGCACATAATCTTGCATACGCATTTCTCGTTCCTCTATGGCGTTTAATTCTGCCAAATCAAAATAAGCCGCCACTAAATTGTTGAGCACTTTCAATTCTTTTTCTTCTAAATAATTTTTGGCAATCATCGCTTCGGCTTGTGTGGGCTGGTCTCCTTTAAAATTGGTTAAACCTGCAAAGGGTTTATCGCTGTCCACACGCAAATAAATCACTTCGCTTGCCGTATTTCCATGAGCCGCATAATGCAATTTGTTTTGAACAATTTTAAAAAAAGTCAGGCTTTCTTCGCTTTTTGGGTCATAATCGGTAGCCGTAGCATACAATTCCAACACCTGACGGTACATTACCTTTTCGCTGGAACGAATATCTCGAATACGATCTAATAATTCTTTCCAATAATTACCGCCACCCAAGTTTTTAAGACGTTCATCGTCCATCGTGAAGCCTTTTACAATGTACTCTTTTAAGCGCCCGGTTGCCCATTGTCGGAAACGGGTTCCTTGTATGGATTTTACCCGATAACCAACGGAAATAATCACATCGAGGTTGTAGTGATTGGTTGGTTTGGTTGAAAAATCGGAAATCCCGATTTTTCTCATGGTATCAACTTCTCGAAGTTCCTCTTCATTGTAAATATTAAGAATGTGTTCATTAATTGTAGAACGACTTTTATTAAATAACTCAGCCATTTGGTCTATGGTTAGCCAAACGGTTTCATCTTCTAGTTGGACGTTAATTTTAGTCAATCCATTGGCTGTGGTATATAAAATTATTTCGCTCATTTTTTTAGTGGTTAGTTTTTAGATGTTAGTGATTTTTGGAAGGTGTTGATCATTTTTCCAACTTCTTGAATTAAGTTAATAGCCGTTTCAATTTCGGAGTTATTTAGATAATTAATTTTAACACAAAGTAATAATTGTGTTTCTAATTCTGCTTTTGAGCCTTTGGCAATAGCAAGAAAATGATTAAATTCTTTATGCGTATTTCTCCCTTGTCCTTCGGCAATATTACTTGGAATGGAAATAGCTGAACGTCTTATCTGGTCACTTAATGCATAAAGTTCTTCTTTTGGCAACTTTTTTACCAAGCCATATACTTCGGCTACAAGGTCCATCGCTTTTTGCCAAACAATTAAATCTTTAAAATCTTTTATCATACTCATCTAATTTTTAGTTATCAGCTTTTAATGCATAGTTGATTACTAACTACTAACCACTAATCACTAATCTCTCTAATAACTTTCTCAATATCAGCACGAAGTGTATTTATTTTCTCCACCGTTTCTTTTATTTCTGCGTTCAATTTATCAATATCAATTTTCTCTCTGGTGTCTTTGGCTTCTACATAAGAGCTCACCGATAAATTGTAATCGTTTTCGGCTATTTTACTGTTTTCTACGGTGATGGCAGTGTGTGCTACGTTTTCTTTTTTATCAAAAAGGCGCATTATTTTTTCGATGTGGGCATCTTCCAACACATTGTTATTGGTTACTTTTTTGAAAAAATCTTCGCCACTGGCATCAATAAATTGGGTGCTATTTTCGGTTTTGCTTTTAGAAAGCACGAGGATATTTACGGCGATTGATGTTCCGAAAAACAGATTGGGAGCTAAGGAAATAACGGTTTCTACAAAATTATTGTCCACCAAATACTGGCGAATTTTTTGCTCGGCACCACCCCGGTAAAAAATCCCCGGAAAACAAACAATGGCAGCCCTTCCTCTACCGGAAAGATAGCTAAGCGCATGGAGCACAAAGGCAAAATCTGCTTTCGATTTGGGAGCGAGTACTCCGGCAGGTGCAAAACGGTCGTCGTTGATGAGGGTTGGGTCGTCACTGCCTATCCAATTTACAGAATACGGCGGATTGGAAACAATGGCATCAAAAGGTTTTTCATCGCCCAGCTGCGGATTGATGAGCGTATCGCCCAATTTGATATTGAATTTGTCGTAATTGACATTGTGCAAAAACATATTCATACGTGCCAGGTTGTAGGTGGTATGGTTGATTTCTTGCCCGAAAAATCCTTCTTGGATGATGTGGTTGTCAAAATGTTTTTTGGCTTGCAAAAGCAAAGAGCCCGAACCTGCTGCAGGATCGTAAATTTTATTGACCGATGTTTGTTTGTGCAAAGCAAGTTGTGCAATGAGCTTAGAAACCGATTGCGGCGTAAAAAACTCACCACCCGATTTGCCGGCATTGGCGGCATAGTTGGAAATCAGAAACTCGTAGGCATCGCCAAACAGGTCGATTTGGTTATCTTCAAAATTGCCAAAGCTCAGCTCTTCCACACCTTTGAGCACAGCAGCCAAGCGTTTGTTTTTATCTTCTACGGTATTGCCCAATCGGGTGCTGGTCGTATCAAAATCGGCAAACAGGCCTTTGATATCATCTTCAGAAGCATAGCCATTGGCGGAACTTTCTATGGCATCAAAGATGGCTTTCAGCTCGGTATTGAGGTTGGGATTGGTATTGGCAGTTTTGGCAATATTCTCAAAGAGTTGACTGGGAAAAATGAAATAGCCTTTTGTTTTGATGGCGTCGTCTTTTAATTCCGGTGATATGATGTCGTTGGAAAGGGCAGCATAATGGATGTTATCATCGTCAGCCTCAAAATGTCTTGAAAAATTTTCACTGATAAAACGGTAAAATAAAGCTCCGAGAACGAACTGTTTAAAGTCCCATCCGTCGATAGAGCCACGAACTTCGTTAGCTATTTTCCATATTTTGTTTTGTAATTCTTGTCTTTGTGCTGTACTTGTCATTTTTATGCTTTTATTAAATCACGGGTGTTGTGGTAAAATTACTTTTTTTATTCATAACCTTTGACAAAGTGTGAAGTTCGGGCGAATTGCAATTTTCACCAACTTTATTTTTTGAATTGGAGATATTATTAGTAACTTTGAAACATAAATTTTTAATCATCAAATCTATGAATTATGAAAAGTCATCTATTTTATTTTACGGTGTTATCGTGTGTTGTACTACAAGGTTGTGGTATCACGTTAGTTGATTATGTGGGCAAAAAAAGTTATCGGGCTTATCGTCAGACGCAGAATATAACACATTTGACGCTTTTGTCTGATTCTGTGCGTAGTATGGATATCTCTGCTGAAGTCGATTTATATTCGGGAGCTGTCGGTGAAGACAAAAACTCTAGCATTAATCAGTTTTCAATTAATTTTGACCACAAGATTAATAAGAAAATTTTTCTCAGCGAGAGTGTGCTCTATTATACCAATCATTCTCCTCTGGGAAATGCCAAGCGGGACAACTATTTTTACAACGAGTTTGCCAGAGGAGGTTTGGCAAGATTGGGAATTGGAGTGATCCACTATAATGAGCACAAGTACATCAGCACAGCGATACATGTCATGGGTGGGATAGAATCGGTGGATATTGCGGGCGCAGAGCTCGTAAAGAATCCTGATGATCAGTATTATTCTTGGCATCCTAAAGATTTGAATTATAGGGTAATGCGATATTCGATGGGAAATACAACTCACTTTGGATTTAGTTGGCCCAGGGTGAAATTTGGATTTGGTTTGAATATTAATTATTCTATATACAATAAGGATATGATTAGGGAGTACATTATTGAGGAGTTAAAGTATGCTACAATATTGGGGGATGAATACGTATTTCAAAGAATTGATTATATCAATGCGAGGAGGTTTTGGGACATTACTCCATCGATTGTATTACGTGTGATGCCTGCCAAGCACCTATCTTTTGAGACTCAAGTTGATTTTATGAATGCATTTAAACGCGTTAAGGGGCAATACCCGTCAATGCCGGCACTGAAATTGGGTTTAGTGTATAACATAACTCCCAATTATTAGTATTTTTAACCCAAATTCCACATAAGAGAATGCTGTATCGAAAGACGTTACGTTCATGAGGACTAAGCTCATAAGCAGCGTTCTTTTGGTATGGGAAAACCTCCATTGTTGGTTTCAGTTGGCATATCATAAAATATTGAACAAGTGCACAAAGTGTTTTTTATAATCAATCAAAAGGCTCGCCAGGCGAAGCATTTAGCAGGCGAAATATTAAAGCACTTTAACCGGGAAAATATTCACTTAGAATATACGCAATATACCGGTCACGCACGTGAATTAGCGTCTCAAGCAATTTATAACGGCTATCGACAGATTATCAGCGCAGGTGGCGATGGAAGCTTAAACGAAACACTCAATGGCATCTTAGACGCAACTTCATCTTGGACAATAGATGAAAAGAAGAAGCTCAGGTTGGGTGTAATTCCTATTGGCACCGGCAACGACTTTATTAGATCCACTAAGTCTCTTAACACTATAGTCGGATTAAAACAATCCATTGAGAAAGACCGAACTCAGCTTATTGATGTCGGTTTGGCTACATTTATCTCTGAGATGCAACAAGAAAGTCATCGTTATTTCATCAATGTTGTAGATGTTGGACTAGGTGGATATGTATCTTGTCGGTTAAAGGATTCATCCCGGTTTTTAACGCCTTTCTTAACCTACCAAAAGGCGATAATAAGTAGTTTATTTTCTTATAAAAACAAATGGTTTTCTGCTTCGAGTCCTAACCTTCAATATCAAGGAAAGACAATGTTATTGACAGTAGCCAATGGAAAATACTTTGGAAGCGGCATCGGTATTGCTCCTGACGCCAATATTACAGATGGCAAACTAGATGTCGTTGTAATTGGTGATGTTTCAAAATGGGAATATATTCGAAATATCAGAGATGCGCAAAAATGTAAACACCTTCGTATCGGTGGCATTATTTATCAACAGGTAGAAAACATTCAGATCAATTCAAAAGAAAACAAGATACCGGTGGATATGGATGGCGAGTTTGTTGGATATACTCCTTTACAAGTTCAGGTTAAAGAAAAAGCTATCGCATTTTATATATAATTTTCTTTGAGCATAAGACAGAAGCTCAATCTGGAAAAAAAAATAGGGCAACCCATTTCGGAGTTACCCATCTCTAAGTGTGTGTGTACTTAGCATTGTTGGCGATATGCCTAAAGAATTGACTTTTGACAATTCTGAATGATAATCGTTAAATATGAGGGAACAGCCATATTTCCTTTGAAATATTATGTTCGCTATTAAGACGGATAAAATAAGGACGGTCACATTAACGTATAGAATATTTATCACAAATTTCGCAATAGCCCTAAGTGGAATGTGATTTTAAAAAAAATTAAAGAAATAATCACGGATATCTTTTGCAGATTTAATTGGATTCAGTTGAATAGGATTTGCAAAAATATTCAAATAAGATAAATCGCCAATGAAAGGGTGTTTGGTAGATTTGACAAAAAGGGGCAATTTATTTAGTTAAATCGTAACTGGCAAACATCTTGTCGTCTAAATGAGAGTCTGTACGGCTTTTAATTTCATAAATTCTGCCATAAGTAGCTTGAGGGAAAGAAAAACCGCCGGTACTTAACCAAAAAGAATCGTTTTCAATACCGGCACCATAATCACACCGTTCTGTTTTTCCCTTCAAATCATGTCCGAAACGAGCCTGTGAAAGTTTAACTTTACGTCCATCAGAAGATATTGCAATAGGATTTGAAAAAAGGGCTTTGTGCTCAACATTGCCTGTGTTGGGATCAGAATTGATGATGGCACTATACCAATTTTTTACGAGCTGATGGGTATTGCCACCATTTACAATACAGATTGTATGCCATCGTTTTTTCCTTTCATTATAGATACGGGCTTCCCAATTGTATTCTTGAGTACAGCTATCCTTGGTTTGAATTAACGAGAAAGACAAGGGTTGGTCTGGTGACCAATTATATGGAATAATCAACCGAGTAATCTTTTCATTACTGGAATCAATTTGAAAGTTTTTAAATTGTGAAAACTTAAAATTGGGTTTGCTATATCCAGCTATATTTTTCCAAGACATATAGATATAGCGTCCGGAGACTTCATTTGCCATACCTACTCTATATACTTCATTACTTATGGCCGACACTCGTGTGCCCTGATAATCATAGCTGTTAGGGACATTTGTACTAACATACATGCTTTGTATCTTCTCATTGGCCATCGGCAAATACGTCAAATTGACTGTTGAAGCATTTCTTTCCGGGACAGTAGGGAAGGTAATCTTATCGGCAAATGGCGTACATAATTGCACATTCATGATACCGGGGTAATATGTTCCAGTCTTAGATACCGGTTTAATCCAAATAGAATAAAACCCGGGATAATCGGCAGTAAAGACACCTGCATCTACAATCGTATATTTAGTGTTTCCCCCTGTAGGTGGTACTTTTAACTCCCTAACTTTATCTCCAAACTTCAAGCTAAGGAAGGCCGGTGTTGGGCCGTCATTGGATAGCATCAAGCGAATACTCATGTCACCCTTGGACTCAATCCGTACATTATATTGTAGGGTTATGTCTTCATTGGACCATTCAGTACAGCCCATAATTTCATCAAACTTAATTCCAGACTCGTTGGGGATAGCATATCCGGTATAACCGGGTATTTTAGCACAAAAGACCTGTTGGCTGTAAACAGTGTTACTTAACAAAAAAGCACAAAAAACAGTCAGCAAATATCTTATCATCAATATTCCATTAAGAGACCTAGCGGATATTTGAACATCGCGTTTAAATAGTCCGATATTTCTATCGGATGGTAATATCATGGAATTATGCCACAAAACTAATGATTATTATTCTTATTTTATAATAATTTTTTATAATATTAAAAAGACCAATTATTATACGGTTTTTTAGGTATATAAAAAGGTCTTATTTCATTGGATCTATGGTATTTGGATCATCATTTTTTGGTTAAATGAACTTCGGGTATTCAGCATTTTATTCTCAACACCCGAAGTCGTCATTTGTCATAAGTCAAACTTAATGCCTTGAGCCAAAGGTAATTGTGTGCTATAATTAATTGTATTAGTCTGCCTTCTCATATAAGCTTTCCAGCTATCAGAGCCACTTTCTCGGCCACCTCCGGTTTCTTTTTCGCCGCCAAATGCTCCTCCAATTTCGGCACCGCTTGTTCCGATATTTACATTGGCGATACCACAATCAGACCCATTAGCTGAAAGAAAAGCTTCAGCTTCTCTGAGGTTGGTCGTCATGATGGCCGATGAAAGCCCTTGTGGAACACCATTTTGAAGTGCAATAGCTTCGTCAAGTTCTTTATACTTTATAAGATAAAGGATAGGAGCGAAGGTCTCGTGTTGGACAATCTGATAGTGGTTCTCGACCTCTGCGATACAAGGCTTGACATAACAGCCACTTTCATATCCCGGTCCACTTAATACTCCGCCTTCAACGACGAAGCTACCACCTTCTTCAATAATTTTTTCTTGAGCAAAAGAATATTGTTCTACTGCATCCTTATCGATCAATGGTCCTACATGCACGCCGGCGTCGAGTGGATTGCCTATCACAAGTTGACCGTAAGCCTTTTTCAATTTCTCTTTTACCACTTCGTACAAGCTTTCGTGGACGATGAGTCGTCGAGTCGTTGTACATCTTTGCCCTGCTGTCCCTACGGCTCCAAATACAGCGCCTGTCAGAACAATATTCATATCAGCATCCGGAGTTACGATGATAGCATTATTGCCACCAAGTTCTAATAAAGACTTACCAAGCCGTGAAGCTACTGCAGCGCCTACAATTTTTCCCATACGGACGCTTCCGGTTGCTGAAACCAATGCGACCCTGGAATCTTTTGTCATATATTCCCCGACCTTATAATCTCCGGTGACTAAGGACAATACACCCTCCGGCACGTTGTTGTTTTTAAGAACATCTTTGAGTAATAAATGGCATGCAACAGCGCTAAGAGGAACCTTTTCAGAGGATTTCCATACACACACATCGCCGCATACCAAAGCTATCATGGAGTTCCAAGACCATACTGCTACCGGGAAGTTGAATGCGCTGATGATACCGACAATACCTAGTGGGTGCCATTGTTCGTACATCCTGTGACCGGGACGTTCGCTATGCATAGTAAGTCCATATAACTGTCTGGACAGACCTACAGCAAAGTCGCAAATATCAATCATCTCCTGGACTTCACCCCAACCTTCCTGTAGGCTTTTACCCATCTCATAGGAAACCAAGCGACCCAGCGCATCTTTGTTGGCCCTTAAAACATCACCATATTGTCTAACAATATCGCCACGTTTGGGTGCCGGGATATTTCTCCATTGAAGAAATGCTTCTTCTGCCTTTTCAATTACGGAATTGTAAGCGTCTTCGGACGTGATGGACACTTTACCTATCAGTTTGCCATCAACGGGTGAATAACTTTCAATTAATTCAGGTGAATCATGCCATGACAACCCGGTAGTAGTTCCGGAATTTAAGTCGTTGATTCCCAATTTTTTTAAAAAAGATAAATCCATATTAATTTTTCAATTTTCGAGGCGCAAAGGTACAACAAGAATTAGGAATAAAATAATTAAAAATCAGCCTGATTCCCATGTTTTAATTGCAATTATAAAGAAGGTATAAGAATCAAACTATCTAAGATGCACAATGTTTATTATCTTTGTATTTATTATTTAAAATTATATTTTTCTTTCAGTGTATATTTATTTTAAACAGCGTGAAATAATAGTAGGTTCTATCGGGACATCGGTATGGACGAATACACATTTGAAGGCCTTCAAGTTTCCTGCCCTCCGTTCATTTTAGTCGTTAAGACGGAGGGGAAAAGCTTCGTTTTAACAAATTAACATTTATTTAATTATTCAATTTCAATACGTACATTTCCTGTATTGTTTTCTAAAATTTAAATTAAAATCAAAAAATATGATACCAAAAATTAGTGATACTGAGTATAAGCTCCTCAAGGGGATGATCTTAAATTTTCCTGTTCAATTAAAAACCAAAGAAGTCAGTCAACTTGGTATTGAATTAGAAAGAGCGGAAGTCGTGCCGGATGACCAGTTGGAATCCACTATTATCCGACTCAATTCGGGTGTAGAGATACGGGATGAAGCCAATCAAAAGCTATGGAATATCACCATTACTTTGCCGGAAGACGCAGATACTACACAACAAAAAATATCGGTTTTCTCGCCGTTAGGGGTTGCTCTTATTGGCTTTGGTGAAGGTCACATCGTAGAATGGAAGCTTCCGGGTGGCCTTAAAAAATTAAAAATTTTGTCTGTCAGCAACAAATAAATTATTTTTAGCGACAAATCGTTATTATTTTCGCATTATTACTTTCTATTTTTTGATATAAATCATGAGAAAAAAATTTGTCCTTATATCCACGGTAACTATTTTAATAGTACTTGGGCTTTCAATGTTTTTAAATCCCAACTGGTACGTATTGTTGGGAATAGTATTAGCCATTACAGGTTTAGGCTACTATGACATGTTTCAGAAAAAACATGCTCTTATGCGGATCTTTCCGGTAGCAGGACGCCTGAGATATGTTATGGAAGAACTAAGACCTAAGATATACCAGTATTTCATCGAAAGTGACATCGATGGACGCCCTATTAATCGGATCGACCGCAATACGATATATCAACGAGCAAAAAAGGACAATGACACGATGCCTTTTGGTACACAACTCGATGTATATACGGAGGGTTACGAATGGCTCTGTCATTCTATTTCGCCCAAGGACTTCTCTACGCTGAATCATAACCCGAGAATTGTTGTTGGCAACAAAGATTGTAAACAGCCTTATTCAGCCAGCATTTACAATATTTCGGCGATGAGTTATGGTTCGCTTAGTGCCAATGCCGTTGAGGCAATGAATGCAGGAGCTAAGATAGGAGGCTTTGCACACAATACCGGTGAGGGTGGATTGACGCCTCATCACCTAAAACATGGCGGAGACATCATCTGGCAGATAGGTACAGGATATTTTGGATGTCGTACAGAAGATGGTAATTTTAGTTCTGAATTATTTAAAATTAAAGTAGCGACTCCGCAGGTGAAGATGGTTGAAATTAAGCTGTCTCAGGGCGCTAAGCCGGGGCATGGCGGTATTCTGCCGGCCTCAAAAAACACACCGGAGATCGCCCATATCAGAGGTATAGAGCCGCATACACTCGTTGCCAGTCCGCCCTATCACAAAGCCTTTGACACACCAAGAGGCCTTGTTCACTTTATAAAACATCTAAGAGACCTTTCAGACGGTAAACCCATTGGATTCAAGTTGTGTATCGGGCACAAGAGCGAATTTATCGGTATCTGCAAAGCCATGATTGAAGAGGATATTTATCCCGACTTTATTACTATTGATGGAGCAGAGGGTGGCACCGGCGCCGCACCACAGGAGTTTTCCAACTATGTTGGCGCACCTTTGTTAGATGGGCTGGCATTTATCCATAACATGTTAACAGGGTTGAACATCAGACAACATATTAAGATACTTGCCTCCGGTAAAATAACAACCGGATTTCACATCATCCGTGCGATGGCTCTCGGAGCTGATGCGTGTTATTCTGCTCGTGCAATGATGATGGCTGTAGGCTGTATTCAGGCATTATTGTGCAATACCAACCGCTGTCCGACAGGTGTGGCGACACAAGACCCCAAGTTGACCATCGGTTTGGTAGTGGAAGACAAAAAGACCAGGGTCGCCAACTTCCATAAAAGTACCGTGGATAGTGTTGTTGAGCTACTTGGCGCCTCTGGACTCGATACGATTGAAAATATTACACGCTCCCACATATACCGCCGTATTTCTTTTGAATCGATGCTTACCTATCGCGAAATCTTTCCAGAGTATGAAGTGGGCTCGTTCTTGGAGGAAATTCCGGAAAGATATAAGTTGGACTTTGAAAATGCTAGTCCTGACCATTGGGGTATCGCATATATCGGAAGTTGGAGTCGTCAGCGACCATTAGGCACAACCCCTAAATAATTGTCGCAATTCGATATCTGTAGAATGCAACGCAATTTGTAAATAAGGAATTTGGGTAGAGAAAATCGATACTTTTTATTACTTTTGCACAAAATTTAAGGATATGTTTACCATCAATATATATTTGCGTTTTGCCTTAATCGTAGGATCTATCATCATCGGTATTGTTTTGACAATTTTTTACGGTTTCTGGTATGCATTTCCACTTTATTTGGTGGCATTAATTTTATTGGTAGGATATTTGATGATTGGAACTGTTCAATCCGCAAGCCTTTTGATGCAAAAGCAGGATATTAAAGGGGCAAAGGCTCGACTTGGACTTACCTTTTTTCCAAAGTTACTTTTCGGTCCCGGTCGTTCTGCTTATTACATGTTAAAAGGTTCCTTTGCAATGCAAGACAAAGATTATTCCGCCGCCAGCGAATCTTTTAAAGAAAGCGAAAAGTCCAAATATACCTCAGACAACGAAAAAGCAATGATTTTACTTCAGCAGGCCAACCTCGCTGCAATGAAAAATAACTTCCGTCAAGCAACAACCTTGGTGCAAAAGGCGGACGAACTCAACGTCACTGAGTCTATGATTAAAGACCAAATCAAACAATTTAAACAAGCCTTAGGTAAGTCCGGTCAGATGGGCATGCAAAACCGCATGGCTATGGCACAACGGGGAGGAACAAAGCAACGTCGCCCAAAGATGCGCTAATGACCTTGATTGGCCGCACTTTCATTGGTTTTTCGGTCTTCCTTTCCCATATGTTTCAATGGAGCTGGCTGATATTTCTTTTCATACCTTTTGTTTCTTTTGGACAAAAAATTCAAATAACTGACATTGCTGTCACTGGTTTAAACAAGACTAAACCGTATATTTTATTGCGAGAACTGGACTTTAAGGTCGGCGATTCCATCGACATGAAAGAAATACTCCATAGGTTCAGCACCAATGAAAAGCGTATCCTTAATACCAATCTTGTTGTCACCGCTGCCTTTAGAATGGTTGATTTAAATCTTGAGACCCGAACATCAGGCGTAAGAATAACTTGTAAGGAAGGTCTTTATATCTATCCATTGCCCTTGCTTGAGTTTTTGGACAATGACTTTAATAAGTGGTGGAACAACTACAAACGCTCCTTCAAAACCCTTTCGTACGGCGGTTATTTTCAACACCTCAACTTGACCGGAAATGGAGATCGGCTTATTCTTTACGGTCAAGCCGGTTTTACAAAAAAGGTCTCCATTGATTATGACTTTCCGTATCTCAATAGAAGTAACACATTGGGTTTGGGGGCAACGGCATTTTTTGCAGCCAACAAAGAGGTTCCTGTCATTACGGCCAATAACTATTTGGTATTCAAACGTAATTTGGAACATAGCCTGCTGCAACGTTTCAAGGGCGGCTTAAGAGCTTTGTATCGTCCGGGGATATATAGTAAACATCTCCTGGAAATCAATGGATATGACTTTGCTGCACATGATAGTATCACGGAGAATTTCAATCCCGATTATTTCAATGGGCATGCTAAACTTCGATTTTTAGAAGTTAAATATTCATTTCGCTATGACAAGCGGGATATAATACCTTATGCGATGAAAGGATGGGTTGCAGAAGTTTATGTTGACCAGATAGGGCTTGGCAAAAGTGTGATCAATAAGTCAGATATAGGAATTCGCTTTTCAGGATTTAGGAAATTGACTGAAAAACTTAGTGTAGAAGAACACGTCTATGGAAGGTACAATATCAATAGAAACAAGATTCCATATTATTTCAACAAAGCATTAGGGTATGACAACCTGTATGTGAGAGGGTTTGAAAATAATGTTGTCGATGGACAAGACTATTTTTTATCAAAGTTAAATTTAAGATTTCATATCTTTGGAATGAATGTCGATTGGGATAAGAACATTATCTTGAAAGCATACCAACAATTGCCGATAGATCTATACTTATCGGGAGGGTTTGATGTGGCGAAGGTCGATGATCGGTTCTATGGAACGGGTAATCCACTAAGCAACCAGATGATCCATGGATATGGCCTTGGATTGGATATTGTGTTTTATTATAACAAGCTATTGAGGCTTGAGGTGTCCCGAAATAATTTGGGTAAAATTGGTTTTTTTGTACATTTTGATGCAGGGTTATGAAGCATGTAGTAGTATTTGCAAAAATTATTGAAGCCGATCAGGCGATTTTTGTTCAAGAATTGGTCTCCAAGTGCCTGTATTTAGGAGTTAGAATAACGATGCTACACCAGGCTTATTCTGCCACGACAAGGTGGTTGGCTTTGCCTTCTGAGATTACGGTAGTCGAGGATATTGATTTTGAAAACACAACGGATATTGACTTTCTTTTTTCATTGGGTGGTGACGGTACATTGTTAGAAGCGTCTATGTTGATAGGAGCTTGTAATATTCCTATAGTTGGAATCAATCTGGGGCGGTTGGGTTTTTTGGCAAGTATAGAAAAGAAATATATTGATCAAACGGTACACAAGCTTTTTAATCGGGATTATACCATAGAGCGCCGTTCATTGTTACATTTCACATCCAATGAAGGTCAATTTATGAGTTACCCTTTTGCACTCAATGATATGACCATTATTAAACGGGATCATTCATCAATGATTGTCATTCACGCTAGCCTGAATGGTGAGTTTCTCAACTCATATTGGGCGGATGGGCTTATCATTTCGACGCCTACCGGCAGTACAGGTTATAGTCTAAGCTGCGGAGGTCCGATATTGATGCCGACAGCCGAAAACTTTATCATAACACCCATAGCACCTCACAACTTAAGTGTAAGGCCACTGATTGTACCGGACTGTTCGGAGCTTGAATTTACGATAGAGGGGAGAGCGGAAAACTTCTTATGCACCTTGGATAGTCGCTATGAAGTAATAACCAAGACATGTATCATAAAAGTCGTCAAAGCCAATCATACTATTAGCTTGGTAAGGTTGCCTAAAATAACCTTCATGAAGACAATGAGGGATAAATTGCAATGGGGGCGAGACTTAAGAAATTACAAAAAGTGATTTTCCCTAAAATAAAAAATCGTTCCTAAATATGGGAAAAGGAACGATTTTAATAAATCTCAAATATCTTTCGATATTTTTTTGTTACGTCTTTAAAAAGTGTGTGAAAAGTATAAAGACCGCATTTTAAATGTTTCTGGTGCGAAGATAATATCTCTTACAAAATTATAATTGTAGATATTTTACTACAAAATTATAGCATTTATATCCAATATATGATTCTAAGGTCGTAACTTGAGGCGATTTAATGAATGATGAGAATCATCAGAAAGTGTATTGTGCTATTAATGTTTCTAATTCCGGTTGTAATAGTCGGACAAAGGGATTATTTTGGTATAATAAACTACAACACTACCAATGGCCTTCCACAAAACAGTATTACGGGTATAGCCTTTGATAAAAACGGATTTTGTTGGCTCTCCTGTGAGATGGGCCTAATCCGATTTGATGGAGTTAATTTTAAAATATTTGACAATAGTAACATCCAAGGTCTAACCTCCATTCGTTTCAGAAGACTTATCCAGACTCCTGACAAGGAAATTTTCTTTATCAATGATAAATTTCAATTAGTCCATATTGACACCCGCTCCCCAAGTATCGCATCTAAGCCCTTGGTATGGAATACCCAATCGCAACTAGAATCTTTTAATCGTAAGTATCCGTATAATTTTTATTCACTGCGTAAGACTATTGATTCCCTTCAGGAAAAATATCCGGACAATAAAGGAGTCAACATTAGCACCAATCACTTAAGTGAAGTTTACCTCAAGATGGGGAGCACCCTATTTTACCTTCAAAATGGACAATTTGAAGCAATAAGCCATTCAGAAAAGAATTTTTATGACCTTCAAAGTATCATGATCGGAGACTATCAAGTGCTATCTAATCGTGGTTCGACAAAGTTTCAAGTACACTATAAAGGTCGCCTTATACCAAGATTTTCCACTGTTTCCGGACCTATTACAACAAACAAATCTTTTAAAGCAGGAAAGTTTACCCTCGTCAAGGGAAATGACGCCGGATATCTTTATTGTGGTAATTCTCTGTACAAGTTGACCATTGATCCCTCAAAAGGTATCATCTCCTCACTCATCACTTCCGGACTCAATGCCAATGCAATTGACATCGTATATTATCATAAAGACCAACAAAAGTATTATGTCGGTTCTGCGGTAAGTGGATTGTATATCATCATGCCTAACCTTTTTCATTATTACAATATAAATGATGAAATTGTAAGACGTGGATTTTACAGTCAACTCTTACTTCCAGACCAGAGTATTATCTGTCAAAAATATATCTATCGACCAAATGGAACTATTGATACTCTCAGAAACGCAGGTCAGATGAGCATCAGCTCATTTTTAGATAATAAACAAAACATCTATTATGGTGACGAAAACCTTCTATATAAATTTAATATTTCTTCGAATATCCCAAAGATTATTCAACGCTTTTCATCTAATACGGTATATATTTCAGCTGAATTAAATCGTCCTGAAATTATCAATGTTTTTACTGAAAATTCATTTTACCAACTCCTGAATGATGCAATAATATTTCAATCTGGACTGAATGGAATAAAAAACAATCAAATTACAACAGCTCTCCAAACAAGTTCCAGTAATTTCATCATCGGCACCGAGAATGGATTGTTTATGTATGATAGGTCAACGGACAGGCTGACCCGACATATTTTAGCCTCACGGTATATCCGCTACATTTATCAGGATAAAGAGGGGAGAATTTGGGTAACAACATACAATAAAGGTATCTATTTAGTTGATAAAGATAATGTAATACAGTTTCCAATTACCCCCTTTGATGGCCTCAAAAAGGTGCATGCCTTTATTGATGATGGAATGGGAAATTTTTTACTTCCTTCTAATAATGGGCTTTTCAAGGTTTCTATTCAAGACTTGTTGGATTATGCCAAAGATAAAAGCCGTCCTGTGCGGTACATGCTTTATTCGATGGAGGATGGACTTGCAACCAATGAATTCAATGGAGGATGTACGCCGGCCTATGTATGGCTAAGGGATGGTTCTTTGTCAATGCCGAGTATTATGGGCTTAGTACGATTCAATCCACACCAGTTGATCCAAACACTCCCGGGAAGTAAAATATTTCTATCAGAGCTTGCTTTCAATAACAACAAAAACAACTATTTTAAAAACAACACTCTTGTCTTGTTACAACAATATTCGGATATCAAGATGGATGTGACGACACCCTTTTATGGCAATAAAAACAACCTAAAATTACAATATAAAATTATCGGATTAAATAATGAGTGGCAAAAGGTTCCGGATAATGGCGAAATAATCCTCAGCCATATTCCGCATGGCGAATACGAAATTGTTGTTAGTCACTTTTTTGAATCTAATCAAAATGTCCAGGAAGATTTAAAAATCAATTTAAAGGTTATTCCCCCTTTTCACAACTCACTGTGGTTTTATGACTTGCTCATCATTTTTACCATCTTAATCACATACTTCATTGTATGGCTCAGAACGAGGCTATTGAGAAGATACAATCAGAATCTAAAACTAAAGATTGAAGAACAAACCCGGGCTCTCCAATTGACCATCACTAAGCTCGAAATGTCGGAACAAAAGCTTAAAGAAAGTAATAAGCTCAAAGATCAAGTTACCACGATGGTGTTGCATGACTTGAGGTCACCCATACGCTTTGTTCAATTGATGGCACAGCAATTGGATAAAAACTACAACAAGATGCCCATCAACATCTTAGAACAAAGGGTGGCGGCCTTGAAGACCTCTACGGCGGCATTAAATGAATTTACGGAACAGTTTTTTACCTGGGCTGCCAGTCAACATTCCAACTTCAAAGTGAACAAGGAGATGTTTGATTTGATGGATTTGTTTTTGGAAATTAAGCATCTATATAAAGACATTGTCGTCATCAATGGCAATAAAATCACGGTAGAGCCTTGCTATATTGTCGTCCTGTCTGACCGACAAATACTGTCAACAATAGTCAGGAACATTGTTGACAATTCCAATAAAATCACAAAAAAAGGTAAAATCCGAATTACCGGAACAGTTGAAATGGGCGGTGTATGTATTTATATTTCTGACAATGGTCCCGGATTCCAACAAGATAAATTAAAGCAATTTATCGAAGGTCAGAGCTCATCCACCAATGGAGGCCATGGAAGTATTATCTTAAACAACCTTATTACACTACTGCATGCCAAGATAGAAGTCTTCAGTGAAGCCGGTGTAGGCACCATTTTCAAAATCAGCCTGCCACAGCAATCGTAATCAGGTTAAACCCGAATTCATATTAAAGGTACAATAGTTTCTTTAAGAAAAATGAAGCTAACTGTTTGTTGTGTTGAAACTCAAATTGTCACGAAACAATATATTTTCAAATATTTGATAATCAACATATTGCGATTTAGTTGGATGTAATTCAGCTAGATTATACCAAATTGATTTATAAATTAGTCCAACATATTTTGGTATTCCCGAAAAACGGGATTTCCTAAAATCAAAATGCTCCCGAAGTTTCGGGATGATAGTCGTTTAGGCCAATGTAACTGGACTATTACGAATATCCAATCGGTATTGTTTGTAAAAATTTTTCATACTTTTTTTGGACGAGCTGAATCCAACCCCATTTTTTATCAAAATAAACCCGAAGGGTTGTCATTATTATAGAATAGAGTCAATAGCAGAAAGAGGAACCCAGAATGGGTGAAAGGATTATTCCATCAATTCGTTCCAGTTTTTTTGAGCAGATACATTTTTTCTTGGTTTGTAATAATGTCATCCCTTCGGGATTTTGAAAAAATTATTCTCCGTTTTCTATAAAAATATCATCCCTTCGGGATTATGCTGTCCCGTATGTTCATCCTTGTTCAACCCGAATTCATATTAAAGGTACAATAGTTTCTTTAAGAAATATGAAGCTAACTTTTAGCCTGTTGCATTCAAAATAGTTAGGAAATAATCAATTTTCATAATACTGATATTCAACCTGTTGTGGTTTAGTTAGATATAATTCCTCTTAAAGACAATATTTTGCCTTTAAAGGGAATTTGGGTTAAAATAGAGGCTATATATGCTTTTAACTTATTTGACTTTCAAATAGGCATAGTTGGTAGGAAAAGTTGCGCTGCCATTGTGATAATAAGCCAAATGATACGGAATTCTTATTTTTTGATTTTTCAAATAGCTCGTAAAAAATGCCATAAGGTCTTCTGTCTTTACATTGCGACTATTGGGTTTTAGGTAGAACCCAATATTTTCGATGACACCGTTTTTATTCCAATAGATATTTAGCCAAAGCTTTACACCACGGATATCATAGTTGATTTTATTGGCATAATCTTCCATATCAGCAAGGACTTCTACCCATTTACTATAGGCATTGTCCATATTGTTGTCAAATACCGTAATCATAAGCGCAGGGTGCTTTTTTGTCAATTGTGTGACCCATTCTTCATCGTCACCCAGAACAAATACTTTTGGTCCACTTGAATCCACCTGCACTGATGCCATATTTTCAGTACAATTGAAAGAAAACATTAAAATTAAAAATATAGAAAAAAGATTATTCATCATCTTTTTAACATTTAAGCGTGTTACATTTAGTCCTAAGATAATAAGCGTATTCTAAGTCTAAAAGTGCAAAGATGAATAATTTTTATATTAAATTTAACTTTTGTGGACTGTTTCATACAACAAAATGACTTGAGCCGGAATTCAGCAATACAGATTTCTATATGCACTATCAGCTGAATAAGGGATTAAGTTATACGAATGGTAAAAGTATAATAGACCATCGGTATTAAAACTCAAATCGGTATTAGTCGAAAAATATCTAATAAAACACCAGGTCACTTGCTGATACGAGTCTTTAGTTTGTTGGATCTTTTCATTTTAGTACATTTGAACCAAATATTACAACATGAAGGTTGATTATATTGCATTATCGATACCCATATTTTTTATTTTAATAGGAATAGAGTTGGTGTATTCCTACGTTAAAAAGGTGCAATATTACCGTCTTAATGATTCCATTTCCAATTTGAGTCAAGGAATAGGTCAACAGTTGATAGGAGTATTTATGAAGACCATTTTGTTTTTTGGTTATACTTATTTGTATGAGCATGCCCGTATTTTTGATATACCCACCAATATTTTCATTTGGGTAATTTTATTTTTAGGAGTTGATTTTCTCTACTATTGGTTTCATCGTATGAGCCATCAGGTCAACGCTTTATGGGCTGCACATGTAGTGCATCATCAATCCGAAGAGTATAATTACACGGTGGCCTTACGTCAGTCGTGGTTTCAAAGTTGGTTTAGTTGGATTTTTTACCTTCCCCTTGCCATTATTGGGTTTGATCCAATGTTGTTTTTGACCTTAGTGGCATTTAATACATTGTATCAGTTTTGGATTCATACCAAGATGATAGGTCAATTGGGATGGTTAGAATATATTATAAATACGCCATCCCATCATCGGGTTCACCATGGTTCAAATCCGAAGTACATCGATAAAAATCACGGTGGGACTTTGATAATATGGGATCGGCTTTTTGGCACATTTCAGAAGGAGGAAGAACGTGTTTACTATGGCATCACCAAACCATTGGCAAGTTGGAATCCGGTATGGGCTAATTTCCAATACTGGTTTGAGTTAATACTGTTGGCTAAAAGAATGAAGGGGTTGAAAGATACGTTACTTGTTTTTATCAAACAGCCTGGCTGGCAACCGGAATACGCCGGAGGCGCTTTGCTTCCGCCTGATATAGATGAGGCGACTTATCACAAGTACGATGAAAAGTGCAGCGATTCACTCATGGCATATAGCTTCTTTCAGTTTATTATCGCCTTGGCTTTAGGGTCGGTTCAGCTCTTTTTGTCTAGTAAAATTGAGTTTTTTCAGAATGTATCGCTGACCTTTTTTGTAATCCTGACTTTGGTCAGTTGTGGTGCATTTTTTGAGCGTAGCCGGTGGTTACGGCTTTTTGAGTTGGGACGTTTGATACTATCGTGGGGACTACTTTTACTTTTTTGGACGACATGTCCCTTGTTCTGGAAAGGAGTTTTTGCTGCAATCCATTTAATATCCTTTATTTGGTTTTTATTGATCATAAACAAAATAGCATCTGGTGAATAATAAGATATTCAACATTGTATTTTGGGCAGTGGCATTGCTCCATTTGCTTGCGATACAACAAGATTTAATATGGGTTGAAAGGTTGACAAAGCCGATGATCGTAGGAGTTTTAATCTACCATTATTTTAGTCGAACGAGGCTAAAATCTTCTTTTGATAAAAAAATTCTTGCGGGTTTGATTTGGTCTTGGGTAGGTGATGTCGCATTGATGGGTGTAGGTATTAAATCCAACTTTTTTCTGGTAGGTTTAGTTGCATTTCTAATTGGACACATAGCGTATATTACCGCTTTTAGGGAAGACATCAAGCCAGGAGGTAAACGACCAATCTGGGTGATTTCATTGGCGATGGCATATTTTATTACACATGGATTACTTTTTTATATTGTACTTTACCCGGGTCTTGGAGTATTAAAGGTTCCGGTGGCGCTCTATTCGTTGATTATTGCTGTTATGGCAATACTTGCATGGATGAGGTCGATAAAATCCTCCGGATGGGGATATTGGTTGGTGGCAATAGGCGCCTGGTTTTTTGTAATATCTGATACCATATTGGCGGTCAATAAGTTTGTGGACAAATTGCCCAATGCGGGTCTTTGGATTATGGCGACCTATATATTGGCGCAATATGGAATAGCGACCGGATCATTAAAGCGTTTGAAGCAATAAAGAAATTTAGGCTGTAACTTTTACACTTGAAGTGTTTTTGTTTTTGGCTCGAGCTTTCCCGTTGAGGCCACCTTCACCGGCGAGTTCTTTAAACTTTCTGATTTCATCTTCCGGCACGGTATCGAAGAGTGGATCCAGCTCAAGGGCATGATTAAATGAAAGGATGGCTTCGGCTTTTTGATTAGTTTGGAGATATGCTTTGCCGAGGCTAAAGGTGACCATTCTCTTCCAGAAGTGGTTAGAATTATCAGAATCAAAGGGTTTTTTGGCAAATAATTTCCATTCAAAGATAGCTTTCTCAAAGTTGCCAAGGTGAAAATAACATTTGCCCTTCAATCTTCGTCCTACCCAATGAATGTTTTGATGGGCGATAGAATAATCGGTAACATTCTCCAATACGGGAATGGCTTCGGCATATTTCTCCTGGCGTACCAGCATCTTTCCTTTCCATAGATAGGCTTCACTAAGAAAAGGGTCTATTTGAATAGCCAAGTCAAATTTTTTTGTTGCCAACTTGAAGTCGCCTTGGCGAGCGGCTATACGACCATACAAAGCGTGTGCCATGGCGTGTTCTGAAAATTTCCCGATGACATTATCCAAAATGGTTTTGGCTTTTTCGAGGTCACCGTTACTATTTACTATGTCGTTAGCTTTGTTGAAGGCCGACACAATACTTTTGTCATTAGAAGGCTTGATGTGCTCTTGACGTATGATTTTGCCATCCACCATCATCCACATTTGAATTCTTCCGGTGAGAGAATATTCTGCTAAATTTTTCAAAATGTGTACCGTGTTTCGCCAATATTTATCTGAAACTAAATTGTTGAAACGCTTGACGAAGAATATCATTTTTTCTTCATCAAAACATTCTTCCGGCTTATTGAAAATGACCTCATTTTTATAATACACCTCCATTCGCTGAACATACAGCTTAAAGGCTTTGTCATAAGTATTGGCATTCCCAAAGTCCAGTCGACCCTGAACGATAACTTTTGAAAACATAGTATAGCGGTTATTTTTTTATATACAGACCGTATAAACAGCTGACCAAACTATAATATTTATATCAGTATGCACATAAGTTACAAAGATATTGAAATAGCAAACTTATTCCAAAGGTTTTAAAACATATTATTTATTCATATATTAGGGTTCTTCATAAAAAAGGCAGGACTGCCATTAATATTGATGATGATTTTGGAAAAAATTTAAGAATTGTAAAAATGTCTCTAATTTTATAATCCAACATTCTTTTTAAAGAGACCATTGAGCCTTTAAAGGGAAATTGGATTTAAAAGCATGGCAAATCGTATCCCCAAAAGATCACCTTTTTAAGTAGCCAAAGATTCATTTGCCTGAAAAAATTGAAAAGATGTTGGAAAAGTAATATTTCGTGTAAGTTTGTTACATGTTTTTATCAAAATACAAGAGAGTAAGCAATTTAAGACAATATATCAAAGAAAAATAAAATGAAATCAAAGCGAGTCAAGACAAAGTTTTTTTCTTATTTTATCCTGATAGTTTGCGTTTTTGTCGGGAACGATGTGACACTTTGGGGGCAAAAGCATTTTTCTGCCGGGGAATTAGTTAGAAAAGACGGAAGTATAATACAATATAAGATGTTGGAGCCAAGGCGGATTAAAGCTTCCAAAAAATATCCGTTGGTTATATTTCTTCATGGAGCGGGAGAAAGGGGAGTGGATAACCAAAAGCAGTTAGTACATGGTTCTAAGTTGTTTGAGAAAAGAAGAAATCGGCGTAAATTCCCTGCCTACGTGGTTTTTCCACAATGCCCGGTCGATGACTATTGGGCCAAGGTCGATATTGACCGATCCGACAAGGACGATCCATTCCGATTTGATTATAGAGGTGCGCCTACTACAGCATTAAAGGGGGTATTTGAGTTGATACAATATTATTTAAAGATGCCTACCGTGGATCCGGAGCGCATATATATCATGGGTCTTTCAATGGGTGGAATGGGCGTTTATGAAGCCATAAGTCGTCATCCGGAATGGTTTGCAGCGGCGATACCGATATGTGGAGGTGGAGACTTGGAGTTTGTCCCTTCTTTTGCTGAAAAAGTACCAATTTGGGCGTTTCATGGTGCATTAGATGACGTAGTGCCACCAAAGTACAGCCGCGATATGATGCAGGAAATCATATTCAAAGGCGGTTTTCCAAGATATACCGAATATCCCGATGCCAATCATAATGCATGGGATCGAGCCTTTGCTGATAAGAACTTATTGCCTTGGCTATTTGAACACAAGAAAAAGCAATAAACCCAAATTTCGGATTAGACAAATGCGGAATTGATTTACGACTCGTAATCATTGGTTTACAGAAACCATTGATTACGAGTCGTACATCGGGATTAACCCTAATAATCAGCATTATGCGGTTTTTCAAAACCTTTACTGCTGAATTGGGGTAAAAGGGTTGTGATATTTATTTTGATGCTAAAACGTATTATAATCCTTTGAATTACGAATTTCTCGTTCAATTTGAATACCTTGGCATTAAAATTAGAGAGATGTTACGTAAAACAATTCTATTTATACCTCTCATATTTTTGGGGGTATTCCTTTCCGCTCAAGGATTTTATGGTTCTGAGCCGGAGCCGGTAAAAAAGGGGCTAAGTGATGCACAACTGTTGGAAGAAGTACAAAGAGTAACATTCCGATATTTTTGGGATTTTGCTGATCCCACATCCGGTCTGGCTCGTGAAAGGAGCAATACCAATACCGGTTACGGACATGAAGTCATCACCAGTGGTGGCAGTGGATTTGGCATCATGGCTATCATTGTTGCAGTAGAGCGAAAGTGGATAACACGTGAACAAGGAGTTGAGCGGCTTCTTAAAATAGTAAATTACCTTCGCAAAAATGCGGATAGCTTTCATGGTATGTTTCCGCACTGGTGGTACGCAGAGTCGGGGCGGACAAAACCCTTTTCACGCAAGGATGATGGAGGAGATATTGTCGAATCTGCATTTATGTTTCAGGGACTTCTCTGTGTCGTTGAGTATTTTGACGGTGATACACCAAAGGAAAGGGAGCTTCGGCACAAAGCTAATCTCACTTGGCGTGAAGCAGAATGGGACTGGTACACTCGTGGCGGAAGAGAAGTATTGTACTGGCACTGGAGCCCCAATAATGGATGGTCTATGGACTTTGAAATACGTGGATATAACGAATGCCTTCTCGCATACGTATTAGGGGCAGCCTCGCCGACTTATCCTATCGATCCATCCGTATATCACAAGGGCTGGGCTATGAGCAACTTCTTTAAAAATGGAAGACAATTTTACGGGATAATCTTACCATTGGGATTTGATTATGGAGGTCCTTTGTTTTTTGCCCATTACTCCTTCTTAGGCCTTAATCCGAAAGGTTTGAAAGATCGGTATGCTGATTATTGGGAACAAAATCGCAATCATACCCTTATCAATAGGGCGTATTGCATTGATAATCCTAAAAAATTTAATGGATATGGTGCTGATTGCTGGGGGTTGTCAGCGAGCGATGATTGTTTCGGATATAGTGCCCATTCTCCTGAAAATGACAATGGTACCATATCCCCGACAGCGGCTCTGTCGTCTATGCCATACACACCGGAATATTCTATGCAGGCATTGAGGTATTTTTATGATAAAATGGGGGACAAATTGTGGACTAAGTATGGATTTGTTGACTCCTTTTCCCCCTCTACCGGCTGTGTCAGCAAATCTCATCTCGCCATTGACCAAGGCCCGATTATCGTTATGATAGAAAACTATCGAACGGGATTGTTGTGGAAATTATTTATGAAAAATAAAGATATCCAAAACGGATTGGCTAAACTTGGCTTTGAATATCAAATACCGGAATAAATCTTTTTTGAGTAAAATATAATTATTTATTTTATAATAAATATCTAATATTGTTGAAATAAATATAATAGCATAACGATAGTGTATAAATATTTTCTAATATTTGTGGTGTTGAGCTTTTTAGCTTGTGACAAAGAAGAGTCGATAATAAAGGACTTTACCTTGAAGTCTGTGACAATTGACAACAATCCGCAGCTTGCACCGCGCGATATAAGTCTGCAGCCGAAGATCAAAATACAGTTTTCTAATCCGATCTCAGCTTCTTCCATTTTACCGGGAATCCGTATTAATGGATATTCCGGTGAGTATGATGTCACGGTAGAGGACTCAACAGTAATCCTCAACCCAAAGGAGGAGTTGTCTTATCTGACTAAATATTTTGTCGAAGTCAATAGTGATTTGAAAGATGTGAATAACCGGTCTTTGGAAAAGTCGGTCTATTATGAGTTTTATACGGTTCTTGATACGACGGATAAGTTTGAAAGAATATCCGATGAAGCCTTGTTGGACAGTGTTCAGCGTAGGACATTCCGATATTTTTGGGATTTTGGTCATCCTGTAAGTGGTTTGTCAAGGGAGCGTAACACTTCCGGTGACTTGGTAACAAGCGGAGGGAGTGGATTTGGCGTGATGACTATTCCCATCGGTATCGAAAGAGGATACATCACGCGGGAAGAAGGCTTGACACGCATGAGTGTCATGGTTGACTTTCTTTTAAACAAAGCAGAGAGATACCATGGTGCTTTTCCACATTGGCTCAATGGTGCAACGGGAAAGACGATACCATTTAGTAGTAAAGATGATGGCGCAGACCTTGTGGAAACATCTTTTTTAATAGCGGGATTGCTTACGGTTCGACAATATTTCAACCGTGCAGACCCGGTAGAATCAAAGCTGAGAGCCGATATCAATAAGATTTGGGAGGAAGTTGAATGGGATTGGTTTACCCAAGGAGGAAAAGATGTGTTGTATTGGCATTGGAGTCCAACGCATGGCTGGGCAGTTAATCTACCAATCAATGGCTGGAATGAATGTCTGATAACCTATATTTTGGCTGCTTCCAGTCCGACACATGCCATATCGCCTGCTGTATATCATAAAGGGTGGGCTGGTAATGGTTCTATTGTCAACAATAAAATATCGTATGGAATAAATCTTCCTTTGGGTAGAGGCAGTGGCGGCCCCTTGTTTTTTGAACATTATACCTTTCTCGGCATTGACCCGGTAGGGCTGAAAGACCAATATGCTGACTACGGACAGCAAGTTGAAGCACATACGCTGATCAATCGAGCATATTGCATAGCCAATCCAAAGAACTATTACGGCTATAGTGCCCAGTGCTGGGGACTTACGGCAGGAGATATATATAGTGGTTATACAGCGAGCAGCCCCGACAATGATGTCAGCGTCATCACACCTACGGCGGCAATTTCTTCCATTGGATATACTTATGCGGAGAGTATGGAGGCATTGCGTTACTTTTATTACAAGTTGGGTGATCGCCTGTGGGGGCCGATGGGATTTTACGATGGTTTTTCTTTACACAAGGCATGGTTTGCTACATCTACATTAGCGATAGATCAGGGACCCATCCTCATCATGATAGAAAATCATAGAAGTGGACTTCTCCACGACTTATTGATGAATGCACCAGAGGTACAGGCGGGCATGAAAGGCCTTGGATTTACAAGTCCTTATTTTTAATCCTGATTCCGCAATAGACAAATAGAGAAACGGTGTACGACTCGTGACCTTTCGGTTTTTGTCCCTTGTGTGGAGACCTTTGATCCGGGAGAGGTGGCTTAGTATGGGGGGAATATACAATTGTCTCTTTTATATTTTTTTGATTGGCAGTGTGTGTTGGTAAAATACAAATGTGCTACCGAATGCTTTTATTAATATTTTAATTGTTTTAAAAAGTCTTTTAGTTTAATCCCTAACTCTTAATTGAATTTACGGAATATAGATTCAGCTTAGTTAGTATTTTTTTAGTGTCTTTAAGCATGATTTCCTCTATCCATTCATTATTAATAAGGACCTTTCGATGTTCTTTAAGTTCAG
>Ga0209572_1000489_pt1 | contig 56884 bp, 59 predicted proteins | sample EBPBio232012_DNA_FD_185867 | JGI IMG/M metagenome (GOLD analysis project Ga0209572, IMG submission 185867) | Wastewater treatment Type I Accumulibacter community from EBPR Bioreactor in Madison, WI, USA - Reactor 1_1/23/2012_ DNA (SPAdes)... | ecosystem: Engineered > Bioreactor > EBPR >...
AAGTAATCTCAGATAAAGACGGTAAGTTTGACTTTGGAAAAGTTGATTGTGGAACAAAATACTACATCAAAACAGAAAAACCAGAGTACAACACTTTAGAGACTTCAACCATTACAAAAGACGAATCTGGAAAATCATTTGTACCAGTAGAACTTGAGAAAGCTTTAAAACCAGTTAAAGTTGGAGACAACCTAGCAGAGGCTTTCAAAATCAAAATCATCTACTTCGATTTAGACAAGTCATTCATCCGACCAGATGCAGCAGTAGAATTGGCTAAAATCTTAGATGTAATGGAACAAAATCCAACAATGGAGATTGATGTTCGTTCACATACCGATTGCCGTCAAACAGCCAAATACAACATGGCATTATCAGACAGAAGAGCTAAATCAACCATTGCATGGTTAGTAGAAAAAGGCATCGCCAAATCAAGACTGACAGGAAAAGGGTATGGTGAGTCGCAATTAGTAAACGATTGTGGTTGTGAACCAACAAACCAATCAAACTGTACTGAAGAGCAACACCAAGCCAACAGAAGATCAGAATTTATTATTACGAAATTGTAGATTATTTAATATACAATTGTTTAAACCCTGGGAACCGTTCAAGTAATTGAGCGGTTCTTTTTTTACTTCTTGTTTGCTAAAATAGAATATACCATCGGAATCTTATTTCCAAAATGTTTTATCCTAAATTTATTAGGTTCAAATTCTTCTGTTTCATTGAAGCAGTTGTATGGTGAATAATCATATTCATTGAAACAATTAATTTCCAAACCATTATCAATTAATGAATTTAATAATTCTGAAGTTGGATGATTCCAAGTCATCGTTTGTGCAGAAATATGGGAATATCTATCAGCATAAGTTCCAGATTCGTCTTCAATAATTGGCTCGACATTGAAATAGTTATAAAAAACTTCCTTAAAATCATTGTCAAACATCCAAACAACAGGATGAAAATCAGCCATTATAAATTTCCCATCAGGTTTTAAAAAATGTGAAATAACTTTTGCCCATTTATCTAAATCTGGAAACCATCCAATAGTTCCATAACTTGTAAAAACAATATCGAATTTTTCATCAATAAACTTTGGAGCATCATAAATATCACAACATACAAAAGTAGTATCTAAATTCAATTTTGATGCAAATTCTCTTGCTCTTCCAATGGCTTTATCAGACAAATCAACACCTGTAGCTATTGCACCCATTCTCGAAAATGTCATCGTATCTTGACCAAAATGACATTGTAAATGTAAAATACGTTTTCCTGTTATATCTCCAAGTAATTCTAATTCAATTGAATTTAAAGTAGATTTTCCATCCAAAAAACCTTGCATGTCATAAAACTCAGACGCAATATGAACATCAGTTTTATTGTTCCAAGTTTGTTTGTTTATGTTTATGTAATCCAATTTATTTTCCATTTCAAAATATTTTAAAATCAAATGTACTATTTAAATCGAAACAATTAAAATTTTGTAATTTTGCACTTCAAATAAAAATACAATAGAATGGAAAACGGAATATATGCTAAATTCAATACCTCTAAAGGTTCAATTTTAGTAAAACTTACACATGATTTAACACCAGGAACAGTTGGTAATTTTGTAGGATTGACAGAAGGTCAATTAGAAAACACTGCAAAACCAATGGGAAAACCATATTACGATGGATTAAAATTTCATAGAGTAATTCCAGATTTTATGATTCAAGGTGGTTGTCCACAAGGAATTGGTTCTGGTGGTCCAGGATATAGCTTTGAAGATGAATTTCATCCTTCATTAAAACATGACAAACCTGGAGTTTTATCTATGGCAAATTCGGGCCCTGCAAGTAATGGTTCTCAATTTTTTATCACGCATGTTCCAACAAATTGGTTAGACAACAAACATACAGTTTTTGGTCATGTTGTAGAAGGTCAAGATGTTGTAGATGCTGTTGCTCAAGGTGATTTAATAGAGTCTTTAGAAATTGTTAGAGTAGGAGAAGAGGCTGAAAAATGGAATGCAATCGAAGCTTTTAGAACTTTTGAAGGTTCAAGATTGAGAAAATTAGAAGAAGCTAAAAAGCAAGCTGAAGAAGCAATGGAAAAATTAGCTGCTGGTTTTGATAAAACAGAAAGTGGCTTACGTTATAAAATTATCCAAAAAGGAAATGGTAAAAAAGCGGAAGCAGGAAAAACTGTTTCTGTTCATTATACAGGTCAATTAGAAAATGGTAAAACATTTGATTCGTCTTATCCAAGAAAAAAACCAATTGAATTTCCATTAGGAAAAGGTCATGTTATTGAGGGTTGGGACGAAGGTATTCAATTGTTAGAAGTTGGTGATAAAGCACGTTTTGTAATTCCATCTTATTTAGGATATGGAGCAAGTGGTGCTGGAGGTGTAATTCCACCAAATGCAACTTTAGTTTTCGATGTTGAACTAATGGACGTTAAGTAAATTTTGTAAATAAAATGTAAAAAAATAATCCCGATAGATATTCTGTTGGGATTTTTTTTATATTTACTTTATCAAAACCAATAATTATGAAAACAAAAATTTTAGCAGTTGCCCTTTTTGCAATTGTACTTTATTCTTGTGGAGGTTCAAAATCTACCACACCTGTTGTTGAACCAAAGAAAGTAGAACTTACGGCTGACTTGGCTGAGGGAAAGAGTTTATACGAAAACAATTGTGCAAAATGTCATAGTCTTTATAAAACAAATGATTTTAATGCTGAACAATGGAAACCAATTCTTTTAGATATGCAGAAAAAGGCAAAAATTTCTGATGAACAAAGAGAAAAAATATATAGTTACTTAGTCGCAAACTAAAAAATCAATCCGTCTTTTGGCGGATTTTTTTTATTGGAATAGTTTTTGAGTTACTATCTTTGAACTTTATTTACTTTCAATGCGTTATTTAATTGTTTTTTTACTAGCCACTTTTTCAATTCAGGCACAAGATATGAGTCAGGCGCAACATTGTGGTTATGACTTTACTTCTTATTTAGTTTTGGATGTTCATGAAGAAGGAGCAAAACAAAATATTAAAGGTTTAAAATTGACTTTGGTTGATTTAGAAGGAAATGAACTGATAAATATAAATAATAAATACAGTTGGAAAAACGAAAACAAACCCTTAATTTTTTCATTCAATTATAAAATTGAAGAAGAAGTAAAATCTGAAATTCCTGCAGAAAATAAAAAAGAACGATGGTTTTTTCCTTATGCGAAGGACAACTATTTTTTGTCAATAATCAATTCTTTTCCTGCTGTTGAAGTAAAAGTGAAAATCGAAGACATTGATGGAAATGAGAATGGTGGATTTTTTGAAACTCAAATTGTTGATTTAGGATTTTTTGATATGTTTGTTTTATGCTCCAATCAGGCTCAGGACTATGTAACTCAATTTGGAAGAAAAGCCAATAAACCTCTAGAAGTGATTCTTAAGAAAGTATCTAAATAATATGAAACTAATTACTTGGAATGATTTTGAGAAAGTAGAAATACGAGTTGGAACAGTTACAGAAGTAAATGATTTTCCCGAAGCTAGAAAACCTGCTTATCAATTGACCATAGATTTTGGTTCAGAAATTGGAATAAAAAAATCCTCAGCACAAATAACAAAGCGCTATTCTAAAGAAGAATTAATAGGAAAACAAATTATAGCAGTCGTAAATTTTCCAAAGAAACAGATTGGTAAGTTTATGAGTGAATGTTTGGTTTTAGGTTCTGTAAATGAGGATGAAGTAGTTCTTTTGTCATCCGATTTAAAAGTAGAAAACGGCTTGCGAATTGCTTAGCTTTACTTTCTACGTTTATTAGCCATATAGATATTAAAAACAGAAAGCAAAATAAATAATACTGGAACAACGAAGTAGAATTTTCGTTCTTCAAAGGAATCGTTTTGTTGTATTTGTTTGTAATTATCATAAATAATATACAACCAAAATAAAATTATTATTAGATTCAAATGAAAAGAATACTTGTTTAAAAAAGCTAGAATTTTTTGCATAGTTGGAAAATTAAAAACTCCAAAAATTTTTCAACTTTTGGAGTCAGTTTATGTTTTAAATATCATCAAAATCAATATCTGTAAAGCTTGATGTTTTTGGTTCTTCTTCACCTTCTGTTTTTTCGGTGAAATATTCTTTTTTGAAATCTTTTTGGTGTCTTTCAGAAATTACTTCTTCACCTTTATTGTTTAATACAAATGATGTCATTTCGTCTAGAATTTCCTTGAAAGCTGTAAAATCTTCTTTATACAAATAAATTTTGTGCTTTTTAAAGTGAAATGATCCATCTTCTTCAGTAAATTTTTTACTTTCAGTAATGGTAATGTAGTAATCATCAGCTTTTGTAGCTCTTACATCAAAAAAATAAGTTCTTCTTCCTGCTCTTAGTACTTTAGAAAAAATTTCGTCTTTTTCTAACATGTCATGTTCTCTCATATTCGTTCTATCAATTAGTGTAGTTTTTCTTTTACGAAAATGATAAAAAAAATGTTACGATGCAAGAATTATTCTACTTCTTTTTCAGAAAGTTGTTTGTAATAAAGTTCTTTATAATAACCTTCTTGGTTTACTAATTGATTATGAGAACCTTGTTGGATGATTTTTCCTTCCTCTAAAATTATAATTATATCAGCATTTTTTGCTGAGGAAACCCTATGGCTAACAATTATTGTGGTTTTGTCTTTAGAAATTTCCAATAAATTATTCAAAATTTGCTCTTCTGTTTCTGTGTCAACAGCTGAAAGGCAATCGTCAAAAAGAAGAATTTCTGGGTTTTTTATAATCGCTCTGGCAATAGAAACACGTTGTTTTTGTCCGCCAGATAGTGTAATTCCTCTTTCACCAAGAATAGTTTCATATTGTTGGTTAAACTGAATAATGTTATCATGAACTACCGATTTTCTTGCTGCTTCAAATACTTCTTCGTCAGTAGCATTTTCTTTTCCAAACTTAATATTATTCTTTATAGAATCGGAAAATAAAAAGGCATCTTGTGGAACAATTCCGATACTGTTTCTTAAATCATATAAATTTAGTTCCGCCAAAGGAGTTCCGTCCATTAAAATTTTACCAACTTTTACATCGTGCATTCTAGTAATTAATGTAAGAATACTCGATTTTCCTGAACCTGTTTTACCCAAAATTGCAAGAGTTTGTCCTTTTGCAACTTTAAAGGAAACATCTTTCAAAGCTTCAATATTGGTGTCATCGTAAGTAAAACTCACATTTTTAAATTCAATTTCACCTTTAATTATAGAATGATTTGGATTTGTGTTTTTAATTTCAGGTTCTACTTTTAAGAACTCATTCAATCTTTTTTGTGATGCTTCTGCTTCTTGTACTAACGATGAAACCCAACCAATTGTAGCTACAGGCCAAGTTAGCATGTTTACATATAAAATGAATTCTGCAATTTTTCCGATGCTATCAATCTCGCCATTGATGTACATCATTCCTCCAAAATAAATCACCACCAAGTTACTTACACCAATTAAAGTCACCATCAACGGACCAAAAAAGGATTGAACATTTGCCAAACTCATACTCTTAGATTTACTTTCTTTTGCTAAATCAATAATATTGTTTTGATGTTGTTTTTCTAAACCATAAGCTTTTATAACTCTAATTCCAGAAAAAACTTCTTGTGTATAACTTGAAATTTTAGATAAATATTGCTGAAAAATAGTACTTCGTTTGTTGATTTCAACACTCAATTTGAAAATGATAAACGATAGAATAGGCAATGGAAGAAGTGTGTATAATGTTAATCTCGGAGAAACATTATACATATAGATAATTACAATTGTAAAAGTAATTAACGTATTTATTGTATACATCACTGCAGGACCAACATACATTCGTACTTTGGCAACGTCTTCACTAATTCGACTCATCAAATCTCCAGTACGATTTTGTTTGTAAAAATTCTGATCTAAGACTTCATAATGCTTGAAAACTTCATTCTTTAAATCAAATTCTACGTGTCGCGACATTACAATTAAAGTTTGCCGCATCAAGAAAGTTAAAATCCCGGCAATTATTGTAGTTCCAACAATTAAAAGGATATTTTCTATCAATTGACTTTTAATTATTTCATTACCTATGTTGTTTTTATGAAAGTCTTCAATGGCTTTAAATGACTTACTAATCAATTTTGGAGTAAACAATCTAAAGATTTGCGCAACAATTGTGATGACAATACCTAATAAAAATCGGTATTTATATTTGACAAAATATTTATTTAAATATTGTAATTCTTTCATTTTAATTCTTTAATTGTTTGTAGAAATACTTCTATAATTGTTAAAATGATAGAAATAATTCATTTTTAAAATATTCAGTAAAAATTAATTTTATTAACAATATGCTAATTAAAACTAAATTTCATGAATTATTTTGAATAAAAAGTTAAATTTGCGATGACTTATTGATAAAGTCGCAACCCAAATATATTTTTATGACTACAGAAATCACAACTCCAAAAGAGCTTCAAAAAATGGATCCGGTCTTCGGACAACTATCATTTGATAATCACGAGCAAATTGTTTTTTGCAACGACAAAGATACAGGATTAAAAGCAATAATTGGTATTCACAATTCAGTTTTAGGGCCAGCTTTGGGTGGAACTAGAATGTGGAATTATGCAAACGAATGGGAAGCATTAAACGATGTTTTACGTCTTTCTCGTGGTATGACTTATAAATCTGCAATTACAGGTTTAGATCTTGGTGGAGGAAAAGCAGTTATTATTGGTGACGCTAAAACTCAAAAAACACCAGAAATGATGCGTAAATTTGGTGAGTTTGTTCATTCCTTATCTGGAAGATATATCACCGCTGAAGATGTTGGTATGGTAACTGCCGATATGGATACGGTTCGTGATGTAACTCCATACGTTACAGGAATTTCAGAATCTCGTGGTGGATCAGGTAATCCTTCTCCAGTAACTGCTTATGGTGTTTACATGGGAATGAAAGCTGCTGCTAAATACCAATTTGGTTCAGATAATTTAGATGGTAAAAAAATATTAGTTCAAGGAATCGGTCACGTTGGTGAAACTTTAGTTGAGTATTTAACTAAAGAAGGTGCTTTGGTTCAAATTGCAGATATCAACGAAGGACGTCTTGAAGAAGTAAGTAAAAAATATGGTGCTTCAATTTATACAGGAAGCGATTTATATACAGCAGATGTTGATATTTATGCACCTTGCGCACTTGGAGCAACTATTAATGACGATACAGTTTACAAGATAAATGCTAAAGTTATTGCAGGAGCAGCAAACAATCAATTGGCAAATGAAAACGTTCACGGACCAATTTTGCAAGAAAGAGGTATTGTTTATGCGCCAGATTTCTTAATCAACGCTGGTGGAATTATCAATGTTTATGCGGAAATTGCTCATTATGACAAAGCAGAATCAATGCGTAGAACGGAAAACATCTACAATACAACCTTAGAAATTTTTGATTATGCTAAAGCTAACAATTTGACGCCTCAAAAAGCGGCAATGGCAATTGCAGAACTTAGAATCGAACAAAGAAAAAAAGAAAACGCTAAATAGTTAAGTGTTTAAAAAAAATAGTTTTATTTTTGCAAAGCGAAAGAGTATTTTCTTTCGCTTTGTTAATTTTTAAAAGTTCTTATCCGTGTTAAACAGAAGACATATCCGTATAAAAGTGATGCAAGCTATTTATGCTATGCACCAAAGTGGTTCTGACGATCTTGAAAAACAAGAAAAATTTTTGCAAGCTAGTCTAGAAAATATTTTAGATTTATATCTAATAATGTTGTCTTCTTTAGTCGAAATTCGAAAAAAGGAAATAGAATATATCGAAATTGCTCAGAAAAAGCATCTTGCTACACCTGAAGAGCGAAATCCAAATAAACGTTTTGTTAATAATCCTATTCTTGTTGCTTTAGAAGAAAGTAATTCGTTGAGTATTGCTTTAGAAAAAAGGAAAATCAACAACTGGCAGGCAAATGATGATACCATTTTATTGCTTTTACAAGATGTAAAACAAAGTGATTTGTATCAGAATTACATGGCTAAAAAAGCGGTTACTTTTGAAGAAGAGCGTTTTTTTGTGGTAGATATGTTCTCTGAATTGATTGCTCCAAATGAAAAATTATATTCATACTTAGAAGATTTTAAATTGACTTGGGTAGACGATATTCCTGTTGTAAATACTCAAATTCAAAAGCAATTGCGTCATATGTCGGCTGATGCTGATTTAATGAAAGTTCCTGCAATTTATAAAGACGAAGAAGATAAAGATTTTGCTTCAGCATTGTTTAGAAAAACGGTGTTAAACGAAAGTGAATTAGCAAAAGAATTTATTGATAAAACGCCAAATTGGGATGTAGAACGAATAGCCGAATTGGATACAATAATTTTGAAAATGGCTATTTGTGAATTTTTGAAATTCCCATCAATTCCTTTGAAAGTAACTATTAATGAATATTTAGAACTTGCTAAAGAATATTCAACACCAAAAAGTAGTCTTTTTATTAATGGAATTTTAGATAATCTTGTAAAAGATTTCCAAAAAAATAATAGAGTTAATAAAGCCGGAAGAGGTTTAATATAAATTTAAATAATAAAAAATATGGGACAGATAAGTCAGTTTTTACCGTTTATTCTAATGTTTGTTGTAATCTATTTGTTTATGATAGTACCACAACAAAAGAAAGCTAAAAAAGAGAAAGAGTTTGAAAGTAGTTTAAAAGTTGGTGATAAAATAGTCACTAAAAGTGGTTTTCATGGTAAAATTGCTGAATTAGCTGAAACTACTGTTGTTATAGAAACAATGTCAGGAAAATTAAAAATGGAAAAATCTGCTATATCTCTTGATATGAGTGCTGCTTTGAATAAGAAAGCATAAGTTTAGATTCCAATATTAAAAAATCCCAAATTTCAAATGATGAAGTTTGGGATTTTTTTTGACTATTTTATCTGTATTTATCATTCAAACCTATATTATTTAGAATCATTGGTTTGATTTTTTCAAATCTTGCAAGTTTAGTTTTTTCTTGCTTTGCAGTTTCAATATATTCAAGAAACTCATTCTGTTTTGAAGATGTAAATTTTTCAAAAGCAATAGAAAGTTCTTTATCTGATTCTAATTCGGCATCTAAAAACTCACAAATTATTCTTGCTTTCTTAGTTGGTTTAATCGATTTTCCTTCTTTTTCATTTGCAATAGCTTCATTGATATAAGCTAAAATTTGCTTTTCGTTGATTTCCTCTTTAGAAGTAAATCGCCACTGACGAAGAGCTTTGGTCACACCTTCATTTGCATTAACCAAAACATTTAGTTCGTCTTTTAGAAAAACGCCATTAAAAAACCAAATGGTAAAAAAGTTTTTGAATCCACCAATTCCGATAACGTTTTTATTGTTTGCAACATAAACAATTCCGCCCCATTTTGTGGTTTCAATTAATTCGGTTTTGTTGATTATGGATTTTAGAATCTCTAGTTCTTCTTCCCATAAATCATTACTATTCCAACTTTTTTTTTCTTCCATTTTTTGATAATCTTATTTCAGAAATAAAAGAATTATTTATCTGAAAAATCTGTTGTGGCTGTTAACTCAGCAATTTTTACAATTACATCAACGGCTTTTTGCATACTTTCTACTGGAACATATTCATATTTTCCATGGAAATTATGACCACCAGCAAATATATTCGGACAAGGTAATCCCATATAAGATAATCTTGAGCCATCTGTTCCTCCACGAATTGGTTTTATTAATGGTGTGATTCCTAATTGCTTCATAGCTTCTTCGGCTAAGTCAACAATGAACATCATTGGTTCAACCTTTTCACGCATGTTATAGTATTGGTCTTTAACTTCTGCAATGCAAATATTTTCTCCAAATTGTTGATCGAATTTTTTATTAATTCCTTCAGCAATTTCTAAAACTTTATTTTTTCTTTCTTGAAATAAATTGGCATCATGATCACGAATTATTAGTTCAACTACACTTTCTTCAATACTTCCTGAAAGACCTACAACATGGTAGAATCCTTCATAATCTACTGTTTCTTGAGGAATTTCATTCTTTGGTAATTGGTTTATAAAATCATTTGCAATAAGCATTGAATTTATCATTTTACCTTTAGCATAACCAGGATGTACACTTTTTCCTTTGAATTTGATTTTTGCTCCAGCAGCATTAAAGTTTTCATACTCTAACTCACCAATTTGACTTCCGTCCATAGTGTAAGCCCATTTTGCACCAAATTTCTCTACATCAAAAATATCGGCACCACGACCAATTTCTTCATCAGGTGTAAATCCAACTCTAATTTTACCGTGCTTAATTTCAGGATGTTGCACTAAATATTCCATAGCAGTAACAATTTCAGTTAAACCAGCTTTGTCATCTGCACCTAAAAGTGTTAATCCGTTTGTTGTAATTAAAGTTTGTCCTTTATACAATAGTAAATCTTTAAAATAACTTGGAGAAAGAATGATATTTTGTTCTTTATTTAAAACAATATCACCACCATCATAGTTTTCTACAATTTGTGGTTTTACATCTTTACCAGTAAAATCTGGAGATGTATCATAATGGGAAACAAATCCAATTGTTGGAACTTCATGGTCAACATTGCTAGGTAATGTTCCCATAACGTAGCCATTTTTATCAATGGTAACTTCGGTTAATCCAATAGTATTTAATTCTTTAACTAATAAATTGGCAAGATCTAATTGTTTTTTAGTACTTGGTGTAGTTGGAGAATTTGCATCCGATTCAGTATCGATAATGACATAGCTTATAAAGCGGTCGATGATGTTTTGCATGTTTTTTTTATAAAATATTTGTATTACTTAATCCTTTGAACAATCTAAATAAACCATAAATTATAGCTCCGTAGGTTATCAATCCAACTCCTGAAAATGTGATTGCTATTCCAACTACAAGCCAAATGGCACCGTAGATTATATCTTTGTTGGCTTCTGCTCTTTCCGCATCCATTAATTTGTCTTCGCCATCAGCAATTAGTTTTTTTGCTTCTTCTTCGTCGATTCCTTTTTCTAATAAAGCAGCAATAATTAGTCGTTTAGGTTGTTCAGCAATTAGGCTAGAAATAACATACTCTTGAATGCTTTTTGGGTTTTCTTGATCGGATAATGTTTTGTTTTCAAACATATAATTTTTTTTCAAATATAAAAAAATCCTCAACTGCTTTCACAATTGAGGATTGTATTTTGAGCAAATTTACTTATTCGTTAACTATAACCCATTCACCACTTGCTATCATGCTTTCAGCTTTTTTGTATTTCAAGCTTTCTGTTTTTCCACTCATTACGTGTTTGATGGTAACATTGTCGTTTCTATTAATCTTAGGTTGATCACGAACGATAGTCTCTGTTACTTGACGTTGTTGTGTTTGTCCAGCTTCACGGTTTTGTTCCGCTAGGGTGTCGCTATTTGGGATTTCATCTTTAGATTCAATGTAATCTTGCTTACGTTTTACTTCTCTTGCTTCTTGTATGTTATTGTTTTGCTGTGGTAAATCACCTTTAAACAAGAACGAAATAACTTCTTTATTTACGCCATCTAACATGGTTCTAAATAAATTAAAAGCTTCTAATTTATAAATCAGTAATGGATCTTTTTGTTCGTGAACGGCTAATTGAACTGATTGTTTCAATTCATCCATTTTACGTAAGTGTTTTTTCCAAGCTTCATCAACGATTGCTAGTGTGATATTCTTCTCAAAATCAGCAATTAATTGTGTTCCATGAGATTCGTATGCTTTTTTCAAATCGGTAACAACATTTAATGATTTGATACCATCTGTAAAAGGAACTATAATTCTCTCAAACGTATTTCCTTCTTGCTCATAAACATTAGCAATGATAGGGAATGCTTCTCTTGCACTTCTTTCTGTTTTTTCAGTGTAATATTGCATTGCAGCTTTATAAACTTTACCAGTCAATTCCATTTCTGATAATTTTGCAAAATCACCTTCTGATACTGGTGAAGTTATCGAGAAATAACGAATTAATTCGAATTCAAAGTTTTTAAAATCATTACTTGCTTTATTATCACCAACGATTACTTCGCAAGTATCATACATCATATTTGCAATATCTAGTTTCAAACGTTCTCCATGTAAAGCATGGCGACGACGTTTGTAAACTACTTCTCTTTGTGCATTCATAACGTCATCATATTCTAACAAACGTTTACGAGTACCAAAGTTATTTTCTTCTACTTTTTTCTGAGCTCTTTCGATAGATTTAGTCATCATAGAATGTTGAATCACTTCACCTTCTTTCAATCCCATTCTGTCCATAACTTTTGCAACTCTATCGGAACCAAATAAACGCATTAAGTTATCTTCAAGAGAAACGTAAAATTGTGAACTTCCTGGATCACCTTGACGACCAGCACGACCACGTAACTGACGGTCAACACGACGAGAATCGTGACGCTCAGTACCAATAATTGCTAAACCACCAGCAGCTTTTACTTCTGGAGTTAATTTAATATCGGTTCCACGACCAGCCATATTGGTTGCAATGGTTACTACTCCAGGTTTTCCTGCTTCAGCAACAATTTCTGCTTCACTTTTGTGCATTTTGGCATTCAATACGTTGTGAGCAACTCCACGCATTTTCAACATTCTACTCAATAATTCTGAAATTTCAACCGATGTTGTTCCAATTAATACAGGTCTTCCTGATGCAGATAATTGAGTTACATCTTCAATAACAGCATTAAATTTTTCACGAACAGAACGATAGATTAAATCTTCTTTATCATTTCTAGAAATTCCTCTGTTGGTTGGAATTTCAACTACGTCTAATTTGTAAATTTCCCAAAGCTCACCAGCTTCTGTAACTGCAGTTCCTGTCATACCAGCTAATTTGCTGTACATACGGAAGTAGTTTTGAAGTGTAATTGTAGCAAAAGTTTGCGTTGCAGCTTCAATGGTTACTTGTTCTTTGGCTTCAATGGCTTGGTGTAATCCGTCAGAATAACGACGACCATCCATAATACGACCAGTTTGCTCGTCAACAATAAGAATTTTGTTATCCATGATAACATATTCTACATCTTTTTCAAAAAGAGTGTAAGCTTTTAGTAATTGAGTAAGTGTATGAATACGTTCCGATTTGATTCCGAAGTCTTGAAATAATTTTTCTTTTGCTTCAGCTTCTTTATCTTTCTCTAGATTTTGTTTTTCTATAGCAGCAATTTCAGTTCCAATATCTGGAAGTACGAAAAAGCTTTCATCAGTATCTTGCGATAGGAATTTGATTCCATTATCAGTCAATTCTACTTGATTGTTTTTTTCTTCAATTACAAAATATAATGCTTCATCAACAATTGGCATTTTGCGGTTGTTGTCTTGCATGTATTCATTTTCAGTTTTTTGTAAAAGTGCTTTTACACCTTCTTCACTCAAAAATTTAATAAGTGCTTTGTTTTTTGGAAGCGAACGATAAGCTCTCAACAACTGAAAACCACCATCTTTAGTATTTCCTTCTTTGATTAATTTTCTTGCTTCTGCTAAAAATCCATTAGCAAGTTGACGTTGCAAATTGAATAAGTTTTCAATTTTAGGTTTCAATTCATTAAATTCATGACGATCACCATCAGGAACTGGACCTGAAATAATTAAAGGAGTTCTTGCATCATCAATCAATACAGAGTCAACCTCGTCGACAATGGCATAATTGTGTTTTCTTTGAACCAAATCTTCTGGCGAATGTGCCATGTTATCTCTTAGGTAATCAAAACCAAATTCATTGTTTGTACCATAAGTAATATCAGCTTCATAAGCTTTTCTTCTTGCATCAGAATTTGGAGAATGATTGTCAATACAATCAACTGTCATTCCGTGGAATTCAAATAAAGGTGCTTTCCAAGTACTATCACGTTTTGCTAAATAGTCATTTACTGTTACTAAATGAACTCCATTTCCAGTTAATGCATTTAAGTAAAGTGGAAGAGTAGCCACTAATGTTTTTCCTTCTCCTGTTTGCATTTCGGCAATTTTTCCTTGATGTAAAACGATACCACCAATCAACTGAACGTCATAGTGAATCATATCCCAAGTGATTTCTTTTCCTGCAGCATTCCATTGGTTTGCCCAATTTGTTTGATCTCCAACAAGAGTTATGTATGGTTTTGTAGCAGAAAGTTCTCTGTCTTTTTCTGTTGAAGTAACTGTAATTGTAGTATTTTCTTTGAAACGTCTTGCAGTTTCTTTTACAACTGCAAAAGCTTCAGGAAGAATTTCCATTAATACTTTTTCTGAAATTTCGTAAGCTTCTTTTTCTAGAGCATCAATAGCATTATAGATATCTTCTCTTAAATCGATGTCTGATGTGTTTTCAGCATCTGCTTTTTTTGCAGCAATTTCAGCATCTTGTTTTGCACGAGCTAACTTAATTTTTTCTTTGAATTCGGCAGTTTTTGCCCTTAACTCATCGTGAGATAAAGCCATTAATGCTGGTTCAAGTGCTTTAATTTTAGCAATATAAGGTTGTGTAGCTTTTACATCTTTTTCAGATTTATCACCTACGAAAATTTTAAGTATATTATTAATGAAACTCATAATGGGTTTGTATTTATTTTTTTATTATCCCTAATTTGGGTGTGCAAATTTAAACAAAAAAAAAGCCCCAAAGGAGACTTTTTTCTGTTGTGTTAGTTTATTTTTTTTTAATATTCGTCCTCGTTCCAAAGATAATCTTCGTCAGTTGGATAATCTGGCCAAATTTCTTCCATTGATTCATATATTTCGCCTTCATCTTCAATAGACTGAAGGTTTTCAACTACCTCAAGCGGAGCACCAGCTCTAATTGCGTAGTCTATAAGTTCATCTTTGGTTGCAGGCCACGGTGCATCACTTAAATAAGATGCTAATTCTAATGTCCAATACATCTGCTTTCGATTTTATAATTTATGCAAAAATAAATTTTTAACTGAAATAGTCAAGTAAAAATTGATTTATTTTATAATTAAAGTTAAGAACGTTTTTTTTAGCTTTCAGTTTTCAGTCTCAGTAGGCAGTAAATGATTACTGAAAACAACGACTGGCTACTTTCTAGGTATCCACTGAACTTCGTCAGCTTTTAGGTCAAAGGACAACTTTCGTGCCAAGACAAAAAGATAGTCAGAAAGTCGGTTTAGGTATTTAATTACTAGTTCATCTGTTGGTTCTATGTCATTTAAATGTACCGCTAAACGTTCGGCACGACGGCATACACAGCGAGCTATATGACAATATGACACCGTTGTATGACCACCAGGAAGTACAAAATGTGTCATTTGTGGTAAACTATCTTCCATTGCATCAATTTCTTTTTCTAAATAGTCAATGTCAGTTTCTAAAATCCCTAGATTTTGCAAACGTTTTTCACCATTTTTAAGCGTTTCTTTTTCAGGTGGAGTTGCTAATATTGCTCCAACAGTAAAAAGTCGATCTTGAACTTCGATTAATAAATCTTTGTAGTGCGAATTTATTTCTTGGTCGCGAATTAATCCAATGTGTGAATTTAATTCGTCAACAGTTCCATAACTTTCAATTCTGATGTGGTGTTTTGGAACTCTAGTTCCGCCAAAAAGTGCTGTTGTTCCGGTGTCGCCAGTTTTTGTATATACTTTCATTTTTGGTTTATGAGTTTAAAAGTTTAAAAGTTTATTTTTAAACTAAAATTGTTTTTCAAAGGTAACAAAAATTAATATGGATTACCAACTAGCCCTGATGGGAATGGCGTCTCGTTTTTTGTGACGAGACAGAATGGACAGCAGGAATAAGGATTATAGATAAAGCCCGAGCGATTCGCTCCTAAAATCCATTAAAACTAAAAGAGATTTATAAATGACCTTCGTTTAATTTATCACTTTCGATAATTCCGTCACGTAATCGGATGATTCTGTGAGCATATTTGGCAATGTCTTCTTCGTGAGTTACAAGAATTACAGTGTTTCCTGATGCGTGAATGTCTCCAAAAAGTTTCATGATTTCTACCGATGTTTTACTATCAAGGTTTCCTGTTGGTTCATCGGCAAGGATAATCGAAGGCTTGTTAACCAAAGCTCTAGCAACAGCAACACGCTGACGCTGACCACCAGAAAGTTGATTAGGTTGGTGATCCATTCTATCAGCAAGATTTACTTGTGTAAGTACTTCTGTAGCTCTTTTATTTCTTTCAGATTTTGGATAACCTGCATAAATCATTGGTAAAGCAACATTATCTAAAGCGGTTGTTCTTGGCAAAAGATTAAAAGTTTGAAAAACAAAACCAATTTCTTTGTTACGAACTTCTGCCAGATCATCATCGTGCATTTGAGAAACATCTTTTCCGTTAAGGATGTAGGTTCCAGAGGTTGGTGTGTCTAAACATCCTAAAATATTCATCAAGGTTGATTTTCCTGAACCAGAAGGTCCCATTAAAGCAACATATTCACCTTTATTGATTTGCAAATCAATTCCTTTTAATACATAAATAGTTTCGTTTCCGAGGATGAAATCTCTTTTGATGTCTGAGATTTTTATAAGAGTGTTTGACATGATAATTTGGACTAATAAATGATTAGTAGTTTAAAACTGTATAAAGTTACAAATTCAAAACTAAAAAATGACATTTATATAAGTTTAACATTTAATTATATAACATTACAAATGGATGTTGGAAGTAATTTTACATAAATATTAAAACTTATAAATTATGAAAAAAAGTATGTTAAAATTTGGAATCCTTTCGATGGTTCTAATAGGAATGGTTTCTTGTCAAAATAAGGAAAAAGAGGCTGCCGATAAAAGAATCAGTGAACTTGAAAGCTATGTAGATTCATTGAAAATGGCTGATACAGATGAAATGATGGCAAATTGGGATCAAATTGCTACTGATTTTGATAGAAAAAGTGCTAATGCAAATGAATCTTTAGTTGCACTTGATGAAGCTACAAAAACTTCTTCTCAAGAAAAAATTAATGCAACTGTTGCAAAATATGATGAATTGAAGGTTAGTATGGAAACAAAAAAAGCAGCAACAATTTCGGCTAAACCAAATCCAAGTCAGCTTTTAAGAGATAGACTTTTTGGGGCTGGAAAAATTGGTAACGATATGAGTTTTGCATGGGTTAATAAAGATAATATCTTGAAAACTTATGAAACTTTTTTCCAATCTTACAAAGACAATAAAGAAGATTTTTCTAGAGAAGATTATGATGAAATTAAACTAATGTATGAAGCATTAGATAACAGAAAAAATACCGTTGAAAAAGAAGGATTAACATCTGACGATAATAGCTCAATAGCTTCAATAAAATTGAAATTTGGACCAATGTTTAAAGTAAACAGAATGGGTGCAAAAAGTAGAGAAACATCAGAAGCTAAAGAATAGAGGTTTTTGTTTATTATTAATTCAGGAAAATGGCAATCAGGGATGGTTGCCATTTTTTTATACTCTAATTACAAAATGTTCTTTCTCTTGTTCGGTTCTAAAAAATACAATTCCCCATTGAAAGGTGTCGATAGTTATGGTAACTTTTGGATGGTTTTTAATAATTTCCCAAGCATCTTCCATGTCTTTACTCCAATGAATATCGTCGAAAATCCAAACAGAATCGTTGGTAGTTGTTGGAAGTAATAGTTCAAAATAGTCTAAAGTAGCTTTTTTTGAGTGATTGCCATCGAAGTATATCAGTTGGCAGTGTTCAGTGTTCAGTTGGCAGTTACTTAGATAGTCTTCAAATTTTGTGTTTATAAATTCAATGTTATTTAGATTTTGCAATTGACATTGATTTTTTGCAATTGACATTGTATTTGGACAGCCTTCTAAAGAAATTATTTTTGATTTAGAATTTCCTAAAGATAGAGCAGAAGTCGCTAATCCTAAAGAAGTTCCAATTTCTAAAATGGTATTTGGTTGAAAATAATTTACTATTCTAAATAATAATTTGGCTCTTTTTGGAGAAATTCCAGCGTTTTTTGCAATTTGGTTTATGGCTCGTGTATTGCTTTTAAAAACTCGTGAACCAGCACCAAAATCGGTGACTTCAATAGTGTTTTTATTTTGTAAAAGTGAATTTCGGTAGTTTTTTAGAATAGAATATTCAGGATAATTCTTCTTATCATAAAAACATTTGGTAACCAAATTATAAACAAATGGCGAATGCACTCCATGTTGATTTTTGGAGTTCCAAAGGAAATTCAGATATGATTTTATAATTTGTAACATTATTTAGTGTTCAGTGTTCGGTGTTCGGTGTTCAGTGCGTAACTGCCAACTGAACACTGAGCACTGAATACTTTTTATTATTCCATTTTTGAACTCAACTCAAACCAACGTTCTTCTTTCTGCTCCATGGTTTGAATTATTTTCTGCAATTCATTTGCTTTCGATTCAATTTCATTATCGGCTACTTTTCCGTCAGAGAATAGTTGCTCGATTTGCTTTTTTTGGTATTCTAAATCTTTGATTTCCTTTTCAATTTTATTGAATTCTTTTTGTTCATTAAAATCTAATCCTGAAGAAATAGTTTTAGTTTTCCAATTGTTTTTTTCTTTGTTATCGTCTTTGTTTGTTGGCTCACTCGAATCTTCATAAGCTCTAAAATCAGAATAATTTCCTGGGAAGTTTTCTACAATTCCGTCACCTCTAAAAACGAATAAATCATCAACAATCTTATCCATAAAATATCGGTCATGCGAAACTACAAGCAAGCAACCCGGAAAATCTAACAAGAAACTTTCTAATACATTTAAGGTTACGATATCTAAGTCATTCGTTGGCTCATCCAAAATTAAGAAATTCGGATTCTGAATCAAAACCGTACATAAATACAAACGTTTCAATTCGCCACCAGAAAGTTTTTCAACAAAATCATATTGTTTTTTGCTGTCAAATAAAAATCGCTCCAATAATTGACTTGCTGAAATCAATTTCCCTTTCATCAACGGAATGTATTCTCCGTATTCCTTAATAATATCGATAACGCGTTGTCCCGGTTTTGGATTGATTCCGCTTTGGGTATAATAGCCAATTTTGATTGTATCACCAGTAATAACTTTTCCAGAATCGGTCGGAATGGTTTGCGTCAATAAATTTAAAAAAGTCGATTTTCCAGTTCCGTTTTTACCAATAATCCCAATTCGAGCACCACGTTGGAAATCAAAACTAAAATTCTCTAAAATCTTTTTATCGCCAAACTTTTTTGAAATTTTATGCAACTCAATAATCTTGCTTCCAAGACGTTCCATGTTGATTTCTAGTTCAATTTTGTTCTCTTTTCGGCGACTTTCTGCCTTTTCTTTAATCACATAAAAGTCATCTTGACGCGATTTTGATTTGGTAGTTCTAGCTTTTGGTTGTCTTCGCATCCAAGCTAATTCTTTTACAAAAAGGTTTTGCGCCTTATCAATAGAAGCATTTTCTGAAGCTAATCTTTCTTCTTTTTTCTCTAAATAGTACGAATAATTTCCTTTGTAACTGTATAATTTTCCGTTATCCAATTCTATGATTTCGTTACAAACGCGTTCCAAAAAGAAACGATCGTGCGTTACCATAAACAACGTAATATTTTCTTTTGCAAAATAACTTTCCAACCATTCAATCATTTCCAAATCCAAGTGATTGGTTGGCTCGTCTAATATTAATAAATCTGGCTTGTTAATGAGAATAATCGCCAACGATAGACGTTTTTTTTGTCCACCAGACATGTTTTTTACTTTCAATTTGAAATTTTCCAACTTCAATTTGAACAAAATCTGCTTGAATTGTGTTTCAAAATCCCAAGCATTATGTCGGTCCATATCGTCAAAAGCTTTCTCATAAGCTTCAGTATCTTCTGGATTTTCTAACGCTTTTTCGTAACGTTCAATTACGTGTAGAATTTCATTGTCTGATGCAAAAATACTTTCCTCAACTGTCAATTCATCTTGCAATTGAGGTACTTGCGATAGAAAAGCCATTTTGATTTCTTTTCTAATCACCACTTGCCCAGAATCTGGTTCGTCTTCGCCATTAATAATTTTCATAATGCAAGTTTTGCCTGAACCATTTTTGGCAATAAAAGCAATTTTTTGGTCTTTGTTTATTCCAAACGAAATGTCTTTGAACAAAGTGCGTTCTCCAAAAGATTTCGAAATATTTTCTACAGAAAGGTAATTCACAGTTGTATTTTTTTTGCAAAAGTAGATTATATTTGTCAAATGCAACTATCGGTTATCATCCTAAATTATAATGTGCGCTTTTTTTTAGAGCAATGCGTTTTAAGTGTCCAAAAAGCACTTGAAAACATTGATGGCGAAATCATTGTAATTGATAACAATTCTTCCGATGATAGTTGTGCGATGATGAAACAACTGTTTCCGAATGTAAAACTTATTGAAAACAAACAAAATTTAGGTTTTCCAAAAGGGAATAACATTGGAGTTGCCCAAGCCAAAGGCGAATATATATGTATTTTAAATCCTGATACTGTTGTTGCAGAAGACACATTTGAAAAAATTCTAAATTCCAAATTCCAAATTCCAAATTCTGAAATTGGAATAATAGGATGCAAACTTATCGACGGAACAGGAAATTTTCTACCAGAATCTAAACGCGGAGTTCCAACACCTTGGGTTGCTTTCACTAAAATCTTCGGATTATATAAAATCTCAAATGTTTTTGGAAAATATTACGCCCAACATTTAAACGAAAATCAATCTGGAAAAGTTGATATTTTGGTTGGTGCTTTTATGGTAATGAAACGCGAATTGTATAGTGAAATTGGAGGTTTCGATGAAAATTGTTTTATGTATTCAGACGATATAGATTTGAGTTACATGGCTTTAAAGAAAGGTAAAACCAATTATTATTTTCATGAAACAACTGTAATTCATTATAAAGGAGAAAGCACTATTCGAGATGAAAAGTATATGAAGCGCTTTCAAGAAGCTATGAATTTCTTTTATGCTAAACATTTTAAGAAATCAGTTGTATTCGATTTTTTTATGAAAATTGGTGTTTTTGTTTTTTCGTTTATTAAGAAAAATCAATCTAAAGAAATAAAAAGAACGATTAATGAATATATAATTTTTTCTAAAGATTCATTACAATTGGATTTGAACAAAAAAGAAACAATTTTAAATGATTTTTCAGAATTCAAAAACAATGTAAATTTGAATACTGAAATCATTTTTGATACAAAATCATTTGGTTATAAAGAAATTATAGATTTTATGATTTCAAATAAAAGTAAAAATTTAACATTTAAGAATTATATTTCTAATTCTAATTACCTTATTGGAAGCAATAATTCAATTGATAGAGGAGAAATCATAACATTAAAAAATTAGTGTATTCTTTACAAAATGAAGATAAAATTACTAATTTTGCAATCATTATAAAAAAACACAACTTTAGTTTAAAGATATGGCAAAGTTTGAATTGAAATTACCTAAAATGGGTGAAAGCGTTGCAGAAGCAACAATTACCAATTGGTTAAAAAACGTTGGCGATACTATCGCAATGGACGAAGCAGTTCTTGAAATTGCAACTGATAAAGTGGATAGCGAAGTGCCAAGCGAAGTTTCTGGTATTTTAGTAGAACAACTTTTCGGAAAAGATGATGTGGTTCAAGTTGGTCAAACTATTGCAATTATCGAAACAGAAGGCGGAAGCGTAGAAGCACCTAAAACTGCTGAAGTTGCAGCGCCAATTGTTGCTGAAGTTGCTAAAACTGTAGAAGTAGCTAAAGAAAATGTTGCACCAGCCGATTTTAGTGGTTCAGATAAATTCTTTTCGCCATTAGTAAAAAACATTGCTAAAGAAGAAGGTGTTTCAGTTGCTGAATTAGAAAGTATTTCAGGTTCAGGAAAAGATGGTCGTGTTACTAAAGAAGATATATTAAATTTTGTAAAGAATAGAACAAGTCAGCCAGTTGTAGCACAAACTGTTACTCCAGTTGCACAACCTATAACACAACCTGTTCAATCTACAACAACTTCAGCTGTTCCAGTATCTGTAAATGGAGGTGATGAGATTGTAGAAATGGACAGAATGCGTAAATTGATTTCTGGCTACATGGTAGCTTCGGTTCAAACGTCTGCTCACGTTCAATCGTTTATTGAGGTTGATGTAACTAATATTGTAAAATGGAGAGATAAAGTAAAAGGTGCTTTCGAAAAACGTGAAGGTGAGAAATTGACTTTCACTCCAATTATGATGGAAGCTGTTGCAAAAGCTTTAAAAGATTTTCCAGGAATGAATATTTCTGTTGATGGTGATTACATCATTAAAAAGAAAAACATCAACTTAGGAATGGCTGCTGCTTTACCGAACGGAAATCTTATCGTTCCAGTAATTAAAAATGCGGACCAATTAAACCTTGTTGGAATGGCAAAAGCTGTTAACGATTTAGGAAACAGAGCTAAAGCTGGAAAATTAAAACCGGACGATACTCAAGGTGGAACTTATACGGTTACCAACGTTGGAACTTTTGGCTCTGTATTTGGTACACCTATTATTAATCAACCACAAGTTGGAATTTTAGCTCTTGGAGCGATTAGAAAAGTACCAGCAGTTATCGAAACTCCAGAAGGCGATTTCATCGGGATTCGTCAGAAAATGTTTTTATCACATAGTTACGACCACAGAGTTGTAGATGGTGCACTTGGCGGAAGTTTTGTGAAACGTGTAGCTGAGTATTTAGAAGCATTTGATGTGAATAGAGAATATTAACAGTATAGATAATTGTAAATCAACCCTTTCCTAATTGTGAAAGGGTTTTTTGTTTGAAAGACTATAAAAAAATAAAATAATCGATAAACGGTAACAACATTATTTTATATTTGTCAGCTAACATTTTTAAAAAATGGAATTAAAATTAAACAGACCAATTTGCTTTTTCGACCTTGAAACTACAGGAATTGATGTTGCTAAGGATAGAATTGTAGAAATTTCAATCTTCAAAGTATATCCTAACGGAAATAAAGAAAGCAAGACATGGTTAGTAAACCCAACAATTCCAATTCCGCCTCAAACAACTGCTGTTCATGGTATAACCAACGAAAAAGTTGCTAATGAGCCAACGTTTAAAGAATTAGCATCTCAAGTTCATAATATGATTAAGGATTCTGATTTGGCAGGATTTAACTCTGATAGATTTGATATTCCTCTTTTAGCAGAAGAATTACTTCGTGCTGAAGTTGATTTTGATATGAAAAACAGGGTTTCGGTAGATGTTCAAACTATTTTTCACAAAAAAGAAGAGCGAACTTTAAGTGCAGCTTTAAAATTTTATTGTGGTACCAATTTAGAAAACGCACATTCTGCTGAAGCGGATACTATGGCAACTTATGAAATTCTAAAAGCACAATTAGATAGATATGACGATTTAGAAAATGATATGAAATCATTAGCTGAATTCACAACTCGAAAAAAATCAGTTGATTTCGCAGGTTTTATTGCTTTGAATAACGAAGGAAAAGAAATTTTTACTTTCGGAAAAAACAAAGGTCAATTAGTTGAAGAAGTTCTTGAAAAAGAACCAGGTTACTATGGTTGGATTCAAGGTGCTGATTTTCCTCTTTATACTAAAAAGGTGTTAACTGGAATTAAATTAAGAAAACTTAATAATAAACTAAGTTAGAAGTAGGGTTTTAAACTTACATATTGTTATTACAACTTATGAAAATAATTTGCATCGGAAGAAATTACGTAAATCACATTAAGGAACTTCAAAATGAACGTCCTGACGAGCCTGTAGTTTTCTTAAAACCGGATTCTGCAATTTTGTTAAAACAACATCCTTTTGTAATTCCAGAATTTAGCGATGATGTGCATCATGAAGTTGAAGTTTTGGTTAAAATAAATAAAGTCGGAAAATATATTGATGCAAAATTTGCTCACAATTATTACGATGAAATCGGATTAGGAATCGATTTTACAGCAAGAGATTTGCAAGCTAAGCTTAAAGAAAAAGGTTTGCCTTGGGAAAAATCTAAAGCTTTTGACGGTTCAGCGGTAATTGGTGAATTTTATCCAAAAAATGAGTTTAGTTCATTGGAAAGTATTAACTTTGAATTAGTTAACAATGGGAATGTAGTTCAGAAAGGAAATTCGAGTCATATGATTTGGAAAATTGATGAACTTATTTCACACGTTTCTCAATATTTTACATTAAAAAAAGGAGATATTATTTTTACAGGAACTCCAGAAGGAGTAAGTGCTGTAAAACCAAACGATATATTAGAAGGATTCATAGAAAATAAAAAATCATTTAGAATACAAGTTAAATAATGGCAATAAATTATAACCTCTCAAAAGTTTACGCTCTTTCGGATAATGATCCGGAATTTGTAATGCAAATTATCTCACTTTTTGTAACCGAAGTGCCTCAAGATTTGAAGCAAATAGAGCAAGGTATTAAAGATAAAGATCACAAGCAAGCTTATGCTTATGCACACAAGATTAAGCCAACTCTAGACTTATTAGGGATGACTATGGCATACGAAGAAATACTTCAAGTTGAAGCTTGGACAAGAGCAGAAGGCAAGAGAAAAGAAATTGAAGCTACTTTTGATAGCATTCAAGATCAAGTTGACAAAGCAATAAAAGAAATCAAAAAAGATTTCGAAATATAATAATTAGAAGCGAATGGCTTGGGATTTATCTGCAAGCCATTTTCCAGCTTTCCGCAGTATCTTTTATTTTGTTGCCTTCGAGTGTGTTTCGACAGGCTCAATATGACACCTCAGGCAACAAAATAAAAGGATACATACTCCAATCTGGGCTAAGTAGCATTTCATTTTTTTATTTGTACTATCTTTGCTAATCAAATCAATAATCGAAATCAACATTTTTGATACGATCGAAGTAACTGCATTAGACAGTTGAAAAACAAATACTAAACTTCAAATGAAAGCAACCATAGTTACTATAGGTGACGAAATCCTAATCGGACAAATCATTGATACCAATTCAGGATACATCGCAAAAGCATTAGATAAAATTGGAGTTCAAACCCATGAACTACTATCAATAAGCGATGATAAACAGCATATTTTAGATACTTTTAAATCACTACAAAATAAAGTAGATTTTGTCGTTATAACTGGTGGGTTAGGTCCAACAAAAGACGATATTACTAAAAAAACATTTTGCAACTATTTCGACGATACATTAGTTGAGAATCAAGATGTTTTAGTGCATGTAACAGAAATGATAGAAAACATTTTTAAGCGTCCAATCACTCAAATGAATCGTGAGCAAGCGCTTGTTCCGTCAAAGTGTGAAGTTCTTTTTAATAAAGTTGGAACTGCTCCAGGAATGTGGGTGAAAAAGGAGGATACTGTATATATTTCGCTTCCAGGAGTACCATATGAAATGAAATATTTGGTCGATAATGAAATCGTTCCAAAAATTGTAAAGGAATATGATAGACCTTATATAATTCACAAAACAATAATGACTTATGGTCAAGGAGAAAGTCTTGTTGCAGAACGAATTGAAAATTGGGAAAACAATTTACCAGATTTTGTAAAATTAGCTTATTTACCTGCACCTGGAAGAGTTCGTTTGAGATTAACAGCTCGTGGAACTGAGAAAGAAATTCTCGAAAAAGCAATCGATAATAATGTAACATCGTTAGCTAAAATAATTGGAGATATTATTGTCGGATTTGATGAAGACGAAACTATTGAAGTCGTTTTAGGACGATTGTTAACGCAACAAAACAAAACAATAGCAACAGCTGAAAGTTGTACTGGAGGAAAAATTGCACAAGTTTTTACATCAGTTTCAGGTGCTTCAAATTATTTTAGAGGAAGCGTAGTTTCTTATGCAACAGATACAAAAGTTTCAATTTTAGGGGTTTCCGAGGAAACAATAAATAAATATACAGTTGTTAGTGCTCAAGTTGCAAAAGAAATGGCGCTTGGAATTCAAAAATTAATGAAAACAGATTACGCAATTGCTACAACTGGCAATGCTGGACCATCAAAAGGTGATGCTGATGCAGAGGTTGGAACCGTTTTTTTAGCTTTAGCTACACCAAGTGAAGTAATAGTGGAAGAATTTAATTTTGGTCAACCACGTGAGAAAGTGATAGATAGAGCAGTAAATAAAGCATTTGAAATGTTGCAAAAAGAAATTTTAAAAAATCTCTAATATTTTTTTGTGTATAAGGTTTCTTTTTTGTTTCTTTGCACCCTCGATTTGAATAACGATAAAAGATAAGCATAATGTCAAGAGTTTGTGACCTTACAGGTAAAAGAGCGATGGTAGGAAATAATGTTTCTCACGCAATGAACAAAACTAAGAGAAAATTTTCTGTAAACTTAGTTAAAAAACGTTTCTATCTTGCTGAAGAAGACAGATGGGTTACTTTAAGAGTAGCTGCTTCTACAATTAAAACAATCAATAAAAATGGATTAGCTGCTGTGTTAAAAACAGCTAAAGCTAATGGTTTTATTAAATAATTCCTTATCCAATAAAAATAAAGCAAGATGGCAAAGAAAGGTAATAGAATCCAAGTAATTTTAGAGTGTACTGAGCACAAAGGAACAGGTCTTCCTGGAACTTCACGTTACATTACAAACAAAAACAAAAAAAATACTCCAGACAGATTAGAGATTAAAAAATTTAATCCAATCTTAAAGAGAATGACTGTTCATAAAGAAATTAAATAATTAGAAATTTCACATTTGTTGAATTTCAAATACACATTTTAATCATGGCAAAGAAAACCGTTGCAACGTTACAAACAGCTTCTAAGAGATTAACAAAAGCTATCAAAATGGTAAAATCTCCTAAAACAGGTGCTTATACTTTTGTTGAAAGCATTATGACTCCAGAAGAAGTGGATGCTTTCTTATCAAAGAAATAATTCCTAATTAAATATATATCAAAGCTACTTTCGTATGGAAGTAGCTTTTTTATTTTTATATTTGTCTCTAATTTTATAGATAAGGACTAAAATCTTTTCTAGCATCCTTATTCTTAATACATAAATTGAAGAAATGAGTTTTTTTAAAAGAATATTTTCATCAGAAAAAAAAGAAACACTAGATAAAGGTTTAGAAAAAACTAAAACAACGTTTTTTTCTAAATTAACGAAAGCTATTGCAGGTAAATCTAAAGTTGACGATGAGGTTTTAGATAACCTTGAAGAGATTTTGGTTTCATCAGATGTTGGTGTTGAAACTACATTAAAAATCATAAAAAGAATTGAAACAAGAGTTTCAAATGATAAATATCTAGGAACAGAAGAGTTAAATCAAATCCTTCGTGAAGAAATAGCTTCTTTATTGTCTGAAACTAAATCTGGAGAAGAATCAGAATTTAAAATTCCAGCTAATAAAAAACCATACGTAATTATGGTTGTAGGAGTTAATGGAGTGGGAAAAACAACAACTATAGGTAAGTTGGCTTTTCAGTTTAAAAAAGCAGGTTATAAAGTTGTTCTTGGCGCTGCAGATACCTTTCGTGCCGCAGCAATTGACCAATTGCAAATTTGGGCTGATAGAGTAGGTGTGCCAATCGTTAAACAACAAATGGGAAGTGATCCTGCTTCTGTAGCTTTTGATACTTTACAAAGTGCTGTGGCTCAAAATGCAGATGTTGTAATTATTGATACAGCAGGACGTTTGCACAACAAAGTTGGCTTAATGAATGAACTTTCTAAAGTTAAAAAAGTAATGCAGAAAGTGGTTGAAAACACACCAAACGATGTGCTTTTAGTTTTAGATGGTTCTACTGGGCAAAATGCATTTGAGCAAGCCAAACAATTTACTGCTGCAACTGAAGTTTCTTGTTTAGCGGTAACAAAACTAGACGGAACTGCAAAAGGTGGTGTAGTTATTGGTATTTCTGATCAATTCCAAATTCCAGTTAAATATATTGGTGTAGGTGAAGGAATTGAAGATTTACAAGTTTTTAATAAATATGAATTTGTAGATAGCTTTTTTAAATAATTGCTTAAAAATCAAATTTTACCTATATGAATAAAATTGTATCTTTTTTTAAAACATCTTCTCCGATAATTTTGATTTTAATTTGTTTCGGATTAGGTGTTTTAGCAAAACTTATAGAAAAGAAATTCTCAGATGTAGCAATGGGCTTGCAGCTTATAACTTTTATATTATTTGTGTATGCTTTGAAAAGAATATTTGATAAAATATTTAAATAAAAAATAAGCGCTTTATTGATATAAAGCGCTTATTTTTTGCCATAGTGTTTGGTCAAAATCTGATAGAGCAAAATTTACTCCATCTGCAACATCACCCATTCTAATAATTACCATTTTTTTACTTGGCACAACATAAATCTTTTGGTCATTTTTGCCTAACGCACAATACATATCACTTGGCGCACTCGGAATGATACTTCCATTAAATTGAAATTGTGTTTGAGGTAAATGATAAGAAGACTTCCCATTTAGCCACCATAAATAACCATACGACTGATTTATGTTTTGTGACGTAGTTGTTGCGTTATTAAAGAAAGCTTCATTTACTATTTGGTTGCCATTCCACTTTCCTTTATTTAAAGCCATTAATCCGAAACGAGCCATATTTCTTGAAGTACTCCAATAAACGCTAAGTCCATCACCAGAATTTATCCAACTTCCACCAGTCATACCGAGTTTGTCTCTTAGTTTTGTGTTGAAGTAGTTGGTCCAAGTTTGTCCACTTTCTTGAGCAATAACATCTTGAAGTTTTACATAAACATTATGGTAAGCCCAACGTGTACCTGCATCTGCAACATACTGAAGATTTGCTGGAGATACATCGTCACCCAAAGCATCGTTCAAACCAGAGTTCATACATAAAAGATTCTTACATGTAATTAAGTTTTCTTTTGCTAATGGAGCGCTTGTCCAACCAGTTCCTAAATAATCAGATACTTTATTATTAATATTTATCAATCCTTCTTGTTCGGCAATTCCTGTGACAGTTGTTGTTAATGTTTTACCTGCACTTGCCCAATACCATGGAGTTGTTGCAGAATGTCCGTTGAAATAATTTTCTAAAACTATTCTTCCATTTACCAATATTATAAATGATTTGGAGTGTTTTAATTCTAAATAATTTAATAAAGGTTGAACCGCACTTTGATTCCAACCTAGAGAAGAAATTGATTTCGTTTCCCATGTATTACTTCCATCATTTGGAGGAAAATACATAGTTTCTTCTGTAGTGTTAGAGCTATTTGTATCATCATCAGAACTACAACTGAAAGTTAGTAGTGAAAGCGCTAAAAGTGTAATATATTTTCTCATAATTGGTAGGTTTTCAATTAAGACAATAGATTATCAAAAAGGTTTAATCAAAAATACTTTTTTATTATTTAAAATATGTTGTAATTTTAGGTTTTATTAAAATTATGAAAAATACAATTACACTTTTTCTGTCGTTATTGCTTTTAGTTTCTTGTAATCAGTCTATTACAGATGAAGATATTGCTAAATTAAATGGCTATTGGGAAATAAAAAAGGTTATTTTAAAAGACGGTGAGAAGAAAGATTACAAGATTAATGAAACAATAGATTATTTTCAGTTGAAAGATAAAAAAGGTTTTCGTCAAAAAGTAATGCCACAACTTGATGGAACTTACAAAACCAATAACTTGAAAGAAACGATTTCTATTTCTAGTGAAAACGGAACTTATTTTGTTAATTATTCCACAAGTTATGGTAAATGGAAAGAAGAAATAATCGAAATTCAAGATTCTGTTTTAGTTCTTAAAAATAAAGATGATTTAGAATATAACTATAAAAGATATAAACCTTTTTCTTTAAAGTAATTTTAAAATGGCAAAAAGAACAAGCAACGAAAGTTCTATTTCAGAGGTTTTACAACAATTTATTCAAGTTAATAAGTTGGAAGCTGGTATGGATAAAATTGATGTAGAACAAGCTTGGAAATCACTTATGGGAAATGGAGTAAATAGTTACACTCAGGAAGTAATTTTAAAAGGAAGCACTCTATATGTAAAACTAACTTCGGCTGTTTTAAGAGAAGAATTGAGTTATGGCAAACAGAAAATTATTGCGATGCTCAATGAAGAGCTTCGTAAAGAAATTGTAAAAGATTTAGTTTTAAGATAAAAAAACGCTCCAGTCGCGACACTGAAGCGTTCAAACAACAAACTTAAATCAATTAAAATTGAGCGGTTTCAGTAGAATCTTTCATGGCTACTGTAGAGTTTAATCCTGCTGTAACTGTATTTTGAACTTCGTCGAAGTAGCTGGTTCCAACAAAATTTTGATGTTTAACAGCTTTAAAACCTTCTTTTTGAAGAGCAAATTCTCTTTCCTGTAATTCAGAATATCCTGCCATTCCACGTTTTTTGTAAGCTAAAGCTAGTTCAAACATAGAAGTATTCAACGCATGGAATCCTGCCAATGTAATGAATTGGAATTTGTATCCCATAGCTGCCAATTCTTCTCTAAATGTCTCCATTTCTGGAACTGATAATTTTGCTGCCCAATTAAATGAAGGTGAACAATTGTAAGCCAACATTTTTCCTGGATATTTAGCATGAATTCCTTCTGCAAATTTTCGAGCGTAGTCTAAATCTGGGTTGGAAGTTTCCATCCAAATTAAATCGGCATACGGCGCATATGATAATCCTCTGTCAATTCCTTGTTCTACACCACATTTAACGTAAAAAAATCCTTCTGGAGTACGCTCGCCAGTTATGAATTTATGATCTCTTTCGTCAATATCACTTGTGATTAAATTTGCAGCATCGGCATCAGTTCTTGCTACAATTAAACTCGGAACGTTCATTACATCAGCTGCCAAACGTGCCGCAATTAATTTATTGATAGCTTCTTGTGTCGGAACTAAAACTTTTCCTCCTAAATGGCCGCATTTTTTAGCAGAAGATAATTGGTCTTCAAAATGTACTCCTGAAGCACCAGCTTCGATCATGCTCTTCATCAATTCGAAAGCATTTAAGTTTCCTCCAAAACCTGCTTCAGCATCGGCTACAATAGGAACTAAATAGTCTTTTTTATCTTCAATTTTATTTACGGTTTGAATTTGATCTGCGCGTAACAAAGCATTGTTGATTTTTTTAACTACAATTGGCACACTATTCGCAGGATATAATGATTGGTCGGGATACATTTCTCCGGCAATATTTGCATCTGCAGCGACTTGCCATCCGCTTAAATAAATTGCTTCCAATCCAGCTTCAACTTCTTGAATAGCTTGATTTCCTGTTAAAGCTCCCAATCCAGCAACCCAATCTTGATTGTTTAATTTTTTCCAAAGAATTTCTGAACCACGTCTTGCAATGGAATGTTCTATTTGATATGAACCTTGTAACGTTATAACTTTTTCGGCAGTGTAAGGTCTTTCAATTCCTTTCCATCTTGGATTAGTTGTCCAATCTGTGATTAATGCTTGAATTCTGTCTTCTGTTTTCATACTTTTGTACTGTTTAGATAGTTATTTATTTAATTATTTATTAGAAACTGTCGAGTGTTGCAGCATTCGGCAGTTTTATTTTATAAAATTGTAAGCTTCTAATGTTAGAAAATCATCTAACTTCTCATTGAAAATCATAGTTGAGAATAGTTTGGTTGCTAGTTCAAATTGTCCAGAATTGTAGCGTTCTTCTCCAACATATTCCTTTATTTTTACTAATTCTTCAGAAATTAATTTTTCATAGAAAGCTTTAGAGATTACTTCGCCATTGTCTAATTTCGCTTGTTTTTTAAGCCATAACCAAAGTTGTGCTTTAGAGATTTCTGCTGTTGCCGCATCTTCCATTAAGTTGTATAATGCTGCTGCTCCAACTCCCATAAGCCATGATTCGAGGTATAAAATCCCTACGTTGATGTTTTTTCTAACCCCAATTTCTGTAATTGTTCCTTTTGGAAGTTCGAGTAATTGTGCTTCGGTAATGTTTAATTCACTTCTTTTTATATGCATTTGATTTTTTGTTGGCATATTTTCATCAAATACTTTCATGGCTAAACTTACCAATCCTGGGTGAGCAACCCACGTTCCATCATGTCCGTTTTTTACTTCACGTTCTTTGTCAGTTTTTACCTTTTCAAAGGCAATTTTGTTGGCTTCTTCATTGTTTTTAATTGGAATTTGCGCCGCCATTCCGCCTATAGCTAGAATATTTCTTTTGTGGCAAACTTGAATCACTCGTAAAGAATAAGCACTCATAAACGGACTCGTCATGGTAACTTGATCTCTATCGGGAACCATGAAGTTTTCATGATTTTTTAATTTTTTGATGTATGAAAAGATGTAATCCCAACGACCACAGTTTAATCCGGCAATGTGGTTTTTTAATTCATAAATAATTTCATCCAATTGAAAACTTGCTGTTATTGTTTCGATAAGAACGGTTGCTTTTACAGTTCCAATTGGTACTTTGAAATAATTTTGTGAAAATTCAAATACTTCGTTCCACCAACGTGCTTCGGTGTAATGTTCGATTTTAGGTAAGTACAAATAAATTCCAAGATTTTGTCTCTGAAGTTCAAGTACGTTGTGGAAAAAGTACAAACCAAAATCAACCAACGAACCTGAAAGATTTTCATCATTTATTTTTAAGTTTTTTTCTTCTAAATGTAAACCTCTTGGGCGAACAAGTAGCGTTGCAACATCTTTGTTTAGTTGATAGGTTTTATTATTTAGTTCTAAAGTAATCGTTTTTCTGATGGCGTCAAATAGATTTTGTTGACCTTCTATTAGATTTTCGAACGTTGGTGAACAACTGTCTTCAAAATCTGCCATGAAAATTTTTGCACCTGAGTTTAGAGCATTGATAACCATTTTCCTGTCCACCGGACCGGTTATTTCTACTCGTCGGTCTAATAATTTTTCTGGAATTGGTGCTGCTGTCCAAACCGAATTTCTTATGGATTCGGTTTCTTTTGGAAATTTTGGTAAAGCACCTTGGTCAAATAATTCTTGTTGAGTTGCTCTATTTTTTAATAGTTCAATGCGTTTTGAATTGAATTGATGATGTAAATCACTCAAAAAAGTCATGGCTTCAGGAGTTATGATGTTCTGATGTTTTGTTGAATTTAGAACTTCTACAGTTGTTTTTACTTCGGTTTCCATAAGATGTTGTTTTTTGTTGCTGCAATACTATAAAAAAAATAAATACAAAACAAGCGAACGTTCGCTAAAATTTAAAAATATTTTTTCAGCTGTTGTTTTTATTTGAATTATTGTATCTTTGTTGAAGAAATAAGTACACAAATAGTTATTCTAATAGCCCTGACTGGAGCAAGTATCCTTTTTTGTAAAAAAAAGATACTGCGGAAGGCAGGAATATGGATTACCAGTAAAGCCCGAGCCATTCGCTCCTTAATAAATATGATTGAAGAAGAATATATTAGACTGATATTTGGTTTGAAATTGCGACAAATCAGAACCGATAAAAACCTTTCTTTGTTTGGTTTAGCGAAAGTTACCGGACTTTCTAAATCGTATTTGAATGAGATAGAAAAAGGGAAGAAGTATCCGAAAAGAGACAAGATTTTGCTTTTGTCGGAAGCTTTGGATTCGACTTACGACCAGATGGTTTCGTTGAAGTTGGATAAGAATTTGGCTCCGATTGGTGAGATTTTGCAATCTAGAATTTTGAAAGAAATTCCATTAGATATTTTCGGAATTAAAGAAAGCAATTTGATTGATATTATTGCGGAAGCTCCTGTAAAAGTTAATGCTTTTATTAGTACGTTATTTGAAATTGCCAAACATTACAATCTAACTAGAGAAAGTTTTTTTCTAGCTGCTTTACGCTCGTATCAAGAAGCTAATAATAATTATTTTGACGAAATTGAGTTGCAAGTTGAGAAGTTTGCCAAAGCATATTCGTTGGATTTAACCCAAAAGTTGAGCGTTGCAGATTTGGAAGAAATTTTGGTTGATGAGTATGGTTATAAAATAAACAACGAAGAGTTGACGGAGCATGAAGAGTTGGTGTATTTACGTTCTGTATTTGTGCCGAAATCGAAGACTTTGCTGATTTCTAAAAGCGCCGATGTTTCGCAAAGAATGTTTATCTATGCTAAAGAAATTGCGTACAACTATATGGAAATAAGCGATAGATTGTACACTTTTTCATGGATAAAATTTGAAAGTTTTGATCAGGTTTTGAATAACTTTTTTGCCTCTTATTTTGCTGGTGCATTGTTGATTCCGAGGAAAGAATTGGTAAAAGAATTGAAGGTTGTTTTTGAGAAAAAGACTTTTAATCCAACTGATTTTACCGATTTGATTTTGAAGTTTACCGATTCGCCTGAAACCTTTTATCAGCGATTGACTAATATTTTGCCAAAAGATTTTAATTTGAAGAATTTGTTTTTCTTGCGATTCAATTACAAACCAGAGCGAAATGATTTTCAGTTGACAAAAGAGTTGCATATTACTAATTTATTGGAACCGCATGCTAACGAAAACAACGAACATTATTGCAGACGTTGGGTTTCAATTAAAACATTGGGTACTATTCCGAATTCTGATGAAAACCATCTTTTTGACACTCAAATTTCTAGTTATAATCATACTGATAATGAGTATTTTGTAATGTCGTCGGCTACTAAAGATCCTTTTAGAAATGGTTATTACCGAAGTATTGCTTTAGGAATTATGATTTCGAGCCATTCTCAAAGTAAGATTCAGTTTTTGGAAGATGAAACTATCAAAAGGAGAAAAGTTGGTGTGACGTGTGAAACTTGTTCTATTGAGGATTGTTTAGAGCGTGTGGCGCCACCCAAAAAAATAGAACGAAAGCAACGCTTTGAAAAAATTGATAAAGTTGTTCAATTGTTAATGGAAAAATACAGTTAAAAAAAATCTCGTTTCCATAAAGAAACGAGATTTTGTATTTTGTACAATTTACATTACTGCTAACTGCGACTGAACACTGAATACTAGAATTGCTCTCTTCCAGAAAAATGGAAAGCACCTTCGATAGCAGCATTTTCATCAGAATCTGAACCGTGAACAGCATTTTCTCCGATTGAAGTAGCGTATTTTTTACGGATAGTTCCTTCTGCAGCATCAGCTGGATTTGTAGCACCAATTAAAGTTCTAAAATCTTCAACAGCATTTTCTTTTTCTAAGATTGCTGCAACGATTGGACCTCTTGTCATGAATTCAACTAACTCACCAAAGAATGGTCTTGCAGCGTGAACAGCGTAAAAAGCTTGAGCATCAGCAATAGTTAATTGCGTTAATTTCAAAGAAACAATTTTGAAACCACCTTCTGTAATCATATTTAAAATCCCACCGATGTGTCCGTTTTCAACAGCATCTGGTTTAATCATTGTAAATGTTCTATTTGTAGCCATTTTTATTTTAATTTATTTGTTTTTATTTCAATTCGGGTGCAAAAGTAGTGTTTTTTTGAAGAATTACAAGAAAATATCGTTTATAAAGTGATGATTTTGAATTCTTGTGAAAGCGGATTGAGTTCTGTTAACAATTCTTCAATTAATGTGTTTCCAAATTCTAAATAGAATTCGCTAAAATTCGCTTTACGTTCTTGTAAACTTTGACTTGGAAACAGTTCGTTTTGTAGTGCAATAATTCGCTCAAGTTTTTCTGTATGAATTCGTTTCTCAGCTTTTAAAAGGCGTTTTTCAAGGTTTTCTAAACCTTTTAATTGTTTGATTTCTTGTGCTTTTACAGCTCCAATAAAGGATTTGTCGGTTTGATTAGCAATGGTATATAAGTTTTCAAATTGCTTTTTCAAATGTTCTTTTTGTTCAGAAAAATCTATTTTAAATTGTGAGAAATCTTTAGTTTTTGAATCTAACAATACTCTTTGATTAGAAAATAATTCATTCCAGGATAGTTCTAATTTATCTGCTTTTTCAGCTTGCTTTTTTGTGGCTAAAAGAACCGAATTACGTAGTAATAACATTGGAAAAGTAATGTTGTTTTCTTCAAAATTAGATTTTAATTCTAGCCAATAAGCTAATTCGCCACCGCCACCAATATAACATAGATTAGGTAAAATAACTTCTTGGTATAAAGGACGCAAAATTACATTTGGACTGAATTTCTCTGGATGATTTTCTAATTCTGATAGAATTTCACTTTCAGAAAATTGAATAGTTGTGTTATTGACTTTGTAAATGTCGTTTTCAAAGATAATTCGTTCGCGTAAATTATCTTCAATATAAAATAAATTGATTTCACGCGGATTAACTTGTACGAAATAGTCTTTCAAAAGTTCGTTGGTTTCAGAAACTTTTTTAAATGATGTTTGTTCGAAAAGTTCTTTTTTAACAAAAGGAATAAACATTTTTTTCAATGCTACAGAATCACCATCAATAATAACCAAACCTTCATTTTGGAATAATTCGTTAGCTAAATATCGAGTAGCATCGGCTAAATTGGAATGTTTTAAATAAGCATTTTCAAATAGATTTTTTAAAAAAGTTGCATTATTTGAAGTGCTAATTTCTTTAGAAAACAAATCAAAAACTTTGTCTAAACCTTCTGTTGATAAACGTCCTACAGGTCCAGAACTCTCGCGATTCCATCTGAAAACTTTACCTTGATAACTAAAATAATTGATTTCTTCAAAATCATGGTCTTCGGTTGCCATCCAATAAATGGGAACGAAATTATGCTCAGGAAATTCTTTTTTTAATTGTTTGCAAAGATTGATTGTAGAAACAATTTTGTATAAAAAATACAATGGTCCTGTAAATAAATTCAACTGATGACCGGTTGTTATTGTAAAAGTATTGGAATTTTTTAGTAGTTCAATATTATTTGAAGTTGTATCAGAGATATCAAAATTTAAATATTGTTTTTCTAATTCTGAAGCTAAAATTTCTCTTTTGCCATTGAAATTGCTGCTTTTTTCTTCAATTTGTTTTCTGAAGTTTTCAATATTTGGAAAATGATTATAAAACGCCTTCAACTCTGACTTTTCATCTAAATAATCTATCATTAATTTAGTGAAATATCCTGAATTTTGGTACGTTATACAATCGCTTGGCATGTTTGAAATTTTTTGTAAAAATACTTAAAATTGAATTAATAGAAATGTCTTTAACTTTCAATTAAGGTTTATCGTTTTAGAGTAAAATGTCCCTTATATTCTTTGCCATTAGCTCGGGTTATTACGAACCAATAATCATCAGAAGGCATTAATTGTCCGTTATAAGTTCCATCCCATCCATTGTCACTTGTGTTCTTTAATAATTTATTAAATCTATCAAATATTTTGATGTTTATGGTAGGCTCTTTTTCTGAAAAATTAATTTTCCAAATATCATTAATTCCATCAGAATTAGGAGTGAAATATTTTGGATAGCTAAATAAATAGATGTCTTTTTTTACAATTCCACAACCATTTTTATCACGAACATAAACAGAATATTGTCCACTAAATAAGCCATTAAAAACATTACTATCTTGGTAGTGAATTCCATCTAATGAATATTCATAATCTCCCAAACTATTACTATCAATATTAACCGTGATGATATTTTCATTGTTAGTCCAGTCAATAGTTTCAATGTTGGATATTATTGCAATATTTGAAAGAACAACTTCAAAATTTTTAGTAGTAGAACATATCGTACCAAAGTTATTTTTAGTTACTGTAACACTATAATTTCCTTCTTGATTTACAACAATTGATTGTGAACTTTCTCCAGTTGACCAACTATAGGTGTCAAAGCCTAATCCAGCTGAAATTGTAATATTGTTTCCAGTACAAATAGGGGTTATGTCAGGTATTAGAATGATAGGTTTGTTAACCAGTGTTAAACTCAATTCAACTATTTGATGACAACCGTTGTTTGAAATAATTCTTACATAAATAATATGATTTCCAGTTATCAAGTTATAGTTGTTTGTGTCTAGAATTATGTTTGACGTTGATTGATTTGTTGCTCCAGAGAATGAGTTGTAATATTCAAAAGTGCAATTTGAAGTATTAGAAATTAACAGAGCATTATAAGTTGTTAAATTTATGATTTCATTTCCATCATTCAAATTATCACAAATTACCTCAGAATAATTGTTTGCATTTAATGTATTTATTAATGATACAGTTATTGGTACTCTATTTACACTCTCACAACCATTTATGGTTTGAGAGGCATAATAAATTCCTCCATTTGTAAGATTGGTAGTTCCAGCAAGTGGAATTGTACTTGTATTAGAATTGTACCAAATTACATTTGTTCCGTTTATTGTGAGATCAATTAAAGTTGGATTTTGAGTAGAACAAAAGGTTTGTAAACTTGCTCCAGTTGGTATTGGAGTGTTTTGTATATTGATTAAAACAGGAACTCTACTGCTTTCACAACCATTAATGGTTTGCGATGCATAATAGGTTGTTCCATCTAACAAAATAGTTGCGTTTGGCAATAAATTTCCTCCAGTTGTAGCATCATACCATTTGATATTTGAACCTGAAATTGCAATACTATTTAAAGTTGCATTTTGTTGGATACAAAAAGTTTGTGGTGAATTCGCAATAGGTAGTGTTACCGGATTAATGGTTATAGTCTGTATTTGTGTTTCAATATTTCCATTTCCATCGTTGTAAGTCCAATTTATTGTATAGGTACCAGGAAGAGAGTATGACAATGGATCAAATGTTGTTGCATTTATTATTCCTGCACAGTTGTCTGTTGCGGTTGGCGTTGAAATTGAAGTATTGCAATCTCCTGTAATTGTTGGAAGAGGATTAATATTTGGAATTGGTTTTATGTTGTCTCCAATTATAACATTTGTTGAATTGGCTCCATCACATCCTCCAGTTCCTGTTATGGTACAAGTATATTGTCCTGCATTTAGTGTTGATGCATTTGTGATTATAGGGTTTTGAAGATTTGATGAAAAACCATTTGGACCTATCCAAGAATAATTTGTTCCACCTGAAGCTGAGAGTTCAATAGTTCCGCCTACACATGTGGGAGTATTAGATGTTGTAGTTGTAGATGAAAGACAATCTCTAAATTTAGCTAAATAGGTGTCTGGATTTGATGCTAAAGATGTTTGATGTGTATTCAAGAATGTTATACCGCTAAGACTTGAAGTATTCCCAAAGAGATAGATGTCATTATTAGTGTCAATTTTTAGAAAACTATTATCTTCAGCACGATCTCCCCCATAATAAGTTCCCCAAATTCTTTGTCCGAGTGGATTTAACTTAACAATATAAGACTTTTTAAAATTGTTTTTTGTAGGCATAAAAGCATCAGGTGTTGTAAGTCCGGTATTTATGCCAGTTCCTCCTGAAAAGAAAATATTATTCGAAGAATCAATATCAATTTTATTAATTTGGTCAAAAAAATAAGTACCCCAAAGATATTGTTGTGATTGAACATTAAAATTAATTAAGTAGTTATTTTCGTTAGCAGATAATATTGATCCACTTGGAATTGGATTGATTCGATTTGGGAAAAATGTACCTGGTGTACCTATACTATTTGAAAATGTTCTTCCAGATAAAATTAAATTATTATTTTTTAAAACTGCTCTTAGTACTGATGCAGCGTCAGCTATGTAAGTTCCCCAAATTCTTTGTCCATTCAAATCAAACTTTATTATCATTCCTCCATTGGTAATTGTTGTACTTGATTGGTATGAACCAGGAGTTGCAATATTTGTTATACTATTTCTAGTACCGCTTACATACAAATAATTGTCATTTGAAATAGAAATATCATAGAATCCGTCACTTCCTTCACCACCATAGAAAGTTCCCCAAATTCTACTTCCATTCGTATCGAATTTTGCTATAAATCCATCTTGAAAATTTATTGATTGTGAATTGTTAATTGGTTGGTGACAACCTAGAGTTGAGAAAACATTCGTACTATTAGTTACACCTGCAACATATACATTATTGTCAGAATCAAAACATAATGAATTTATTTGGTCATTTTGATTTCCTCCGTAATAAGTCGCCCAAGATCTAATTCCAGCTGGATTAAATTTTACTAAAATTGCGTCATTGAAACTATCTTTTATTGTTTGAAAAGCTCCTACTGTTGCTATTCCTGAATCATATAGCTCTCTTGCTGCTAAATACAAATTATCATTTGAATCGGCCTTAATTATTATTGGACTTGAATTATTTAAACCATTGTCATTAAAATAATAAGTTCCCCATAATCTATTTCCGTTAGAATCAAATTTTGCAATAAAAATGTTACTTATTCCTACTAAAGTCGGTTGATCACTTCCAATTGTTGCAATATTGTTAAAACTTTCTGTTGTGCCAGCTATGTACACATCATTATTGTTGTTGGTTGTAATATCTCGTCCTCTTTCTTGATTTTCTCCACCATAATAAGTTCCCCAAAGCCTCACAGGAACAGGATCAATTATAACTTTTTTATTGTTTAAATCCTCTGAACTTTCAAAGCCATAAACATTATTTTTATTTTTATAGTTAATCTTAATAGCATTTGTATCATTTCCATTTTCTATCCAACTTTTAGGCATCGTCTCTTCCATTTGTCCAAAACGTACTTGCATTTTAATTTTATTATCAACTAATTCTGTTTTAACTCCATTAAATTTTAATCGGATATCCGAAATTTTTCCTCCTTTATTTACAATGAAATTATATTCTACTGGTTTTAATTTGTCTTCTGGTATGAAGAAAACTACATCGATGTTATTGTAAATATTTTTGTAAGTTACTTTTTTAAATTTATGAACGTTTGTAATTCCATTTGGTTCATTTTGGATATTATAATAGTTATCATAATCAAAAGATTTTGCTTCTGGAATCAAAACACTGTTTTTGTTAGAGTTTTCAAAATCAATATCAATTCTGTGGTAAATATATTTAGTACTATAATTAGAGGTTGATAATGAATCTTCTTTAATAAAACTTGAAGGTGCAGATTTTTTTATATGTTTCTTTGATAAAGGGCTCTTTTTTATTTCATAAATATCATAAGAAAAGCCATTTTTTCTTAATTGAACATTTAATCCATTGGTGTTTAATAAATACTTAACTAAATTATTTTTTCTTCCTTTTTGATCAATAATTTGTCCTTTGTTTTCGATGAAACCAATAGAGCTGTTATTGTTCTGACTAAAAGAATTGACAACAAATAATAATAAAAATAAATAATAGAATTTCATAGCTTATCTTAAGTTAAACAAATATATAAATCTCAATCGATAAATTAAGTATCGATAATTTTAAATTTCCATTACTTTTGTAAAAACATTTTCATTGAAAGACCTTCTTCTAATAACGCCACCTTTTACCCAACTGAATACACCTTATCCAGCAACGGCTTATATTAAAGGTTTTCTTAATACTAAAGGAATTTCTGCTTTCCAAATGGATTTGGGAATTGAAGTCATTTTAGAGCTATTTTCAAAAAATGGTTTAGAGAATTTATTTCAAGTATCAAGCGTTAAGTTTACAGAGTTTGGTCACAATTCGAATCGTATTTATTCATTGCAAATCGATTACATCAAAACCATCGATGTTGTAATTGCTTTTCTTCAAGGTAAAAATCCAAGTTTAGCACGTCAAATTTGTAGTGGAAATTTTCTTCCAGAAGCTTCTCGATTTTCTCAATTAGACGATATGGAATGGGCTTTTGGAACTATGGGAATGCAAGACAAAGCCAAGCATTTAGCAACTCTATACTTAGAAGATTTATCCGATTTTATTGTGGAATGTGTCGATGAAAATTTTGGTTTCAGTCGCTATGCTGAACGTTTAGGAAGAAGCGCTAATTCGTTTGATGAATTGTATAATCATCTTAAAAGTGAACCAACTTACATCGATAAAATTACGCTCAAAATTCTAAATGATAGAGTAGTAGAAGTGCAACCAAAACTAGTTTGCTTTTCTGTTCCTTTTCCAGGAAATTTATATAGTGCTTTTCGTTGTGCGCAATTCATAAAAAGTAACTTTCCAAAAATTAAAATTGCTATGGGAGGCGGTTTTCCAAATACGGAACTTCGCGAACTAAAAGACAAACGTGTTTTTGAGTTTTTCGATTTTATCACTTTGGATGATGGTGAACTTCCAATTGAGTTACTATATAATTACGAATTAAAAATTACGAATTACGAATTCAAGAGAACCTTTAAATTAGAAAATAACGAAGTATCTTACATTAATAATTCCACTCGTCAAGATTATAAACAAAGCGAAGTTGGAACTCCAGATTATTCTGATTTGCAACTTCAAAATTATATTTCGGTAATAGAAATTGCCAATCCAATGCATAGTTTATGGAGCGATGGGCGTTGGAATAAACTCACCATGGCACACGGATGTTATTGGGGAAAATGCACATTTTGTGATATTTCATTAGATTATATCAAATTATACGAACCCATTGCTGCCAAAATTCTAGTCGATAGAATGGAGGAATTAATTGCGCAGACAGGTGAAAACGGATTCCATTTTGTTGATGAAGCAGCACCACCAGCTTTGATGCGAGAAGTTGCTCTTGAAATTATCAAAAGAAGATTAGTAGTTTCTTGGTGGACCAATATTCGATTTGAGAAAAGTTTTACTTCCGATTTGTGTATTTTATTAAAAGCTTCTGGTTGTATTGCAGTTTCAGGCGGTTTGGAAGTGGCTTCAGATAGACTTTTAGAACTAATAAAAAAAGGTGTAACCGTAGAACAAGTGGCTCAAGTAACCAGAAATTTCACGGAATCAGGAATTATGGTTCATGCCTATTTGATGTATGGTTATCCAACGCAAACGGTTCAAGAAACGGTTGATAGTTTAGAAATGGTGCGTCAACTTTTTGAATTAGGAATATTACAATCGGGTTTTTGGCATCAATTTGCTATGACAGCACATTCGCCTGTTGGAATGTTTCCTGAGGAATTTGGTGTAATTCCTGAACAAAACGAAATTACTTTTGCAAATAATGACATCAATTTCAAAGACAAAACCGGAATAAATCACGACAAATTTAGTTTCGGATTAAAGAAATCGTTGTTTAATTATATGCACGGAATTTGCTTCGACTACGAACTTCAAGATTGGTTTGATTTTAAAATTCCAAATACTAAAATTCCTTCCGATTATATTGTTTCTTGCCTTGAAAAAGAAACCGATTTCAATAGTAAGCCTTCAGCAAAAATTGTTTGGATAGGAGGAACTCCAACTTTAGAAACTTTTACAAAATCCAAGAAAGGAAACTCATGGGAAATGACAAAATTGACTTTTCATGATAAAACTGAAACTTTTGATATTTCTCTAGAAAAAGATAAGGCAGATTGGTTGGTCATTACTTTAGAAAAAGTCTCAGTTTACAAGGATTCTAAATATACATTTTCTCAATTAAAATCGGGTTTTGAAACGCATTTTGAAGATTTTGAATTGTTTTGGTATTCAAAACCATTGGCAACTTTGAAGTCATTTGGTCTTCTCGTTTTATAAAATTAGTTTATTTTTTTTCAAGTTACTTTGAATAGAATATATTTTATATCAAAAACTGTTTCGATTAAATAGGTTGCTTTGTAAATACAAATTCTAATTCATATCGTATATATAATCATTAAGAGTATTCAAATTCTATTTCATATAAATTTATTTTTACTCAAACAATGATATATATCATAAAATTAATAAATTTGTATAAAAAATAAATAAATTGCTAAAATACCTGTTAATTTTATTGGTTGCCAGTAGCCTTTCTTTTTCACAAAGTAGAAATTGCTTTGATGTAGCTAGAAAAGGCAATTTATCTGATATTGAATCACTTTTTGAAAAAGATAAAAGCATTGTTAATGCCATTGATGATAAAGGTTCAAGTGTGCTTATATTAGCTTGTTATAGAGGTAACGATGAAGTGGCTAACTTTTTAATTGACAACAAAGCAGAAGTAAATTATGTTTCAAAAAATGGAACCGCATTAATGGCTTGCGTTGTAAAAGGTGAATTTGAGTTGCTCGATAAATTGCTACTTAAAGGTGCAAATATAGATTTAAAAGATCAAAATGGAATGACAGCACTGATGTTGGCTGTTCAATTTAATAATCCAGAAATGGTTAAAAAATTATTAAAAGAAAAGGCTAATAAGGAGCTAAAATGCAATCAAAATAAAACGGCTTTTGAATATGCCGTAGAATTTAATTACGAAGAAATTATAAACTTGCTAAAATAAATTAACTATGAAAAAAATTACTATTTTATTATTCGCTCTTGCATGTGTCAAGGGATTTTCACAATCAAAGTCGACCGGAGTTATTAATCTAACTTCTAACATGACTGCTAATTTTACTTTGAATAATACAACTTCCAAAGTAACTTTGGTTTTAACAGGTCCATCAGATAGATGGTTTGCTATAGGAATGGGTGTTGCTAATGGATTTTCTATGTCAGATGGTGACGTATTGGTTTATTCAACTTCATTAACAGATAGAAATTACGTTGGATTTTCTGCTCCAGCGACAGATGCTAGTCAAGATTGGACTACTGTTTCTAACAATGTTGTATCAGGTGTAAGAACTTTAACGCTTGAAAGAGCTTTAGCAAATGGTGATACTAACGACTTACAGTTACCATATAATACAAGTTCAATTGATTTAGCTTGGGCGCGATCTGCAACAGCTACTACAACTCTTGCTAGTCATGGAAGTGGTAATAGAGGATTTGCAACTGGATTTTTTACAGTATTAGATACAGAAGATTTTTCTTTAAATGCTACTTCAATTTTCCCGAATCCTTCTTCTGGTGAGTTTTCTATCAAGACTAAAACCAATCTATCTAAAGTAAACGTATATAGTCAAACAGGAGCTTTAGTTAAAACAATTGAAGTAACTGATGAATCTAACGAAGTTGAACTAAAAGTTAGCGGACTTCAATCTGGAGTTTACTTTTTAGAATTACAAAATGATTCTGAAAAATCTTGGAAAAAGGTTATCGTTAACTAATATAAGTAAAATCTATAAACAATAGAGTTTGCTTAATTGTGAACTCTATATTTTTTTAAAAACATGAGTAAAAAAGTAAAGATTTTAGTAGGACTAATTGTGATTATAACTATAGGTTATTTTGGATACAATTATATAATGACTGGTGGAGCTAGAGATATTCAAACTGAAAAATCGGAATTTACTACATCAGCAAATGATGTTTTTAGTGAGTTTTCAAATAATTCAGAAACTGCAACTACCAAATATTTGAATAAAACAGTTGAAATTTCAGGAAAAATCACCAATGTTGGTGAAAATGTAATCACTTTAGATGAGAAGGTTTCTTGTCAATTGCAAGTTGCTGAAAAAGTTGCTATTGGAAGTCAAGTTAACATTAAAGGACGTGTAACAGGTTATGACGACCTTTTAGAAGAATTAAAATTAGATCAATGTTTAATCGTAAAATAAGAACAAGAAAAATGAAATTATCTAAAATTGCTTTTTCAGTATTTTTTCTATTTGTATTTGGAATTTCCAATGCACAAGATGATTTATTGAATGAATTAGATTCTGAGAATAAAGGAAAAAAGGAGATTGAAATTGCTGCATTCAAAGGTTTGCAAGTATGTTCAATGCAATCAACAAAATTGGCAGCTAAAGGAGAATGGTATTTTTTAGTTTCACATAGATTTGGAGATTTAACTGATGGTTTAGACAACTTTTTTGGTTTAGACAATGCCTTAACTAAAATTGGAGGTTTGTATGGTGCAACTGATTGGTTAACTCTCGGTTTTTCTCGTCATACATTGAATAAAAACTATGAATTCACTGCAAAGTATAAATTTGCAGATCAAGAAGTTAACGGATTTCCAGTAACCATTGTTGGTTACAATACTATGGACATCAATTCTAAATTAAGTAAAGATGAATTTCCAGAATTAAAATCGTCAAGCAGATTTGCTTTTAGTACTCAATTACCAATATCAAGAAAGTTTTCTAATAGTTTTTCGATGGAACTAAATCCGATTTATATTCACAAAAATTTGTATGAACCTTTATTTGAAGAAAAAGATAATTTTCTTGTAGCCCTTGGCGGAAGATATAAATTGTCTAAAAGAATTAGTATGAATATGGAATATGCAGCTCGATTGAATGCAAGAGAAACAAGTTTTTATCATAATCCTCTATCAATTGGTATGGATATTGAAACAGGTGGACATATATTCCAATTGGTTTTCTCTAACAGTCAAGCGATGAATGATGTTAGTTATTTTACCAATGCAAATGGAATAACAGAAGGAAAAGGAATTTATTTTGGGTTTAACATGTATAGAGTATTCTAAATTATGAAAGCATTAAAAATTATAATAGTATTGATGATAGCTTGTTTTATTGAGTTTTCATGTGAGTCACAAAATTATGAAGAGATTTCAGGAGAAGTTGCTAATCCAACTTACACAGACAATGTAAAACCCATTATTGAAAACAATTGTTTATCATGTCATAGCGTTGCTGGTGCTGAATTACCAACAATGGAAACTTACGCACAAGTAAGAGATGCAGCAGAAAACGGAAACATGATTTGCAGAATTGACGACCAATCTTGTGGTGCTGTGATGCCACAATCTGGAAGAATGCCTCAAACAAGAATTAATACAATCAAAAAATGGGCAGCTAACGGATTTCCAAACTAAAAAAAAATCGCTATGAAAAAGATAATATTATTTACTGGATTATTGTTTTCGACTTGCTTGTTTTCACAAAAGATGATGACACGTTCAGGAGAGATTAAATTTGAAGCATCAATGCCTGCTTTTGAGGAAGTAGCAGCTAAAAATAACACTGTTTCTTGTATTTTTGATAAAGCAACAGGAGATATTGCTGTTTTGGCTTTGGTGAAAGCATTCCGATTTAAAGTGCCATTAATGGAAGAACACTTTAATGAAAATTATATTGAAAGTGATAAATTTCCAAAAGCTACCTTTAAAGGAAAAGTTACCAATTTTGATGCTGCAAAATTAGCTTCTGGTAAAGCAACTTTCGATGTTGAAGGCGATTTGACTTTACACGGTGTTACTAAAAAAGTAAAGACCAAAATCACATTTGTACAATCAGGTGAAAAGCTAGTGGCAACTTGTAGTTTTAAAGTTAAACCTGCAGATTATAATATCAAAATTCCTTCTGTAGTTAAAAGTAAAATTGCAGAATCAGTAGAAATTGATTTAAAATTCGACTTAGAAAAGAAAGTATAATTTTAAATTCAAAACCATAAAAAAAGACTCCAGCTTATAAGTTGGAGTCTTTTTTTATATTAAAGCTATATTAAATTTCCAATTTTCTGATAATTATCAGTTCCAAAAACGTTTTCTTTTGCTAAATTTACTTCCAATAAAAACTAATCAATATGAGCAATAATTACAAGCTTTCTGTTAATCATTCAACTTCGTTTGATTTATCAGAAAGTGACCTCAAAAATCTTGATGCCGTTAGTGTGGAAAAAGATAAATTCCATGTTTTAAAAAATCACAAACCTTACAAAGCCGAAATTGTTTCTGCAGATTTCTTAGCAAAAAAATACACTGTTAAAGTTAATAACAATACCTATGAAGTTGCTATTGAAGATGCTTTAGATATCCAAATCAAAAGTATGGGAATTGAACGTGGCAGAACTAAAGTGGTTAATGCTATCAAAGCTCCAATGCCAGGATTAATTTTAGAAATTAGTGTTGAGGTTGGGCAAACAGTTAAAGAAAATGATCCTTTACTAATCCTTGAAGCAATGAAAATGGAAAACAGCTTCCTTTCACCTCGTGATGGAGTAATTAAATCTATTGCTGTAGAAAAAGGTCACGCTGTAGACAAAGGACAATTATTAATTGAATTTGAATAATAAGACACGGAATTAGCCACGAAGTCACAAAGACACAAAAATATAATTACAGTCTTGAAATAAAAAATAACTTAGCGTCTTAGTGTCTTTGCGGCAAAAAAAATCAATATATGAAAAAAATAACCAAAATATTAGTTGCCAATCGTGGTGAAATTGCCATAAGGGTAATGAAAACGGCAAAGAAAATGGGCATCAAAACGGTAGCTGTATTTTCAACTGCTGATAGAAATGCACTTCACGTAAAATATGCAGACGAAGCGGTCTGTATTGGTGAAGCGGCTTCAAGTCAATCGTATTTACGCGGAGATAAAATTATTGAAGTTTGTAAAGAACTTGGTGTTGATGCAGTGCATCCTGGATACGGATTTTTAAGTGAAAATTCCGCTTTCGCTGAAGAATGTGAAAAAAATAACATCATTTTCATTGGACCAAAATCGAAAGCTATCGAAATGATGGGAAGTAAATTAGCCGCAAAAGAAGCGGTGATGAAATATGATATTCCAATGGTTCCAGGTGTTGATCACGCCATTACAGACTTAGAAGAAGCTAAGAAAACAGCTAAAGAAGTTGGATTCCCAATTTTGATTAAAGCTTCTGCTGGTGGTGGTGGAAAAGGAATGCGTATTGTAGAAAAAGAAGAAGATTTCGAATCACAAATGAATCGTGCTATTAGCGAAGCTACTTCTGCTTTTGGTGATGGTTCCGTTTTTATTGAGAAATATGTAACCAAACCACGTCATATCGAAATTCAAATTATGGCTGATAGTCACGGCAATGTTTTATATGTTTTTGAAAGAGAATGTAGCATTCAACGTCGTCATCAAAAAGTAGTTGAGGAAGCACCATCATCTATTTTAACTCCAGAAATGCGTAAAAAAATGGGAGAAGCTGCTGTAAAAGTAGCTCGTGCTTGTGATTATCTTGGAGCTGGAACAGTTGAGTTCTTGATGGATGATAAACACAATTTCTATTTCTTGGAAATGAATACACGTTTGCAAGTTGAACATCCTGTAACCGAAATGATTTCTGGTTTAGACTTGGTCGAATTGCAAATTAAAGTTGCGCGTGGAGAAGCTTTAGACATCAAACAAGAAGATTTAATAATTCATGGTCACGCTATGGAACTTCGTGTTTATGCAGAAGATTCAATGAATGATTTCTTACCTAATGTTGGTTTCTTAAGTACTTACCAATTACCAGTCGGCGAAGGAATTCGTGTAGATAATGGTATCGAAGAAGGAATGGATGTGCCAATTTACTATGATCCAATGCTTTCCAAATTGGTAACTTACGGAAAAACTCGTGAAGAATCTATCGAGTTAATGATTAAAGCCATCGATAACTATCACGTGGAAGGTGTTGCTACAACTTTACCATTCGGAAAGTTTGTAATGGAACACGAAGCCTTCCGTTCAGGTGATTTTGATACAGGTTTTGTAAAAGCGTATTACAATCCTGAAAAAATGAAAGCTAATCTAGATACAGAAGCTGAAATCGCTGCTATGGTTGCTTTAAAACAATATGTTGCTGATAAAAAAATCTTAAGATTACCAATTGAGTAAAAAAGAATATAGAACATAGAAAAAAGAATATAGAGATTGAAGTTTTAGAATTTTCTTTTTTCTTTTCTCTATTTTCTATTCTCTAAAAAAGAAAAACATGGAAGATAAAATTAAAATATTAAACGATAAAATTGCTTTAGCCAAATTAGGTGGAGGCGAAAAGAGAATTGCATCGCATCATGCCAAAAAGAAATTAACGGCTCGTGAGCGTGTCGAATATCTTATGGATGAAGGTTCTTTTGAAGAAATCGGAATGTTGGTAACGCACAGAACGACCGATTTTGGAATGGAAAAAGAAATCGTTTATGGCGATGGTGTTGTAACTGGTTACGGAACAATTAATGGTAGAGTAGTGTATGTTTTTGCACAAGATTTTACTGTTTTTGGAGGTTCATTATCAGAAACTCATGCTGAGAAAATCTGCAAAGTAATGGACATGGCTCTAAAAAGTGGTGCGCCAATGATTGGATTAAACGACTCTGGTGGAGCAAGAATTCAAGAAGGTGTTCGTTCGCTTGGCGGTTATGCTGATATTTTTTATAGAAATGTACAATCTAGTGGTGTAATTCCGCAGATTTCTGCTATTATGGGACCTTGTGCTGGTGGTGCAGTTTATTCACCTGCTATGACCGATTTTACTATGATGGTTGAAGGAAACAGTTATATGTTTGTAACTGGTCCAAATGTTGTGAAAACGGTGACAAATGAAGAAGTTACTTCAGAAGAATTAGGTGGAGCAAGTACGCATTCAACTAAATCTGGTGTAGCACATATTACTTCTCCAAACGGAATTGAATGTTTGGAAGACATCAAAAAACTATTGAGTTATTTGCCACAAAACAATAGAGAAACTACACCAAAATTACCTTATGTAACCAACGAAGAAGTTCGTGAGAAATTGGATACTATCGTTCCTGATAATGCCAACAAACCTTACGATATGCATGATGTAATTGACAACATCATCGATGAAGATTCTTTCTTTGAAATTCATAAAGATTTTGCTGAAAATATTATTGTAGGTTTTGCTCGTTTAGGAGGAAGAAGTATTGGTATAGTTGCAAATAATCCTAAGTTTTTAGCAGGATGTTTGGATGTGAAATCTTCAATTAAAGCGGCTCGATTTGTACGTTTCTGCGATTGTTTCAATATTCCTTTATTGGTTTTAGAAGACGTTCCTGGATTCTTACCTGGAACCGACCAAGAATGGAACGGTATCATCGTTCATGGAGCGAAATTATTATATGCTTTCAGTGAAGCTACTGTGCCTAGAGTTACGGTAATTACTCGTAAAGCTTATGGTGGTGCGTATGACGTAATGAACTCTAAACACATTGGTGCCGACATGAACTTTGCTTGGCCAAGTGCAGAAATTGCTGTAATGGGAGCAAAAGGAGCTTCAGAAATTATCTTCAAAAAAGAAATTAGCGAAGCAGCCGATCCAGCAGCTAAATTATTAGAAAAAGAAGCAGAATATGCTGAGTTATTCGCCAATCCATATACAGCAGCTCAAAGAGGCTTTGTTGATGAGGTTATCTTGCCTAAAGATACACGTAGAAAACTTCTTAAAGCATTTAGTATGCTAGAAAACAAAGTGGTAGACACACCAAAACGCAAACACGGAAATATTCCTTTGTAATTATTTTTTTCATAAGTTAAAAACCCGTTTTGTATTGCAAAACGGGTTTTTTTTGTGAGGTTTCAGTATAGGTGTTAATTGCTCAAAAATGGCGAGTAGCCATAAACAGCTTTTTCCGCTAACGTTCCCATGCTTGCCGTCTGTTGCTGATTTTGTCAAAGACCAAAGCAAATATACCGAAAACTTTTAAAGAAAAAACGTTATGAGAAAGAAAAAAGATAAGAGATCAAGCCTTTAAAAAAGCCCAAGCGCAGCAATAGCATAAAACCTGTGTTATGGGTTGGCTTTTAAAAAATTACTATCAAATAAAACTTCAAATTTCTCAATTGTTATTTTTGTACCATAGCCAACACAATAGCTTTCAATAAATATATATTTATCGTTATAATATATTATTCTCGAATAACCTTTATCACATCGGAAAAAATGATATTTTCTTTCAATATTGGTAAAATTGGTTGCAATGCTTTTTCCTTTAGATATAATTGTAATTATAAATATGGATGAAATGATTGTTAACACACTAACATACGTTACAAGTTTTTTCAAATAAATGTTGAAGTCTTCGGATTTGTATATTAATTTAATTACTGCGTCAGCAAAAATAAAATTTAGGCAAAAAGCTAAAAAACTTGAAAAGAAAAGAAGATTGTCTGCAGAAGGGATTTTACTTAATTTCTTTGTAATTACTAACAAGTAAAAATAATAATAAATAATAATGCCTATAACTGTCAAAATATGTAAAATCCAACTGTTTTTGTTAAAATATGAGTTTTTGACTTGATTATTGACTGTATTGTTTTCCTTTTTTCTTTTTTTAAACTTCCATCTTACATAATATCTTATACATATGAAAGCGATTAGTGCAAATGCAAAAGTATAGACAAGTACTAATAATATTAATAAACCATCCGCGATTGCTTGTGTAGCAGAAAAAAAACGAATAAATTGAGGTGAAATGGAAAACAAATTAAAAATTTGGATAATTCCACCTAACAAAACTGGGATAAATAATATTTGTGTAAAATATTTTAATATAAAATTACCTATTGAATCAAAAGTTATATTTTCCATAAAATAATGTCTATAAGCTTGCCCATAACGTTCCGGCAGCTTTGCGTCTGTTGCTGCTGCAAACACTGACCAAAACAAACCTACGAATTTTCTTTGAAAGATAGAATTGAAGCGACCAGATTATTTTCCACGAAGAACAAAATAGCAGGCGCAAACCCAGCAATAGCGCAAAACTGACTGTTAGTGGCTGGCTTTATTTCTTAAAAACTCAATTAGATTAGAAAATTCTGAATTCAGTTCTTCATTAATATTCCAATTTAAAGAATATTCATCTGTTTTGAATTCACAAAAAAGGCCGTCCAAAATTATTCCGTCAACTTTTTTGAGTTCTAATTTGAATTCTAATATATTTTCGATTTTCTTAATTTCGCGAGGAGTTAATTTTACAGTTTTTTCTATTACAGCTAATCTGTCAAGATTATATATATTAAGATTGAAACGTTTATTGTCAAATTCAGCATTCCACTTTTTAATTTTCAAAATATTTGAATCACCTTTTAAATAGCTTACAGAAAATCCATGTGAAAACAATTGTCCGATTTCGCAAAATGTGAATTTTAAAATTTCATTTTCTTTCACATGAATATCAGTCAATTCTTTTTTAACTTCATTGAAATACTTAAGTGAATCTGTTGTTAAACGTTCCATTTTTTTAAGCTTGCCACTAACGTTTGCCGCTTTGCGTCTGTTGCTGCTGCAAAAACTGGCCAAAACAAACCTACGAAATTTCTTTGAAAGATATAGTTGTAGCAACCAGCATATTTTCCACGAAGAACAAAATAGCAAGCGCAAGCCCAGCAATAGCGCAAAACGGTTGTTAACTGCTGGTTTTATTTTGGTAAAGACTTAATGTATGCTTTCAACTTTTCAAGTTCTTCTTTTTCAAAATCTATTGGTCCTAAAATGTCTAAAGCAAATTCTTCTGTTTCTAAATCGCTCCAATTTGAAATTACGGGAAAAACACTTTCACTTATAGATTCCAATCTCTTTCGAATAGCAATTCCTACATGGTTGTCAAACTCAAAACAGAATTTTTTTATATTTGGGTTTTGTTGATGAAATTTTTCAACTCTTTTTGTTTTTTCAGGAGAGTTAAGTTTTTTTAATATTTCGTTAGTGATTGGACTATTAGCAAACTCATTTAATTCATAAGCATCTAATTCGGAATACTTAACTTTATTAAGTAACTTATTTAAAAGATATAATTCTATTTCTGTAAACATAAATTTTATTGATTTTGATAGGCAAAACTTGCAGTTAACGTTCCCGTGCTAGAGCTTGTGGCGGCTTATGGAAAGCTTTTTTTCCATAACCGCCCAAGCGAAGTTATGAAAAGTAAACGAACAACTTACCGAAAAACTAGCCATAAGTTTTAGCAAGTGTTAGGTGTTGTTTCTCTATTTATGCCTTTCGAATATTAGCTAATGGAATTTCAGCCAATTCTTCCATATCAATTTCTTCTGGAACTTCCTCAGTTGGATTAATTGAAACAGTAATATATATTGGTTCGTTTTTATCATAAAAATAGAAGTCGTTAATGTCTACACTAATAACAGTTCCTTTTATATAAAATACTTTATCTTCATTCTCAATTTCGGCAACCACTTCTTGATTTATCAATTTGCTTAATCCTGTCATAATTATAATTTTAAATTAATTTTTGCAGCTAATATCATTCATTTTCTTGGATTCGCTTTAAAATAACATCAAATAATTCTTCTGCAAATTTTTGAGCATTTTCAGTTGATATTTTTTCGGCAATGAATAGTAGATTTGTCATTGTGTATTTAGATTTACTATTTCCATATTTTTTAAATACCTCCAAAAGTTGCTTTCTATGTTCTTCGCTGTTATTTAAAAAAATCTTGTCAAATTTTGAATCGAGATTAATATGATCCCATTCTATTTCAGAATATTTAGTTTTATTTCTAATTATAATGTAAGGAATTTGGTCGCGCGAGCAATCATTAAACCAAATATTGAACTTTTCAATATCAGTGGATTTTCCAATTTCAAATTTTTTCATTTGTAGCGATTTTTCATGAAATAACACCTAACTTGTATATAGTCGCTACGTTATAGCGGTAATACACCCAAATTGGGTATGATTAGCGCTACTAAATAGCGTATTTATGTCAAATGTATAAAATATAAATTATAAATCATCAAACGGACTTCGGATTTGCTGAATATTTTTGGTACTTACATGTGTGTAAATTTCAGTTGTTTTACTACTGCTATGACCAAGCAATTCTTGAATATATCTTAAATCGGTTCCGCTTTCTAATAAATGAGTAGCAAAACTATGACGAAGCCAATGTAATGTGACAGGTTTAAAAATATTTGCTTTTTGAATTGATTGTTTCATTACTTGTTGTAAACTTTTTTCTGAATAGGGTTCACCAACAATATTTCCTTCAAATAAATATTTAACAGGTTTGTACATAAGATAGTAGGACCTCAATAATTCTAATATTTTTGGACTTAATGGTGCGATTCGATCTTTCTTTCCTTTTGAATTTTTAAGTAAAACAATGTTTCGTTTTGAGTCAATATGTTTAGGTTCAAGTGCCAATAATTCTCCGCTGCGCAAACCACAGCTATAAATTAAACTCAACATCATCTTGTGTTTTAGATTGGTTGGCGCTTCAAGAATGGCTTTTACTTCTTCTTTACTCAAAACATTTGGTAAAGTTTTAGCCCTTTTTGGTCGATGTATTTTTTCAATATCAATTTTGGTATCTCTAATTATTTTGAAATATAACTTTATTGCATTTACAATTTGATTTTGATATGATTCTGATAATTTATTTTTAATTATATATTCATTATTAAAAATTATAACATCTTCATTCGTAATGGATTGTATGGGTTTTTTATTGTAGAAAACTAAAAAGGATTTTAATCCGTCACAATAGGTTATTATAGTTTTTTCGCTGTAACGTTTGGAGCGTAACCAAAGCGTAAACTTAGTAATTGCTTCAATTCCTTCTTCATTAATAAGTTTAGTTTCAGGAAATTTAATTTTAAATTGATTTCTATATTTTTCAGTATCTGGTAAATGCCAAACCTTCAAACTTTGGCTCCATAGAGAACCTTCAAGTTTTTTTATTCGTTCGATAAGTTCCTTGTTTTTTTCAAAATAAACCGCTATCCGTTTTTCTCCGTTGTGGCTTATAATTTTAGCACTCCAATTCATGGCTTTTAATTTTATATTGTAAAAATAATTAAAATTTACTTATAAGTTTAATAAGTTTCAATTATTGAAAATTACTTAAATTTTGGTCGATAAATTGCTTGTTTTTTAAATTTAAGTTAAAAAACATCGATGAAATGCACATTTATTTGTAAATTGCAAAACTTTTTAATGGCACTTTTTGGTGCTAAGAATTATACTTAACTCATGAAATTTTTCAAACTATTTATACTGTTCTTTCTGTTTTTATCTGCCCAAACTTTTGCTCAAAAAGTAATTAAACATAAAGTAAAATCAGGTGAATCAATTTATTCTATCGCCAAAAAATACGACGTTACCCAATCGGAAATCTTTGACTTAAATCCGAAATTGAAAGGCGCTGTCTTGGGTTTGAATGCTGAGGTTAAAATTCCGAATAAGAAGTTTAAAGAAAAAGAAAAAGCAACTAAGAAAGAAACGGTTGTTGCTAAAAAAGAAGCTATAGAAAGTGAAGAGAATCTGAAACAAGTTCAGATTAAAGAAGTTCAAGCCGGTTCGAAAGCTACGCATAGTGTAAAATCAAAGGAAACTTTGTACAGCATTTCTAAAAAATATGGTGTTTCTATGGAAACGTTGTGCGAATTAAATCCGGTTTTAAAAACCAGTAATCTAAAAGCTGGAATGAAATTGCAATTACCTAATATGGAAGAAGCAACGCTTCCTGAAAAAGTGGTTCAAGAGCAAAATCCAATAAAAGAAATCGTTACAGAAACTAAAGTAGAACATCTTGTTTCTAATGTGGATGTGGTGCACAAAGTATTGCCCAAAGAAACCTTATACGGAATTTCAAAACAAACTGGAGTTTCTATAGAAGAATTGACAAAACTAAATCCAAGTGTAGCCAATGGCTTAAAAGTAGATCAGTTTTTAATCATCAGAAAAGGAACTGGCGAACCAGCGGTAAATAAATCGGAAGTGGTTGAAGTGCAAAAGGAAATTGAAACTGCAAAACCTTTATCGGCAGCCAACTTAACTAAAGCCGAATTTTTAATAGAAAAAGCTTCAGAACATATTGGAACTCGTTATAGAAGAGGAGGAACAACTAGCGCAGGATTTGATTGCTCAGGTTTAATGTTTCATACTTTTAAAAGCATCGATATGACTTTGCCACGTTCGTCTCATGAAATGGCAGGTGTTGGTGAGCGAGTAAATAAATCGCAAGCCCAAAAAGGTGATTTGATATTCTTTGCCACTTTTGGAGGCTCAAGAATAAGCCATGTTGGAATGATTACTGAAGTTTTGGAAGACGAAATTAAGTTCATTCACTCGTCAACTAGCTCAGGTGTTATGATTTCATCCACGAAAGAAGGCTACTATTCAAGAAGCTTTGTTCAAATCAATAGAGTGTTGAAGGATTAATTATTCAACATTAAATTTGAAACCAATTCCGTGAAGGTTTTCTATAGAAATTCCTTTTTCATTGGCTAAAATTTTACGCAATCTAGAGATGAAAACATCCAAACTTCTTCCCATAAAATAATCGTCGTTGCCCCAAAGTGATTTGAGTATTTCTTCTCGTTTCATCACCACATTTTTGTTGTCTAGAAATAGTTTTAATAATTCGGCTTCACGTTGTGTCAAACTAATTTTTTCGGTATCGGTAAACACCAAATAGTTTTTGTGATCGAATT
>Ga0209572_1000495_pt1 | contig 56152 bp, 44 predicted proteins | sample EBPBio232012_DNA_FD_185867 | JGI IMG/M metagenome (GOLD analysis project Ga0209572, IMG submission 185867) | Wastewater treatment Type I Accumulibacter community from EBPR Bioreactor in Madison, WI, USA - Reactor 1_1/23/2012_ DNA (SPAdes)... | ecosystem: Engineered > Bioreactor > EBPR >...
GTGGTATCATTTTTTTTAATTTGCAAGATTCTAGTCATAAATATACGATTTCTTGCATTATTTTCATAATTTATTTGTATTTATTTGTCTGATATTCAATTATTTATTTGTTCTTAAGGGACGACTAAATACAGCAATTACCCCAATCATCATTACGATTCGTTTATCGAAACCATTTTCTATTGCTGAATTTGGGCTCACCAATCTTTTTTGGGCTTTTCAAGTTTTTTTTTAAACAACATCATCCCAAAGAAAAAGCAGCCCGGAGAGAGCTGCTTTTTGAACAATAAACCTAACTAATAAAATACGATCTTATAAGATTTAGCCAGAATACATGCTGACTATCATCTTTTTTACCTTTTTGAGAGCTGAAGCATTGTAAATAAAACAACATTGTACTCATTTATTCGAGTTGGATTTAAGCTCTTTAGCAATCCGTCGAATCAAAAAGGTAAGTCATGGGACACTTGGACATAGCTCTCCCATATCTTGTTTTAACAAAATGAATTCGGGTGATTATTGTATCCCTATTTTGTTTACATCAATCGGCGATATCCCTTAAAAAAGGGCTGTCATTGCGCATTACAATCTCATCATCAGAATTAAAAGTGAAATGATTGTAATTTCTTTCAGACGAATGAGGAACTTCTTCCAGCACCACTCTTCTACGCACATAAGCCGGCGTATTTTCCAACTCCATAATGGTATGCGTATTATTAAGCTTTACACGAGAAGCATTTTTTCTCATTTCAACCTTCATCATTTCACGAGCTCTCAATTTTTTGAAAGACTCTTCACTATCCTCTTCCATATATGGTTCGGAGGTATGTGTCTGTATGTATTTGTCGGCTGTATCTTGAATATTTCGCTGAGTTACCTCATTGCTGGAACTCATGAATTCATCCACGGTAAATTTATTGGGATTCAAACTTCTTTCGTCATCTAAGGAAACGGTTTTTCTGGCAGGTTTCTGATCTAAATTGCGTATATGACGCTCAAAACCACTGGCGATAACGGTTACACTGAGTTTATCACCCAATTCATCGTCTAAACAGTTACCCCAGATAATGTTTGTATCCAAACCTACTTCTTGCTGAACGAAGGATGTAATTTCGGATATTTCATCCATGGTAGTTTCCCGCTTACTGGAAGAAGTTATGTTAAGTAATACGTTCTGAGCTCCCATGATATTATTATCTTCAAGCAATGGGCTATTGAGGGCCATATCTACTGCACGTCGTGCACGATCCTCTCCTTCAGCCTGAGCAGAACCCATGATAGCGACACCGCTATCTCTCATTACAGTATTGACATCTTCAAAGTCAACATTGACATAGCCTGCGATGGTAATAATCTCGGCAATACCTTTAGCAGCTGTTGTCAAGATGTTATCAGCTTGAGCAAAGGCTTCAGAAAAAGCAAGGTTCCCATGAATTTCTCTCAATTTATCATTAGAAATAATGATGATTGAATCCACGTTGCGCTTCAATTCCTCCAGGCCTTCTTGAGCATATCGATGGCGCAGCTTACCTTCAAAAGTAAATGGAAGAGTTACAATAGCAACTGTCAAAATACCCATTTCTTTGGCTGTTTTGGCAATAATAGGTGCTGCACCGGTACCTGTTCCACCACCCATTCCGGCAGTAATAAACAACATCTTGGTATGCTTGGCAAGAAATAACTGGACATCTTCAATAGACTCTAAGCACGCATGTTTACCTACTTCGGGCTTAGAACCCGCACCTCTTCCTTCAGTCAAGCCGGGACCCAACTGAATCTTTGTAGGTATAGGGCTACTTGCAAGAGCCTGATTATCGGTGTTACATACGGCAAAATCGACTCCAACGATGCCCTGTGTGTACATGTGATTGACTGCATTGCTGCCGCCACCACCTACTCCAACCACCTTAATGATGGATTGATCTGCTTTGGGAAGGTCAAATTCTAACATTGGCATTTTATCTTAATTTTTGAATATTTTAGTAAAAGGTTTCGTAATATAATGAACTGTTTATGGGGGGTTACTTCAAATCATCATCATCCCAATCGTTGCCCAAGGTTTGTTTTACTTTGTCAAATAACCTTTGAGTCCAACTTGGCTTGGAATGATGTTCTTCGTCATCAAGAGACACTACATCGTTTTGATTTCCGGTCAGACCACTCTGGCCACCGGCTTTCTCGGATGTTCTTAATCCATCAGCCTTACCCGTAATTCCGACAACTTCCATTTCTATGCCACTGGTATCACGGCCCACTGGAGCTTTGTCTTCCACTTCATTTTCTGTCGCAATCTGACTTGCCAAGTGCAATAATCCGAGCGCTGTAGAGAAAATAGGGCTAGATATATTTTCATGATAACCATGAGAAAGGTATTCTATTGGAAGCCCCATTCTGGTTTCATAACCACAATGCAGTGCAGCCAATTTATCCATACCATTCAACAAAGAGCCACCACCTGTCATAACAAGCCCGCCAGTGAGCTTCCTTTCATATCCGGATCGCTGGATTTCCCACATGACATAATCCATTATTTCTTCCATCCGTGATTGAATGATCAAAGCTAGATTTCTTTGGCTTATCTCCTTGTTTTCTCGTCCCTTTAGACCTGGAATTGTAATAATTTTATCATCATAAACCTCATCCGCCAGAGCATATCCAAACTTAGTCTTCAATTTCTCTGCTTGATTCAGCATCACATTACACCCTTCCTTTATATCGCGTGTCACGGCATTGCCACCAAATGGTATAACGGCTGTGTGTCGTACGATTCCTTCATAATATATGCATAAATCAGTTGTTCCACCCCCGATATCAATTAATGCTATGCCGGCCTCTTTCTCCTCTTCACTAAGTACGGAAGATGCAGAAGCAATAGGCTCAAGCGTCAAATCGGCCAGTTTCAAACCAACCTTTTCGATACAGCGATTGATGTTATTGGAAGCTGTTATCTGTCCGGTAATGATGTGAAAGTTAGCCTCAAGCCGAACTCCACTCATACCAATGGGATCTACTATTCCCAATTCATTGTCAACATTATATTCTTGTGGAAAAACATGCAAAATTTTATCTCCGGGTGGCAGCACCAACTTATACATGTCTCTTACAAGTTGTTGAATATCTTCTCTCGAAATTTCAACATCGGCATTATCTCTCAGTCGAGACCCCTTGTGTTGTACGCTTTTGATGTGTTGTCCGGCGATTCCAACATGCACGGTACGCACGGTCATCTTAAGCTTTTGTTCAATGATACGTATCGCATCTGAAATAGCGCGCACAGTTTTTTCGATGTTGCTTACTACACCTCGTAAAACGCCATCTGAATCAACTTTTGCGGTGGCAAGAATTTCTATTTTGCCAAAGAGATCTCTTCGGCCCGCCATAGCGCACACCTTAGTTGTCCCTATGTCCACAGAGACGACTATCGGATTTTTGTTTGTGAAAGTACTGTCCATAAAAATAAGATTTCTATATTAGTTAAAAAAATGGTTTAGCTTTTAATCGGAATTTGTTCTGCCTTTTTAGCAATCACTTGATCTTTAAACTTCAGATTAATTTCTTTGTACAAGTTCCATCCTTCTGAAGGCATTGCCTTTTTATAAAAGATTTCTAATCTGGTAAATTTATTCTCAATATCCTGAGCATCACCCAGGATAATTTTATGATTGCCCAAATTGGGAATAATACTTATATCCTTTTTTTCGTCAGCTATCAATTGCTCTGTAAGCCCATTGATAAATGGATTGTTACGAGCTGCCAGCATGATATGGTATGCTTTGAAGTAGATATTGGAGGAATCCCTTATTGCCTTTTTACTATACTCAGGAAGATATCCGGTCAACACAGGTAATCTAAGAGAGGATTTTTGAGGAACAGAGATTTTACCACCCTGATCCGTAATAAAGAAACTTGTTTGATTAGGCAGAAATACCCTTAAAATAGGTGTCTTCTGCTCAATCCTTATTTTAAGATTGTTTCTTGCATCAATATACACTTGGGCGTCTTTGACAAATTCACTCTTCTCTATTACCTTTTCAATTTGAATTAAGTCCAGGTTGACAATCGACTGATTTTTTAATTTGGATTTGTAATTTTTATATAAAAGCTTGGCGACATCTTCATTGCCCACAAGCCAAACCTCACCCTCCAATGGCTTGATATCGACAAGCACTTTTTCTACTTTACCGGAACTTTCCGATTCTGTAGCGCTTACAAGTCCAAACACAGACAGGGCAAACAAAATCAGACCCAATCCTTTCACACCCCTATTTATTATCTTTTGCTTCATGATAAACAAGTTTTTAGTTTTGGAACAAGCATATCAATATCACCGGCACCCATTGTAATCAGGACTTTAGGCTTTATTTTAGTAACTCGATCACATACTTCGTCCTTTTGAATCAATAGTTTGTTGGGATTTTTCATCTTATTTAAAATCAAAGAGCTATTTACATTTTCAATAGGCAACTCACGTGCCGGATAGATATCCAAAAGAACCGGGTAGTCCAATTCATCCAATACTTCAGCAAAACCATCAGCAAAATCCCTTGTCCTTGTATATAAGTGTGGTTGAAATATACCCATCACCTTCTCACCGGGATAGAGCTTCTTGGCAGTGTGTATCGCATTGCGCAATTCTTCCGGATGATGAGCATAATCATCAATAAACACACATTGGTCATTGTGAATGATGTACTCAAATCTGCGTTTTATACCTGAAAACTCTTCTAATGCATCCTTTATTTGTTCAAAAGGCAAGCCAATTTGCAAGGCTACCGACATAGCAACTGTTGCATTGGAAACGTTGTGATTACCGGGCATGTGGGACACCACATCTTTAAATAATTGGGTTTTGTAATGAAAGTCAAAAAGTATCTTTCCATCATTGATATACCTAATATTATCTGCAAAAATATCGGAGCTCTCAGACCCGAAAGTCAAGACATTGTATGTTCTAAGTAGCAAATCCCATTCTTCTCTGGAATAATTTTCGACAGCAGTTTGTTGAATATATATTGTTCCGCCCGGAATAGTTTTATTAATAAAGTCTTTAAAGCCTTTCTTCACTTCAGATATATCGCCATAGATATCCAGATGATCAGGATCCATGCTCAATACAACACCAATATAGGGAGTCAAAGTAAGAAAAGAATGGTCAAATTCATCTGCTTCGACCACTACATAATCCGAACCATCGTCAATATAGTTGGAATCATAGTTGGTCATAATTCCCCCGACAAATCCGGTCACTTTAATTCCACAACGAAATAAAATATGCGTAGTCATCGCAGTAGTCGTTGTCTTTCCATGTGTTCCGGCAATAGCAATGGTTCTTTCGGAATCGCTTATGTTTCCAAGCACCTGAGAGCGCTTCAACATAGGAACTTTGCTATCTGCAAAATATTTTCTCAAAGTAGAGCTTGAAGGAACAGCGGGTGTATAGATGACGAGATCCGGTCTTTCTATATTAACTACTTCATCTTGATATGAAATAACCATACCTTCTTCGACAAGTTTTCGGGTTAATGGGGTCTCTACCCTGTCGTATCCTGAAATGATGACACCACGTTTGTGGAAGTATCTTGCCAAAGCGCTCATTCCTATACCTCCAATGCCAAGGAAAAATACCCTTTTCAATCCTTTCATATCTGTCATGACATTTCCTTGTTAATTAGATTAATAATTACTTGTGCGATATCCTTTGCTGCATCAGGTCGAGCCAGTCGAAGCGCATTGAATGCGAGCCGATTCAATGTCACCGTGTCTTGAGATAGCAGGAGACTTTCAACAATAAGGCTATCTTTGGCTTCATGATCGGGGATTAACTTGGCAGCGCCCTGATCAACCATTGCCATCGCATTTTTTGTCTGATGATCCTCTGCAACATTGGGTGAGGGCACCAAAATCGAAGGAAGACCGGCAACGCAAATTTCAGAGATAGTAAGGGCACCGGCACGACCTATAACCAAGTCTGCACAAGCATAAGCCAAATCCATTCTTTCAATGAAAGATAGGTTTACTACCTGAGGAAGCAAAGCCACCGGATTATTTTTATATTGCTCTTTATAATAGCTGCCACTTTGCCATATCCATTGTACGTTATCTGCTTTGCTAATAAACAAATGTGCACTTGACATCGCTTCATTCAAGGTCTTTGAGCCGAGGCTACCGCCCAAAACCAGAATAGTTTTTTTATCCGGATTCAATTTATAAAACTGATATCCTTCTGTTCTTTTACTTTGCAGGTGTTGGATATCCCGGCGCACCGGATTACCGGTCAAAACAACTTTTTCTTTCGGAAAAAATCGTTCCATCCCTTCATAAGCTACACACACGGAAGACGCTTTTTTTGAAAGAAGTTTATTGGTTATTCCGGGATAGCTATTTTGCTCTTGTAAAACTGTTGGAATACCTTTAGCGTTGGCGATCTTCAATACAGGTCCACTCGCATAACCGCCTACTCCAACGGCAGCGTCCGGCTTGAAACCATTTACTATTTTTCTTGCCTTTATCATGCTATTTAAAAGCTTAAATGGGAAAAGAAGATTTTTTAATGTTAATTTTCTGTGTAAACCTGCCACTGGCAATCCAATAATAGAATAGCCTGCTTTGGGAACTCTCTCCATTTCCATCTTACCTTCAGCACCAATAAAAAGAATCTCCACATGCTCCAAAGCCGCTTTGAGAGCATCGGCAATTGCAATCGCCGGGAATATATGGCCGCCTGTGCCTCCTCCGCTTATGATAATTTTCTTTTTCATCATTCGACAGCTACCTCCGGTTTGACTTTAATGGCACTTATAACATCTTCTCTAGTCTCTATATATCGACTCACGCTGAGTATAATTCCAAAGGAAATGCAGGTAAAAATCAGGCTTGTTCCTCCTAATGAAATGATAGGCAATGCGACACCGGTATCCGGTATGAGCCCTACATTGACCATAATGTTGGCATACGCCTGTATCACGATATTGATGCAGAGACCAACGGCGAGCATTGCGCCAAAAGTCTTTGGTGAACGTTTTACTATGCGTATGACCCGATAGAGAATTAGCAGATAAATAGCCATAATACCTATGGCTCCAAACAACCCAAATTCCTCACATATAATAGAATAAATAAAATCCGCGTGAGAATAAGGTACAAAATTTCGTTGAGTACTATTGCCGGGGCCTGCACCAAAAACACCTCCATTGGCTATGGCAATACGCGCTTGTTGATTCTGAAAAGATTCTCCACCATCGACAAATGCGGTAATTCTATTAGCCCATGTGTGTGCTCGAGTCCCTTCTCCCAATTTATATCCTATAAGAAAGACGATCATAAACATAACCAGTCCGGCTCCCATGATATATAGAATATACCTCAATGGTATGCGACCTATAAACATCACAATAAGAGCAGTCCCAAACAGAAGGCCGGCATTACTTAAATTATTGGGCAAAACGAATAAACATGCAACTAAGGTAGGAATAATCAACATCCAAAAAATACCGATATCCTGCTTTATCATAGTCTGCGAACCGCTGATTACCTTAGCCAAATAAATCATCAAAGCCATCTTGGCAATATCAACGGGTTGAATAGACAGACCGACCAACGGAACGGTCAACCATCGCCTTGCTCCATTAACTTCATTTCCAAAAAATAGAACCAAAACTAAAAGCAATAATGAAATGAGCAAAAACGGCAATGCGATGGTCGAATACTTCCTATAATTAACCCTATGGCTAATATAGGCAAGCCCCACTCCTACTATTAGGAAAACAAGCTGCTTAAAAAGAAAGTATTCACTATTGTCTTGATGACTTTTTCCTATTTGTGAATAACCTCCGGTGGTACTATAAACTGCAAGTAAGCTGCCAAGAGCGAGTAAAATCAACGCAATCCAAAGGATCGGATCTCCTTTAAAATTCGCACTTAACCATTCTTTTGCCTTCATGTTGTAGTTGTAGTTTTCTTAAAGACCAATTTTTAATACCTAACCTTAATCTTCAGCCCAAAATTTGTTTATAATAGTTTCTTAATAGCCTTCTTATACTTTTCGCCCCTATCCTCGTAATTTTTGAACAGGTCGAAACTTGCGCAAGCAGGCGACAGCAACACTACATCTCCTTTTGATGCTGCTTGCAACGCCTTGTTTACAGCCTCCTCCGCAGAAGAAGCTTCTTCTATCCCTTTAACCATCCCGCCAAAGGAATGTCTCAATTTGGCATTATCTATTCCCAGACATACCAAATGTTTTACTTTATTTTTCACCAAAGGCATGATAGCCTCGTAATCATTTCCTTTATCCGTACCACCGGCAATCCAAACCACCGGCTGAGTCATAGCATCTAACGCATACCACACGGAGTCCACATTGGTAGCCTTGCTATCATTGATAAAATCAACTCCATTGACTGTTGCTACATACTCCATTCTATGTGACAATCCTTTAAAGCTTGATATATTCTCCATGATTTTATACGGCTTGATGCCAATAAACTCAAGAGCCTCTATAGCTTGAGCCATATTTCTTTGATTGTGTTTGCCTCTCAACTGGCTTTGACTCAAATCATATATTTTGCCCGAAACACTTGTGTACGATGTATCTGAAATTCGATCGTGTGTCACATATTTCACCGCAGCTAATGTGGATTTATCCTTGAAATAGGCCTTTGATTCTACATCATCGCCATTTAATATCAGTAGATCATTTTCGGTTTGATTTTCTGTAATCCTAAACTTAGCAGCCGCATATTTTTCCATACTATGATCATAGCGATCAAGATGGTCGGGCGTAATATTGGTTATGATAGCAACATGAGGCCGAAAGGTAACTATGGTTTCTAATTGAAAACTACTGAGTTCACATACATAATATTCGGAAAGGGCAGTTGAAATCATTTTAGCGAAGCTGAATCCAATATTACCAACCAGTGTAACGTCGGCATCCATCTCTTCTAAGACGTGATAAATCAAAGAAGACAATGTTGTCTTGCCATTGGTGCCCGTAATGCCTATCACTTTACCATTGCCAATGTGACGCCATGCGAATTCTATCTCCGAAATAACTTCCTTACCTGATTGGATAAATTCCTGCACAACGGCAATAGTTGCCGGGACGCCGGGGCTCAACACCATTAAATCAAACCTTTCTGCAAAATTCCCGGAATGTCCATTTTCCTCAAAAGGAATATTGGAGCGTTCCAGATCCCTTCTGAATGGATTAACAATGGCTCCGGAATCGCTGACCAAAACCTCATATTTCATACGCAGGCACAGCAATGCTGCTCCTACTCCACTTTCTTTTGCTCCTATAATGACTACTTTCATAATTTATCTCACTTTAAGGGTTAATATGGTCATTACAGCTAAGATGATGGACACAATCCAAAATCGGGTAACTATTTTAGCTTCATGATAACCTTGCTTTTGAAAATGGTGGTGGATAGGAGACATTAGAAACACCCTTCGCCCCTCACCGTATTTTTTCTTGGTATATTTGAAATAATATCGCTGTATAATGACAGATAAATTTTCTACAACAAATATCCCACACAACAATGGCAGCAATAATTCCTTTCTCAATACGATCGCTAAAACAGCAATAATTCCGCCTAAAGTAAGGCTTCCTGTATCTCCCATAAATACTCTTGCAGGATAAGAATTATGCCAAAGAAATCCTGTACATGCACCAATAAAACATGCGCTAAATATCACCAATTCACTACTATTGGGAATAAAGAAAATATTGAGATAATCGGCAAATATCGAGTTACCACTCAAATAAGCAAAAACCGCCAAAACAGCACCTATTGTCGCCGACACACCTGTTGCCAAGCCGTCAATACCATCTGTTATATTTGCAGCATTGCTCACGGCAGTAATGATAAAGACTACAGAAAGTACGAATACAATCCAAAGTAAAGTTTGGCTATTTGAAGAAAATACATCCAATATTTTACCGTAATCAAGTTGATTATTTTTGAAGAACGGAACATTGGTTATGGCGGCTTTGGCATATACCAATTGCTCTACTTTACCTTCAACATTCGGATCTTCGACCATCACCGTCTTTACTATCTTGTAATTACCCAGTGAAGCCTCCTCGGGAGTCATCCGTATCACGACATCATTGCTCACTAACATTGTGATACCAACAAACAATCCCAATCCAACCTGACCTATTATTTTAAAGATACCTTTCAGACCTTCTTTATCTTTCTTTACCACCTTGATATAGTCATCAATATAGCCAATCAATGCCAACCACAGTGTCGAGATAAGCATCAAAATGATATAGACATTATCTAAGCGAGCCACCAAAAGACAAGGAATAACAATGGCTAAGACAATGATGATACCTCCCATAGTTGGAGTTCCTTCTTTTTCCTTTTGACCTTGAAGCCCTAAATCACGGACGGTTTCACCGATTTGCCGGTTGCGAAGATTCTGGATGATTTTTTTACCAAAGACTATAGAAATAAGCAATGAAAGCACTATTGCCAATCCTGCGCGGAAAGTAATAAAGCGAAATACACCCGTACCGGATATATTCAGATCTTTATATAAGTATTCAAATAAATAATACAACATAATGCTTTCTATAACATATTATGAGGATGCACCTTTTCAGATACATTCTATTAGGTTTCTTGGCGGTTGATTTTAAGATTACTAATTGTTGATTCAATCAAAAAAGGAGAACAGGGGGCAAATAGCCTGTGATGGCACTAGAACCGATGTGACAGCCAGAATCTAATCTGCCTTCCCTGTTCATTCCAACCTTTTTAAAAATAGAACCTACTTCTTTCCGGTAAATCATTATTTACCTATTATATCTTTTATGATCTTTCGATCATCCATTTCCAACACTTTATCTTTGACGAGTTGATAGGTCTCGTGACCCTTTCCCGCCACCAATATGATATCTCCTCTTTGAGCCAACTTTGCTGCTGTGCGAATAGCCTGCACTCTATCATTGATTATTAATACTTTGGCCTTATCATCAATAGTTAATCCCGCCACCATTGCACCAGTAATGTCTTCCGGGCTTTCATCCCTTGGATTGTCATCTGTAAATATTGCTTCTCTGCTTAGTTTCGCCGCCAAAGCACCCATTACAGGCCTTTTTTCTTTATCACGATGACCGCCACACCCAACAACTGTAATTACTCCGGCATCCTTCTTCATATCGTGAATAGTATTCAATACCTTTTCGAGTGCATCCGGAGTGTGTGCATAATCCACTATAAATAGTACATCTCGCTCTACATCTCTGATGGTCTCAAATCGACCTATCGCTCCCGGCACTGCGCTCAACTGAGTCAATACATCTTCTTTATCGTAACCCAGCAACCTGCCTACCGCATAAACACACAATGCATTGTAAGCATTGAATTCTCCGATTAACCTAAGGTGAACATGTACGCCGTCAAGCTCCATAGCCAAACCCTCTAAGGTATTTTCAAAAATCTTACCTTTGAAATCAGCACTTCTCCTCAAACTGTAATAATACTTGTCAGCCGGAGTGTTCTGTAGCATAACTTCACCTCGCTTGTCATCTATATTGCTCAGTGCAAAGCTTCCTTTTGCTAAACCGTCAAAAAATGACTTCTTGGCAGCGATATATTCGTCAAATGTCTTGTGGTAATCCAAATGGTCGTGAGAAATATTGGTAAATACCGCTCCTGCAAACTTCAACCCACTAATCCGTTTTTGATGCGCCGCATGTGAGCTCACTTCCATGAAGGCATATTGACAACCGGAATCAACCATATCCTTTAGTAATGCATTCAAACTAATCGGATCCGGTGTAGTATGCGTAGATGCTAAAACCTTGTCACCTATTCTATTCTCTACCGTGGAAATCAAGCCGGATTTCTTTCCCATTTCCATCATCAACTGATACAATAAAGTCACTGTAGTAGTCTTTCCATTGGTACCCGTGACGCCTACCAGTTGAAGCTTTTCGGACGGAAATCCATAAAATGCAGAAGCCAATTTACCTGCCGCCTCATGACTGTCAGGAACAATTATTAATTCAACATCTCCATTGATTTCAACTTCATTTTCACATACAACAGCCACTGCACCTTTGTCGATGGCACTTTGTATAAATCGATGACCATCTACCTCATTTCCTTGAATGGCAACAAACAAACTCCCTTGAATAGCCGCACGACTATCGATGGCGATGCCGCTTATTTCAGCATTTCCCCGATTGTCAGACATTTTTAGTCCGGCCAGATTCAACAATTTATTTAATTCCATTCTTCTTCTACTTCAATTTAATCATAACTGTCTGCCCCGTTACATCAGCTCCGGGGGGTATATCTTGTTGGGCTACTCTGCCATAGCCTTCTACTTCAACTTTCAAGCCATACGTTTCAAGGGCATATACAGCATCTTTCAAGCCCATCCCTTTGACATCCGGCACCTTATTAGCCGGTTGGGAAATGGGAAGCAATCTAACCTCGGATTCACCTCTATCCGTAATCACAAAATCATTTGTCTTACCTTTCAAATATACCGGCACCCCCAGACGGTTGAATACACTCAAATAATCGCTGCCTATACCTTTTTCTCCGGAAGGCAACAGATTGGAGAATGCAGTAACACTATTGTCAGGAGAATACACTTTGAAAAACTTGGGATCAAATGACAATATCTTATCTGCTATTGACTTAAATACAGGCAATGCCACCTCTGCACCATGATATCCATGCACTTTCGGTTCAGTAATCATGACACATACTGAATAAATCGGATCATCGGCAGGGAAATACCCTATGAAAGAAGCTCTATATCTGCCTCTTTTTACTCCACCATAATCAAGACTTGCTGTTCCCGTTTTACCGGCAAATGAATATAATTCGGTTTTATACTTTTTGGCTGTTCCATTGATAACGACACCTTCCAGCAGACCACGAGCCTGGCGGATTGTCGATGGCTTAGCAATACTTTCAACCAAAACTTCCGGTGGGAAATTTTTCACTTGTGTTCCATGAGACCAAATCCCACTCACTAATCTTGGTCGCATCATTTTACCATTATTGGCTACAGCATTATAAAAAGTCAGCATTTGAAGTGGGGTTAGCTGTGTTTCATAACCATGTGCCATCCAAGGCAAAGACGTTCTACTCCATAGCTGCTTCAAATTATAAGGCGTTTTTATCAATGGCTTCGCCTCTCCCGGAATATCAATACCGGTCATTTTATCTAAATGGAATTGCTTGACATAATCAACAAATTGGAATACTCCCGTACGTGACTGGCCAAATACATCAACTACCGCCTTACTTATACCGATATTGGAAGAAAGTTCAAATGATTGCCGAAGGGTCAACTTGTCGTGGCCATGCGTTTCAGAATCTTTCATCTCACGTCCACAAATTACTGCTTTACCAAAATTGACATCTATTTCTTTCTCCAAAGACATCTTTCCACTTTCTAAAATAGCCATAACAGAGGCTAACTTAAAGGTTGAACCGGGCTCAACACTCAATCCGACGCCATAGTTGTATGCTTCGGAATACAAGTCTCCCTCTTTCTTCAGATTAGTTATTGCCTTGACAGCGCCAGTCTTTACCTCCATAACTATCGCCGTTCCGTAATCAGCATCATGATACTCCAAAGCTTTTTGCAGCGCTTCCTGAGCAACATCCTGGATTTGAACATTGATCGTCGTCATCACATCATTGCCGTTCCTTGGTTCAATTTCTGTCAGATCATTGATTGGAACGTACTTCGTCTTTGATACAAATTGAACCATTCTCTTTCCGACCTCTCCTCTTAGTTCACTGTCGTATGCTGATTCCAGGCCGATAGATTGTGAATTATCTCTATTGTAACCGATGGTTCTTAATGCCAAATCTCCATAAGGCCTTACTCGTTTATACTTCATGTCAAAAATGATGCCTGATTTGCCTCTTCCCATTCTGAATAGAGGAAAATTTTCAACCTGCTTCATTTTGTTATAGGATATCCCTTTAGCTAAGCACAGATAACGCTCTTTCTGTTTACGTTTAGATATTATCCATTGCTTAACCTCATTAGGGCTTAAGTTGAGCATAAGGACTTTCGAAATGTACCAGGATAGTGAGTCAATATTCTTTGCAAAAATATCGCCCTCCCTCTTCATAAAACGAGAGTCTTTTTCTTTCATCTCCTTGACATACTGGCTTGAAGCCATTGGGTCAAAATAAACATCATAGAATGGCATGGAAGTAGCCAACAATTCGCCATTATCGCCAATAATCTTCCCCCGGTCGGCTTCAATATCTATAGCCTTTACTCTAAGTTCTTTACCAAGTTCCCTATAGTGATCGCCTTTGACAACAGCAATACGAACCACCTGACCTATAATAATCAAGGCCAGTGCACTAAACACCAACATAACAATATTGGCATTCCTTAATAGTTCGGATTTGTTGTCAACAGAAGGTTTCATTACCGGCTTTTTACGATAATCTGAACAGGTTGTTGTCCTCTCAAGCCGATCTCCTGATCCGCCAATTTTGTCTCAAGAGTAGAAAGCATGCTATTCTGCACGAGTTCACTTTTTAAATTGAGATATTCCCAATTCAATTCTCTATTTTCACTCTTAAGTGCAATGATTTTGCTTACTTTTTTCTCCGCACTATGCGTGTTGGCAATGTAGAAAATGCCCAGTAAGCTGAGGAAACAGATGAAAGGAGTATTCCTTTTCAACATGTCCAGACCAAAATCGTCGAGCCAGTTTTGGTTGTTTTTACGTAATTTTTTCATTTGTAGTTCTAATTTTGAGACCTTAATCCCTCCTGTATGCGTTTGACCGAATACAGAAATATAAATAGTTGTTTTCTTAGTCCTTTCTGCCACTTACTTTGTGACGCCTCATTTGGAGATTACTCCCCGCTTCTCTTCGCTATTCGCAACTTAGCACTCCGTGCTCTATTGTTCGTTTTTATTTCATCAAAACCGGGTTCAATCGGCTTTTTGTTGATAACTTTAAATGGTCTGAAAATCTTTCCATAATCGTCCTGATCTATTGTCCCATCCGGGTTTCCGGTTTTGAAAAAGTTTTTTACAATTCTATCTTCCAAACTATGAAAGGTTATCACTGCAACAATTCCATCAGGCTTCAACACCTCATAAGCATCATATAAAAGATCTTCCAATGCCTTCAATTCATCGTTGACTTCAATCCGAAGCGCCTGAAATACCTGTGCCAAATACTTTGGTTTGCTTCCCATTATTGCCGGCTGAATCAGATGGATAAATTCTTCTATCGTCCGAATTTTACTCTTCCTACGATTCTCGACAATCAATCTGGCCAATGTCTTGCTATTCCTTACTTCACCCATTGTTGAAAACATCTCCACTAATGCATCTTCGTCATAAGTCATGATAATATCCGCAGCCGTCTGCTCCAACTCTCTATTCATCCTCATATCCAAAGCCCCCTCAAACCTAAAGGAAAATCCCCTGCTGCTTGAGTCAAATTGGTGCGAAGAAACTCCAATATCTGCCAATATACCATCCACCTCAAAAACTTTCTCTACCCGCAGCATTCGCTTAAGATATCTGAAATTACTATGGATAAAAGTTACTCTTTCGTCATTCGGAATATTCTGAATCGTATCCAGATCTTGATCCATAACAATGAGTCGTCCTTTCGACCCAAGCCTTTCCAATATCATACGACTATGTCCACCTCCACCAAATGTCACATCAACATAGGTACCATCGGGCTTAATATCTAAAGCCTCTATGGTTTCGGTGAGCAATACCGGCAGATGATATCCATTCATCACACTTCCGCTGAGTTACCGGATATAGTCTTATTCCCCAACAAACGATCTGACATTGCAGCAAAATGCGCAGGCACCTCGTCAGCCCATTCATAATAGGCAGCCTTATCCCAAATCTCCACCCTGTCCATGTAACCAAATAACACAACTTCTTTCTGAATACCCGCAAATTCAAGCAATGGTTTTGGAAGAAGAATACGCTCAGCTGAATCTGTAGCAACATCTCTCAAACCTCTAAAAAAATAACGGATAAAGTTACGCTCTTCGGTAACAAATGAATTTAAGCCATTAACCTTGTCAACAATTTTCTCCCAAACTTTCTCGGGATACAACATCAAACATTTCTCAAAGCCCCGGTTGACAAAAAACTTATACGGCGGGTTTCCCCCGACATTGCGAAGAAGAGCAGAAGGCAACTTAAGCCGCCCTTTGTCATCAACGCTACATTCATATTCTCCGTATAGCAGTTGCATTAATTAGGTCTTTTCAAAACATTTACTGTTCTTGATGAGTCAAAAATAGATGACGCTCCCATATTTTTCCACTTTTTCCCAAAATATTTTCTTAATAAACTAAAGATTATTGTTTTTTATATATGTTTATAACCAAAATAAGATATATTTATAATCAAAATAGTGACATATTAACATATTTAAATTATATCTATATTAAAAAGTGTGTAAAACAATATACTAAGCATTATATATATTTACTACATAATTTGTATTTAACATTGCAATTAGTGGGAAAATGTGGGGAATAACACATAAACATTACTCCATTTTATCAATTACACCTTATTTCACCTATAATTTGGGACAGTCTATACCTTATACCAAATTGATTTATAAATTAGTCCAACTTTCATAAAATCAAAATGCTCCCGAAGCTTCGGGATGATAGTCGTTTAGACCAATGTAATTGGACTATTACGAATATCCAATCGGTATTATTACAGCCGGAATCTATAGTTTTGCGTATCAACTTTTTTTTGACCAGACTCAACCTATCCTATTCGTTCTAATGGGCGAAAATTCATTTCATTGACTGACATATCATAACTATGGATATGAAGTAAAAACGGTATGCTCGATCGAGGGGCATTGGTCAAAATACCATATTTTTTCACCATATTTGCACCATGAATCAATTCGGCAGATTTTTCAAAGTAACGATATACGGTGAATCTCATGGCACTGAAGTTGGCATCATCATAGATGGTTGTCCGCCCGGCATCGGCTTATCAGAATCCAGTTTTTTTGAAGACCTTAAAAGGCGAAAGCCGGGTGCCAAAGGAACAACTCCACGCATTGAAGAAGACGCACCCATCATTACATCCGGCGTATTTAACGGATTCACCACGGGTGCACCAATAATGATTCGCTTTGAAAACAACAATAAACGCTCCGAGGTCTATGAAAAACAAAGAGATATACCTCGCCCGGGTCATGCGGATTTTACCGCTAATGCTAAATTTAAAGGATTTGAAGATTATAGAGGCGGTGGACATTTCTCCGGCCGACTTACCGTAGGCCTTGTGGCTGCCGGTGTGATTGCAAAGAAGGTATTAAATACAAGATTGACCAAAGAAATCATTTTCCAAACTGATATTATTGAAGTAGGCGGTTTCCCGGATATTGAAAAAGGTCTTGAATTCGCTATACACGCTAAAGACTCCATCGGCGGAATCGTCGAATGCTGTATTTCCGGGATACCTGCCGGTATAGGCGAACCATTCTTTGACTCCGTGGAATCTGCCATTGCTCACATTATTTTTGCCATTCCAGCAATAAAAGGTATAGAATTTGGCGCCGGATTTAAAGCTGCCCGCATGAAAGGTTCCGAACACAACGATCCAATCATCAATTCCTCAGGCAAAACACAAACAAACCATGCCGGCGGAATCAATGGAGGCATATCTAATGGTAATGATATCGTGTTTAGAGTAGCAGTAAAACCAACTTCTTCTACTCCACACCAACAGAAATCCTTCAATATGGCAACAAACCTTATGGAAACATTCTCTTATAAAGGCCGGCATGACCTATGTATTGCATTGCGGGTTCCGGTCATCCTGGAGGCAGCAGCAGCTATTGCTCTGGCCGATTTAGCTTTAATACAGAATTGACTTTTAAAGCCGATTGAATATCCGTATTATACACACGTAAGCAATTATTCTTTATACATTTTCGCTATATTTGAGATGAATGGTATAAAGAAGGAATCACAAATCAAAAAGTGCGTATTTCTCTATTGTGGAATGTGGGTGTCAGAGCTTGTTGTTTTTTTTCATCAGTTGTATCATAATGTTACCAAAGGTCATTTATTTTTTTGAAATTTAACATGACGTTTCACATCCAGAATATTTACTTTTTTAATCAATTCACCTGTGTACGAGACCGACATAATCTTATTATCATCAATCCAACGCACCCCATAATCCGAATGCTGAATGATACCATCTTTATCAGGGCTTAGCAGGGACGCTAATTTTTCGTGTGGCAGACTATATGCCAAAATTGTAAACTTGACTTGGCATAATTGACCATCTGTCCCATCCCAAGAATAAATACATACTTTCTCGGGATCTTGCCTCTTGTTGTAAATGCTGACAGTAGAAGTCGGCTTACACGTCTGCGTAACTGCCTTCATCGTGAGTAATTCACATGGGTCATAGCCCAGCTCATCCTTCTCAAAAGTCGAATACTCTGGAAACATCATCGCAGTAGATTTAAAAGTATCTACAACAAGTTCATTTTCCGATTTTACAGCATCTTTCGACACTTCCTTAGCTTGGACAGGATGCTTTTCCCGCCCACATCCGGAGATCAATAGAAATAGAAAGGGAACACATATAGCAATATTTTTCATATATCCACACAAGAATTTAAAGACAAACTAATGTCTTGATCCGAAGACCTGAATTATTAGAACTTATCTTGACAAAGAATATTTTATAATAAATTGATTTATCAATCAATCCAACTTTCCTTAAAAATGATAGTCGTTTAGGCCAATGCCATTAAGCTAAAACAAATATCCAATCGGTTTTAAAACTTGGTTTTCAGCACATAAGGCAACATTGCTCTCCATGTAGGCCAGTCGTGATGCATATCAAAACCCCAGACATCTAAATCTACGTTTATACCTTTAGATTCAAGTACAGCGGCAAATTTTCGTGAAGCATCAGGTGTCTCATAGTTACCACTTCCGGTCAATATATGAATGTGTGGATTATTACGCATACGACGCAAGTAAGCTTCATCATTGAGTCCCGGCATATAAGCCATAGGGCTATTGAAATATACGTCATCATCGTAATATCCATCGGTATATGAAGTTAAATCATAATCGCCACTCATTGCAATTACTCCTGAGATCAAGTCTGGTCTCTTGAAATAAAGATTGGCACTGTGAAGTGCTCCAAGAGACGCACCGGAAACAATGATATTAGAATCTTCAGAAGTCTGGCTCTTAATAAAAGGCACTACTTCATTATAAACATAATTATTGAATTGTACATGGCGGATGGATTTGTGTCGAGGATGCATTTTGTTATTCAACCAACTTTCTGAATTTATGCTATTGATTGAAAATACTTTAAATTTACCACTTTCTATGAGTGGCTTTATCATATCGATTAGAAGGAAGCGTTCATATTCTAAATAATCTGCCGCAGCTGTAGGCACCAGCAATAATGGCGTACCAAAATGACCGTAAACAGCTATTTCCATTGTTTTATTAAGCGATGGGCTATGCCAAGCATGCAATTCTCTATTCATTTTATTTTATATTTTTTCAGATTGTTGCCCAAAGATAAGGCAATAGCCACTATTCAAACCTATTATTCCTCAATATTTTTAAACCTAAATTCATATCAGAGGCAAAAATATTGACTTTAAGAGGAATTCGGGTTGAACAAGGATGAACATGCGGGGCAGCATAATCCCGAAGGGATGATATTTTTATAGAAAACGTAGTATAATATTTTCAAAATCCCGAAGGGATGACATTATTACAAACCAAGAAAAAATATATCTGCTCAAAAAAACTGGAACGAATAGATGAAATCATCATTTCACCCATTCTGGGTTCCTCTTTCTGCTATTGACTCTATTCTATAATAATGACAACCCTTCGGGTTTATATTGATAAAAAATGGGGTTGGATTTAGCTCGTCCAAAAAAGTATGAAAAATTTTTACAAACAATATAGCTGAATAATTACAATAATTGTAAGAGGCTAAATTACATCAAGCCAAATCGAAACAAGTAGATTATCATATATTTGGAAATATATTGATTCGTGACTATTTGAATTTCAACACAACAAACTGTTAGCTTAATATTTCTTAAAGACAATATTAAGCCTTTAATATGAATTCGGCTTTAACATAAGCTTTTAACATTTGTATTAAATAGATGATAATTACAACTCAATGTCAATTTTACTTGTGTGTATAACAAATTTCCCTAATGACTTCATTATTTTACCCTTCTATCTCCCCTTAGGAGGGAGAACCAAATAATGAAGTCATTCCTTCCAAAGAGTTTAAATATCAATTAAAGAGTCAGATTTTGAGTGGAATAAAAAATGAAAGGGAAATATGTTATACACACATTTTACTTCCTCAAGAATCATTATATTTGCCATTGTAATAAATTGAATGTCCCATGTTCAAGTTTAATGGCTTTATTATAATCTTTGTACTTTTCTTCCTCTCTTGTCAGGGCATAGAATCTGTTCAACCAATTGATATTACTGATATCCAAGGCACATGGGTGCTTGATTCTGCATCAAGGAATGGTGAAAATACCGAGTCTTTAGACGGTCTCTTTTATACCTTTGACGAGAAAAAAGTGATTACTAATTTATTAGGCGATACTGCCGAATCTGATTTTTCAATTCAGGATCAACAGATTATCCACATTTTAGAGGATACCATGAAGTATCAGATCATTTCGCTCAACGACAGTACATTAAGACTGCTTAGCAATATTCAAAATACGACATTTGGATTTAAGTTCCATAAATTAATACATGACCCATTGGATGCCGACTCTATTGAAAATCAAGAATTAATTCAATAAATCTTACGATAAAGACATTTAAAATGGCAAGGTATTTTTATATTCTTTTGTTTTGTTTGCTTTCCATATCCGTTAAAGCATTGGATGTAAGTGTCATCATATCCCAGTATTATTCAGTCCAACCTGATTTGCAACCATATATAGAAGTATATTTCCATAATGTGGCTTCATCATTGAGCCGGATTAAGGAAGCCCAAAATGATAGTTTATTTGAAAATAAGGTTAAAGTCACCTTACTTTTTATGCAAAATGACCAAATCATTAAATTCGATCACTTCATCATTGAGAGTGGGCTCAGAAAGGAAAATAAGGATTTCATAGCACTCAAAAGATATGGACTTCAACCCGGTAAATACAACCTCAATTTTACCTTTGTCGATCTGGGTGACACTACTAATGTATATAAAAGTGCTGTAGAAGTTAATGTAAAAGACGCTCCCAAAAGTCCTTTTATTTCTAATTTAGTGTTGGTAGCGGATACCAGTACCAATCTTGACCCATCGGTGTCCAAAAACAACCTTTTTTATGGCTTGATTCCATTTTCTTATGTCAATGCGAGCCTCAACAGATTTGGCATTTATTTGGAAAGCTATCAAACCAACCTTCTTCAACAAGAGGTAACAAACTATACCGTTAAAATCTTTAAATTAGCCGGAAATAGTGCCGAAAAATTAATTGGTAGGACGACCATAAAAAGGAAAAGTGCCTTTATAGATAATATTTTCACATGGTTTGATGCTACCTATTTTGAATCAGGTCAATACAAAATACAAGTATTCCTCAATGATAAGGACAGAAAAGCAATAGATAGCACTGCTTACTTTTTCACCAAAAGCAATCCGGTCAGGGACGAAGCCTTACTTTCTTCAAAATTTGCCGACGAGGTGGAAGTATCTTTTATCGGAAAAATGAATTTGGATGAAATCAATTACACCCTTCGCGCTATAGCTATGAATGTCAAAAATTCTGATGTAGAACTCCTCAATCGTCTTCTTAAAGAAGATAATAAAATCAGTAAAAGCAATTTTCTGTATAATTTCTTTAAAGAAAAGTCAACCGTCTTCCCGGAAGATTATTACAAACAATACATGGAGGTAGCCAAAGCTGTAGATAAAAAATACAAAACCGGCTTTGGGTACGGCTTTGAAAGTGACCGAGGCCTTATCTTTATGAAATATGGCAAGCCAAGCGACATGATTACAGTCAATGATGACCCATCAAGCGCTCCTTATGAAGTATGGCTATACTATGACATTCCCAAGCTTGCTCAATCCAATGTCAAGTTTTTATTTTACAACCCTTTTTTGGATGGCATGGATTATCGCCTTCTACAATCCAATGCGCGTGGCGAAGTCCGAAATCCCAATTGGAAAAAAGAATTGTACAAAACCGTAGCTCGCAATCCCGACAACCTGCCTCCGGACAAATATGAAGTGCCTTCCGGCTTCAATAGACACGCCGAAGAATGGTTGCAAGACCTTTAATTCAAAAAACTTAACTTACCTTTACCGTTTAATTTACATTCCATGAGTAAAAAGATATATTTTTTTGCAAGCATTCTATGTTTTGTCCTTTTTTCTTGTAAAAATGATCCAACGACGGCAAGTGAAACCACTGAAGCTCCGGTATCTAACATACCGAGGTTAGACTATAGGGTCACAGGCATCATTCCGCACAATACATCATTTTTTACCGAAGGGCTTTTGGTTTATAATGGACAATTTTTAGAAAGCACAGGCAGTCCGGAGGAAATTCCTTCTCTCGAATCCGTCGTCGCCACTGTTAATATGGAATCTGGTAAATCCGAAGAGAAAATAAAATTAGACAAATCTAAATATTTTGGAGAAGGTATTGTCGTCATTCAAGACAAGTTATACCAACTTACCTATAAAAACCAAAAAGGGTTTATTTATGACGTCAAATCTTTTAAAAAATTGGGAGAATTCAGCTATCCCAGTATTGAAGGATGGGGTATGACTACTGACGGAAAACACGCCATCATGAGCGACGGCACTGACCAACTTTCTTTCTTACTTCCGCCCGATATGAAGGTTGTAAAAACTGTCCGAGTCACTGAAGACGGCATCAGCGTGCTTAATGTCAATGAATTGGAATGGGTAAAAGGTTATATTTTTGCCAATATATGGACAACCAATGACGTAATTAAAATTGACCCAAACACCGGCAAAGTCGTTGGTAAAATGGACTTATCCAGCCTTAAAAATGAAGCGAATAATACTTTCCAGCATAGTGAAGTCGCTAATGGTATAGCCTATGACTCTATTTCCAACAAGCTATACGTAACAGGTAAGCTGTGGCCAAGTATATACAGATTAGAGCTAATCGAAAATAAAGATGCCAATCAATAACCTGCCTTCATGATTATCCTAAATTCCGCATAATACAAATACGAAATCGATTTACGACTCGTAATCAATGGTTTTCAGAAACCATTGAAACGATTCGTACATCGGGATAACCCTCATAATCCGCACTATACGGTTTTTCAAAACCTATATTGTGGAATTCGGGTTTATAGAAGAAGACATTTTGCAATAACTCAATCAAGAAGATATCGTACTGGTAAGGCTTTCAAAAAACTGCATGGCAGATTGAATATTTTTGATTCCTTTCACCCTAAGCACTAAGTTTTTTAAGGTCTTCTGTACCGTCACCTTTGGGTCTTTCATAACACCAAGGTACTGAAACAAAGACAGAAATGTCTCTGACTCATAGTATGGCGACTGTGGATTGGAAGGAAAATAAGCATTTAGAGATCCATTCTTTATAACTGCTCTCTCAAATCCAAGGATACGCAATAACCATCTCATCCGCAGCCCATCTGCCAATTCCTCCACCGCATCCGGATAAGGCCCGAATCGATCCGACAAATCCGTTAGAAACTTTTGCAGCGTATCCTCATCTTCTATAGCATCCATCTCGTGGTACAATGAAAGTCGTTCTGACGTGGAGGAAACATAATAGTTGGGAATCAACATCTCACTATCCGTCTCTATCGTTACATCTTTAACAAAGATCTTTTTCTTATCAATCTCATTTTTAAATACCTCTTTGAATTCATCTTCCTTGAGTTCTTGTATCGCTTCCTCCAATACACGCTGAAATGCATCATAACCCATCTCCGATATAAAGCCACTCTGTTCACCTCCAAGTAAGTTGCCACTACCTCTAATATCTAAGTCACGCATCGCTATCTCAAATCCACTTCCCAATTCTGAAAATTCGACGATAGTCTTCAATCTCTTCTTAGCCTCTGGAGTTAAGGTTGACATAGGTGGTGAAATCAAATAACAATAAGCCTTCTTATTGGAGCGCCCTACTCTACCTCGCAACTGATGCAGATCACTCAATCCATAATGGTGCGCATTATTGATAATCATCGTATTGGCATTGGGAATATCCAATCCGGTCTCAATAATATTGGTTGATACCAATACATCGAATTTACCCTCAATAAAATTTACCAAGGTGGATTCAAGTATCTTGCTATCCATCTGCCCATGGGCTATAGCAACTGACGCATCCGGCACAAGTCCGGCAATCAACTCCCCTATTTCCCCTAAATTCTTTACCCTATCGTGTACAAAAAACACCTGTCCGCCCCGTCCCAATTCATTTTCTATTGCTTCTCGTATAGACCGCTGTTCAAATAGTCTGATTTCCGTATAAATAGGTTGACGATTGGGCGGAGGCGTCCTTATTACGGACAGATCACGGGCTGCCATCAATGAAAACTGCAACGTCCGCGGTATTGGGGTCGCCGTCAAAGTAAGTGTATCTACATTGACTTTCATAGAACGGATCTTCTCTTTGGCCTGCACACCAAATTTCTGCTCCTCATCAATAACAAGCAAGCCAAGGTTTTTAAAATGGACATCTTTATTCAACAAAGCATGTGTACCTATAACTAAATCAATCTTACCGGATTGAAGACCTTCATACACCTCTTTCTTTTCTTTCGTCGTCTTAAAACGGTTGAGATAGTCAACTTCAACACCAAAATCCTTCAATCTCGCATGAAAAGTGTGATAATGCTGGAGGGCAAGTATCGTTGTTGGAACCAATATAGCCACCTGATAACCATCATTGATAGCCTTAAATGCAGCTCTGATAGCCACTTCCGTCTTTCCAAAACCCACATCGCCACATATCAGTCGATCCATAGGATAAGGCTTTTCCATATCCTCTTTGACGTCAATAGTTGACTTATACTGATCCGGTGTATCTTCATATAAAAAGGATGCCTCCAACTCCACCTGCAAATATCCATCAGGAGAAAAGGCAATACCCTCACTCGCTCGTCGCTTAGCATACAGATTTATCAATCCCTTAGCAATGTCCTTGACCTTGCTTTTCGTCTTTTGTTTAAGGTTCTTCCAGGTATCTGAACCCAATTTATTAATCATTGGAGGTTCGCCTTCCTTGCCCATATATTTGGACAACTTATGCAATGAATTGATACTCACATACAGCATATCATTATTGCGGTAAATGATGCGGACCGACTCTTGTTTTACACCACCTATCTCTATGGTTTCCAACCCTGAAAACTTACCCACCCCGTGATCTATATGCGTGACATAATCGCCCGGTTGCAACTCTTTCAACATCCTTAAAGTAACAGCTTGATCTCGTGTATAACCCGATTTTAAGCTGTACTGATGGTATCTTTGAAATATTTGATGATCTGTCAGAATCTCTATCTTACTCTTTGTATCTAAAAAACCTTCGTGTATCGACCCGATAACAGGCTGGAATGTATTTTTAGCACCGAGATCGGTCAAAATAGACTCTAAACGCTTAATTTGGCGCGCATTTTCACTAAAAAACCATGTTTCAATACCCTCATGCTCATTTTTCTCTAAGTGAGTCACTAAAAGTTTAAACTGCTTGCTGATGACAGGATGAGGCTTAGTCTCAAAATTCAATGTCTGGCATTTAATCCGGCCATCCGGTTTTGTAAGATAAAAAACAGAATACTTATTAAGGCTTTTCTCCCACATCTCCGGACTTATAAAGGAACGATCCTTGAAAAATTTTTGAGATTCAGGCTGCTCTACCATGGATATACTCTGTATTATTTCTTCCGCCTTCTCGTAGAGAATTGCCATCCGCTCCGTAATAAATCCTCTATCTTCCAATACAATTTGACAATCCTCTTTAAGTATTTCAAATAGAGGTATTCTATCTATGGCTTCAAACTTGGTATTGGCATTGGGCAAAATATTTAAAAAATCTACATTCTTGATGGATAGCTGCGTTTCGGGATCAAAGATTCTAATACTTTCGACTTTGTCATCATCCATCTCTATCCGATAAGGCTGACCATTCCCAAAAGAAAAAATATCCACTATCGCTCCCCTCAATGAAAATTGTCCAGGTTCATATACGAAATCAACCCGCTCAAACCCATATTCTATCAGTATCTCAATGACAAAGTCCCTATCAAATTTTTCACCTACCTTGACCGTAATCTTATCCTTGTCTAACTCCACCGGATTAACTACCATCTCAAAAATCGACTCCGGATACGCAACAATAATATTTGGCTTAACCCCATTGACTAAAGTGGAAGCCACCTCAGAACGCCTCAGCACATTGGCTGTATTGATTTCTACAAAATTCCCGGGACGCCTGAAGGAGTCAGTAAGCAACATTATATCGCCTCCTAATAAAGTCATCAATGTATCATAACTATAGGCTGCTTTGTCCTTATCATCGGCAACATAAAGGATGGACATCGGTTTGCTTTTAAAGGAAGATGCTATATAAAACAGCATAGAACTTCCGCTTAATCCATCTAAAAAATAATTGCGTCTTTCCGTATCGTGAGGCCAGGACTCATTGTATTTTTCAAACCTTTCTAAAATTTCATCTTTCACTTCCACGAAGCAAAATTATAAAAAATGTAGCTTGCTGAATAATTAGATTCAAAATAATAACCTACCTATTATCGCACCAATTGAAAAGTCGTCCTCCTATTTAACTGATGTTCTTCTTCACTACATTTTTCACACAAGCATGTGGCGATAGGTCTTGTTTCGCCGTAACCCTGAAAAGAAAGACGATTCCGACTGATGCCATTGGAGGTCAGGTAATTGACGACAGATTGAGCCCGCTTGCCGGACAAAGTCAAGTTGTATGCGTTGCTACCGCGACAATCGGTATGTGAGTTGATTTTTATTTTAAAAGACGGGTTGAGCTTCAAAATCGAAAGCAATTCATCCAATGACCCGACAGCATCTTTTCGAATCTCATATTTGTCTAAGTCGTAGTATATATCCTTAATAACAATTTCTTGATCATATAAAACAGGATATAGGTTTAAAATCATTGAAAACTCCTGAATACGCAATGAGCTATCAATTCTTATCACATCCTGATTAATTGTCTTAGAAGACGTCAGGTATCCATCTTTTGATGCAGTAATCGTTAGATTGTCCCTGACTTTCAAAAGTGTCGTAACCTTACCATACTTATCACCGACCAGGACAGAATCTTTCCCCATACTGCTCACAGTAACCGTTGGACTCGCTAATTCTACCGAACTATTAGACATTTTCCCATCCTTCACATTAAATCCTCTCACATAAACTATCAACTTTACAAGGATACTTTTATCGGCTATAGCTGTTGTATCAAACTCGGGCTTAGGCGTAATAGTCTGAATCTTTGTAAAATGATAAATATCATCTTGACCCACTCCACCCTTTCTATTGGACGAAAGAAAACCTTTTGCCAAGACCTGATCCTTTGAAATAAACCCGGGATCAAATACCATTCCAAAGTCATCATAAGGAGAATTGATTGGCGCTTTCATATTATTAGGTGGCGTCCAACCATCACGATTTACATAAGTCTTATAAATATCCAAACCTCCCATTCCTGCCGGTCGATCCGAAGAGAAATAAAGTGTATCTTTATCAATGGTGGCATACTTTTCATTGTATTCAGAATTGATAATAGCAGGCAATCGCACAGGTGCTTGCCATACTTCACCTTTCAATTGAGAATAATAGAGGTCAAATCCAGTATTATATTGGGGATCCTCCATGGCAAAAAACAAAACCTTACCGTCATCACTAAAAGCCGGGCCCAGATAGTTCAACGTATCTGATACAAAGGTCATTACTTCCGGATCTGCCCATGTTTCTCCTATCTTAACGGACTGCATCAATTTGCACATTAAATCCGTACCGATCCGATCAAAGCATTTACAAAAAACCATTTTTCTCCCATCCGGTGAATACACCAAGGAGCCTTCATTGTCCTCTGTATTCACTACACCCGGCAAGAGTGTTACCGCAGATAAATTGGAATCAGCAACAAAAAGATTGCTATATCCATTGCCAGTCCACTTATAGTTGGCAGCATCCTCACTGTCCTTTCTGTCCGATGAAAATATTATTTTACCATCACTCCTAATTACTGGCGAATAATCAGAATATTCGGAGTTAAAAGGGCTCAACTGTAATTTAAATGGATTTGTCGGTGCATCTATCTCCCATTGATTGGCGTTAAGTAGGGAAACAACCTCACTTTGAAACCGGTTCGGATCATTTAACTGCTTTGCCAATGCATCAAATACATTGAGGGCTTCCTGATACCGACCCGTATTTTTCAATGCATAGGCCAGATAAATTAATTTATTGGGAGAATTGACACCCTTGACACTCATTCTATACCATTGTAGAGCTTTGTCCGGGTCATTCATCTTTTCATACGCTTGTCCCATGAGAAAAGCCTTATCGGAGCGAATGCCTTCAGTGGTGGCATCATTATATTCTTTTTCCAAATATTGAACAGCCACAGCGTATTGACCTACATCAAAGGCATCTTCACCGGTTTTTATCCGCGCCGTTTGATTGCAGGAATACAAGAAAGCAATACACGCTACAATGAAAGTTATTTGTTTACCCATAAAATTCATAAACCTTAATAGAAATAACGCAAAGTAAAGACATCTGTTGTGCCCTTTCCTCTTCATTCATCCCAATCAACCACTAAGATAGATATTTGACTTTAAATGAAACGCCCTTCATATCGAAATCGAATAAATTATCATCCTTCACTCTATTCAAATCGAAATAAACCTATATAAAATGAAAAAAAATGTCCCTTTTATATTACGATTATTAAAAAAATTGTGTCAATCTGCCACTTTGTCCACTCTAAAGTGAAAAACTGTCATCAATCCGAATATGGCACAGTTTATGCTTACAGAAAGCGAGAATTAAAATTTATAAACCATAAAATTTATACATTAATGAAACCAATTAACGACAGAGTGGTCATAAAACCAGCTCGTGCAGAAGAAAAGACGAAAGGTGGCATCATCATTCCTGATACAGCGAAAGAAAAGCCCCTTAAAGGTGAAGTAATAGCAGTGGGTCCCGGCAAAGACGGCAACTTGATGACTGTTCAAGCAGGTGATATCGTTCTTTATGGCAAATATGCCGGTCAGGAAATGAATTATGAAGGTGAAGATTATCTCATCATGAGAGAAGATGATATTCTCGTTGTATTATAATTCTTACTTATTCAATTTTAACTAACTAAAAAACTAATTATATTATGGCTAAAGAAATTAGCTTCGATAGCGCAGCGCGCAATGAATTAAAAGCCGGTGTAGATGCATTGGCTAATGCAGTAAAAGTTACTTTGGGACCTAAAGGTCGTAACGTTGTTATCCAGAAGAGCTTTGGAGCTCCTACTGTTACGAAAGATGGCGTTTCTGTTGCAAAAGAAATCGAACTTGAAAATCCTATTCAAAATATGGGTGCTCAAATGGTCAAAGAAGTAGCTTCTAAAACAGCTGATGCAGCCGGCGATGGTACAACCACTGCAACGGTTCTCGCACAAGCAATGGTAGCAGCAGGAATGAAAAACGTTACTGCCGGTGCTAATCCAATGGATTTGAAAAGAGGTATAGACAAAGCCGTCAAAGCTGTAATTGCCAATCTTCATACCCAATCCGAGGTTATCGGTGACGACTTCAATAAGATCCAACAAGTTGCAGCTATCTCAGCTAACAACGACGAACAAATAGGTAAAGATATCGCAGATGCAATGAAAAAAGTTTCTAAAGACGGTGTCATCACTGTTGAAGAAGCAAAAGGTACCGATACTTATGTGGATATCGTAGAAGGTATGCAATTCGATAGAGGATACTTATCCGCATACTTTATCAACAATCAGGAAAAGATGTCCGTAGAATACGAAAACCCTTATATCTTGATTCATGATAAGAAAATCTCCAACATGCAGGACATCGTTCCTATTTTGGAAAAAACCATGCAGTCAGGACGTCCTCTCCTTATCATTGCAGAAGATATCGATAGTCAGGCTTTAGGTATATTAGTCGTTAACCGCCTTAGAGCTAACCTGAAAATAGTTGCTGTTAAAGCTCCGGGCTTTGGTGACCGTAGAAAAGCAATGTTAGAAGATATTGCCATTTTGACAGGAGGAACCGTTATTTCGGAAGAACAAGGATACAAACTTGAAAATGTAGAAATTGAACACCTCGGTACATCTGAAAAAATTACCGTTGACAAAGACAATACAACAATTATAGGTGGTGCAGGAACATCGGATGATATTAAAGTTCGTATCGGAACTATCAAACAACAGATTGAGTCAACAACATCTGATTATGATCGTGAAAAGCTTCAGGAAAGATTGGCAAAATTAGCCGGAGGTGTAGCCGTAATCTATGTTGGCGCTCCTACAGAGGTTGAAATGAAGGAAAAGAAAGACCGTGTAGATGATGCCCTACATGCTACAAGAGCAGCCGTAGAAGAAGGTATCGTTGCAGGTGGTGGTGTTGCCCTCGTTAGAGCTATTTCTGCTATTGCAGACCTAAAAGGTGAACACGAAGATGAAACAGTAGGTGTCCAAATCGTTAAAAAAGCACTTGAAGCACCATTGCGTACGATTGTTGAAAATGCCGGCGCTGAAGGCTCTGTCGTTCTTCAAAAAGTTCTTGATGGCACTGGCAGCTTTGGATACAATGCACGTACCGATAAATACGAAGACCTGAAATCTACAGGCGTTATCGACCCTACTAAGGTTACTCGTGTAGCTATCGAAAATGCAGCTTCTATAGCCGGTATGATACTTACTACTGAATGTGTCATCAATGACAAACCTAAGTCTGATGATGGTCACGACCATGGTCCTGCAATGGGCGGAATGGGTGGTATGATGTAATACAACTTTCATTAAAATATTTTGTAAAAGCTATTCCGGTCATCGGAATAGCTTTTGTTATTACCCCATCTTATTTAACCCAAATTCCGTATTAGACAAATACGGAATCGATTTACGGCTCGTAATCAATGGTTTACAGAAACCATTGAAACGATTCGTACATCGGGATTAACCCTCATAATCAGCACTATACGGTTTTACAAAACCTTTACTGCTGAATTACATCTAATTAAATCGCAACAAGTTGATTATCATATATTTGAAAACTTATTGATTCGTGACTATTTGAATTTCAACACAACAAACAGTTAGTAATATATTTCTTAAAGAAACTATTGTACCTTTAATAAGAATTCGGGTTGAACAAGGTTGAACATTCTGGACAGCATAATCCCAAAGGGATGATATTTTTATAGAAAACGTATCATAATATTTTCAAAATCCCGAAGGGATGACATTATTACAAACCAAGAAAAAATGTATCTGCTCAAAAAACTGGAACGAATAGATGGAATAATCATTTCACCCATTCCGGGTTCCCCTTTCTGCTATTGAATCCATTCAATAATAATGACAACACTTCGGGTTTATTTTGATAAAAAATGGACTTGGATTAAGCTCGTCCAAAAAAGCATGAAAGATTTTTACAAACAATATATCAGAATAATTACAATAAATGTATTAATCTAAATTCTTTAGTTTCTACAATTTTACGAAAAGTAATCCGTCTAGCAAATATTTCTTTTTCGTATAACTCCTCTAATGTGGGAAAACCAAATAATGAAGTCATTCCTTCCTAAGAGTTTATCTTCTTTCTTTAAAATTAAAATGCTGTTGTGATAGATGTATATACTTGTACCTTTGGATATTACATTTATTCAATCGGTATTTCAAATTGTATATCAATTCAGTATATGTCTAATACATAATGTAGGAAAAGTTAACCAATATTTCCTCCACTTAACACAAAAAAAAGGGTGACATTTTAACAATATCACCCTTTTTATTTGGAATACTCAGTTATTGCTTAATCATCTGAACTTGCAACACTAATTTCACATCATCACTCACTACCAATCCGCCTGCTTCTGTCAATGAGCTCCAATTTAATCCAAAATCCTTTCTATTAACTTTACCGGAAATTTCAAAACCAGACTTCACCTGTCCGTAACCATCCGTAGCCGTTCCGCCATATTCAACATTAAGGACCACCGGCTTTGTAACACCGCGCATCGTTATGTCACCATAAAGTGCAAACTCATTACTTCCTTTACTTTCAATTTTAGTCGAAGCAAAAGTCAACTTCGGATGATTCGCCGCATCAAAGAAATCTGCACTCTTCAAGTGATTGTCACGTTGCTCTTGATTTGTCGTAATACTATTGACATCCGCCTCAAACTGAATCTTAGCATCACTAAAATCAGACTTTTCGCTTTCCATCGTCGCATCAAATTGTAAAAAATTACCGGTTACATTTGTAATCATCATGTGCCTAACCTGAAACTTAATCTCACTGTGTGCTGCATCAATTTTGTAATTCGCCATTTTTAAACTTTTTTTTATTTATTAATTTTTAGAAAATATTATTTTACATGTACATACATGTATTTATTTAAATTTTTTTAACTATTCCTCAATTTTTCCAATATAACATTGAGTTGTTCTGCCTCAGTTTCAGTCAACCCAATGAGTTGATCATCGCATTGATTCATTTCTTTACTCGCCTCAACCAACACAGCCATACCCGCTTTGGTAAGTTCAATCATTGTTTGACGGCCATCATCTTCACCCCTATTTCGTCTAATAAGTTTTTTGATTTCCAATCTATCTATAATCCGAGGGACATTCGAACTCTTTTCAATCATCCTTGAAGAAATATCCTTCACACACATCATTCCAGGATAACTACCCTTTAATATCCGAAGCACATTGTACTGTTCAGGTGTCAAACCATAAGGCTTCAACACATTATTAATATGTGATCTATACCACCAAGCTGTATAAAGAATATTCAATGCTGCCTTCTGACACCCATTTCTAAATTTCTTTGTCTTTATTGCTTCTTCTAATTTCACAGTGCAAATATACATGTATGTACATCTATTTTCCAAATATTGTACGTTAAAATTTTGTTATCGTTTCAATGTAAGAATTGAAAAGATCGCCATTTTACCATTATTCTAAACTATTTAACCCTTTATCAGAATTCATTTCCTTCTATTGGCCAATCGCATTGTGTATCAAATAATATATTTCCAAGCATATCGAATTTCGCCAAGAAATAAACCGAGCACCCTTCATTCATCTACTCGTCAACACAAAATTTAATTTCGTGTAGTAACTTTATCTTATATTTGACCAATTTTTTATAAGCATGAAGATATCACATAACTGGCTAAAAGAAATATTGCCCCACGAATTCTCCACGGAAGAAATCTCCGAAAGGCTGACCGACGTAGGCTTAGAGGTGGAAGGAGTCCACATTGTAGAATCCATAAAAGGTGGACTGAAAGGCGTTGTTATAGGTCATGTATTAACCAAATCTCAACATCCCAATGCCGATAGGCTATCTCTCACTACAGTGGATGTGGGAGGACAAAGCCCTTTATCTATTGTATGTGGAGCGCCAAATGTTGCCGCAGGACAGAAAGTCTTGGTAGCGACTATTGGTACGGTGTTGTATGACTCTGAGGGCAAATCCTTTACCATAAAAGAATCTAAAGTCAGAGGTGAATTGTCTCAAGGTATGATTTGTGCTGAGGATGAACTCGGCTTAGGAGAAAGTCACGAAGGTATTATGATTTTACCGGTAGATGCCGAAATAGGCATGCCGGCCTCAGAATTCTTTCAAATTACTTCAGACGAAGTCATAGAAATCGGCTTAACTCCCAATAGGGCTGACGCCAACTCACACTATGGTACAGCACGCGACCTATGGGCAGCACTCCATTTACACAACGGGTATCAATCACCTTTACAACCAATCCGACTATTAGATACCCAGTCTCTTAAACCTTCCGATTTTAATATCTCCATTGAAAATACCCAGTCTTGCAAGCGATATACCGGAATCCTTCTACGCAATATTCAAGTTATGCCCTCGCCGGATTGGATTGTTAAAAGATTGGAAGCCATCGGTCAAAGACCTGTCAATAACATCGTGGACATAACCAATTACGTGATGTTTGAATTGGGTCAACCGCTTCATGCCTTTGATGCAGATAAAATTGCTTCCAACCACATTAAAATAAAAAATGTAGCTAAAGACACTCCATTCATAACGTTGGACAACAAAGAAATTAAGTTGAGTGATGAAGACTTAATGATATGTGACGGCAATGACCAACCCCTGTGTATTGCAGGTGTCTATGGCGGTCTTGGCTCGGGAGTCACGTCAGAAACAAAAAATATTTTCCTTGAATCTGCTTGGTTTAGCCCGACTTCTATCAGACGATCATCATTACGCCATAATTTAAGGACAGAATCAGCCCTCCATTTTGAAAAAGGTATTGATCCGAATCAATGTTTGGAAGGCTTATTGCGAGCAGCCTGGTTGATTTCACAATATGGAGGAGCTGTGGATACTTTTGCTCCTATTGACCAATATCCGGGAAAAATTCCACCGGCTATGGTAAATATTTCTTTACCCAAAGTGCGCGAACACATCGGTAAAAACCTGAGTCATGAAGAAATCAAGAATACCTTGAATGCTTTGATGATGAAGATTGAAGAAATAGATGCTGACAATTGGATAATTACTGTCCCAACTTATAAGACAGATGTCACTCGACAAGCCGATATCATTGAAGAAATTGTACGTATTTACGGTCTCAATAACATCGAAGAAACCGGTAAGTTCGCCTTTTCTATGCCGGAAAAAATTCGCAATGAAGTCGCAGAAGCCCGCCAGACCGGCCTCCAATATCTCGCCGATGCCGGATATAGTGAAGCCATGGGCTTGTCCATCATCAACAGCACACAATGGTCCAAAGTAACGGGTAACAACGACTTTGAAGGTGTTCGCATCAACAACACATCCAATGTACAATTAGATTTGATGCGGCCTGACCCACTGTCAACTGCCCTTGAAATTGTTATGTACAACCAGTCACGACAGCAACATAGCTTCAAGATGTTTGAATATGGTACCGTTTACAATAAATCTAATGGCAGCTATATCGAAAACAACTTCATTTCCTTATTTGGAATAGGCAACTTGTGGGATGAGTCTTGGCTTACTTCTTCCAATGAGAAAATCAGTCCATTTTACTTGAAGTCCACGGTTATCCACCTTTTCAATCGACTTGGGATACTGAAATTTCAGGAAAAGCAATCCGAAGATATTCGGTTTAGTGACGCCATAGAATTGACCTTGGGCCCCAAGGTGTTGGCAGTAATAGGAAATATCCAAAAACCAATATTGAAAAGAGCAGGTATAAAAGGAGATATGCCTTTTGCACATATTTATTGGGATGAAGTCACATCCATTTTGAATCAAAAGCCGACAACTTTCAAAGAATTTAGCAAATTCCCGGTTGTTAGAAGGGATTTAGCCGTCGTAATAGAAAACAATGTTTTGTTTGATCAAATAAAAACATGGATTCAGAAGTCGGCAAGCCCTTATGTATCAGCCATTAAACTATTTGATGTATATACAGATGATACTCAACTTGGTGAAGGCAAAAGCAGCTTGAGTATAGCCATTTATTTTATCAATCAGGAAAAAACATTCGACGATAAGACGATTGATGGATTAATGCAAAAAATAATGACGACACTTCAAGAAAAAGTAAACGCAATAATTAGAAAATAAATAGTAAATTTGTCAATTATTAACTGTTTTAAAAAATATTTAATCGACTAAAGGTTAAACTTTCAATTAAAACAAATTATATTTTTCATAGGGAACAATGATATCAACATTTGGGGAAAGATTGGAATCGATTGATACAAAGCTCAAGACCCTTGTGCAAAAGTATGAAATAATAAAAAAAGAAAACGCTATGCTGATGGAGGAGAATATCCACCTTAAGCAAAGCGCCGGAAAACATAAAGCAGAGTTGGAAATAGTGGGGCAAAGTCTATCTGAAACAAGCAAAGAGCTGATTGAAGTTCATGCAAGCGTGCAAGATACTGAAGCAGTAAAGAAAAAGATAGATCAGTATATTAAGGAGATTGAAACTTGTATAGAAATTTTAGCAAACCTATAACAAATGGCAGCCGAAGAAAATAAACAGATTTCTGTGATAATCGCCGGCAGAGGCTATCCTTTGAAGATTAAAGAAGGTGAAGACGAAGTCATTATGGCTATAGCTGACGAGGTCAACAAACGGATCAGAGAGTATCAAGAAGCGTATCCCAATAGGGAAAAACAAGACTGGATAGCTATGGCAATTCTTTCTTATGCCATAGAAAGATATCAAGCTGAAAAGTCAATGAGTGATGCTAAATTAATGCAAAAACTGAATGAAGTAGATAGTTATCTGGACAATTTACTCAAATAAATCCTTTCTATACCCACACCATCCTAACTCTTTATTTCATTATAAACCAAAGATTATTGTAATCTATGCATTCTTTAATCTTTCAAATTCAATGTTATGGATGTTAGTATATTATCTATTGGAGCGATAATTGTAAGTGCAATTATTGGGTTTGTTGTATCAAATGTCTTCTTAAAGCGCAAAGCCCAAGGACAGATTGACGAGATGAACGCCAAAGCAGATCTCCAAATTCAAGAAGCTCGACTTACTGCAAAAAGATTGACCGATGAAGCAGAAATAGCCGCAGAAAAAATTATTAGCAAGGCCGAAAGAGAAAATGAAAAAAGAAAACAACAAAAAATCTCAGAAGCCAAAGAAAATTTCGAAAGACTGAAATCCCAGTTTGAAACCGAAAAAGACAAATTTTATTCCAAACTCAAAGAACGGGAAATTGACGTTGTAAAAAAAGAAACTGACCTGAAACAATCTCAAAATAACCTCAAACAACAAAAAGAAAGTGTTGAATCACGGGAAGGCGAAATCAAAGCAATTCGCGAGAACTTAGATACTCAACTTAAAATTGTTGCTCGTAGAAAGGAAGAACTTGAAACAGCACACGATGCCCATATTAAACAGCTTGAGAGTATCTCGAAGCTCACCCAGCAAGAAGCCAAAGAACAGCTTATAACTGCTATGACTGCTAAAGCCGAAAATGATGCTATGTCTCTCATCAAAGAAACCATCGAACAAGCAAAACAGACAGCTAATAAGGAAGCACGCAAAATTATCATCCAATCTATTCAACGAATGGGCGCGGAAATAACCATCGAAAATACCGTTACAGTCTTTAATCTTGAGTCAGACGATATCAAAGGTCAAATAATCGGGCGCGAAGGCCGTAACATCCGCGCTATCGAAGCCGCAACCGGCGTCGAAATCGTCGTGGATGACACACCTGAAGCCATCGTCATTTCAAGTTTCGACCCTATCCGCAGAGAAATAGCCCGACTCTCCCTGAAAAAACTGGTGACCGACGGACGTATCCATCCGGCACGCATCGAAGAGGTCGTAGCTAAAACTAAAAAACAAATCGAAGAACAAATCATCGAAATAGGCGAAAGAACAGTCATTGATCTCGATATCCACGGATTAGACCCTTACCTCATCAAAATGGTCGGCCGCATGAGATTCCGCTCTTCCTATGGTCAAAACCTTCTGAAACACTCCATCGAAACAAGCAATCTTTGTTCCATCATGTCGAGTGAACTCGGGCTCAACAACAAGCAAATCAAACTCGCAAAACGAGCAGGGCTATTACACGATATAGGAAAAGTTGCTGAAGAGGAAAGTGAGCTATCCCATGCTATCCTGGGTATGAAAATTGCCGAAAAACACGGCGAATCTAAAGATGTCATCAACGCCATCGGAGCCCACCACGATGAAATCGAAATGGACAATATCATCTCGCCTATTATTCAGGCATGCGATGCCATATCCGGCGCACGTCCGGGTGCACGCCGCGAGATACTCGAAAGCTACATGAAGCGCATCGGAGAATTAGAAGAATTGGCGATGTCTTATGAAGGCGTTCAAAAAGCATTCGCAATGCAGGCAGGTCGTGAATTACGTGTAATCGTTGAAAGTGAAAAAGTCAGCGATCAATACGTCGATGACCTTTCTTTTATGATCTCACAAAAAATTCAAGCAGAAATGCAATATCCGGGACAAATAAAGGTAACCGTCATCAGAGAAAAACGAGCAACCAACTTCGCACGTTAATGAATGATATGCCTTTAAACATATCGGAAATTTATTTTTCTTAACATCAGAGTGATAATTTAGTCAAAATCATCATTGACTAATTTTAATTGCTTTCCATTATCCACTTTAAAATCCAATTGCGCATTTGTCTAATGCGGAATTGGGGTTTAAAGTGGATTTTTTTGCTATCTACAAGAAATGGAATACCGATTGGATATTCTTAATAGTCCAATTACCTTGTCCTAAACGACTACCATCCAGATAGTTAGCGGGTGCATTTTGGCTTTAAAGAAATCCCGATATTTCGGAAAAACCAAAAATTGTTGGATTGATTTATTAATCAATTTGACATACTATTTATTGTATATAGTTGTCCGAATAACTTTTTTTTATTTTTTCTTCCTCTTTATGTTAAGATTTCTCATAGTTTGATATTAATTAATTGAATATGCAATAACTGTATATATTTTAATTTTTCAAATTATATTCTTCCATTCAAATTTAAAAACTATGAGAAACTTATTACATTTAGTGATAGTTATACTCCTCCAGACCAACGTCTTTGGAAAAGATATCACCACACCTGTTTTCGTTGAAAACATTGGTAGAATTAAATATCCTGATGGAACAATTGCCAAGGATATTCTATTCATTATGCAAGAAGGAAATTTGCGGATCGACATCAAGTCGGATGCCATTTGTTATAACTTTTTTGACCGGAAAGAAATAGAAAATTCTACTTCAACCATGAATCTTTTGCCTATGAAAGGTCGTCAGTACAGCCAATCAACAACTCGCCAATATATCATTGAAATGAAGTTGATAGGTGCAAACAATGATGCATCAATTCTTCCTTTGGAGGAACAACCCTATTATGAAAATGTATATACCTCATCATTGTCAGAAAAAAGAAAAGCAAGATCCTATTCTGCCATTTTAATTAAAAATATTTATAAAGGCATCGACTGGAAGATATATACAATCGATGGAAAAGTCAAGTATGATTTTATTGTACAACCTAATGCGGATATCAACAGGCTTAAAATGAAATATATTGGTGCTGATAAAATTCAAATCCTGGATAATGGTTCGCTTTCAATCAGTTGTCCATTGGGTGTTTTGACAGAAGCCAGTCCTTATACTTACGATTTAAATTCTAAAGCAAAGATCTCCAGCCAATTTCAGTTAGATAATGGAGTCGTTTCATTTTTAGTAGATAAACCATCCGATTCTTTTGTGATTGATCCTGAAATATCCTGGTGCACGTATTATGGCGGAACAAAAACTGAAACGATGTCTAAGGTTATCAATGGACCTAACGGATACATGTATTTAGTAGGAAGTACAGAAAGTAGTTCCGGAATAGCGTCACCGGGAAGTCATTCACCGGAATATAAGGGAGGTACAATGGATGGAATCCTTGTATGCATGGATACTTCAGGTCAAAGAATATGGGCTACGTACTTTGGAGGAAACGGTACTGACGGCTTAAGTGGAATAGCTGCCGACAAAAATGGTTTCCTCTATGTCACCGGTGCGACCAATAGTACATCCGGCATAGCGACCGATAGTGCTTTCCAAACTCAATATGGAGGTGGTCAGTCTGATATTGTCCTTGCCAAATTTTCTAATGATGGACAGCTCCTTTGGTCAACATATTATGGCGGAAATAGCGTGGATGGTACTTGGCCGTCTATTCAGGATTTCGTGATTGCGTATATTACTGTTTCTGAAGACAATTCTATATATGTTAGTTCAATAACTTCAAGTCAAAAAAATATAGCAACAGTAGATGCTCATCAGGAAATTTTAGGTGGTGATATTGATGTCTGCCTTATTAAATTTGATACTTCCGGGCATCGTATCTGGGGAACATATTATGGTGGTTCAAATTTGGAATACCCTACCCAGCCCCAAACAGAAAAAGAATTTGTATATTTTGGAGGAGGAACAGAAAGCACTTCCAGAATAGCAACGAATGGTTCACATCAAGTATCAAAAGGAAACGGCAATGACGGATTCCTTGCCAAAATGACTAGCTCAGGTCAAAGGGTATGGGGCACATACTTTGGACAAAATGGATATGATGAAATGAACAATCTAATAACAGATAATATTGGCTCTATATATTGTATCGGAACAACATCCAGTAATGTACAGATAGCTACTACTGGGACAGATCAACCTTCCATTGGAGGACAATTTGATGGCTTCTTAGTAAAATTTGACAAGTCAGGAAAACGATTATGGGGTACATACATCGGTGGATTTAACAATGAATACTTCTTTGGACTAAAACTTGATAAAAATGGTAATATTTTGGTTGCAGGAATGGCGGATGGTAGTTCAGATCAGCTATGTACCCAAGATGCCTTTCAACCAAAATATGGTGGCGGTACATTTGATGCGATTGTTGCGATTTATAATACAGACGGGCAAAAGCTTTTTGCATCTTATTTTGGCAACAAGGGCAATGATAGAGCATTTATAATATTACAAGATGATGATTCGTCTATCTTCCTTGCCGGAGAAACAAGTTCCGTTAACCTAAGTATAGGCAATGTATTTCAAACTGAATATGGAGGCGGAATTACTGATATGTTTTTGATGAAATTTCAATATCCGGATAAATTAGAACTTTATAAGAATCCTCAAATAAATGAAATTGGTATTTATCCCAATCCTGTATCGGAATACATCTCACTGTTGGATTTAAAGATTGAAAAAGGAAGTGAATTTACCATAATGAACATGGATGGATTTGTCGTAAAACGTGGAGAGATGACACCAGAAAAAATTCTCGTCAACGACCTATTGTCAGGAAATTATTTGCTTAGAATAAAATCCAATCAAAAAGAATATATCGCAAAGTTTATTAAAATCTAAATCCATCTTATAAAAACACCTTTTCGCTCCACTTTATGTGGAGCTTTTTTTTGGAATCAATTGAACCCAAATTGATTTTTATCAATCTGTCCAACTTTCCCTAAAATCAAAATGCTCCCGATAGCTATCATGATGATAGTCGTTAAGAACAATTTAATTGGACAATTATCAATATCCAATCAGTATTAAGATGCAAAATCGAAAGAAAAAAAGTCTCATTTTCAATTTTTCCCAAATTCAATCGAATCCAAATAGGTTATCAGTTCAATGGTATTGGTTACTCCCAATTTGTTTAATAGATTTCGACGATGAGTCTTTATTGTATGGATAGACCTGAATAATATCTGAGAGATATCGTTTGAAGATTTACCTTCAATGACGTACTCCATTATCTGTCGTTCCTGATGTGTCAATGTCTGTATTAGATAAAAAGGGTCATTTTTCTTGTTGGCTTTAACACTTTGTTCATCTGTCTGATGTAAATTAATTTGGCGGCCTATATGAACTTTGCCATTTCTCACAGCAGCAATACCTTCGATTAATTCATCTCTGGTACAATCCCGATGCAAAATACCATCTAGCAATTTCTCCGTGAATAGTTGTTTAGCCATCTTTGAAGTAATCATCTCAGGAATACAGATAACCGGTATAGCAAGTTTGAGCGATTTTATATACACCAACAAATCTAACAAGGACATTTCAACACCAAGTCCATTCCCCACAATAATACATTCTATTGGATGAGGCATATTCAAATCCTTCCTATAATGGATCGAAAAAAAATTGGACTTTTGACTCAATCCCGACTTTACTATTTCTATAATTCCGGAAGTAAAAATTTCACTGCTTTCTATTATGACATAATAGCCTTTGTCCATGTGAAAAAATTTTTCTACTTTCTCTTTAGAGTGGCATCGACCTTGTATTCTGAATTAAATACTTTTTCAATTGCTTCGGTATGGACAGCGTATGAAAACTCTTTTTGGATAGCATAAGCGCCAATTTCTCCTTTTTTATTAATTGCTAAAATCCCTACTTGAACATTACTAACATCAGGAGTCTTTTCTATAATTCGCTGTATTGCCACCTCACAGGCTTTTTGCGGAGACTTCCCATTACGCATCATCTCCACTGCCAAAAACGAAGAAAGGCTCTTCATGACGAGCTCTCCTATGCCTGTGCATACGGCAGCCCCATATTTATTATCGACATAAAGTCCCGCACCAATTATCGGCGAGTCTCCTACCCTGCCGTGCATCTTAAATGCTAACCCACTTGTAGTACATGCACCGGACAAGTTACCATGACTGTCCAAAGCCAACATACCAATTGTATCGTGATTTTCAATATTTATAATGGGCTTATATTGTGAATGTTTTAGCCATTCTTGATAATTGGCTTTGCTCTTGTCCGTCAATAAGTCAATTGATTCAAATCCATTTTCCAATGCAAATTGCTTTGCACCATTCCCGGCTAACATCACATGAGGCGTTTTTTCCATCACCATTCGAGCTACGCTAATCGGATGTTCAATATTCTCAATTGCTGCTACAGACCCTGCTTGTCCTAACTGGTTCATAATACATGCATCAAGTGTTACGATACCATCTCTATCAGGATTGCCACCTCTTCCTACAGATGTATTGTTCAGGTCAGATTCTGCCACCATTACACCCTTCTCGACAGCATCCAATGCATTGCCCTTCGTTGACAATACCTGCCAGGCAGCTTTATTCGCTTCGTATCCAAAATTCCATGTGGAAATAACAATGGGCATCCCTTGTATCGACCCATCGCGATCGAAAACAGTTAGGTCTAACCCACTCGTAGTCCCCAACATAAGACTTGTATTTCGAATAAAGTTCCTTCTTTTCATAGCACTGTTACTCAAATAAGGGGTTTACTTGCCTTTAATCGTTTTGGTTTCAATTACCTTGCCTCTTTCTTTTGTAATCTGTTTCTTAATCTCTATATTAGTAGGTCCTGCTATAATTTTAAATTCTGTCCTTCTATTTAGTTGATGTTCTTCTTCCGTACACTTCACATCATTTCCACATTTGTTGAGAAGTTGTGTTTCGCCATAGCCGACTGCCTTGATTCTTTCATCAGGAACACCTTTATCAACCAAATACTTTTTAGCGGAATCAGCACGACGCTGTGATAACTTTTGGTTAAACTCATCATTGCCCCTTGCGTCAGTATGGGATGATAACTCTATCACCATATCCGGATATTGCTGCATCAATTCATACAAATAATCTAAATCCGGTCTTGCTGCCTTTAAAATCTTGGCATCATTGTAGTTGTAATAGATGTTATTTAATCGTATCGCCTGATTAATACTTACTACTTCAATCTCCGGCTTAGGTTTCAAATTAATTTTTAATGTAACGGTTGTATCCGCTTTAATATCAAGGGTCTTGATATATGCTGAATCCGGGAAATATCCTATTCTTGTCACCTTCACAAAGTATCCTTTGTTGATATCCAGATCGTATGCAAAATTGTAATTATCATCCTTTCCTTCGGTCAACTTTGTCTCAGGTTTAAACTGTTCCATTATGGTTACTTCTCCTTGACGTAATGGTTTGTTCTCATCCAATACGTAGATATCGAGACTGACCACCGGCTTTGCAATTGAAAATGTGAAGATGTCGTCACAGCAAGTCTTGCCACGTAATGATGTTGTCCCAACTCGGTTAGATACCAAAAGCCCTTCATATCCTTCGCCATCGACCATATAATACATATCATCAGCTGAAGAATTAAAGCCCGGTCCCATATTCACAGGTGTGGACCATGAGGTGCCGTTCCACTCCGTCGAATATAAGTCATATCCCCCAAATGAAGGCAAACCGTCTGTCGCGAAAATCAACTTACCATCCCGATAGAATGGCGTAATTTCATTGCCTGCTGTATTGACCATAGATCCAAGGTTAACAGGTGAATCATAGACTCCTGTTGAGATCTTTGTCGCATAAAATATATCAAATCCACCTTTACCACCCGGTGCATCTGTAGAAAAGAAAAGCACATCCCTACCATACAGCTCTCCCGGCATCGGATTCTTTACTATGAATGAATCAGGTAAACCCTGAACAATAGCCGGATCCGTCCAGGCATTTCCTTCTCGTATGCAATAATAAACGCGTGATGTCTTCAACTCTTCTCCATGAAAAGTCACCTTCGTCAAAAACATGGTCTGATCTCTTACCGAAAAGGCGACATTGCCAATAGCAGGACTAGATGCTGTAATAAGGGCATCGGCTTCGGTAGATTTTCCCCAGCCTCCATCTTTATCTCTTTGAGATCTGAGCAACTTCACTCCATAATCTTTGCCCGGTTCAGCTCCCGATTCCAAAGCGGACGATGTGAAATACAACTCATTTTCCATTAAAAAAGGAGAATATTCACCACTCTTTGTATTTACCTTAGGTCCGGCAGATGAAACCGTTACATTTGTACTATCACTGCTCACAGCCAATAAAATACCTTTTAACTCAAGGATAGATAAATTTGCATAGGTATCATTATCTCCATCTTTTATCTTTCTGAATACTTCAGCGGCTTCAGCATATTTTCCATTGAGTTTCAACATCTTGCCATACATATATAAAGCTTCGATATTAGTCCCCTTTTTATCGGAATCGACTATTCGCTTATAAAGATTTTCGGCTTTGCCATAATCTCTCAACTTATAATTTAATTCAGCCATCAAAGGCAGCATGGATTTATCCCTATTCTTCTTGTAGGCCTCCTCCAATTGATCCAATTGACTTGCTAAGTTATTCGTCTCAGCATATTCCTCTGCCTTCTCAATGTGTGCCTGAAATGGGATACTCGTAAGTGGTTGTGCAATAACATTGCCAGACACCATAACCAGCAACAACGTTAAAATCGCATTCAATATTTTCATATAATATTTTCTTAAATTCTTGGACAAAGAATAATTGGGTTATCCTTTGGTTTTTTATAAATCATAAATATGTGACTCACAGACAATTCGAATGCTCCGGTTGGTTTAATTTCATTCATTGTCAAGTCATAAGCAAGACCGATTCGCGTATTTTTAATATCCATTCCCAATAATATCTGGATAGCATCACCAAATCTATAACCCAAGCCTCCAATAAGTCGCTGCCCTTTTGATGGATTGATTCTAAATCCAGCCTGCATTTGCATAGCAATATCATTCTGCTTTGCCATTGTGGCATAATATACTGCCGGCAATATATCAATTCTGTCTGCTACCGGAATATCCGTGGTTACATACGCATTCGTACGCAAAGGCATGCGCAGTCCGGCTGATTTGATAACTCCATTGCGTGGACGATTAAGATACATCATAGCTACTCCGGCTTTGAATTGACCGCCATTATTCAAGCCTCCGGTATATTGCAATCCTGCACTATAATATCCGTAATTAACCTTCTCGTCATTGATATTCTCCAGATCGGCAGATGGTATCGAGTTGATCAAGCCATCATAAAATATTGCTTTATCCTTATCAACAACCGATCTGGCTGCCAATGAATAGGACAATCCTATGGAAAGATACGAACTTGTTTTCTTGTTAAATCCAATATGGTAGGCTGCTGACCCGGTAAATGCGCCTGTCCTCAATCCTGCCGCCCCCGCTTGATCCATTAAAAAGGTTAATCCTACTCCAACCCAATGATTGGCTCTAAAGCCTCTAATTAATGGCGCATCGATATAACCGGCAGGCGTCAAATAGATGTGAGATAGGTTATAATTCTGATCTCTCATGATAGCCCCGGCTCTGAATGTCCCCAGATAATCACCTGTCTTTGCCGGACTGATTGTAGTTGGTGCATCATAAAACCTTGTAAAATGTACATCTTGAGCCATAACCAAGGATTGTAACGCCAGGATACAACCTATAGTAAGTAAATATTTAAAAGTCATACACGATTTTTTGTGATAACGGTTTATTCGGATAAAAGTAGAAACTTTTTTGTAAGGTCACAAATTATTTTCAATATATTACAACAACCTATATCCTAAGGCATATCAAAACCACTATATTTAACCATATATTTATTTAGACACTTCCATAAAAATGCAAATAATTGTTCAATTCGAATTCAGCAATAAAGGTTTTTAAAACCGCATAATGTTGATTATTAGGGTTAATCCCGATGTACAAATCGTTTCAATGGTTTCTATAAACCATTGATTACTAGTCGTAAATCGATTCCGAAATTGTCAAATGCGGAATTTGGGTTCAATTAATCAGATATTGTATTTCTTATATTTTGCTAAACTTCACCACATGAATCAGATTATTTTCATAAAAAGAGATATAATATATTCCCGGAAGCAATGTTTCTATTCCTACCGGAAAGCTTTGTGCCTTCATACGAATAGTGCCCAATTGATCTTTGACAATAATATTTAGACCGGCATTATCTTTTGTTTTTACCGTTATTGTATTAATGGCAGGGTTGGGTATAGCTAAATACGATTTTTCACTCCATTTTAATACATTGCTATTGGCACATTCGGTATTAAGTTTTGTGTAAAAAAATTCAGTTATATTTTTTGTCCGAAAAGTAAAATTATCGATGGCATGTCCGGTAGTCTGGGGAAAAAGTACTTGAGTGAGGCAATCTGCATGATTATCGGTAAATTCTGCTTTGTATTCAGGAACCGTCAATCCTTGTTGTTTTTTCGCATCCAACATTTTAACGACTCCAAAATTTCCAAAAGCATACGGATCTCCATACGCCCAAGGGCACCCCGCTGAATTTACTGCACAAGACGAGTACCCACCAAGAATGTATCCTTTATTAAATGGGACTATCAAATCATTGGGTTGAGCATACACATATAATGCAGGTAACTCCACATCGCCTTGGTCAAAAAACATATCCTTCATAATACCACCATAAATAGATGCTACACCCCTAACTTTATAATCTTGCCCTTCCGGATTCAAAATACCAAAAGCCGATCCAAGATCCGGTCGTTCCAGCAGCATTGAGTCTATAGGATAGCTGTATCTCGCCCGACATGCATTATCATACTGCTTATGAGGCCGAGCCACCGGACCTACAGCTAATACAGACGGATCCACCGGGTCACCTTCGTCATCATAGGCAACGCCCATTACGATAAACCCACCTGCACTCTCTCCTATCATAAAAACATTATCCGGATTAATCTGATAAGTCTCTTTTTGAGTGATTAAATAACGGATAGCTCCCCTCACATCCTGTATGCCTCTATGTAATGCTCTATGCCACTCACTCGTGTCTGCCATACTTCCACACTCATAGTTGACCAAATTACATCCGTTAAAAAATTTAGGATGAAACATTCCGAGCCTATATTCGATGGATGCTGCGACATAGCCTTTTTTCGCAAAGTCCTCCATCCAAAAGTTAACTGATCCATCCTGCTTGCTCCCCGTTATAAATGCCCCACCATGCACTATTATCATCAATGGACGACCACACTCAGGTACTGTATCATTGATCGGATAGGCTATATTGAGCAATAATGGTTGCTCACGTCCGGAAAAATTGGTATCCCGTCCGTATTCGACATCATCTATTCTATTAATTTCATAAATAGGTGTCAAAAAAGGTTGAACAAATGCTGTCTGCGAACAAAACATGACAACAAAGAATGAAACAAAAATTCGTATCTTTTTCATAATCAAATTCTTATAGTTAAAATATCAATCCGAATGCTGAAATAGTGATTTTCCAAAACTTCTATTGAAGCTAATACATCATTTATCGAATCCTTATTTTCAAAAACTGAATTTGGGTTTAATTCATGCTCTTCTTTCCTCAAAAATCTTACAAAAATTGCACCAATCCTCTAAAGCACCTAATCAATCCAAACATATAGCCATCTATATTAAAACACCACAACTTATTGGAATTTCATCAAAAACCTACCGAAAACAAAAATAACATTAAATGATGAGAATAATGTTAATAACGATAACTAACTGACTTACTCAAAGAACAAAGCCGAAATTGACCTATGTTCATGGGTATTTCTAATTGCCCTGGCAAATAATTTACTGGTAGAAAGAACCTTAATCTTTGAAGACTTTTGCTTTAAAGGAATGGTGTCGGTAACTATTATTTCTAGCAAACTTGATTGTTCAATATTCTCATAAGCTTTTCCGGAAAGAACAGGATGCGTACATATCGCCCTTACGCTCTTTGCGCCTTTTTCAAGCAAAGCATCAGCAGCCTTACATAGTGTCCCCGCTGTATCAACCAAGTCATCCACCAAGACTACATCTGCGCCTTGAACATCTCCAATTACCGTCATACCGGCTACTTCATTGGCTTTCTCACGGTATTTATCGCATATCACCAAATCCTTTTTAAAATGCTTGGCATAGACCCTTGCTCTTTTCACACCACCCACATCCGGAGATGCAAACTTAACATCTGTCAAATCAAGTGACTGCAAATAAGGCATAAATATCGCTTCTGACTTTAAGTGATCGACCGGAATATCAAAGAATCCCTGGATTTGCTCCGCATGAAGATCCATTGTCATTATTCTATTGGCGCCAGCAGCTTGCAACAAATTGGCTATCAACTTTGCTGAAATCGGCACACGTGGCTTATCTTTACGGTCTTGCCTGGCATAACCAAAATAAGGGATAACAGCGGTGATATATCCCGCCGATGCCCGCTTAGCAGCATCTATAAATAAAAGCAATTCAAACAAATTGTCAGAGGGCGGAAAACTCGATTGTATAAAAAAAACATACGCCCCTCGCACAGATTCATTAATTACTGTCTGCATTTCTCCATCCGAGAATCTGCTAATTTTACGGTCACATAACGCCTGACCGTAATAATCACTGATACGCTCAGCTAAATATTCTGATGCAGCACATGAAAAAAGCTTTACTTCAACCATATTTTCCGAATTTGGATGTGTTTCGATTTCGCTACTCAAAGGTATAGATTTTTAATGTAAACAAAATTTTGTTTTTTCTTAATCTTTTTTTTGCAGAAAATTAATACCCAAAGATAACATCATTGCTATTCCTACCAATAAAATTATATAATCACCATTTCTACTATAAAATGTCGTCCCCTCATAATAATGTAAATTATCACTGATGACAGCATCCTCCTCATATCCCGTCTCCATCCTGATATCTCCACGTTGATTTATAAAACAAGATGTGCCTGTATTGGCTGATCGTACCACGTCTTTCCTATTTTCTATCGCCCTCAACCTTGCAAATGCCAAATGCTGCAAATGCCCTGGAGTATTATCCCACCAGCCGTCATTGGTTATGATGGCTAATAGCCCGGCTCCCTGATCGACATATCCTGCAACCCAACCACCATAAATACTTTCATAACATATTATCGGTGCGACTTGCTTTCTCCCATCAAATGTAAAATTAGATGGCTTTGTCTGCGGAGCAAAACCTTCATACGTTCCGCCCAACTTCTTTACCAATGGACGCAAAAATGGCAGTACTTTTTTGAAAGGGAAAAGCTCTGCTCCAGGCACAAATTTTGACTTGTGATACTCCTGAACCGTATCAACACCCGCCTTCATCAATATGGCGGCATTGTACAGTTCATAATATGTGCCACCATTATTTCGAACTGTTTCTCTCCCCGGATCAGAATTAAAGACATGATAACCACCTACTCCAGCAAGTATAACAGCATTAGGCGCCTTTTCCAAACTTTTGCGAATTAATGCCAACCCGGGATTATCTCCGTATATATCGTCCATATTTATGGGATCTAAGACAGTTTCCGGCATAACTATAAGCTTAGTAGCCGAATCAACATGACTCAACGTCATTTCATATATTTTGAGCGCCTGCTGTGGCTCAGGCACGCTAAACTTCTGATAATGTGGCTCAAAATTTGGCTGCACAGCAGCTACTTTAATCAATTCTCCCTTCTCCTTATAAGTCCAATACAACACCAACGACAACAAGGAGGGTATTGCAAATATCAGCAATCCTGTATAGAGTAACTTTTTATTTTGCGCCATATTAATCATAGCCAGACCCAAGCATATATTAATCGCCCATATCCATACTGATCCTCCAAAATATCCTGTAAATTCATACCACTGAATCAATGGATAACACGTAGCCATCCCATTTCCAAGGGTCAGCCATGGCCAACTTATATCCCAATTAGAATGCAAGTATTCAAACAATATCCATCCGGCAGCCAAAATGATATACTTGCCATTCCACTTATGTTTCGCCGTTAATATGTGAAAAAACAACCAAGGTAAGGTCATCAAAATCGAATTGACAATATTTGCTATCATTCCTGCAAAAAAAGCAGTATTAGCAACCCAAAATGTTGATAAAATATTCCAAAGCCAGAATCCAAAAAATAAATATCCAAATAGTCTTCCCGGTGCCGCTTTTTTATAGGTTAAAGCAATATCCCTCTCCAACATCATCATTGGAACAAATCCCACTAAAAGTCCTACAAACAAAGGACTTGGCGGAAAACTGACTGAAAATATAACCCCTGATATCAAAGCCAATTTCAACCTCTTCCTGCCAGCTTCATCACTCATTAAAATCTTCCTAAAAAGCCATAACATCAAACCCCATATTCCCAAATAATTGAATAGTGGAACATAAGACCATAAGGGATGAGTCATCATATACCAGGACGTTGCTATCAAACAAACCAAACTGATTATCAACAAAATGCCTTTGGTAAACTTCATCTGCTTCTTGCAATTTAGATTATCAAAAATGAGGAAAAATCTAAATACGTTGTACATGCTTGTCATTATTTTATATAAACCCAAATTTCATATTTGACAAATATCGAATCTATTTACGACTCGCAATCAATGGTTTAAAGAAATTATTCGTACATCAGGTTTAACACTCATAATCAGTACTCAACGGTTGGCCAAAAACTTTACTGCTGAATTGGGATAAATGATGTCAATCAATTATGTATTACAATCCTTCTTGATGATAAACCAATCACATAAATGGCAAGAATATATTCTACCAACTTGGCTCAAACATTCATATAAACAAAAAAATATATTTATTTTACACGCAGCGCTAACTATTTTTGTCAAATTATTGAAATATACATTATCTTGTTAAATGGAATCAACATACTTTTTCATTATCCCGAGCATTTCCTTTATTATTGGGATTGCTCTCACGGCGCTTTATTTTAAAAACGCTATGTCTTACGCATCAACCAAAGAAAAAGATCTCCAAAACCAACTGTCCACTTTACAGAATCAATTCCATACATTAGAAAGCGAAACTCAAAATCTTTCGATTCAATTAGCACAAATATCAACCAAATACGAAACCGTAGTTTCTGATTTACAAAATGAAAACAAACTTAATTTCAACTTAAAAGACGAAAATCAGGAACAAAGCAACACCATCCATCGACAATTGATTGAAATTAATTCTCTCCAAAACAAAATTGATACACTCCATGATAAATTATTGACTCAAAAAGATGAAATCGAAGCCACTAGAAAGCAATCATTACTAGAATTTGAAGCATTAGCTAATAAAATTCTGGAAGAAAAAACGCACAAATTCACCCTTACTAACCAAGAGAAATTGGAACAAATTTTAAATCCACTAAAAGAGAATATTTCAGAATTTAAGAAAAAAGTCGAGGATACTTACGACAGAGAATCCAAAGAACGATTTACCCTCGAATCCAAAATCAAAGAACTCGTCCAGCTGAATAATCAAATTTCTAAAGATGCCAACAACCTTACCAATGCCTTGAAAGGACAAGCCAAAACTCAAGGCAATTGGGGAGAAATGATTTTGGAAAGCATTTTGCAACATTCAGGATTGGAAAAAAACAGAGAATACTTTGTTCAACAAACCTTTACGGATGAGGTAGGCGCACGTAAACAACCAGACGTCATCGTCAAGTATCCGGATAACCGACAGATTATTATTGATTCGAAAGTCTCCCTTGTCTCTTATGAAAAATATGTCAATGAAAATGATGATGATATGCGCAATGTACATCTCAATGCCCATTATCATTCTGTCAAATCACACATCGATAACCTCAGTAGCAAAAATTATGAATCCTTACACAACACACCAGACTTTGTGATGATGTTCATTCCCATAGAACCGGCCTTTATTGCCGTTATGCACAGCGACCAAGAGCTTTGGAATTATGCCTATAAAAAAAGAATCGTGTTAATAAGCCCAACCAACCTCATAGCAGCCTTAAAAATGATTTCCGATATTTGGAAAAGAGAGCTGCAAAGCAGAAATTCTTTGGCAATAGCTGCACAAGGGAGCGCCTTATATGACAAATTCGTAGGATTTTTATACGACATGGAGTCCATCGGTGACCAATTACTCAAGACAACCAATACTTATGAAGCAGCCTTCGGAAAATTGAAAAAAGGCAAAGGTAATCTGATTTCGCAGGTTGAAAAACTTAAAAAATTGGGACTAAATACAAAAAAGTCATTGCCCGATGACTATTTAGAAGATATGGATATCTCTGAACTCTCTGAATAACCTTTTTGAGTTTCAGCCTTCCAATCGTGATGCATTTCCGTAAGCTTTAAATCTATAAATGCTTTACATTTCTCCATTATCTCTACCCCATTGTCGCCTTTAATTGGAGGTCCAAAACATATCCTTGTCTCCAGTTTCCATCGTTTAAATACGTTTAGAAAATGTCTGATTAATGAGATATTGGTGTGCCAATAAACCCCCGTATCTCTGTAATCAAGCGCCACAGGCACCACATTACATCCCCATTTAGCTGCTTCTTCAAAAGAACCTTTAGAAAATTCAGCCGTCAAAGTCTTTGTATTTACTGTCCCCTCCGGGAATATCACAACACTTTCACCCTCTTTTAACAACCTGCCTATTTCTTCCTTTATTGCAGCCCTTGAATCACGCTGATCTCGCTGTACAAATATCACTCCTGTATGCTTTGCTCCACTCCCTAGAAGCGGATAACTTGCCACCTCTGCTTTACTTACTATGTATCCATTGCAATATTGCAACACAACTATCGGATCAATCATCATTCTATGATTACACACAAACAACGTATTCTCACCTTCAGAAAAACCTTCCTTCTTTATACTTATGTTTAATATCCAAATATAAAACAAGGTGAACATTCGACGATACTTAAACCCTCTCTCCGCAGTATATCCGAATATCAGACTTTCCAAATGCATCAAAGGCACACATAACAGTAAACTGATTATACACAGTACTATTCGTACAACGGCCATCAAATTATGTAAGAATTTTTTAAATATGGATAACAATATTTTTACTTTTTCTCTGCAATTATAATTTATTTTATTTTGAAAATGGGTTTAATACAATTAAAATGATAATTTTCCGGAAATTTTCATACATGACAATAATTGTTGGTTTTGAACAATTGACCATACATTCGACTATCGGTCTTTACCCTGAAGAAAAAATATTAGGCAATACCTTCCTTATCGATATCCAGGTAGCCCTTGATATAGAGGACAATGTTGTTGTAAGCCACATAGACCAAACCATTGATTATTGTACATTAGTCAACATTTCAAAAGAGGTTTTCGCCAAAGGTGGTGACTTGATTGAAACCAGTGCCCAACAAATCATTCAACATATTATTAAACAATTTCCCCAGTCAAAAGGCGTTAAATTACGAATTACCAAGATGCGACCAACTACCCTTCCATTACTTCAAAATACGCTCGTACAGATTGAAACCGGTTATTTTGAACAATCAAAAAATTAAAGATGTATTTTAATCCAAATGAAATTGAAACAAAAGATCTCCACCAGTTATTGCTCGGCATTGTTGCACCAAGACCAATAGCATTTGTTTCAACTATTGACGAAGAAGGAATATACAACCTAGCCCCTTTTAGCTTTTTTAACTGTTTTAGTAGCAATCCTCCAATAGTTATTTTTAGTGCCAATCGTAGAGTCGGCAACAACACAACCAAAGATACACTCGCCAATGTCATTTCATCAGGCGAATGCGTCATCAATGCCGTCTCTCACAACATTATTCGACAAGTCACTCTATGCAGTGTGGATTATCCGAAAGATGTTGACGAATTCACCAAGTCCGGTTTAACACCCATCCCTTCTGACATAGTACGCCCGCCAAGAGTTAAGGAATGTCTGGCACACTTAGAATGTAAAGTAAAAGAAATATTGCCACTTGGCGACAAAGGTGGAGCGGGCAACTTAGTCATCTGCGAAGTCGTAAGGGTTCATGTTGACCCTTCAATCCTGGATGAAAATCAACGCATTGACCCAACAAAGATCGACCTTATGGGTAGAATGGGTAGAGCCTTTTATTCACGTGCGTCAGGAGAAGCTATTCACACTATTATTCAACCTTATAATGCATCTCCCATCGGATTTGACAGGCTACCTGATGCCTTCAAACAAAGCCATATTTTATCCGCCAATGACCTTGCTGCACTTGCCAGTCTTGAAGAATTGCCGACCGATGGAGATATTGCCCAATTTATGACCCGTAACGACATTCAGAGAATCATCTCACAACCCGATGCCTCCAACCTACTCCAAAATTATGCTCATCATGCTTTAATCGAAAACCTTAAAAAAGAAGCTTTCATCGCAATGATTTTGTCCATTCGTCCTTAAAAAGAATACTCTCATCGAAATAAAACCTTTAATTTGAACTTTATCTGACTTGAAAACAGTTGATTGATAAACAAAACATTTGAACTATGTCTATAACAATGATTATTTTATTTGTCCTGGCTGCATTATTTGTTTTTTCAGGACTTGTTTCAGTACGTCAAGGCACTGTCGCCGTCATCACCATGTTTGGAAAATACCAAAGAATTTTAACGCCTGGATTAAACTTTAAAATACCTTTTTTAGAACAAGTATATAAGGTAATATCAATACAAAATCGTTCTGTTGAACTGGAATTTCATGCTACCACAGCTGACCAAGCTAATGTGCACTTTACTTCAATGCTATTATATGCAGTTTTTAACAATAGTGAAGAAACCATCAAGGCAGTTGCATTCAAGTTTATCGATGATAGGAGCTTCATGCAGACACTTTCTCGTGTCGTAGAAGGCAATATCAGAGCCTATGTAGCTACAAAAAAACAAAGTGAAGTTCTCTCTCTTAGAAGAGAAATTGTCGAAGTAGTTAAGCACAACGTTGATTCCATGTTGGAAGAATGGGGATATCATCTGATTGACTTACAGATCAATGATATTTCTTTTGACGAAGAAGTAATGCGTTCAATGGCAAAAGTTGTGGCATCAAACAACCTCAAAGCGGCTGCCGAAAATGAAGGTCAAGCCCTACTTATTACTAAAACCAAGGCTGCCGAAGCCGAAGGAAATGCCATTAAAATCGCTGCGGAAGCAGAACGTGAAGCGTCAAGAATGCGCGGACAAGCAGTGGCTTCCTTCCGGGAGGAAGTAGCAAGGGGTATGACTCAAGCTTCGTTAGAGATGAAAGAAGGAAATCTGGACACATCTGTCATCCTATTTACTATGTGGACAGAATCTATTAAACAAATAGCTGAAAATGGCAAAGGCAATGTCATTTTTATTGACGGAAGTGTTGAAGGAATGGAAAAATCCATAAAAAATATGATGGCGCTCAATCAATTGAACCTGTATAACAATCCTAATCAATAGGGTTTTGTAAAATAAACCCTTGCTAAGTCATAGAGCACCTATCATTAGGACGTGTTATACCAAATTGATTTATAAATTAGTCCAACATGTTTTGGTATTCCCGAAAAGTCGGGATTTTTATTATTACAATTAATTTTAGTAAGTTCATTTAAATTTAAAATCCAACTTAAAATCAAAGAGCCAGGGTATTTTGGGATTCACACCTTCTGAAAGGAGCCTTTGTGGCATATTTTCAAAATTA